>Ga0114129_10006660_pt1 | contig 16404 bp, 14 predicted proteins | sample RhiMetdeltSRZDD1_FD_80071 | JGI IMG/M metagenome (GOLD analysis project Ga0114129, IMG submission 80071) | Populus rhizosphere microbial communities from Tennessee, USA - Rhizosphere MetaG P. deltoides SRZDD1 (version 2) (version 2) | ecosystem: Host-associated > Plants > Roots > Rhizosphere >... | reverse complement strand
GCGTTGCACGTGCGACCGAGGCGGCACGGAAGACGCATCTCACGGCTCACGCGACTATGATATTCGCAATGCGCGGAATCGACCATTCCCGGCACGCCTCTTGCCGCTGATGTTCTGGTTGTCCGTTGCCGGCGCAGTTTTCCTGGTCTGGCTCATTGCCGTTTTCCTGTTCACGCCTGGCATCAACTACCACCTGAGCCGCAGGACGTCGATTCACGACGCCAACTTTCTCTACACGATTCAGTCAACCTGCCAGGCGGCGCTGCATCACGGCAATGACGTTCAGATTTTCACTAACGGGCCCGAGTTCTACCCGGCGATGCTCGAGGCCATCCGCGCGGCGACTGAATCGGTCAACATGGAGCTGTACATCTTTCAGCCGGGAAAGATCGCCGATCAGTTCATCAGCGCGTTATCCGATCGGGCCCGACACGGTGTGAACGTCACGATCGTCGTTGACGCGATCGGCAGTTTCAGCCTGTGGGGCCGGCCGGTGCAACGGCTGCGCAAAGCGGGCTGCCGCATCGCGTCGTATCAGCGCCTGCGCTGGTACTCGCTCGCACGCCTCAACAACCGCACCCACCGTGAACTGCTCATCGTCGATGGCCGCGTCGCGTTCGTGGGCGGCGCGGGGATCGCGGACTGGTGGGGATTCCCTGGAAACTACCAGCGGCCGTGGCGCGACACCATGGCGCGCATCGAAGGGCCGGTTGTCGCGGCGCTACAGGGTGTCGCCGCGGAGAACTGGCTGGAGTGCTGTGGCGAGATCCTGACGGGGCCCGCGTACTTTCCGGATCTCACCTCGCGCGGGCACACGACCGCGTTCGTCGTGAAAAGCTCGCCGTCGGATCGCGCGACGGCGTCTCGCGTAACCTTCCAGCTGCTGATGGAAGCCGCCGATCATCACGTCCGCATCAGCACCCCGTACTTTCTGCCGGATCGCGCGCTGCGCCGTGCGCTCGTCGAGATCGCGAGGCGGGGCGTGATCGTCACGATCATCGTGCCCGGTCCTCATACCGATCAGCGATGGGTCCGCTTGGCCAGCCGCCGCATGTGGGGCACGCTGCTCGATGCGGGCGTCAAGATCTTTGAGTATCGCGACACGATGATGCACACGAAAGCTCTGATCGTCGATGGCACGTGGGCGGTGCTCGGGACGACCAATCTGGACAACCGGTCGTTCGAGCACAACGACGAAGTCAATCTCGCCATGCTCGATCGCGATGTCGCCGCGAGACTGCTCGTCGACTATCAACGCGACATGATCGACAGCGACGAGATCTCGCTCGACACCTGGCGGCGCCGGCCGCTGCTCGAAAAGATCGTCGGCCCGTTCGTCTGGATCCTGGAGCGGCAGCAATGACGGACACGCGAGGGAGCGGGAGTCGCGTCGACTTGCGGATCGCGACGTATAACATTCATCGGGGGCGCGGCATGGATCGGCGTGTGATGCCGGGGCGCATTGCCGACGTCCTCCGCGAGATCGACGCGGACGTGATCGCCCTGCAGGAAGTGATCGGGGCGGGGCCAGAGGGTGCAGGTCAGGCGGAGGCGATCGGCGCGGCGCTCGGCATGGGTTGGATCATGGCGCCCGTACGCCACCTTCGTCGTCACCTGTTCGGCAACGTCGTGCTCAGCCGCTTTCCGATTCTGAATCACGCGCAGTACGACTTGTCGTGGAGAACCTGCGAACCACGCGGGTGCCAGCGCGCCGATCTCGAGCTGGGAAGTGGGCGCGTGCTCCACGTGTACAACGTCCATCTCGGGACGGCCGTCCTCGAACGCCGCTATCAGGCACCGCGGCTGGCCTCGTTCGTCCACGACCATCGCGTCACCGGTCCGAAGATCATTCTCGGAGATTTCAACGAGTGGATGCGCGGACTGGCCACGCAGACACTGAGCTCGCTGTTTCAGAGCATCGACCTCCAGCCCCATCTTCGGCGCCGCCGCACGTATCCGGGCATCTTCCCCGTCGTGCATCTCGACCACATCTATTACGAAGGTCAGGTGGAGGTGCGCAGCGTGGAACTCCCCCGAACTCGTCGGGCCCTGATTGCCTCGGATCACCTGCCGTTGGTGGCCAATCTGACGATCCGGTTCTAGGCGGGGGGTCCCGCGAACCTTGCCTCCCCTCCCCTCGTATCCCATATTGACGAGTATGCTTTCAAAGTGATATCACTTTGACATCGTCTTACTGAGGAGGTCCGTCCATGATTCGCGAACGTGAGGCCGCCACCCTGCCCGGTCTGCCCGTTCTGCTGTTGCTGTCGATTGCCCTGGGGTTAACCGTGTACGCCCTCATCGCCCAGCTGTTCGGCGAGAGCGCCGGCGCCATCGTCAGCCAAGCCCTGCTGTGCGTCCTCTGGTGCTTCCTGATGATCGGCGTGTTCGTCGTCAATCCCAACGAAGGACGCGTCGTGCAGTTCTTCGGCGACTACGTCGGCACGGTGAAGACGGCCGGGCTCCGTTGGGCGAATCCGTTCTATACCAAGAAGCGGATCTCGCTCCGTGTGCGCAACTTCGAGAGCGCGCGCCTCAAGGTCAACGATCACGAAGGCAACCCGATCGAAATTGCCGCGGTCGTGGTGTGGCGCGTCGTCGACACTGCGGAAGCGGTGTTCGAAGTGGACGACTATCAGAACTTCGTGAAGGTCCAGACCGAAGCCGCGGTCCGTAATCTTGCGACGAGCTACAAGTACGACGCGCATGAAGAGGATCAGATGTCGCTGCGTGGCAACACCGCGGAAGTTGCCGAACATCTGAAGAAGGAGATTCAGGACCGCCTGGCCAAGGCCGGCGTCGAGGTGCTCGAGGCGCGGATCAGCCACTTGGCGTACGCGCCGGAGATCGCGCAGGCCATGTTGCAGCGCCAGCAAGCCGGGGCCATCATCGCCGCGCGTCAGCGGATCGTCGAAGGCGCGGTGGGCATGGTGCAAATGGCGCTCGCGATGCTCTCGCAGCGCGAGATCCTCGAACTGGACAACGAACGCAAGGCCGCAATGGTCAGCAATCTGCTGGTGGTGTTGTGCGGTGAACGGTCCACCCAGCCGGTCATCAACACGGGCACCATCTATCAATAACCGCCGTGGCTGAGCGGAAGCCCTTTCTGCTCCGGATCGACCGGGAGGTACTCGAGGCCGTTCAGCGCTGGGCGGATGATGAACTGCGCAGCCTGAACGGCCAGATCGAATTCATCGTGCGACGGGCGTTGAAGGAAGCCGGACGGGGCGAGACGGAAAAACCCAAACGGCGCAACTGAGTCAGTACGCGCGAGCGACTTAGGACTCTTCGTACTCTTCTTCGTTTGGTGGAACCAGGCGCGTGGATGGACGGAGCGCCTCGCGATAGTCGAAGAGCGGCAGGTCGCGCACGTGCAGGCTCAGAGCGCAGGTTGCGCCCTTCGCATCGATCACGACCGTGACCGGGCTGCCTTCGACGCCGTCGCGGAAGCTGATCCGGCATCCGCAGGCCAAGCGCGCGTGCGTGAATCCCTTCAACATCGTTGGTCGATCATACTACAGGAGCGCTTTGATCTCCTGTTCGAACTCCTCCTTCGTCGCCGGACCGATGTGCCGGGCACACACCGAACCGTCGCGACCGACGATCACGGAAATTGGATAGCCGAAGATGGGGCCGTAGGCGTCGAGCAGTTCCTGTTCGTCGCGACCAACGAACACTGGATAGTTGATCTTCCACTCCTTCGAAAACGCCCGCAGCGTTTCGGCGTCGTCGTCAGCGGAGATGCCAAGGATCACGAAGCCTTTGTCTTTATACTCATCGTAGAGCGCGATGAGCCCTGGCAGCTCGGTCTTGCAGGGACCGCACCACGTCGCCCAGAAATTGACCAGCAGCACCTTGCCTTTGTAGTCGGCGAGGTTGACGGTGGCGCCGTTCATGTCCTTGATCTTGAAACCGAGATTGGCCTGGCTCTCCGCCTTGCACGACGGCGTGCCGCGCTCGGAGGTTTTCGCGGGGTCGATCTTGACGGGGGTTGATCGGCCCATCATGCTCGACACGGTCAAGACGCCCAGGCCAATCGCAGCCACTCCGGCAATGATCCATCGGTTATTCATCGATCGTCCTCGTCACCTTCTTCTCGCAGTTTGGCTCGTAGCTATTCTGCAGTGGTTTGCACGTACTTCGCGACGTGTTCGACATCCGTCGGTCGTCCGCGCGCGACCACTGCGTATGTCCGGCCGCCCTTGGACCACATGACCGCCTCCTGCCCGAAGCGCTCGACCAGGTGCGGCACAGGCCCGATGTGCTTCCGATCGCTGTTGAGCACGAACACCGACAGCGGCTGGCCCTTCCACTTGTACATGAGGTGCGCCGTGAGGCCTTCAGTCGAAATGCACCGGCGCAACCCCGTGAACTGAAGATCTTCCGCCGTGGCGCTCTCCGGAACTTTCAGGTCCCAGCCACGCAACGCGGCCCAGTCGCGAGCCATCGCGCGCGGGTCTGGCAGGATCGTCGGCTCAGGCGAAAACTCGAAGCACTTGACGTGATCGGCAACGAGTTGCGCGGCCAGCGCCTCTGTGCCGCCTTTCAGGCCATAGAGAAACACCCCGCCGACCGCGAGCAGCAGCGTCGCGGCCAGCGACAACGGCACCCACGCGGCGCGCCGCAGCATCGACCGCGCCGCCGCAGGTTGAGGCGGCGGCACGCTCGCCGGGCGCGTCGCTTGACATCGCTTCTTGAGCTCTGAGGACGCGTGGCATCGTAGGCGTTCGCGGCACGTCGCAAGGGCTTCCCTGGCGTAGCGCTCCGCGATGAGGCGATCGCGGCAAGGTGAACACGCCTGCACGTGCGCGTCGACGGCCGAGCGATCGGCATCGCTCGCTTCGCCATCGACATATGGCGTGAACAATGGTTCGAGGTTGCTGCAGTCAGCCATCGTTATCCGGCCTTTGCCGCCGCACTCGTCCGCTTCTGTGAAAGCCTGTCGTGCAGCATCTTCCGTCCTCGTGAAATTCGCGACATCACGGTGCCGATCGGTACTTCCAGAATCCTTGCGATCTCCGCGTACGCGAACTCCTCGACGTCCCGAAGCCAGACAGCCTGCCGGAAGGCGTCGGGCAGCGCGTCGAGCGCCGCCTGCAGGTCGACATCGAGTGACGCTCGCGACAGCAGCTGCTCGGGCGTACGGTCATCGCCGGCCACATCCGCCGCCAGTTCCACGGTTTCGCTGTTGACGTCTACCGGGTTACGGCCGTCGTGCCTCCGCATGTTGCGGAACGTGTTGTGGAGGATCGTGAACAGCCAGGCCTTGAGGTTCGTGCCGCGCTCGAATTGCTTCGACGCGCGAAACGCCTTCAGGTAGGTATCCTGGACGAGGTCCTCCGCATCCTGGGGCTTTCGCGTCAGCCGCAGCGCCGTGCCGTAAAGCCCGTCGATGTAGGACAAGGCTTCATCAGCGAACGCACTGTCGTAGTCCGCGCCGCCGGCTCCGGAAGAGCCGGTTCCCGTCGGGCTGGGACGTCGGCCAAAGACCATGAAGTCGAGACACCGTTACGCCCCTTGAACAGAACACTCCGGGGCGCCTGTTTATTCCGCAATTGTACTCAATGACGGACGCCAGCCGTTCGCACTAGAGGACACATCCGACGGACCTCACCGAATTGCCCCACAAACACGCGACTTGTCGCGGGCACCGTGCTTGCTCGGGGGCGCGCGAGACCACCGCACGATCGGGCGATCCCCCGACCGTCATCATCAACGGGGACCTCACCGTTGCGGCAACCGTCCTAGCTACAGTAACATCGGCGCGAGCCGGCCTTCCGCTGCCTTTTCCGAGGTGAACCCATGTGCACTACACCGTGCACGCGCACGACACGCGTCGCCACGATGGCGGCCACAGTTTTACTGACCCTGGCGTTTATCGCGGGAACGGCCCCTCATGCGGCCGCGCAGGTGACGCACGAGGCTTCGCTGCAAACGTCGTCGCTGCAGACCGGATACATTCCGTATTACGGCAAGAACAAGATTCGCTACAACAACTTCAAGTGGCACATCTACACCACTGATCATTTCGAGGTCTACTACTACCCCGAAATCGAGAAGCACCTCGAACGCGTCGTCAGCTACGCCGAGAGCGCGTATCAGCAGGTCAGCTCGGACCTGAAGCACGACCTCGCGTTCAAGGTCCCGCTGATGATTTACAAGACGCAGAGCGAGTTCCAGCAGCAGAACGTCGAACCGTCCGAGCTGCCGGAAGGCGTCCTCGCGTTCGCCGAACCGTATCGCGATCGCATGGTGCTTCCGATCGACGAGCCGGACGATGCGCTGTATCGGCTGATCACGCACGAGCTGACCCACATCTTCGAGTTCGACATCATTCCGCGATCGCTGCTGCGCCGCGGTCTCCCGCTCTGGGTCGACGAAGGGCTGTCCGAATACATGACCAGCCACTGGAACGCGTTCGACCTGATGACGGTGCGTGATGCCGCCATCGCCGACACGATCCCGCCGATGAGCGACTTCCAGGGCGTGGCCTTCGTGGACGGCCGGTTGCCCTATAACCTTGGCCACGCGGCATTCGAGTTCATCGAGTCCAGGTGGGGCAAGGAAGGGATCCGGCAGTTCCTCTTCGCGCTGCGCAAGAACGTGATCGGCGGCGGTGAGAGCGCCTACGAAGAAGCATTCCGTCTCCGTGCGGAAGAGTTCGACGAGCAGTTCGAGAAGTACCTGAAAGATCGCTTCAAGCCGTTCCGCGACAAGGAGCGGCCGGCCGACTATGGCCGCGACCTCGCGCCCAAGCGCCAGAAGACGCCGTACGTGAGCGTCGTCTCGATCGAGCCCTCGCCGTCCGGTGACTTGCTGGCCGTTGCGGCCGGCAATCGCAAGGATCAGGAGCTCGACATCATCCTGTTGTCGACCAAGGACAGCAAGGTGATCCAGAACCTCACCGGAGGGTTCAACAAGGATCGCGGGTACGAATACATCGCGACGCCGGGCGGTTTCCGCAACAACGCCGTCCCCTGGATTTCCTGGGCCCCGGCCGGCGACCGTGTCGCCTATTTCGCGCGCACGGAAAAGATGAAGACGCTGATCATGCAGAACGTGGTCAGTGGCAAGGTCGATCGACGGATCGAGCTGAAGACGGTCGACATGCCTGAGTCACCCGACATCAGCCCGGACGGCAAGGAAGTCGCGTTCTCAGGGTTGTCCGGCGCCACCGGCGACATCTTCATCGTCAATCTCGACAGCGCCGAGGTTCGCAACGTTACCAACGATGCCTTCGGCGACTTCGCTCCAACGTGGTCGCCCGACGGCAAGTCGATCGTGTATCTCGCTCGCGTCAGCGGCAACGACAAGCTGTTCATGCTCGACGTCGCCTCCGGAAAGAAAACCCAGATCACCTTCGGCACGCACGACGACGGCGGCGCCCAGTTCGTCGACGATGACACGCTGGTGTTTCCGTCGACGGCAATCAACCCGAATCAGCCGATCGAAGCGGAAGTGGCGCGCAACGGGAACATCTTCAACATCTGGACGCTGAACCTGAAGACGAAAGAGCTGAAGCAGTTCACCGATACGCTGACCGCGAACACCTCGCCGATCGTGCTCCGCGACACCAAGCCAGCGAAGATCGGCTTCGTCACGTACTACAAGGGCGAATATGGCATCCATGTGCTGACGCGCGAGGAACCGCTGCACACGGTCGCCTCCGAGGACTTCGGCGACGCATCGGCCGGGCCGCCAATCGGCTTCCAGCCGCCGATGACCCACACGATCGTCGATGCGAACAAGCGCAAGAAGGGCGCGTTCGAGAAGCTGTTCCTCGAGGGCCGTCCGCCCGTCGCGGTTGGCGTCACGAGCGGTGGCGATCTCTTCGGCGGCACTCAGGTGACGTTCACCGACGTTCTGGGCGACAAACAGTTCAACCTGTTCATCGCGTCGGTCTCCCAGTACCGCACGATGTCGTTCTCGTACATCAACTTGTCGCGCCGCATGCAATACGCCGTGCAGGCGTATTCGCAGACCGAGTTCTTCTACGGCTACGACCCCTACGCACTCTACGGGATTGAGTACGGCTACATCGATCGGGACACGGCGCTGGCTACGCAGTCGGCGCGCGGCGGCACGTTGACGGCGATCTATCCGTTGAACCGCTACACGCGCCTCGAAATGTCCGGCGGATTCCTGCAGTTCAAGCAGGAATACAACGAGCAGGCGTTGCAGGACGTCGCGAACGACTACCAGCAGGACACCTACGGCCGCTTGCTCTTCTCGAACGGGCAGTTCGCGCCGCTGCGTATGAGCCTGGTCCGCGAAACGACGATCTTCCGCGAGTACGGCCCGCTCGCCGGCCACACCATGTATCTCGGCTACGAGTACGCGCCAAGCTGGGGCGACCTGCTTTCGAGAAGGACTGTGGACGTCGACGCGCGCTACTACCTGCGGCTCGCGACGAACGGCGTCCTCGCCCTGCGCGCGCGCGGCTATAAGAGCTGGGGCGAGTATCCCGGGTACCTCTATTTCGGCGGCAACTCGGAGATGCGCGGCTACGACTACCTGTCCTTCCTGGGCAACAAGGGGTTCTTCACGAACGCCGAACTGCGCTTCCCGATCATCGAAGCCGCCCTCACGCCCATTGGCGTCGTCGGTGGACTCCGCGGCGTGTTCTTCGCCAACTTCGGGTCGGCGGCCTACGAGGGGCTTCCTTACAAGGTTTGGGACAACAACTCGATAACGGTGGAACCGCTGTTGGGATACGTCTTCGATCCATCGTCGCCAAGCGGATACACCCCGGTCTACGGCCCTGCGCGCACCGCGTCAGGATTCAAGCTGGTCGACAGCCGGGCCTCGTACGGGATCGGCCTGGAAACGTTCGCCCTCGGCTTCCCGATTCACTTCGACTGGTCGTGGCGGACCCTGATGAACCGGGATTGGGAAGATATCCAATTCGCTTATCCAGCGCTGCTCGACGGGCTCCAGGGCCCGAACGCTGGAAGCACGTGGTTCCGGCGGGCGCGATTCAGCGTGTGGATCGGGTACGATTTTTAAACGCGGATTGTTAGAAGAAGACGCGGATTACGCGGATCACGACAAGACGCGGATCGCGCGGATCATGTGGATCAAAGGGACAAGACGCGGATCGCGCAGATCAGTGATCAAAAGGACAAGACGCGGATCGCGCGGATCAGTGGATCAAAAGGACAAGACGCGGATCGCGCGGATCAGTGGATCAAAAGGACAAGACGCGGATCGCGCGGATCATGTGGATCAAAAGGACAGACGCGGATCGCGCAGATCATGTGGATCAATAGGACAGACGCGCATCACGCGGATCACACAACAGGCGTGGATCGATTAGCGCGGCACCCACGGACACTCGGAAGCTAAAATCGGCGTAACCAAGGCACATCACATCAGCGACCGTGAAGCCTCCGAAACGCAACTGCACTGACCTCGTGGGCCTCCTGGCGGATTTCGTGGAGCACCATCTTCCGCCAGAGGTCCACGCTCAACTCGAGCGTCACCTCTCGCAGTGTCCGCGCTGCGTCGCGCAGCTGAAAACCTACCAGTCAACGATCTCGCTGCTCCGCTCGATCCGGGAGGAAGATCTGCCCGCAGAGCTGCGCTGGACGTTGAAAGCATTTATCGACAAAAACTGTTCGAATTGATCCCGGGGGACTTCGTCCCCCGGCCCCCCTTACACGCTCGCTCGCGGGGGCCCCGCCGCCCCGCTCCGCTCGCGTGGCTCGCTCGCGGTGCTCGCTCGCGCTACAGGGGCAGTGAGAAATCGGCTACCGGCCAGCGGAGAGCGGTCAGCGGACCGCGGGACCTATCGCGTGAGTTGCTCGCGCGCTTTGAGCCGCTCAGCCCGACGCACTTCGGCGGCGGCGGCGCGCTGGCGCTCCTCATCGGTTTCGAGAATCAGGCCAGGGATGGGCGAGCGTTTCCCGTCGCGATCGGTCGCGACGAACGTCAGGAACGCGCGGCTGGTGAGGCGACGGATCCCGGTGAGTGTCTCCTCCGAGAAGACTTCGACTTCCACTTCGAGGGACGTGCTCCACGCCGCAGTGACGCACGCCTTGAGGATGATGAGATCGCCAACCTTGATGGGATGGAGAAACTGCAGGCCGTCAACAGCGGCGGTCACGAGGAGGCTTCGGGTGTGACGATGGCCGGCGATCGCGCCGGCGATGTCGATGAGGTGCATGACCGTGCCGCCCAGGATGAACCCGAGCGGGTTCGCATCGTTGGGCAGCACGACTTGCACCATCTCCGTCGCGCTTTCCGAGGCGCGTTTGGGAGGCGGCGTCACTTCTGGTAATACTGGGCGTTCAGCGGGATGTAGTTCTTCCACTTCTCCGGCGTCTCGTCGAGCGCGAAGATCGCCTCGACGGGACACGCCGGAACGCAGGCGCCGCAATCTATGCACTCATCGGGATGGATATAGAGCATCTCGGTCGATTCGAACTCGGGCTCGTCCTTCCGCGGATGAATGCAGTCGACCGGGCACACGTCCACGCAGGCGGTGTCCTTGGTCCCGATGCACGGTTCAGTGATGATATACGCCAACTAATCCTCCACCAGCTGCCAGCTTTCCGGCCAGAGCTTCCAGCGTCTATTGGATCTTCACGCGGCCGGCAAAGCCGTCCGCGTAGCCGTGATAATGCGTGATCCCGGGCTCAGGGTAACACCAACAGTAATAGCCGACTCCGTTGTCGAAATCGACGAGCCACGGGCCCTTCGGCTCGGCGCCGAGCGTCTGGAGCTCGTCCGCCCAGCGGTCCACCACCTCGCGCAGCGCGGCCGCGAGCGCCGCGTGCTCGGGATCGTCCTCAGCCACGCCGTGCAGCTGAACGGCCAGCGATTCAGCCCGCCGGACGGCGTCGGCGGTCATCGCCTTCACCCGCGGCAACAACGCCCGCGCCTGATCCAGCGAGAAGATCGGACGTTCCTCCGAGGCCGCCATCCTCACGATTATAATTGCCGTTCCCTCCGGGTGTGAAAATGTGCCGCGTTTTTGTGCTCCTCGCCTTCGCTGCGTTTCCCCTGGCCGCCGCGGCGCAATCGATTCCGTCTGGCCCGGTGAGCGCCTTTGACGGCCGGCTCGTCGTCGGGGCCGAAGTCGTTGCCAATATCGGCGACGTCGATGAGACCGCGTATTTCAACTACACGGATTACGAGCACAATACGCTTCGCCTCGTCCGCCTCGCCCTCGCCGCCAATTGGCGGCCGACCGAGCGCCTAGCGTTCGTCGGCGAAGTCCGCACCGAGGACTTCGGTCAACCGCGCGCCTACGCGGCATACCTTCGCGTCCGACCCTGGCTGCGGCACGCGCTCGACATTCAAGTCGGTCAGATCCCACCGTCGTTTGGTGCGTACGGCCGGCGTGGCTATCAAAGCACCGACAACGCCTTCATCGGATATCCCCTCGCCTATCAGTACCTGACCGCACTACGGCCGGACGCCGTCCCCGCGACGGCATTGGATCTGCTGACGATGAGGGCTCGTGGGTGGCGTACGACATATCCGGTCGGTTCGGCGGAAGCAGCACCCGGTGTGCCGCTGATTTCCGCGTTCAGATGGGACACGGGCGTCCAGGCGCACTGGGAAGGCGGCGCCGTCGACGTGACCGGCGGCGTCACGGTAGGGACGCTGTCCGATCCGCGCGTGGAGGACCACAACGACGGCAAGCAACTCTCGGGACGGCTCGGTCTGCGACCGTTTACTGGTCTGGTCGCTGGAGTGTCGGCGTCGCGTGGCGAGTTCATCGCGGACAACGTCAACACGCTCGTACCGAATTCTCCGGGATCGCACGCGCAGACGGCGTTCGGCGCCGACGCCGAATACTCCCGCGATCATTGGCTGGTGCGCGGCGAGTTAGTGTGGAGCCGCTGGAACATTCCGTTTGCCGCGACGCAAACCACGCAGGATCTCGATGCCCTTGGCGCGTGGGTGGAAGGCCGCTACCGCGTGACGCCGAGAATCGTGCTCGCCGGCCGGGCGGATCGGTTGACGTTTTCTCGCTTCGACGCCATCGCCGGGTTGCGGCCGACGTGGGACGCGCCAGTGGAACGCTTCGAGGTCGACGCGGGATATTACCTGCAGCGCAACCTCGTGCTGCGCTTCGCGGTGCAATACAACGACCGGAACGGCGGGCGCGTTCGATCGCGCACGTACTTCTCCGGTCAGATCGCGTACTGGTTCTGATGCGCCTTCGTCTGCTGTTGCCCGTTCTGGTCCTCCTCGCGGCGTTCCATGCCGCGACAGAGACGCTGGTGTCGACCGCCGCCCCGAACGTGGCGATCCGCGGCCGGGTCGAGTTGCGTCAGGCGCCCGGGGACCTGACTCGCCGACCGAACGTGAGCGACGTTGCCATGCCACGCGGTCACGATCCGACCGATCGGCGGCGCAGCGTCGTGTATCTGGAGACGGCGCCGCGCGCCGCATTCGAGCAACGAGAGGACGTGCGCGTCAAGCTCGATCAGCGGAACGAAGCGTTCGTGCCGCACGTGCTGGCCATCGTCGCCGGAACGACGGTCGATTTCCCGAACAACGACAAGACGTACCACAACGTGTTCTCTCTGTCGCCCACCAAGCCGTTCGATCTCGGACGCTATGCGGCGGGCCACTCCAAGTCGATCCGCTTCGATCGGCCGGGCATCGTTCGCGTCTTCTGCGACATTCACTCGCATATGAGCGCCTTCATCCTCGTGTTCGCGCATCGACATTTCACGGTCACGGACGAAGAAGGCCGCTATCGGCTCGACAATGTGCCGCCCGGCACCTACACGGTGGTGGCGTGGAACGAGTCGGCTGCGACAGAGTCGCGGCGCGTCGTGGTCGGCGAATCGGGCGATGTCGAAGCAAACTTTCTGCTGGGCCGGCGATGACGCCTTTCAGCTCGCTGACCAACCGGATTTTCTTCGGAAGCGCGCTGCTGGCGGTGGCGTCGATCGCCATCGCCATCTACAACGTGAACGTCGCCGTAAGCAACCAGGCCGAGCAGGAGCTGCGGCGCGGCCTCGACGAAGCCGGAACGATCATCGAAGAGTACCGCCGCGTGCTCGTCGACCACTTCACGCGGGAGGCCCGGCTCATCGCCGATCTCCCGCGCTTCAAGGCGACGGTCGACCTCAACGATCCCAAGACCGTGCAGCCGCTCGCGCTCGAATACCAGCGGCAGCTTGGCGCGGATCTCATGCTCGTCACGGGACGGCATGGCCAGACGCTTGCCGAACTGGTGTCGGCCGAGTCCGCGACCGAAACATTTGCGGCAATGCCGGGCATCAAGGCGGCGTTCGGCGGTCAAGAAACGAGCTACTTCTGGCCCCACAAAGGCGGGATCCTGCAGGTTGTCAGCGTACCGATCTGGATTGACCCTCAACAGCCCGAGATCTTCGGCACGTTGAGCATCGGCTTCAGCCTCGACAACGCCGCGGCTTACCGGTTTCAATCGCTGACCAACAGCGACATCGCGTTCGGGATCGACGGGAACGTGAGAGCGTCAACACTGCCGACTGACGTGTGGCCGGCTTTGGCACCACTCCTGGCCCGCGATCATCTGTGGGAACGCGTATCGCTCGGCAACGAGGAGTACATCGCCAAAACACGATCGCTCTCTGCCCAGGCCGCGAACGACGTCGACCGCAAGGCGGCGGACGCCATCGACACCAGCCGGGCAAAGACGATCGTTCTTCGATCGCGGACGCAGCGACTCGGCTTCCTGAATCCTCTGCATCGACGCCTGGCTGTGATCGCCGTCGTCGCGGTCCTGGCTGCGACGCTGCTCAGCTACGCCATTGCCAGGACCGTCACGCGGCCACTCGGCGCCATCACCGCGACCATGCGCGAGATGGCCGCAACCGGCGACCTCACCCGCCGCATCGACGCGCCGCCCGGCGGCGCGATGTGGGAAGACGAAGATGCGCGCCTTCTGGCGACAACGTTCAACACGATGACCGACTCGATCGCACGCTTTCAGCGCGAGGCGGCGCAGCGGGAACGGCTCTCGTCGCTCGGCCGGCTGTCGACCGTCGTCGCCCACGAAATCCGCAACCCGCTCATGATCATCAGGACCGCGCTGCGGTCTCTTCGCGCCCCACACCTGAATCCCGAAGAGGTGCGCGCGGCGGTGACCGACATCGACGAGGAGACCGCCCGGCTGAATCGGCTGGTGACAGAGGTTCTGGATTTCGCCAAACCCATCAAGTTCGAGCGCGCGCCCACGGACCTGAACACCATCTGCGAGGATGCGGCGCGAGCCGTCGAATCCGACGCGGCGACCATCCCGATTCGCCTCGATCTCGATCCGAGCCTTGGGATGGTCGTCACCGATGCCGAGCGCCTGCGGGCCGCGCTCGTCAACATCCTGGCGAACGCCCATCACGCAGTGTCCGGCCACAAGGAGGGCCAGAACGAGTCGATCAGATTGCGCACCAGGCGTCTGGGACCCGAACGGGTCGTCATCGAAGTCCGCGATCAGGGCATGGGCATTGCACCCGAGGATCTCGGGCGCGTGTTCGATCCCTACTTCACGACCCGGCGGACGGGCACCGGGCTCGGACTTGCGATCTCCCGAAACATCATCGAAGGGCTTGGCGGCACCATCTCGATGTCGAGCCGCCAAGGCCACGGAACAGACGTCCGCATCGAGCTTCCAGCGAGGGGTGACTGACACGATGGCGGTGGGATCGATTCTGCTTGTCGACGACGAATTGAAAATACTGAATGCGCTGGCGCACGCGCTGCGCGGCGAAGGCCATGAGGTGGTCGCGACCTCCAGCGCCAAGGAGGCACAACGGCATCTCACGCAGCGCATGTTCGATCTGTTCATCGTCGACAACCTGATGCCAGAAGTAACCGGCCTCGACCTGATCCGTGAGCTGCACGCCGCCGGCGCATCGGATCGGCCGCAGATCGTGATGATGACCGCGCACGCCACGGTCGAAAGTGCGATTGAAGCGATGAAGCTCGGGGCCTTCGACTATCTGCAGAAGCCGTTCGAAGTCGACGAGCTGCTGGTCGTGGCGAGCCGCGCGCTCGATCACCAGCGCCTCCGCACCGAGCATCGATATCTGATCAGCGAGCGCGACGCCGAGTTCAATCACTACGGGCTCGTGGGACGAAGCCGGCGCATGCAGGAAGTCATCCGGACGTCCGAGGTCGTTGCCCGCTCGAAGAGCACCGTCCTCATCACCGGTGAAACCGGTACCGGTAAAGAGATGGTCGCCAGGGCCATCCACTACCACAGCGGACAGCGGGAAATGCCGCTAATCAAGGTAAATTGCGCGGCAATTCCTGAAACGCTGCTCGAATCGGAGCTGTTCGGCCACGTGCGCGGCGCCTTCACGGGCGCGACGACGAGCAAGCGCGGCAAGTTCGCGCTCGCCGATGGCGGCACGATCTTTCTCGACGAGATCGGGACGATGAGCCCGACGCTGCAGTCGAAGCTGCTGCGCGTGATTCAAGAGCGCGAGTTCGAGTCGCTCGGGTCGGAGCGCACGCAGAAAGTGGATCTGCGCGTCATTGCCGCGACGAATCGCGACCTGCGGCAAATGGTTTCCGACGGACGATTCCAGGAAGACCTCTACTACCGGCTGAACGTGATCCCGATTCACATTCCGCCGCTTCGCGAGCGGCCCGAGGACATTCCGGTGCTGGTCGAGCACTTCATCGAGAAGCACGCGCAGCGCGCCGGCAAGCGTATCGACGGCATCGCGCCGGGAGTGATGCAGGCATTGCAGGCCTCCGACTGGCCTGGCAACGTGCGCGAGCTCGAGAACACGATGGAGCGTGCCGTCGTGTTGTCGCCGACACCAGTCATTGGCCCGGATGTCATCCGCATCCTCGATGCGACGAGCACGCCGCCGCCTGGACTCCCCTCTTTGAACCTGCGACAGAACCTGGATTGGACGGAGCGCGAGACGGTCCGCCGCGCGCTCGAGGGCGCTGGCGGCGTCAAGAAGGACGCCGCAGAAGCCATGGGGCTGACGCAGCGCGCGCTCAGCTATTACCTCGCGAAGCACCGCATCGGCTGATTACGGACTGCGTAAGCGCGTTCCGCCGCTCGAAAGGCTCAAAACCCCATCTGCTGCAATTCCGGGCATTTGCGGCCAAGGACCGCGGCACCGGGTTTGCCACCTGCCTACCTCCAGGGAGATCTCTGCGTGTTTATTCGAAGCGTCGCACTCGTCGCGTTATTGGCGTGCCCCACAGCGGCAAGTGCCGGCCAGGAACAGGATCCGGCAACGCCGCCGGCAAATCCGCCGCCAACGGCGCAGGCACCGAGCGACCGCGCCGTCGACCCGTCGCAGCCTGATTTCACGCTGATTGCGCTGCCAACGAACTTGCGGATGCCGCGCTTCGCCAGCGCCTTTCGCGTGACGCACCGCTTCACGCGATCGCTCGGCACCGGCGACTTCGTCGACTTGCTCGGCGACGCGTTCG
>Ga0114129_10006659_pt1 | contig 16405 bp, 15 predicted proteins | sample RhiMetdeltSRZDD1_FD_80071 | JGI IMG/M metagenome (GOLD analysis project Ga0114129, IMG submission 80071) | Populus rhizosphere microbial communities from Tennessee, USA - Rhizosphere MetaG P. deltoides SRZDD1 (version 2) (version 2) | ecosystem: Host-associated > Plants > Roots > Rhizosphere >... | reverse complement strand
TGGGGCCGCCGGTTCCTGGGGCGGCGGAGCCGGGGGGGCAGCCTCAGCCGGTGGGGCCTCGGCGGGCTGGGCTCCGTCAGCCGAGGGTGCGGCGGGCGGGGGCTGCTCGGCCTGCTGGGGCGGGGCCTGCTCGGCCTGCGCGGGCTGCGCCGTCGGCACGGGCTGCTCCGCCGGGGGCACGGGCGTGAACACCGACTCGGCAGTGTGTCCCGCCTGGCCCGCCCCGGCGGGCTGGCCGGCAGGCTCGTATTCCGGGCCGGGCTCCTCACCCGGCGCGGGAGCAGGCGGGTACTCCTGGCCGACCTCGGCCTGGGGCTGCTGCTGCGCCGCCTCGGCCGGGGGTGCCTGTCCGGGGGCGGCCTCGGCCGGGGGTGCCTGTCCGGGGGCGGCCTCGGCGGGCGGGGCCGCTGCCCCTGCCGCCCCGTCCGCGGTCTCGTCGATCACCGCCAGTTCGGCGCCGACGGCAACGGTCTCGTCCTCGGCGACCGTGATGCCGCGGAGGACCCCGGACACCGGCGAGGGGATCTCGGTGTCGACCTTGTCCGTGGAAACCTCAAGGAGTGGCTCGTCCGCCTCCACCCGCTCGCCCTCTTTCTTGAGCCAGCGCGTGACGGTGCCTTCGGTGACGCTCTCGCCCAGCTGGGGCATGGATACGGAGACCGACATGGCTTTGGGTGACTCCTTCGTTTTGTCAATCGTTCGTGGGTGCCCGGTGGCGGGGTCTCTGCTGAGCATGCTCCCGGTCAGGCGTGCGTGTGGAGGGGCTTTCCGGCAAGTGCGAGATGCGCCTCGCCGATCACCTCCGATTGGGTGGGGTGCGGGTGGATGAGCTGCGCCACCTCCGACGGCAGCGCCTCCCAGTTGTAGATGAGCTGGCCCTCGGCGATGAGCTCGCCGACCCGGGCGCCGACCAGGTGCACGCCGAGCACCGGCCCCGGCCTGCCCGAAGACCCGTCCGCCGCGGCGATGACCTTGGCCGCGCCCTGCGTCTGCAGGATGACGCTCTTGCCGTTCCCGCCGAGGTTGTAGGTGAACTCGGTGGTCTCGATCCCGCGCTCGGCCGCTGTCGCCGAGGTGATCCCCACGGAAGCGACCTCGGGGTCGCTGTAGGTGATCCGTGGTACCCCGTCATAGTCGATCGGGGTCACCTCCAGCCCACTGACCCGCTCGGCGACCATGATCCCCTCGGCGAAGCCGACATGCGCGAGCTGGAGCCCGGGGGTGAGGTCACCGATCGCTGAGATGGTCGGGACGTTGGTGCGGCAGTACTCGTCCACGATCACGAAGCCGCGGTCCATCGTCACCCCGGCCTCCTCGTACCCGAGCCCGGCCGACACCGGGCCGCGGCCGACGGCGACGAGCATCAGCTCGGCGTTGAGTGTCTTCCCGCCTTCCAGGGTGATGGTCAGCCCGTCCGGTGCCTCCTTCACCCCTTCGAACGTGGCCCCCAGCTGGTAGGCGATTCCGCGCCGGCGGAAGGCACGCTCCAGCAGCTTCGAGCTGGACTCGTCCTCCGGGGGCAGCAGGTGGGGGAGCATCTCGACGATGGTCACCTCGGCACCGAATGACCGCCAGACGCTGGCGAACTCCACCCCGATGACCCCGCCGCCCAGGATCACCACCGACCCCGGTACCCGGTCGAGCCCGAGCGCATCGTCACTGGTGATGACCCGCTGGCCGTCGATCGCCAGCCCGGGCAGGCTCCTGGGCTCGGAGCCCGTCGCCAGCACCACGTGGGCGCCCTCGTAGACCGTGTCGCCCACCTGGACCGCGGTCGGCGAGACCAGGCGGCCGTCACCGGAGACGGTGTCGACCTCGCGGCTCGCAATCGTGCTCTGCAGGCCCTTCCAGAGCCGGTCGACCACCTTCTTCTTGTAGGCGTTGACCCCCGCCATGTCGATGCCGTCGAGGCGGGCCCGCACGCCGAACGCCTCAGCCTCGTTCGCCTGGTCGGCGATCTCCGCCGCGTGCAGGAGAGCCTTCGTCGGGATGCACCCCCGGTGCAGGCAGGTGCCGCCGACCTTGTCCTTCTCAATGAGCGCGACGCGCTTGCCGAGCTCGGCCGCTCTCAGCGCGCAGGCGTAGCCACCGCTGCCGCCCCCCAGAATGACGATGTCGTACCGGTCGCTGCTGTCCGCCACAAGAATGCTCCTTGGTCGTCTCCCGAGTCACCTGCCCGCTTGGTCCGGCTACAAGCGCCCGTCCGCCATATCCTGCGCGATCTGGACCAGGGCCCTGGTGGCGGCTCCTGTCCCGCCCTTGGGGGTATACCCATGTGGCGACCCGTCGTTGTACGACGGCCCGGCGATGTCCAGATGCGCCCAGCGCGCCCCCGGGGGCACGAACTCGCGCAGGAACAGCCCGGCCACCAGCATCCCCCCGTTGCGGTCCGGGGCCACGTTGGTGAGGTCGGCGACGGACGACTCCAGGCCCTTGCGGAGCTCGTCGGGGAGCGGCATCGGCCACATCGCCTCACCGGCCCGCCCGGCCGCGTCCACGACCGCGTCCCGCAGCGCGTCATCGTTGGCCATCACGCCGGCCACTCGTGGACCGAGCGACACCACCTGGGCGCCGGTCAGCGTCGCCACGTCGACGAGCACGTCGGGGGAGTCGGACCCGGACCGGGCGAGAGCGTCGGCGAGCACCAGGCGTCCCTCCGCGTCGGTGTTGAGCACCTCCACGGTGGTCCCGCCGTAGATGGTGAGCACGTCGGAGGGGCGTTGCGCGGTCCCGCTCGGCATGTTCTCGGCGAGCGGGAGGTAGCCGATCACCCGCACGGACAGGCCCAGCGCGGCGATCGCCTGCATGGCGCCCAGGACCGCCGCCGCGCCGCCCATGTCCGACTTCATCGTTTCCATCGCCTTGGCGGGCTTGAGCGACAGGCCACCGGAATCGAAGGTGATCCCCTTGCCCGCGAGCACGAGCACCTTGCTGGCCTGTGGCGGGGCATACTCGAGCCGGACCAGCCGCGGCGGGTGCACCGAGCCCTGCCCGACGCCGAGGATGCCGCCGTAGCCCCCGCCAGCCAGCGCCTCCTCGTCCAGCACTGCGATGTCCATCCCGGCCTCCGCCGCGATCTGCCCGGCCCGGTCGGCGAACGTGGCCGGCACGAGGTCGGACGGCCCGGTGTTGACCAGGTCGCGGACCAGGTTGACGGCGGTGGCGAGTACCTCCGCCCGGCGTGCCGCCTCGGCTGCGTGGCTGCCAGCGGCCAGCAGCGTGAGCGTCACCTGCGCGGCGGGCTCGCTGCGGTACCGCCGGAACGTGTAGCTGCCGAGCAGCGCGCCGAGCGCGACCGCCTCCGCCTCCACCTGGTCGCGGGCCGGCAGGGCAAGGGCGATCCGCCGCTGCCCTGGCTGCCCGTTGCCGCCCGGGCTGACCACCGCGCGGACGGCTGCGCCTGCCGCGCGGCGCAGCACTTCGGGCTCGATCGGGGCATCGCCGCTATCGGCGCCGATCCCCACCGCGACGATGAGCGGGGCCGTCAGCCGCCCGCCACTGGCGATCTTGGTGACCTCACCGGCCTCGCCGGTGGCGCCCAGCGCGGCCAGCGTGGCGGCCAGCGTCCCGCCCAGTGCGTCGTCCACATCCTTGGCCCCGGATGCGGGCTGTGGCCCGGCGGGCCCGGTGCATGCCGCCACGACGAGCGCGTCGGCGTCGACTTGGTGCGCGGGGGTATCCGTGATGCTCAGCGTCGTGCTCACGGCTTCGATGCTAGTGCCTGCCGCGGCAGTTGATGCTCCTGCGTCTGTGGCCGTCGGGCAGCTGTACCCACGGTGGCGCGGTGAACGCGGCGTAACACTCCGGCAACCCCTGGGACCGGCTGGGCCAGGGCGCGCTCGATGTAACAGCTGTCACATGCGGCGAATCACAATTGTTACGATGGGAAGCGTGTGCCGGCCGCTAGCGGATGTCCGCTTCCTCCGCGTAGACCCGGGCCGCGTAACCTTCCAGCGACTGCTCGCAGGTGGCCAGCGCGGCCTCGGCCGCCTGGCGCCTCTCTGCCCCGAACACATCGCGCTGGCGGACCCTGGCGAACCAGTTCCGCAGCTTGACCAGGTCGACCTCGTTCTCTTCCAGCTCCGCGAAGGTGTAGTGCCCGGCGACGTGCTCCTTCTTCACCTGCGCCAGGAAGTCCTCGCAGCGATCGACGATCTCCTCGTACTCGTCGTTGCGCGCCGCCTGGAAGGCCGACATCACCTCTGCCGCACCTGCCAGCACCGTGCAGGTCATCAGCACGGCCGTCCCGCCCATGTCGAGGATCTCGCTGCGCAGCTTGCGCAGTGCGCGCTCCGTGCCCACGCTGGCGGGCAGGGCCGCCGCAGAGTTCTGAAGGTAGATGGCGCCGAGGCTCTTGATCCGCCGCCACACCGTGGAGCGGAGCCTGCTCGGCTCGGACGGCACCCGGTAGATGAGGAGCAGCCAGCCCTCGCCCGCTGCCTGCTCACCGTCGGCCACCGGCCCATTGTCCCAGAGCGGCGCGGCCGCGCCGCACGATCGCCGGTGGCCCCGCGGGAGGCCACGTGAATGCCCTGCCCCTCGCGGCGACCGTGTTCGTCGCCTGCGCCGTCGAGGCCGTCGAGGCGCTGACGATCGTGCTCGCGGCCGGCCTGACCCGAGAGTGGCGCTCCACCCTTCAGGGCATGGCCGCCGCGCTCGCCGTGCTCACAGCGGTGGTTGCCGTGACCGGGCCCGCTCTTGCCCTGGTCCCGCTGGAACCGCTCCGGCTGATCGTGGGCGCCTTGCTCGCCGTTTTCGGCCTGCAGTGGCTGCGCAAGGCCATCCTGCGCGCCTCCGGCCATAAGGAACTGCACGACGAGGGCGGGATTTACGTCCGCCAGGTCGCGGCCGCGAGAGCCGCGGCGGGCGGGCGCCGGGGCCTGGTCAGCGACTGGTACGCGTTCACCCTGTCGTTCAAGGGAGTGCTGCTGGAAGGGCTGGAGGTGGTGTTCATCGCGATCACCTTCGGCGCCAGCCAGCAGGATGTGGGCCTGGCCGCCCTGAGTGCCGTCGCCGCCGTGATCCTCGTGGCCGCCGTGGGCGTGGCGGTGCACGCGCCGCTGTCGCGGGTGCCCGAGAACAGCATGAAGTTCGCGGTCGGCGTCATGCTGACGTCCTTCGGCGTCTTCTGGGGCGCCGAGGGCGCAGGCGCATCCTGGCCGGGAAACGACGCGGCCCTGCTCGTGATCGTCCCGCTGACCGCGCTGGCCGCACTGGCGTACGTGCGGCTGCTGCGCCGCGGCCGGGCGGCCGCGCCAGGTGACACCGCGCCAGCGACGGCTGCCGCGCCGGGTGACGCCGCGCCACAGACCGCCGCGCCCGCCGCTGCGCAGCCGGGACCGGAGAGGGGTGCCCGGTGAGGGGTGCGGGCGGTGCCGTCAGTGGGCCGGGCCACCGGCTGAGCAGGCGGCTCCGGTCGGCGGGCGCGTTCTGGTACGACTTCATCGTCGGCGACGACTGGCGCGGGGCGGCCGCCGTTGCGATGACGCTGGCGGTGACCGCGCTGCTTGCCCACATCGCGAACGTGAACGCCTGGTGGCTGATGCCCGTCGGGGTGTTCGCCGCGCTCGGCTGGTCGCTGCGCCGGGCGGTGATCCATGATCGCGGACGATCCTGTGCGCTATCCGCAGAAAATCGTCCGCGATCATGAAACAGCGGCGGCGTCAGGCCGCGCCGCGCGCCTTGACCAGGCCGGTCTCGTAGGCGAACACCACCGCCTGGACCCGGTCACGCAGACCGAGCTTGGCCAGCACCCGGCCGACGTGCGTCTTCACGGTGGCCTCGGACACGAACAGCCGGCCGGCGATCTCGGCGTTGGACAGGCCCTGGGCGACGTGGACAAGCACCTCCCGCTCGCGCCCGGTCAAGCACGCGAGGTCCGGCGGGGCCGGCCCATCACCGGCTGGGAACAGCGGTGCGAAACGGTCGATCAGGCGGCGGGTGGTGGACGGGGCGACCACCGCGTCGCCTGAGTGCACCGCCCGGATGCCGAACAGCAGTTCGTCTGGCGGGACATCCTTGAGCAGGAACCCGCTGGCTCCGGCCTTGAGCGCGGAGTAGGCGTACTCATCCAGGTCGAACGTGGTCAGCATGAGTACCCGCGGCCGGTCGCCCGCCTGGCAGATCTGCCGGGTCGCCTCGATCCCGTCCAGCTTGGGCATTCTCACATCCATGACCACCACGTCGGCGGGGGTGGTGCGCAGCAGCTGGGTCGCGGCCAGCCCGTCGCCCGCCTCGCCGACGACCTCCATGTCCGGCTGAGCGTCGAGCACCATGCGGAACCCGGCCCGCACCAGTTCCTGGTCGTCAACAAGCACGATCCGGATGCTCATGCGGCACCGGCCCGGCTGGCGTCCGGGTAGGCCACCGGTGGCGCGGGCGCCACCAGTGGCAGCAGCGCCGCGACGTGATAACCCCCGGCCGGACACGGTCCCGCCTGCACCCAGCCGCCGTACACGGCCACCCGCTCGCGCATCCCGGTCAGCCCGTGCCCGGCGCCGTCCGAGACGGCGGCCGCACCCCGCCCGTCGTCGGTGATCCGCAGCAGCAGCGCATCCTCCAGATAGCGCAGCGTCACCTCGGCAGTGGCCCTGGGCCCGCCGTGCTTGCGGGTGTTGGTGAGCGACTCCTGCACGATCCGGTAGGCGGCGAGCGCCGCGCCGCCCGGGAGGGGCTGCGGCACGCCCTCGACGGTGAAGGAGACCGGCAGGCCGGTGGCCCGGGTCTGCTGCAGCAGCTCGCCCAGCTGGCCGATGCCAGGCAGCGGGGCCCGGCCAGGCTCGGTGCCGTCGTCGTCCCGCCGCAGCACGCCCAGCATGCGCCGCATCTCCGCCAGCGCCTGCCGGCCGGTGGCGGCGATCGCGGCCAGTGCCTGCCGCGCGCGGTCCGGGTCGGAGCCCAACGCAAATGAGGCCCCGTCCGCCTGGACCACCATCACGCTGACGTTGTGCGCGACCACGTCATGCAGCTCGCGGGCGATCCTGGCCCGTTCCGCCGCCGCGGCGATCTGCGCCTGCGCGTCGCGCTCCGCCTCCAGCCGGGCCGCCCGGTCCTCCAGGCTCGTGTAGTACGCGCGCCGGTAGCGCATCGAGTCGCCGAACACCCACGCGATCAGCGACGGCCCGGCGAACATGATCGAGCCGACCGCCACCGCATTCAGCAGGCTGAGCTGGCCGGGCATCCACCGGGCCACCGCCGTCGCCGAGCCCACCAGGCAGATGGCGAGCCCGGCGACCGAGATCCGCCGCGGCGTGTAGGCGGCGAGGGTGTAGAGCAGGATGACGATCGCCAGGTCGGTGGCGTTCGGCCTGACGTTCAGCAGGACCTGGAGCGCGCCGATGACGATGGCGGCCGCGAAGGCGCCGGTGGGGTGGGAGCGCCGGAAAACCACCGGGACGGCCAGCAGCAGCGACAGCGGGATGCCGGCCACGCGGCCGAAGCCCACGGCGGAGGCCCCAGGGCCGAAGACCATGACCGCGGCCGACGCGACGCCGAGGAAGGCCAGCACGGCCGCCAGGCCGCCGTCCACCAGCTTCGGGTGGCGGCGGAGCCAGCCGTAGAGTGCGCCCACGCCTCAAGCGTAGGCGTGACCCGCCGCTCCGGTCGTCATCCCGGCGGCCGGCCAGCCATCATCATCCCGGCTGACACCGGCGGCGGCCAGGCAGATCGCAACGGCGGTGCGGTCAGGAGCCCGCCCCCGGCAGCGGCCTGGCGGCCAGCGTGGTGTGCGTGAATCCGCCGTCGCCATCTGGCCGCACCAGGTAGCCCGCTGCGCCGGGCAGGCCGGTGACGATGGCGTCCAGGTCATCGTCGACGAAATGGGCGCCGGCACCGTCGTCACAGGCGATCCCGGGCGGGAGCAGCCCGGCCGTGATGAGCGAGGTGAACAGGGGGCGCCGGCCGGGCTCGGAGTCGTAGTGCGGGCAGTAGCTGCCCGCCAGCAGGCCGAGGCCGTCGTTGAAGGGGCGCAGATCAGGGCCGAAAGAGTCGGTCGTGCCGCCCTCGAACCAGCAGATCGCACCCGCGCTCACCCCGGCCAGGACCACGCCGGCCTGCCAGGCGGCGCGCAGGATGCGGTCGAGCTGGTGGACGCGCCATACGGCGAGCATGTTTGCCACGCTGCCCCCACCGACGAAGATCAGGTCCCGCGAGAGCAGGAAGTCTTCCGGGTCGGCCACGGATGGCATGGGGAACAGCGCCAGGTGGCCCACCTCACCCCGGATGCCCTCGAACCAGGCGCATGCCTGCGCCACGGCGGCCGGCTGGTCGCCGACGGCGGTCGTCAGCACGCCGACCCGCGGGGCGGCGCGGCCGGTCAGCCCGCACAGGTAATCCCGGAAGGGCCGGCGCGCCCCGGGCACATCCGGCTGGGGCAGCCCGCCGAACGCCACCACATGCCGACGCCCGTCACCTGCCACGTTCCGCACCGTACTGCCTGCGCGGTGACGCGTGCCAGCCGGGCGGGGCCGCAGACCGGCCACTAGGGTGTCCGGTCGTGAGCGATTGTGTTTTCTGTGACATCGCCGCCGGGGAGGTGCCGGCCGAGATCGTGCTTGCCGATGAGGCGGCCGTGGCGTTCCTGGACCGCCGGCCGCTGTTCAAGGGCCACGTTCTGGTGATACCGCGCGAGCATTACGAGACGCTGGCCGACCTGCCAGCGGCCCTGGTCGGCCCGCTGTTCACCCGCGTCCAGCGGGTCAGCACCGCCCTGCCGGCCGCGCTCGGCGCCCAGGGCAGCTTCGTCGCGCTGAACAACGTGGTCAGCCAGAGCGTCCCCCACGTGCATGTGCACGTGGTGCCCCGGACGCGGGGCGACGGCCTGCGTGGGTTCTTCTGGCCACGCCAGAAGTACGCCGACGACGCTGAGGCGGCAGCCTACGCGCAGCGGATCAGGGACGCGCTCGCGGTCGGCGGCGGCTGACCGGCGGCTGGCCGCGTCCGCCGCCACTGCTGTTTGTCCTTAACGGCAGGCGCAACAGATCTGAACCGGTCCCGCCCGTTGCAGAATGGCCAGGCATAACACGTCGGCTTCCGCCATAAAAGGGAAGTTTCTATTGTCTTTATTCGCCGCTCTCACCCCGCCGCCGCCGCCTTCCCCGGTGGCCACCGGCCGCGTGGCGCTCGGCACCGGTTACCTGCCTCGTCATGCCGTCCCTGACGTGGGCGGTGTTCGGTACCCCATGTGCGCCGCCGCGCTGCACGTCGTGGTCGCGTACGCGCTGCCGGCGGGGTGGGCTGCCCCCGGTGCAGACGGCGCCGTGAACCGGTACGGGCCATGGCGAAGATGCGGCGGGAGCCCGGAGCGCTTATCGTCGGGGTATGTCCGAGTGGTGGTCGATCGAGGTATTCCACAGCGAGTTCCCCGCCGGGCTCTGGCGGGATACCCACTCGTCCATGCTGATCGAGTCGGCGGTAACGGCCGGGGCCACCAGCTGGGAATGGCATGAGCACAGATGGGGCGTCGTTTTCGAGGTGGAGTTCGGTGATGACTCCCAATGGGAGGCCTTCCGCGCCATCCCCGCCGTCCAGGCGGCGCTCGACGCCGTGCCCGACCCGGTAAACGGGCTGCTCGTGTACCGGGGACGCGGGGGAGGGTCCGGTGCGTCGTCACCGCGCAGGCCACGGCCGACCGCGGGGGCGGGGGCGATGGCCCTGCCCGAGCCCGGCGAGCAGGAGCGGGCCGATCTCACCGCCGTGGCCCCTCCTGGACTGTTTGGCCCGGCCGGATTACCGCCGCGATGAGGTCACGGCGCGGCGCCCGGCAGCCCGCGGGCCGGTGCCGGCGAACCGTCGTTCGGCCGGCAAGGGGTCAGGGAGAGGGCAGGATGGAGTAATGAGGGATATCCAAGCCACAGCTGACGGGCTGCGGTCGGCGATCGAACGGAGCGGCTACTACCCCGGCCTGGTCGCTGACGCTGTTTCCTCGGCCCTGGGCTCCGAGGACGTGGTCTCGTTCGTGGTGCACCACGATGCCCTGTTCGATCCCGCCATGGAAGTACGCCGGCACATGAGCGTCCTGGTGCTCACCCCAACCAGGCTGATCTACTCACATACCGACGAGAACCCGGCCGAGGACCCGTCCGCCCGCCCGCAGGCGGAGACGAGCACCGAGGCGGTACGTTTCTCCCGGATCTCCTCGGTCGCGGTGACCCGGGTGGTGCCCGACCCCGCCTCCTACGTCCCCGGGGTGACCATGCCCAGCGAGGTGGTGCTCACCATCGGCTGGAATGTGCTTTCGCATGTGGACCTGGAGCCGGCCCACTGCGGGGACGAGAACTGCGAGGCCGACCACGGCTACAGCGGGACCATCACGGCGGACGATCTCGCGCTGCGGATCAGCGCGCCGGCCGACGGTGAGGAAGCGGTACGGCAGGTGCTGGACTTCGCCAGCGCACTGGCAGCGGCGACCGCGCATCCAGACCGGTGATGGACGGGCTGATGCCAGTCGAGCCGACGGTCGCGCCGGTCCTGCCCCGCTATGGGGAACGCAGCCTTCCCGACCTTGCCTGCTCGCTGCTCTCGTCACTGGGCATACCAGGCGAGCAGAACGTGCTTGGCCTGCCGCCCGCCGCCCGCACCTGTCTGCTCGTCGTGGACGGCCTGGGCTGGGAGCTGCTGCGAGATCATCCGGCGGCGGCGCCGTTCCTGTCCGAGCTGGCCGTCAACGCGGCGCCGCTGACGGCCGGCTTCCCGGCCACCACGGTGACCAGCCTGGGCTCGCTGGGCACCGGGCGCCCGCCCGGCCAGCACGGAATGCTCGGCTACCAGGTCGCGGTGCCCGGAGAGGGCAAGCTGCTGAACGGCCTGCGGTGGGACAAGTCGGTCGACCCGCTCGCGTGGCAGCCGGGCGCGACGATATACGAGCGGGCGGCGGGGGCGGGCGTGAGCACCTACCGGGTCGCGGCTTCGGCGCTGGAAAAGACCGGTCTGTCCACGGCGGTCATGCGCGGCAACTCCTACCGGCCTGCGGATAGTCTCGGTGCGCTCGCGGCGGAGGCGGCGGATGCCCTGCGGTGGACGGATCGCGCCCTCGTCACCGTGTACCACGCCCAGCTGGACGGCACCGGGCACGTGTTCGGCTGCGGGTCCGAGGCGTGGCGGTTCCAGCTCGGTCACGTGGACAAACTGGCCGAGCAGCTGGCGACGGCCATCCCGGCCGGGACTCCGCTGTATGTCACTGCAGATCATGGGATGACCGACGTGGCGCCCGAGGACCGGATCGACGCCGATGCCACGCCCGGCCTGCTCGACGGGGTCGCGCTGCTGGGCGGCGAGCCGCGGGCCCGGCATCTGTACGCCGTTCCCGGCGCGGCCGACGACGTGCTCCAGACATGGCGCGACATCGTCGGTGACCGGGCATGGGTCCTCTCGCGCGACGAGGCGGTCGGGGCCGGGTGGTTCGGCCCGGTCGAGCCCTGGCTTGCCGACCGGATCGGCGACGTGGTGGTCGCGCCGGCTGGCTCGGCCGCGGTGATCGCCAGCAAGGCGGAGGTACTGGAATCCTCGCTCATCGGCATGCACGGCTCGCTGACCTCAGGCGACCAGCTGGTGCCGCTGCTGCGCCTGCCAGCCCCCTGACCGCGGCCCGCTGAGCATCCGGTCAGCGCGGCGGGGCCAGGTCGTGCCGGGCGGTGAGCATCAGCCACGTGACAGCCCCGACGATCAGCGCCGGGGTCGCTGGCGCCCGGCCAGCCACCGCGACCGCCGTCACACTGACCGCCGCCACCACGGTCAGCCTCAGTGCCAGCAGCGCCGGCCGCCCCCGCCGGACGCGCGCCAGTAAGCGCGCCGGGCCTGCGCATGCCCGCTGCCAGCCCAGCCGGCCCGGGCGCGGGCGCCCGGCGGGGCGCGCCAGGTCCGCCAGCGCCTCACTGCGGCCAAACCGGGTTCGCAGCGTCGTGTAGGCCGCGGCCGCCGCCGCGAAACGGGCCGGGTCACCGCCGTCGGCACGGTCGGGATGCGTCGCGGCCGCCATCCGCCGCCACGCCGCCCGAACCTCGTCGTCGCCAAGCCCCGGCTGCGCGGGCAGCCCGAGGGTGGCGAACGGGTCGGCCTCGCGGGGCAGGCTCATTCCGGCTTCCCACCGCGGGCCGCCCAAATCGCCCGGCCCGGCCGGAGCGGTATGGCCACGTGGCGAGTGTACGAGCGGGCTGACCGGCTGGCCAGGCGCCGGCGCACATGCGCGGCGGTGTGCCCGGAGCGAGGTGCCAGATCCTGGCCGCTGGATCCCCCAGGACCGCCGGCGGGAGCGACCCCCGCTGTGCGCTCCTGCCCGCGCCTGGCCTGTGGCCCGGCCCGGGCCCTCCTGCCGAACGAACGGCAGGTCCAGCCGGCCACGTCCGCACCTCGCCCCGGACATCCCATAGCCAACCGCGGGAACCGGCGGCCGGCTATCCCCGGATTCGTGGATCCGCCGGGCGGGGCGGCCCGGCCTAGACTCTGGCTAGCTGACCCGCTCGGCCGCCGGCCGGCTCCCCTCCCGGAAGCCGCGCACGCTCGCCCGAGCCGGGTACCGTGCACGCACTCACCCACAGGCAGGAGGACCATGGAGAACCGCCCCCCCTCCTCCATGGCAACGCGGGTGAGCACACCGTCGGGACGGGTGGTGGGCATCCCCGAAGGCGGTCGCCTGGTCTTCGGCAGGGGCCCGGACGCCGAGCTGACGATCGCGGCCGGCCGCGGGCTGTCCCGCCGGGCGGGGCTGATCAGCGCGGTTGCGGGCGGCGCGTGGATCGCGAACATCAGCCGGACGCATGCGCTGTACACCGAGGGGGACGGGTACCGGATCAGGCTGCCGCGGATGGATGAGCATCGCGAGCCGGCAGGCGGCTGGTTCCTCCGGGAGGGCACCGCTCTCGTCGGCTCGCGCGCGATGCTGGACGAAGGGCAGCCCCTATCGGTGATGGTTGCCGGGCGGGGTGGCTGGAACCCGGTTGGCGATGACGGCGCCCGCGTCCTGCAGGACGGCGATCCGACGCTGCTGCCGCTCTACCTGGATCCCATGACCAAGCTGTTCCTCGTCGCCCTGATGTGGTGCCGGCCCTGGCTGCTCGACCCGGCCGCGGCCGTGCCGCTGCCGCGGACTCCCGAGATCGCCCGGGCCGCGCTCGAGGTGACCGGTGCTTACCACGAGCTGGAGCGGTTCGACTGCGATCCGGCCTTCCGTGACCGGCTGTCCGCGCGCGTCGCCGAGCACATCAAGGTGCTCCGGCACAAGATCACCGACCGGGGCCTCGTCCACGCGGATACCCGCCTTTCCGACGAGGTGGTGGTGCGGGTGCTCATCGAGCACGGCATCATCACAGCGGCCGACCTGGGCCGGCTGAACGACCCGGCCTGGTGTTCACGGCAGGAGGACCTGTGGTGGACACGGCCGCCCTGACCACCTCACGGGCCCGGCGGGACCTGACCTGAAGGCGGGGCGTTGACCCGGAAGCTGGCTCGTGCGTGGCGGCCGCCGGGCGCGGTCACCAGGATGTGGTACACCCCCGGCGGGAGCTGCAGTGGCGAGAACTCGTGGCCCTGGTTCACCGCGTAGTTGAAGGTGCCCTTCAGATCCACGACCGGCCGGATCGGTGAATGGCCATAACCGTCCAGAGTCACCGTGACACGGCTGCGGGGAACCCATCCGGTGCCGTGGATCAGGAACACGGTGGCCGAATCGCCCATGGGCTGGAGCACCGCGATGTGTGGCGAGCCGGCGGGCAGTGCGGGGAACGCGGACGGCGGCGGCCCCGTCGGCGGCGGTAGTCCCACGGTTCCCGAGGCAGCACCCGTCCCGCCGCCGGCGTCTGTCAGCAAAGTGCCCACGATAATCCCGCAGGCGACCAGCGCCGCGGCCGCGGCGGCCGCAGCCGCCGCGATCAGGGCCAGGCGCCGGCGCCGGTGCCCGGCCGGCCGCTGGGTGGGGATGAACGCGCCGCCGTCAGCCTGACCAGGACCGTCGGCGCCGTGCTGGGGCAGCTGGCGGCCGGGCGGGGCGGGCACCGATACCGGCAGTGCCGTATGCGAGCCGAATGTGGCCTCGCCGGCGCCGGTGCCGATGTCCCCGCCGGTGCCGGTGCCGCCGCCGCTGTTCCCGCCGGTGCCATTGCTGGTGTCTGCCCCAGCGCCGCCGCTGGTGTCCTCGCCGCCGTCGGCCGGGGCGCGGGCGGCCTGCCGCGGGCCGTGCTGGTACCCGCTGATCACGGCCATCGCCGGTGCGGGAAGGTAGGCGTGCGCCGAGCGAGGGCCGGCAGCGGCGGTAAAGTCCCCCAGCTGGTCGAGCAGCGCCGCCGACGTGGGCCGCTGCCGCGGGCTCCGGGCCAGGCAGGCGGTGACGATGCCGTCCAGCTCCGCGGGCAGCCCGGCCAGGTCGGGCGGCTCGGTCGCGAGCCTCACCAGCACGTCCATGACCGTCTCTCCCCGGTATGGAGCATGCCCGGTGGCGGCGAAGGCCAGAGTCGCGCCGAGGGAGAACATGTCGCTCGCCACTGACGCCTGCCGGGTATCCCGTGCCTGCTCGGGGGCCATGTAAGCCGGCGTGCCGACGGCCCCCCGGGTGACTGTCAGCTGGATGCGCTCGGTGGCCCTGGCCACGCCGAAGTCGATCACCCGGGGCCCGTCGGGTGAGACCAGCACGTTGGAGGGCTTCAGGTCCCGGTGCACCAGCCCGGCGCTGTGGATCGATTCCAGCGCCTCCGCGCACCCGGCCGCCAGCCACCGGGCGGCCGGTACTGGGAGCGGGCCGCACTCGGCCACCAGCTTGCTCAGCGAGGGTGCGGGAACGTAGGCCGTGGCCAGCCAGGGCATGTCCGCCTCGGGGTCGGCCGCGACGACCGCCGCCGTGAACACGCCGCTGACCCGCCGGGCCGCGGCAACCTCGTGCGCGAACCGGGCCCGGAACCCGGCCTCGTCGGCGAGCTCGATCTTGATCGTCTTGACCGCGACAAGACGCCCGGCCGTGGACCGGCCCAGGTACACCCGTCCCATGGCCCCCGCTCCGAGGCGGCCGAGCACCGCGTAGGGTCCGATCCGCTCCGGATCCCAGCGGCGCAGCGGCTCCAGCACAGGCTTCGGCACCATCCCCACCTCCCCTGTCGAGATGGCACGGTTCACCATGATGGGCGAAGCCGCGCCCGTTCGCACCCCCAACGCCACTGTCAGCTACCGGAGGACGCCGCGCAGGCGCCAATGTCTGTTCCCGTGGCCGAGCCAGGTGTGATGATTGCCTTGGAGATCAATAACTGCAGTGCAGGGGTTGCCTTGGCGGCGCTGACGGATGCCGGCTGGGTGGAGATGCGGCTCCTGAAAGTCGTTGGGCCGTCGATTAGCAGGACAACGGCCGTTGTGGCATTGCCGAGTTCGGCGGCGAGTAGGAGCGGACATGGGAGAGCCGCAGGAGGCGGGTGCGGCCGCTTCGCCGGACGAATCGCCGGCGGAGCGGGCGGGCGTGATCTTGACGCCGGATCAGCGGCTGCGCGTCTTCATTTCCTCGACGCTGGAGGAACTGGCACCGGAGCGGGCGGCGGCCCGGCGGGCGATCGCCCGGCTGCACCTGGTCCCGGTGTGGTATGAGTCCGGTGCCCGCCCGCACCCGCCGCGCCGCATGTACCGGGTTTACCTGGAGCAGAGCCAGGTGTTTGTGGGCATCTACTGGCAGCGGTATGGGTGGGTGGCGCCGGGGATGGAGATCTCGGGGCTGGAGGACGAGTACCGGCTGGCGGCGGCGGCCGGCAAGCCGATGCTGCTGTACCTCAAGCGCCCGGCTCCCGGCCTCGAGCCGCAGCTGGCGGCGATGATCGACGCGATCCGCGCGGCCGGCGCCGCGTCGTACCGGGTCTTCACCACGCCACGGGAGCTGGAGCGGCTGCTGGCCGACGATCTTGCCGTTCTCTTGAGCGAGCACTTTGCGGGCGAGCGCGGGGGTGCGGAGCTGCCGGCCGGGACGGTCACGTTCTTGCTGACCGATATCGAAGGTTCGACGCGGCTGTGGGAAACGGTGCCGGACGCGATGGAGGTGGCGCTGGAGCGGCACGACCGCCTGCTCGGCGATGTGATCGGGCGGCATGGCGGGGCGGTGGTCACCTCCCGCGGGGAGGGTGACAGCTTTTTCGCCATCTTTCCCAGCGCGGTTGCCGCGGTCGAGGCGGCCGGCGCATGCCAGCTGGGGCTGGCCAGTGAGCCATGGCCGGCGGGCATGAGCCTGCGGGTGCGGATGGGGCTGCACACCGGCGAGGCGCATGTACAGGGGGGCCACTATGTCGACCATGCGCCGATCAACCGCTGTGCCCGGGTGAAGGCCGCCGCGCACGGCGGGCAGGTGCTGCTCACCAAGACCACCCGTGACCTCGTGGCAGGGCGGCTGGGCGGCGGTTTCGGGCTGAAACGGCTGGGGGAGTTCCGGCTGCGTGACCTGGCCGAGCCC
>Ga0114129_10006658_pt1 | contig 16406 bp, 18 predicted proteins | sample RhiMetdeltSRZDD1_FD_80071 | JGI IMG/M metagenome (GOLD analysis project Ga0114129, IMG submission 80071) | Populus rhizosphere microbial communities from Tennessee, USA - Rhizosphere MetaG P. deltoides SRZDD1 (version 2) (version 2) | ecosystem: Host-associated > Plants > Roots > Rhizosphere >... | reverse complement strand
CCGACGCTCCGGCGCCTGCCGAGCCTGCTGCGGACGCACCTCTCGTCGAGGTGTTCGCAAAGACCGTCTCCGGCGACGTTCGCCTCGAGCGCGCGCCGGCTCCCGCGCACGCGTGAGGCTCTGGCCGACAGGCGGGCTCTGGCGGCATCCCGACTTCGTCAAGCTCTGGTCGGCCGAGACGGTCAGCCAGTTCGGGACGCAGTTCACGCAGCTCGCGCTGCCGCTCGTCGCCATCGATGTCGTGCACGCGAGCGCGTTCGAAGTCGCGGCGCTGACGACCGTCGAGTTTCTCCCCTTCTTGCTCGTCAGTCTGCCGGCGGGAGTCTGGGTGGATCGCCTTCGCCGTCGCCCGATCCTCGTGATCGGCGACCTGTCGCGCGCGCTGCTGCTGGCATCGGTGCCGATCGTCTACTGGTCGGGGTCGGTGACGATGACGCAGCTCTACGTCGTCGGCTTCCTCGTTGGGATCGCGACGGTTTTCTTCGATGTCGCATATCAGTCGTACCTCCCATCCCTGGTCGAGCGCCAGCAGCTGATCGACGGCAACGCGAAGCTCGAGATCAGCCGCGCCGGCGCGCAGCTCGGCGGCCCGGGTCTGGCGGGGCTCGTGATCAACTTTCTACGTGCGCCCACGGCGATCGCGTTCGACGCGGTGAGCTTTGTCGGCTCGGCGCTCTTCATCTTCGGGATCCGTAAGCAGGAGCGGACGGAGGCGCAAGCGCCACGACGCCGCATGCGCGAGGAGCTCCGCGAAGGGCTCCGCTACGTGCTCACGCATCCGTTCCTGAAGAACATCGCGGCCTGCACCGCGCTGTTCAACTTCTTCGGCAACATGGGGTTCGCGGTGCTGCTTGTGTTCGCGCGGCGCGACCTGCATCTCAGCCCGCTCGCAATCGGCCTCGCGTTCACCCTCAGCAACGTCGGCCCGCTGCTCGCCGCGTTCAACGCGAGTCGCATCTCGTCGAGGTTCGGCGTCGGCCGGACGATCATCGCCTCGGCCGTGATCGGCGGGCCGATGTTCCTCGTCATTCCGTTCGCGCCTGAAGGAAATGCCGCCCTCGCATTCATCATTCCCGCCTTCATCGTGGGCGGGCTCTCCAACGTGATCTACAACGTCACGCAGGTAAGCCTCCGCCAGGCGATCACGCCGGAGCGCATCCAGGGGCGGATGAACTCGGTGATGCGGTTCATCGTCTGGGGGACGATCCCGCTCGGTTCGCTGATCGGCGGCGTCCTCGCCAGCAAGATCGGCGTGAAGGAGACGCTGATCGTCGGCGGTGTCGGCAGCTGCCTCCCGTTCCTGCCTGTCCTCTTCTCACCTGTGCGCGACGTCATGGAGATGCCGGAGCCGGTCGACGAGGCGGCGGCGGTGCTCGGGCCGCTCGTCGCCGACGCCGCACCCGTTCCAGCGGAGCACCTGGGCAACTGATGCGCGCGCTGCTGCGCAACCGCGACGTTCGCGTCTTCCTCGCCGGTTGGACGATCTCGCAGTTCGGCGACTGGGCGCTGATCATCGTCCTCGCCGTCTGGGCCAAGTCGCTGACCGGGAGCAATGCTTCTGCGGGTCTCGTCTTCTTCGCGCTCGCGGCGCCGTCGATCTTCGCCCCGCTCGCAGGCGTGATCGTCGACCGCGTGCGCCGGCGCCCACTTCTCATCGCCGTTTACTCGATCGAGGCCGTTGCGACCTTGTCACTGCTGACGGTGCACGACCGCGGCGACGTCTGGCTCCTGTACGCAATGGCCGTCTTCATCGGCGCGTTCGGGACGGTCGCCGCGTCCGCGCGCTCGGCCCTGATGACGACGACGATCCCGCACGAGCTGCTCGGCGATGGGAACGCGATCTTCCAGTCGGTGCGCGAGGGCCTGCGCCTGATTGCGCCCCTCGTCGGTGCCGGGATCTACGCTGCGGCCGGCGGCGGCGTGGTTGCGATCATCGACGCCGTCAGCTTCGTCGGCGTGGTAGCCGCGCTTCTACTGATGCGCACGCCCGAGCCGCGCTTCGACCGGGTCGAGCACGACTTCATCGCGGAAGCTCTGGCGGGTGCGCGCCACATCATCCACACGATTCCGCTGCGCCAGATCGTGTTCTCGACAGGCGCGGCCCTGCTCGTCGTCGGCTTCTCGGAGACGATCATCTTCGCCGTCATCGACCAAGGACTGCACCGCTCGCCATCGTTCCTCGGCGTGCTGAGCACGCTGCAGGGGATCGGCGCGATCGCCGGTGGGCTCACGGCCGCGCGCGGCCTTCGAACGCTCGGCGACGTTCGGGTCGCCGGAATCGGCATGGCCGGCTTCGCGATGGGCGAGCTGAGCTTCGTCAGCACAAACCTCGGGCTCGTCGCGGCCGGGATCATCATCGCCGGGTTCGGCGTCTCGTGGTTCATCGTCGGACTGATGACCGCGCTGCAGATGCGGACGCCGCTGCGGCTGCAGGGCCGCGTCTCGTCAGCGGCTGACGTCTTCATCAGCACGCCGCAGACGGTGTCCATCGCCGTCGGCGCTGCGCTGATCGCCGTCGTCGATTACCGGCTGCTTGTCGGTGCGGAGTCGGCCGCGGTCGCGTTGTGCGCCGCGTATCTGCTTACGCGCCCGGCGATTGTTCCTGCTGAGAGCTCTCCAGCTCCTTCGCCGGAGCCCCTGAGCCAACCTCGGCCTTGAGCTGCTCCAGCTCGCGGTCCACCTGCTGCTGCGACGCGACCTGAGCAAGCTCCCTGTCGAGCTGCGTCTTGTCCGACCCGAGCTCCTCCAGATCGCCCGACTGGATCAGTTCGTCCATCGCGGCCGCACGCGCCTGCATCTGCTCGGTCTTGTCCTTGGCGCGCTGAACCGCGAGGCCGGTGTTCTCCATCTCCCGGCCGATACCGGTCGAGGCCTCGCCGATTCGTACCTGCGCCTCAGCCGCGGAGTACTGCGCCTTGATGACTTCCTTCTGTGAACGGAACTGCTCGATCCGCGCCTCGAGCTGCTTCTGATTTGCGACGAGCTTCTCCTGCTGGTCCCCGAGCTGGGCCACCTGCCCATCGAGATCCTGAAGCTGCTGCTGGATGCCCGATTTCCGCTCCAGCGCCTGCCGGGCAAGGTCCTCACGGCCGGCCGCAAGTGCCTGCCGGGCCTGGGTGTCGAGCTTGACGACGTTCTGCTGCAGCTGGTCCGTCTGGATCTGCAGGCGCTTCTTCGCGGTGACGACGTCTGCGATCCCGCGCTTGACGTTCTGCAGCGACTCGAGCTGCTTCTCGTAGGAGTAGTCGAGCGTTTCGCTCGGGTTCTCCGCGCGGTTGAGCAGCGCGTTCCACTTGGCCTTGATGATCTCGCCAGTTCGGGACAGCAGGCCCATCGTTCCATTCCTCCTCGTCGCAGGTGTGCAGGTAGCGTAGCGCCGTGCTCGTCGAGCGGAGCATGCACCCCGACTGGCTCTCCAACGCCTATCTCGTTGCCGACGAGGAGGGGGGCGCTGCAGTGTTCGTCGACTCCGGCGCCGATGTAAAGCCGCTGCTTGCCGCGGCCGAGCGCTGGGGCGTGGAGCCGCAGTACGTCCTGCGGACGCACTCGCACCACGACCACATCGTTCACGAGGGCGAGCTCGGGCTGCCGGTGCGGACAGATGCGGTCGAGGTCGGCGGCCTGCGGGTCGAGGCACTGCCGACGCCGGGGCACTCCGACGACATGATCGCGTTCGTCGTCAACGGTGAAGCAGTGTTCACCGGAGACACGCTCTTCAAGGACTCCGTCGGCGGCGGTGACTTCGAGCGCGTGCGCGAGTCGGTGATGGACGTGTTGATGAAGCTTCCGCCGGAAACGCGCGTGCTGCCGGGGCACACTGACGAGACGACGATCGGACGCGAATGGGAGGAGAACCCCTTTGTTCGTGTCTGGCGCGGAATCGAGCACGAAGGAAGCGAACGCGTGCGCGTCGGGGGGGAGGAGGCGACGCTGATCGTCTGGTCGCCCGACTACGACGGCGGCGGCAAGGCCTGGGTGCGGTACGACGACGGACGCGATGCGATCGTCGGCGGCTCGCGCGTCGAGCGCGGCTAGCTCCGGAAGAACTCCACGAGCCGCTCGCCTTCGACGTCGATCTCGGCGCGCTCCTGTTTCGTCAAGCGGCGCAGCGGCTTGATCGTGAGGTTGCGTTTCGCGCCGATGTCCCACGTTGCGGCCACGAAGCCGTCGACGAGCACGGTGGGGAGGACGTCGCCGTTCTTGCGGATGACGGTGCTGCGGAAGGTGTCCGGCAGGATCCGCGTCCGCTCCGGCGCCGCGTAAGCGAGTATCGACGAGTCCCACTTCGGAAGGAACCGAACGGGTGCCGGTGTGTCTCCGTCGGGCCGCGGTGCGCGGGGGAGATCAAGGCGCAGGCGGCCGAGTTCGTCGCGGAACCTGCGCAGCTCGACGCGGTCGAGCCCGGCTCGTACGTCCCCGACGCGGACACCAGCGAAGCGCAGCAGATCCTCTTGTGTCGCCGGCCCGAACGCGGCGAAGTACCGCTGCACGACCCGTTCGGCACCGTCCTCGCGCGCAGGCAGCTCCATACCGAGGACGGCCTCCATCGCCTTTAGCTCGGCGCGGCCGTAATGCCCCCACGTGCCGCTCGGCAAGAGGTGGACGAGCGGCGTCAGCGTTCGCGTCCGCCAGCGGTAGCCACCCATCTGCTCGGCGGCGATGTCCGCGACCTGCTCGTGGGTGACCGGCTCTTTCATTGCAAGCTCTTTGACCCGTTGCGAGAGCTGCTCGATCGTCTGCCGGTTCACGCCGGGCGTCGTGTCGCGAGCAGACGGCAGCCACGCAGATACGTAGTACGGGTAGTCGCGCGCGCTCGACATGTGCAGCGTGATTCGGAAGAGCTGCGACTTCACGACCTTGAACTGCTCGAGTGCGCGCACGAGCTGTTCCTTGCGGAAGCCTGTCAGCCGTGTCCAGAGCGCGAGGTACGGGGACTGCGGCCACTGCGCCTGAATGGCGCACATGCGCTCGACGGCTTGCTGCACTCCGAGCCTGCGCCGCTCGAGCAGCATTTGGCGCGCAAGCAGCGCGCGGTTGAGCTCACGCAGGGTTAGGACACGCTCCGACGTCACCGCGCGAATGTATCTTCGGCGGCGTGGGCTTCCTGGCGGTGCTTCTCACGGCGGCGGCGTTTACGACGCCCGTTCGAACGGTGGCGTCCTACTGCAGCCCGAGCGGCGACGTCTGTTACGGCGTCTTTGCCCGCGGCAAGGTCGTACTCCTGCGGATCTCGACGGCGGCGAAGTACTTCTCTCGTTACACGCTCTGCGTCAAGGGACCTGGCGGTGGGGCGGCAGGATACGAGCGGTGTGGTTCCTTCCCCGTCTTTCGCCAGAGCGGGTCGACGTGGGGCTCGACCGTGCGGCACGCGCGGCAGTACCCAGTCGTTGGGCCGGGGATCTACCGCGTGACGTGGAAGCTGAACGGGACTCGGCTGGGCCCGACGTTGCGCTTCAGGATGCCGATCCGCTGACCGACTGTGATGCCGTTGGGATCTCGGCGGTGAGCTGCGTGCCTCGCCCTGGCGGGCTTTCGATTTGAAGCCGACCGCCGAGCGCTTCAACGCGATCCGCGAGACCGACGAGGCCCGAGCCCGGGGCAGGCTCCGCGCCCCCGATTCCGTCGTCGCGCACGACCACCGTCGCAAAGCCGTTTGACCGTTCGATGGCAACGCTCGCGCTTGTAGCTTGCGCGTACTTCGCGACGTTCGTGATCGCCTCCGCAACGAGGTAGTAGATTGCCGCTTCGACGGAGTCCGGCAGCCGGTCTTCCGGGAGGCGGGTGAGCTCGACCGGGATCGGCGCGCGCCCGACGAGCGTGGCGAGCGCAGCCTCGAGACCTCGATCGGTAAGGACGGCCGGGTGAATCCCGCGCGCAAGCTCCCGAAGCTCTTCGAGTGCGTGATCGAGCTCGCTGTCCGCTTCGGCGAGAAGCGCCTCCGTGGATTCGGGGTCCTTTCGCAGGTTCGCTTTGATCAACCGGAGCTTGAGTGCGAGCGAAACGAGTCGTTGCTGCGCGCCATCGTGCAAGTTTCGCTCTAGACGTCGACGCTCGGTGTCACCCGCCTGGACGATCCGGACGCGTGACGCAGCGAGTTTCGTGTACGCATCGGCGTTGGCTAGCGCTTGAGCGACGAGCTCCGCGAAGTCGGCGAGACGGCGCTCTGATCCCGCTGCAACCGGGTCGTCGCGCGGTGCCGCCGCCACGAGGGCGCCCCAGACGCGGCCGCCGACTCTGATCGGCGCGGCGCTGGCCGACCCGTAGCCGAAGCTGCTCAACCGTTCGACGATCTCTGGCGCCCGACCCTCGTAATCGTCGATCCGCTCGGGTCGGCCCGTCTTTCGGATCTCTGCAAGAACGCCTGTCTCGTCGACCGGCACGCGCGTACCGACAGGGAATGCGAGCCGGCCAGTGTCGCTCCAGCCGCCAACGAACGTGACCGTACCGTCCTCGTCGAAGCGTGCGAGGCTGGCGGCCGACGCTCCGAGCGTCTGGGCCGCCTCGACCGTCACCTGCTCGAAGACGCGGTCTGATGCCGCCTCGCTCGCTACGAGCGTGGCGATCCGTCGCAACGCGCTCTGTTCGTCGATGAGCGCCCGCTGCGCGCGCTCGCTCGCGGCTCGTTCGGCCGTGACTGCCGCGAGGATGAGCGACGTCAGTGCGGCGACCGCCACGAACAGCTGGCTTGCAAGCACGCTATGGGTGATCGACTCCCGCACGAATGGCCCTGAGCCGTGCGCGGTGTTCCACACCGTCAAGGACGAGGTAATCGCGAGCGTCGTGGCAGCACCGAACGGCCCGAAGCGAAGCGCCGCCCAGATCAACACGGGAAAGACGATGTACGGCACGTCGCTCTGCGACGGCACCTCGATCAGCACGACCAGGACAGTCAGGAGAAGGACGGCCTCGGCCAGATGCAGGCGCGGCATCCACCACGTCCTGCGCGCCGCCCAGACGAGGATCAGCGGTGTGAACACGAGCGCTCCGGAAAAGTCGCCGAGCCACCAGGTGCGGAAGACACTGCCGAACTCGTCGGCCTTGATCACGTCGCCGAGTCTGAGCGAGACGACGCCGAAGACGGCACTGATCAGCGTTCCGAGGGCAGCGCACGCGATGAGGGCAAGGACGTCCCAGACGCGCTCGAGCGTGATTCGCTTCTGCGTCAGTCGGCGGAACAGCACTGCGGCGACGACGACTTCAAGCGTGTTCCCGACCGTCTGACCGACGATCGTCCCCCACGGCGTCGAGAAGTCGGCGAGCAGCAGGTCGCCGATGACGATTCCGGGCCAGATCCCGGGGCCGAGAATGATCAGCGCGGCGACGCCGACGCCGACCGGCGGCCACAGCGCTGTGACCGTGCCGTGGAGGTAAGCAAGGTGGAGCCCAGCCCGGCCGGCTCCGTAATACAGCCCCGCGACGGCGCCGACCATGATCGCGTACAGCGCCAGCCGTCCAATGTCCGTGCGCTTCCATGCGTCGACCCGCTCGACCAACGAGCGATCGTCCGGGGCGGCAGCGGCGAGGGTCGGGCTCAGGCCTTCGAGGATAGACCTGCGCGACGGATACGCGAAGGCCGGCCCGCTAATGACGCAGACGGGCCGTCCAAAGCCAGCCGCCCAATGCCCCGAGCAACAGTCCGGCCTCCGGGGCTAAGGGAACGTCCGTAATCACGCTGACCAGAATTCCGATCGCCAGGCCGACCACGGGGCCGACCAAGACAGCCCATGTCCGCCGACGATGCTGGGAGTTAGGGTCCGCCATCGCCAGATCCTCGTCCGCTCAAGGCCGACGGCTCCTTCCTCGTGCACGCCCGGACTCGGCGTTGCCTACCGCGGCTAGGAGGTGAAGTAGACGACCGTGCTGCCCTCGCTGATCAAGGGTGTGCTGGCCATCGCGGGGATGTTCTCCTTGACCCATTCGGCCGCACGCCTGGAGGACTCGTCTGTGCCGGTCTTGTCCTGGCAGACGGTGACAGTGACGCCACCCTCGGCGCTCCGGCAAGCTGTGTAGCTGACGAAGCCCGGCACCCCTCCGATCAGCTCTTTGACTTCGTCGTTCCTCTGCTCGAGCTGATCGAAGAGCTCCGAGGCACCTTGCCCGGAATACGTGCGAACCACTGCGTACATCACTGCCTCCTTGAGACGAGACGTGGGGACGAAAGACCCTATCGCCGCGAGAAACAAGGGCGCTGCGAGACTTGTCCGGAAGGGACAGTACGGTGCGGGGGCGATGCGCCTCCTTGTCGCCCGCTGCGAGGTCCTCTATACGGGTCGCCTGACCGCGCGTCTGCCCGAGGCGGTCCGGCTGCTCATGTTCAAGGCGGATGGGTCATTTCTGGTGCATGACGACGCGGGAGGTTTCAGACCGCTCAACTGCATTCGGAAAGAGTTCCGCCCGTAGTCTCGGCGGCTCTGCGCGGCCAGGCTGAGGGTTCGAGCGCGACGCCGAGCGGGTTCTCGGGTCGGCTCACGCGATACTTGGCGGGTCTAATCTGTGAGCGTGCGCAGCAACATGATGGCGGTTGCAACGGAGGGCCTGGAAGCCTGGCGAAACGGCGACTTCGAGACCTTGGAGCGAATCCTCGATCCTGACGTCGAATGGCGCTCGTTCGAGCCGGGTGAGTGGGATTGCCGAAACCGCGAGGACGTGATGCGAACGTTGCGCGAGCGGTACGAGCAGGGGTTCGCGAAGGGAAGACTGGAGTTCAAAGACGGCGGCGAGAACGCCATCATCGTTGTCTCTCATCCGAGCGAGATCGGCGGTCCGGAATGGCCCGACGAGACAGCGACACTGATGCGGTTTCGCCAGGCGCGAGTCGTCTCGATGCAGGACTACCGCACCGAGTCGGAAGCAGTCGAAACGGTTCGAGCCGTGTGACGCGACCAAGCGCGGATGTCCCGAGCAGTCGCCGCGGACGCCGAAACGTGTTCAGTCGCATGTTCGCGGTCTTGCGTTTCCGACGGACGCTGCAACGGTGTGGCGATTTCCTCCTCGAAGATCCGCCCCCCGATGTCTCCGTGCGCGAGCCGCGTCGTCCGCATCCGATTGGACCCGGTGGCAGCGTCGCCCTCGAACTGCCTGACCTCGATTCTCTGACGTAACAACCCCCACCGCTCGAAGGTTGAGAGCCACCTCTCTGAACGCGGCGCGGGTCATGTCCGAAACGGACATTACGGTCCGCAGACCATGCGCCTGCTCGTCGCACGTTGTGAGGTGCTTTACACGGGACGCCTGACGGCTCGGCTCCCGGAAGCCGTGCGGCTCCTTATGTTCAAGGCCGACGGCTCCTTCCTGGTCCATGACGATGCAGGCGGTTTTAGACCTTTGAACTGGATGACGCCGCCCACCGTGATCGAAGAAGACGATGGCGTCATCGTCGTTCGTAAGCGCGCCGGCAAGACGGAGGATCGGCTTGAGGTGCGGCTCGTCGAGGTGCTCTCCGACGTTACGCATGCGCTCGATGCGACGCAGCTCGAGAAGGATGGTGTCGAGCGCCACCTGCAAGAGGAGCTCGCCGCCCAACCGGAGGCGCTCGGCGAAGCGCTGCAGCTCGTGCGCCGTGAGTGGCCTACCGACATCGGCCCCGTCGACCTGATGTGTAAGGACGGGCAGGGTCACTGGGTCGCGGTCGAGATCAAGCGCGTTGCAACGATCGACGCCGTCGAGCAGCTCGGCCGTTACCTCGAGCGGATCGAGCTCGACTCGTGCCGCGGCGTCCTTGCCGCGCAGACGATCAAGCCGCAGGCGCGGACACTCGCGGAATCCCGCGGCATCCGCTGCGTCGAGGTCGACCTCGCCGTCCTCCGGGGCGAGCGCGAGCCGGACCTGACGTTGTTTGCGGACTAGCGTTCCGCAGGATGATCCGGGTCACCTATGAACTCGATCCGCCGGAGGCTGCAGAAACGCTCGCGCTGATCGAGTCGGTCGGGCGGGCAGACGGGCCAGAGCGCGTCCGCGGTCATGTCGTCGAACAGGACGGCGGCCGCGCCGTGCTCGAGTTTCCGGCCGTGACCAACGACGTCGCGCTGCTCGTGTCGTCGTTGCTCGCGGGCGAATGGGCGGACAGCTCCGCGTTCACACTTTGCCGTCTCGTCGAGGTCGACTGGCCTGACGCGTTCCTGCCGGGGCCTGCATTCGACGCGCCGGACCGCGTCCTTGTGGGCGCAATTGTGAAACCGTCGCTCGGCCTCTCGCCGGCGGAGGTCGCCGACACGGCGGCTCGCCTTGCCGCCGCCGGCGCGGACCTCGTCAAAGACGACGAGCTTCTGGGCGACCCTGAGTGGTGTCCGCTCGAGGAGCGCGTGTGTGCTGTGGCGGCAGCCGGCGTCAACTACGCGGCGAACGTGACCGGCCCTGTCGAGACGCTGCTCGATCGCGCGCGACGTGTGGTCGAGCTTGGCGCCGGTGCGATCATGATCAACGCATTCGCGCAGGGCCTGGACGCGCTACGTGCGCTACGTGAGGCGGACCTCGGCGTCCCGATCTTTGTGCACCGCGTCGGCGCAGCTTTGTGGGCGCGCCAACCGAAGCTCGGCATCGCGCCGGCCGTCGTCGCCGAGCTCACGCGCCTGTGCGGCGCCGACTACGTCCAGGTCGGATCGTTCACCGGCACCGTCTACGACAGCGCTGACGACGTGCGTGCGCAGATCCGCGCCTGCCACCGGACGATCGGTAACGCACGCCGATCGGTCGCCGTCATCGGCGGTGGCGTCGCACCCGACAATGCTTCCGCGCAGCTCGAGGCGGCCGGGACGCGCAGCGGCGTGATGGTGCTGTTCGGCTCGGCCGCTTACGACGGCTCGCGGCCGAAGAACGAGCTCGAGATCGCGTAGAAGATCGCGATCACGCCGAAGATGATCAGGCTCGCAATCGAGCTGATGAAGGCGACGACCGTCGCGAGGGCATAGGTCGGCGCGCCCGGCAGGTAGCTCCGCGTGATGCCGTCGACCTCGCGCATGTCGGCGTCTGGCCGCAGCAGCCGTCGCGAGCCGTAGAACCACACGGCGAAGAAGCAGATCGCCGTGAGCGTCATCGTCAAGCCGTAGAGGACTGCCGCTGCCTCGCGGTCGGCGCCGTCGGTTGCGTGCTGGGCGACGATGCGCGTCGGGAACGGCGTGAAGGAGATGCACATCAGCAGCAGGATGTTGAGAAGCAGCAGCGGTCTGTCGACGCGCTCGAAGTGCCGAAAGATCTGGTGGTGGTTGACCCACATGATCCCGACGGTCAGGAAGCTGATCGCGTACGCGATGTAGGCCGGCCACAGGTGCAGCAGCGAATGCTTGACGGAGCCCTTCGCGAACTCCTGCTCGATACCGACTGCCAGGATCAACAGCGTGACCGCAATCGCGAACACGCCGTCGCTGAACGCCTCGACCCGGCTCGTTTCCACTCAGACAGACGCTATCGCGCGAACGACGCGCTCGACCTCACTCGGGGTGTTGAGGATGCTCGGGCCGAGGCGCACGTAGGGCGTCGAGTACGGCGTTACCGATGCGACGATGCGTGAGCGCGCATAGAGCCTGTCGACGATGTCGAAGGGGCTGACGCCGTCGACCTCGAAGCAAACAAGCCCCGCCGAGAGCGCCGCACTCTGCGGCGTTACGAGACGTACGCGTTTCACCTGCGCGAGTCCGGACTTGAGCCGTTGCGCGAGCGCGTGCGTCCGCGCGGCCGCTCGCGCAGCCCCGATACGGCGGCGGAACTCGAACGCTTCCGCGAGCGCCCAACGGTGCTCGAAGGAGTGGAAGCCGCCGGGCGTCATCGCGACGGCGCGCGGGAGGTCGGCGATTCCGGCTGACGGCGGGTCGACGCCCTGTAGCCAGGGCCTGAACGCGCGGCCGTCGAACGTCGGGATCGTCGGTGTCACCGCGCCCCAGGCGTCGGAGCGTCCCCAGATCACCCCGGTTCCGCGCGGCCCGAACAGCCACTTGTGGCAGCCGGCGACGAGGAAGTCGCAGCCGAGCTCCTGCGGCGTGGTTGCTTCGATCCCCAGGCCGTGGACGCCGTCGACGCAGAGCAGGACCCGCTGCGGCAGAGCGTCGGCAATCGCACGGATCGGGAGCTTGACACCGGTGCTCGAGTGCACCCACGTCACGGCCAGGGCGCGTGTCTTCGGTGTGATCGCTCGCTTGACGGAGGAGACGATCTCGTCCACCGACGCCGCGCGCGCGTTCGCGTAAAGGCGAACCTTGCGGACGTGCGCGCCCGTCCGGAGCGCGCGCAGGCGCAGCGCCTCGTGGGTCGAGAAGAAGTCGTGAGTGGTCGTCACCACCTCGTCGTCCTCGTCGAGTCGGAGGCCGCCGTAGAGGAGGCCGAGTCCCATCGTCGTGCTGTCGGTGAGCGCGATCTCGTTCGGGTCGACGTTGAGGTAGCGCGCTGCGGCAGTGCGAACACGTTGCTCGGCAACACCCATGTCCTCGAGCCGGTCGAGGTACCGCTTCGCATCGCGGTCGAGGGCTTGCGTGTGCCGCGCGATCGCCTCGCGCACCGGCCGCGGGTGCGACGCCAGCAGGAACGTTGCGAAGTTGGTCTCCCGCGAGCTCAGGTTGAACTGCGCGCGCACGCTCGACCAGCTGCTCGGGTCGAGGGCCGCGTCCGAGCCCGGCAGCCGTGGCGCGATTGCCGCAGCCGCGGCACCCTTGAGGAGCGACTGTCGCGTCAGCATCGCGACCGAGACGCTACCCAGGCCGTGGGCCGTCCGCAGTCGCGAGCCAGTACTGCTCCCATTCCGCGAACTTATGGCAGACGTAGTCGCACTCCTGGAAGAGCCCGAAGACCGTGCTGCCTTTCGGCGGGATGCCACCGTCCGGCAACACCTGAATGCGGTCGACAGGAACGCCGTCTTCGGCCGCGTGCCAATGCGCCTGCGTCTGCGCCCCGCGGTCGTCGTAATCGATGTAGATCGTCTTGCCGGTCGCGAAGGCCTGTCGCAGGAGCGGGTCGACTCCCGCGTCGAAGAGGACGAGTCGTGCAGGACCTCGCAGTCGATACGCGTCGAGGAACTGGTTGAACTGGTAGCCGATCGCGATGGCGACGACGACCAAGACAAGCGAGCGGCGCGAGCGCACGAGCAGCGCGTCGAGCGCGGGGATGGCAAGGACAATGCAGAACACCGGTAGAGCCGCGAGGCGAATCGCGTTGTGTCGGTCGACCGTCAGCGCCGCAGGGATCGGTGCGAGCAACGTCGCGACGAGCACGTAGCGCCACCAGAGGTTGTCGCGCTCCTTCCAGAGCACATAGACGAAGCCGACGATCGCGAGCACGACGATCGCCGCGAAGAGCGAGCCGTAGCCGCCGTTGTGGACGTACGGCGCGGGGTCGCCCGACTTCGCCCAGAACCACGGGTCGATGTCGTGGAACCAGTTCGCGATCGCTTGCATCACGACCCACGCGTGTGACTTCCCCTCGCGTGCGATCGTGGTTGCACCGTAGCGCGCGGTGATGGTGCCGGGATGTCGGAGCGCATACGAGCCGAGTACCCCGAGGAAGACGGCGAAGGTTCCCCACGCGCCGGCGAACCAGCGCCAACGGTGTCGAGCGGCGAACACGACCAGCGCGGCGGCGAAAAGCGGGGCGAGGAGCCGGCTGCCCGTGTAGGAGAACAGCAACAGGCCGAGCAGGATCCCGACGACGGCGCCCTCCCACGAACGCCACGTGCCTCGATGCCACGAGCGATGGAGCGCGAGCAGGAGCAGTGTCACGAGCAGCGGCTGCGTCGCGACTTCGAGCGCTACGCGGCCGAGCTCAAACAGCCATGGAGTCAGTCCAGCGACGACGACAACGGCGACAGCGACGATCCTTCGTTCCGTGACACGAAGCGCGAGCAGCCCGAGCAGCAAGATCGCCAGGGCGCCGAGGACAGCCGAGAAGACGCGCGCCGCTTCCTTGTGCGGCCCGGTGATCTTGAAGATGCCGGCGAGCATGTACGGGTAGAGCGGGCTCTTGTAGTCGCCGTACGAGCGGAAGAAGAGCGGCATGTCCGCTCCGTCCTCGTCGCGACCGGTCGTCTCGATCGAATACGCGTTGTAGGAAAGCGCTGCTTCGTCGCGGTGATAGCCGGGCGGATTCGACGGCGTCACCCAGAGCTGGAACGCCACGACTGCGAGCACCGCTCCCAGTCCGAGAAGCGCCGCCGGCCGACGGTTCATGGGGCGCGAGCATAGACGCCGCGTAGGTCAGTCCGAGCTGCGGAGCAGGTCCCGCTCTACGACAAGGTCGAGCTCCAGCGTCCGGTATCCGCCTTCGTCAAAGAGCACGACAACGACGTCGCCGTCGTAGCGCTGCACGGTGCCCTGACCCCACGAGGCATGACTGACGCGTGCTCCGATCGGAAACGGATACGAGCCCGCAACTGGGGCGGTGTTGCCTTCTTCGCAGTTGTCGCAATTCCCGCACGGCGGGGTATAGGCCTCGCCGAAGTAACTCAGCAGGTATTCGCGCCGGCAGCCGGATGTCTCCGCGTAGCCGCGGGCCATTTCGATGCGCGTGCGCTCGTACTCCTTTCGGCTGTGCTGCGCGGACGCCGCTGCCTGCGCTGCGTCGTCGACGGCAACGTCGGTATTTCCAGGCTCGACGCGTCCGTCGGGCAGCATCGAGACGAAGCCGATGTCGGCCAGGCGTCCGAGCGCCGCGACGATCTTCGTCTCGGAAAGGTGAGTTGCATTGCGAAGCTCGCGCGGGTCGACCGGCCCGTCTGCGTCGACGACCGCCTCCGCGACCTCCAATGCTTCGCCCACTGCGAGCTGGCCTCCGCCCGCGAAGAACCGACGCAACCCCACGTCCTCAGGTCGGTAGAAGAGGACTGCGCTGGCGGGCTCGCCGTCACGGCCGGCGCGCCCGATCTCCTGGTAGTACGCATCGACCGAATCGCTGATCTCGGCGTGAACGACGGCGCGGACGTTCGGCTTGTCGACGCCCATGCCAAAGGCAATCGTCGCGACGACGACCTCGGAGCGATCGTCCATGAAGTCGCTTTGCGTCTCCTCGCGTACGTGCTTCGGCAGCCCGGCGTGATACGGACGAGCAGAGACGCCGGCCTCAAGGATCCTTGCCGCGAGCTCTTCCGCGCGACGTCGCGTTGCCGTGTAGACGATTGCCGGTCGTGCCCCCGAGACGACGCAGTCAACGATCGCGCGAAGCTTTTCGTGATCGTCGTGGTGAAACCCGACGGCGAGATGGATGTTCGGACGGTCGAAGCCGCGGACGATCACCGCCGGGTCGCGTAGGGCAAGTCGTTCGACGATTTCGTCTCGCACAGGCGGAGCAGCCGTCGCCGTCAACGCGAGTGTCGTCGGCTTCCCGAGCTCTTCGACAACGGAGCCGAGCCGCAGGTACTCGGGGCGGAAGTCGTGACCCCATTCGCTGATGCAGTGTGCTTCGTCGACAACGAAGAGCTTTGGCTTCACGGCGCGAAGCCGTTGCACCGTCGCGTCGGAACTGAATTGCTCGGGTGCGAGGAAGACAAAGTCGAGGTCGTGATCCTCGAGCTCCTCGAGCAACTCTTCGCGCCGAGTCCCGCTGAGCGTCGAGTTGATCGCGGCCGCCTCGCCGACGTGTTCCGCCTCGATGTGGTCGACCTGGTCGCGTTGCAGTGCCAGCAGCGGTGACACGACGATCGTCGGCCCACCGCCGAGCGCCGTCGCGAGCTCGTAGATCGCCGACTTGCCCGAGCCCGTCGGCATGACCGCCAGCGTGTCGCGGCCGTCGAGCACGGCCCGAGCCGCCTCCTCCTGTCCCGGATGAAGGCTCTCGAAGCCGAGCAGTTCGTGTGCCGCCCGCGTGAGATCGGTCGCCGCCATCAGGACTTTCTAGCTAAGTACATGTCGGAGCGGTGCGCGTGCGACACTGAGTGCTGGAGGTGAGGCTGATGTTCAAATGGTTGCGTCGCAGCCGGGACTCGCCGGAATCCGTCTCTGAACCTGTCGAGGCCGACCGCGATGCGGGCGAGGAGGAGTTCGAGTCCCACGAGGAGCTCGCCGACGAGATCGCTCCGTCGGGGATGACGAGAGTGAACACCGACGAGATTTGACTCGACCGCCCGTCTGAAGGGCCGATCGGGCGCCGCTACACTGGTGCGACCGCGGGGCTATAGCTCAGTTGGGAGAGCGCCTGGATCGCACCCAGGAGGTCGCCGGTTCGAGTCCGGCTAGCTCCATTAACGGTTCCCTGCGAAGCGCAGACGGCCCCTAAAGTCGCTGGACAGGAGCCGGTCTCGAGGCGCACACTCGTGGCATGGCCGTCACCGAGCTTCTGGCCCGGTCGTGTAGTCGCCATCCGTGGCGCACGATTGGCGCCTGGCTCGGTGCGGTCGTGCTCGCGATCGCGGCGCTTGCACTGGTGTTCGGGAGTCTGACTACGAACGGCCATCCGACGAATGACCCGGAATCGCAACGGGCCGACGAGATGAT
>Ga0114129_10006656_pt1 | contig 16407 bp, 19 predicted proteins | sample RhiMetdeltSRZDD1_FD_80071 | JGI IMG/M metagenome (GOLD analysis project Ga0114129, IMG submission 80071) | Populus rhizosphere microbial communities from Tennessee, USA - Rhizosphere MetaG P. deltoides SRZDD1 (version 2) (version 2) | ecosystem: Host-associated > Plants > Roots > Rhizosphere >... | reverse complement strand
CGATCGTATCAGTGAGGAGGCCACGATGATGAAGCACGCAGTCTCGCGGCGACACATGCTGGGTCTCGCGCTCGGCGCCGGAGGCCTCGCCGTGTCCGGGCGATTCGGCCCCGCCTTCGCCGAGGCGCTGAAGCAGACGCCCGGCGCAATTCTCGGGCCCTTCTATCCCGTCCTCAGGCGCGTCGAGCAGAGCGCGGATCTCACCGTCGTTCCCGGCAAGCCGGGCCGCGCGTCGGGGGAACTCATCTACGTCATGGGCCGGGTGCTGAACGTCGACGGCCAGCCGGTGCGTGGTGCGCGCGTAGAGCTGTGGCAGGCCAACGCGCGTGGACGCTACATGCATCCGAGCGATACGAATCCGGCGCCACTGGATCCGAACTTCGAGGGCTTCGCCGTGCAGATGACCGACGCCGAGGGCCGTTACCGGTTCAAGACGATCAAGCCCGGCGCCTATCCTGCGACGGACACGTGGATGCGCCCGCCACACCTGCACTTCGAGGTGACCGGCAAGGTCAACCGACTGATCACCCAGATGTATTTCCCGGGCGAGCCGCTGAACGACAAGGATGTTCTGCTGCAGCAGCTTCGCCAGAACCGCGACGGCGCCCTCGCGAAGGTGCTGCCGCCGACCGCCGACGTCGAGCTGGAGTCGCGCCTCGTCGTCTGGGACATCGTTCTCGACAAGGGCTGAGCGCGCTCAGGCGCGGGGGCGGCGTCTCCACCACGCGCGAACCTCCGCGAGGTGGTCGCGCTCGTGGCTCCAGCCCGGCGCCGGAAGCCACTCCGTCACGGGATACGCGTGCGCAGGATCGCGTAGCGACGCCGTCGGCAGGCGTCTGAACGCGCGGACGAGGTCCGATCGCACGCGCGCCATCCGGCGCAGCACCGCACGCAGGCCGACGCGCCGCAGGCGGGCCACCGTCCGTGCGTTGAAGCGATCGGCGTAGTCCATGCTGTCGAACCACTTGATGCGGTCGGCACGGCCCCGCGCGATGAGCCGGAATCGGTCGGCGGTCTCTTCGTCGCAAGCGAGGAGATGGCCGAGCACGTCCTTGACCGACCAGTCACCGACGGTCCGAGGCTTCAGCATGTCGGCCTCGGGCAGGCGGCGCACGAATGCCAGCGTTTCGCGACGCGAGCTGGTCATCTTCTTTGCGGCATCGCGCCGCCACGCGGTCAGGCCCGCCGAGCGGCGTGTCGTCGTCCGCGAGCCTCGCGTCGCCATCACACGCGGCTGTTGAGGACGTAGAACGGCTTCACGGCATCGGGCGTGAGCCACGCGTTGTACCAGCGCTGCACGTACGGCTTCAGCCGTCGCAGCGTCTCGGCGTGGCGCCGCTGCACGGGGCCGATCGCGCGCGCGGCCTTGCGGATCTCGCGATAGAGCACGTCGACATCCAGCGTGGTCAGCTTGCGGTCCTGCATGACGACGCGTCCGCCGACAATGGCCGTCTCGACGTCCTCGCCCATCGCGCGGTGCACGAAGGCCTCGGCGATCGGCAGGTCCTCGATCAGCCACGGATCGCGCAGCACGCGATCGAGGCCGACGAGGATCATGTCGGCCTTCATCCCGGGCTTCAGCGCGCCGATCTCGCCGCCGAAGCCGACAGCTCGCGCGCCGTTCAGCGTGCCCATGCGTAGCACGTCATAGGCGTCGAGGGGCGGCGTGGTCAGGTCGTAGTCGGGCACGCGGTGCAGCTTGTGCAGCATCCGCAGCTCCATCACCGCGTCCTCGTCGTCGTTGATGGTCTTGTCGTCCAGCCCCATCGCGACGTTCACGCCGCGGCGATGCATCATGTAGATCGGCGCCAGGCCGTTGCGCATGCCCAGGTTGCAGGAGGGATGGCTCGTGATCGACGCGCGCCGTGTCGCGAGCCGGTCGATGTCCTCCTCGGTCACCCAGATGGCGTGCCCGAGCGTGAGGTTCTCGTCGACGAGCCCGAGGTCGTCGAGCCAGGCGATCGCGCTTTTGCCGTACTTCCGGAACGAGAACGCCTTCTGGACGGGCGTCTGCACGCAGTGCATGTGGATGGGCACCTTGCCGAGCCGGTCCGCGGTGTCTTTCGCGCGGACGAGGAACGATTCGGTGACCGCCTGCGCCCACGACGGCGACAGCAGCACGCGCGTGTCGTCGGAGGCGTAGCGGCGGTGCAGGTGATCGAAGAGCGCGAAGTACTCTTCCTCGATCTGCTTGCTGTCGAGGTGCACGAGCGGCTCGGCGAACGCTTTCAGATCGGCCGGCAGCGTGTCGAGGAACGCCATGCCGTCGAGCACGAGCTTGTCGATGTTGCGCACGCCGGGCGCGAATGCCAGACGGATGCCGGCGTCGAGATACGTGCGGATCGCCGTCTCGCAGCGCCGGCGCGCCTGCGGACCGTCCGTGTCGAAGCCCATGTGGTGGATCGTCGTGCAGCCGCTGCGCAGGTGTCGCCACGCGCCGAGCGCGGCGGTCAGCTCCGGCTCGAAGACCGGCATGAACGTCCAGTCGAGCAGGTTGTTCTCGAGGTAGTCGTTGAGCACGCCCTTCTGGATCGGGCTCAGCGCGCGGCCGTGGCTGTGGGCGTCGACGAGCCCCGGCATGAGCAGCTGGTTGCCGTTGCCGACGACCCGCGCGCGCGGATGCGCGCGACGCAGGGCGCGCCAGTCGCCGACGGCGGCGATGCGGGCGCCGGACACGAGCACCGCCGCGTCGCTGCGCACACCGGCCTCGCGCGCGGCGGCATCCGTGATGACGTATCGGCCGCGGACCAGCAGGTCCACGGCGCTCACTCCAGCGCGGCGAGCTTCTCGATGATCGTCAGCGCCACGGTCGTGTCCTGATCGGCCAACCCTGCCGCCATCGCCGCCTGCTGGTAGCGCTGAGCGACGTTGGAGAAGCTGACGGGCACGTGCAGCTCCTTGGCGATGGTGTTGAACGTCTCGAGGTCCTTGTTCATCAGGAATACCTTGAAGCCCGGCGCGAAATTGCGCGGCACGATCGCCGTCGGAATGCGCTCGAGCGCCTTGCTGCCGCCGCTGGAGGCCTTGACGACTTCGTAGATCGTCATCAGGTCGAGGCCGGCTTTGCGGCCGAGCACGAGCCCCTCCATCATCGCCAGCGAGTTGACGCACGCCATCATGTTGTTGATGGCCTTGACCGTGTTGCCGGCGCCGACGGGCCCGACGCCGAAGATGTTCGGGCCGATCGCGCGCAGCACCGGCCGCGCGCGCTCGAGCACGTCGGCGTCGCCGCCGACCATCACAGCCAGCGTCGCCGCGCGGGCGCCGGTCACGCCCCCGCTCACGGGGGCCTCCAGGAAGTGCACGCCGCGCGCCTTCGCTCGCGGCTCGATCTTTCTCGGCGTGGACGGCAGCACGCTGCTGAGGTCGATCAGGATCGTGCCGGGGCGGGCGCGCTCGACCAGGCCGCCGGGCTCGAGGTAGAGCGCCTCGACGTCGGGGGACGCCGGCAGGCACGTCATCACGATCTCCGATCGCTCGACGACCTCCTGGGCCGAGCCCGCCTTCTGCGCGCCGGCGGCCACGAGGTTGCTCATCGCCGCCGGGTTCTTGTCGAACACCGTCAGCGGAAATGACTTGAGCACGTTGCCGGCCATCGGATTGCCCATGTTGCCGACGCCGATGAAGCCTACGGAAGTCGCCATGTGTGGTCTCCTCGGCGGGGATGATACCGCAGACGCGCACGGGCGCTGCCTGGAGCGCGGGCACGTTGACAGGCTCCGGACCCTAGTAGAGGATGGGCCGCCGTGTTGCTCAGCAGTGTCTCGGAGATGATGGAGTGGGGCGTGCGTGGCGCGCCGGCGACGCGGCGTGCCGCGGTGAGCTGGCGCGTGATCTCGCTGGTCGCCTTCCTCGCGTTGTGGAGTCTTGCCGGCGGGCTCGTCGAGCTGACCCGGCCGTTCAATCCGCTCTTCCTTCCCGCGCCATGGGTGGTGATCGGCGCATTGCTGGAGCTCGCGCGCAAGGGACAGCTCTGGATGCACGTCGGCGCGACGCTCGAGCGCGTGGCCATCGGTTTCGGCGTCGGCGCCGTCCTCGCGGTGGCGCTGGGCCTGCTCGCGGGCCAGGTGCGCGCGGTGCGCAACATCATCGAGCCGGTCGTGGAGCTGCTGCGCCCGATCCCGCCGCTGGCCGTGCTGCCGCTGTTCATCGTCTGGGTCGGCATCGGCGAGCCCTCGAAGGTCGGGTTCATCACCTACGCCACGTTCTTTCCGATGTTCGTGACGACGGTGCACGGCGTCACGCAAATCGACGGCCGGCTGCTGCGCGCGGCGCAGAGCCTCGGCGCGCGGCCCCACCATCTGTTCTTCCGCGTCATCCTGCCCGCCGCGCTGCCGGACGTGCTCACGGGGCTGCGGCTCGGTGTCGCGCTGTCGTTCTTCGTCATCGTCATCTCGGAATTCGTCGGCGCCGAAAGCGGCCTCGGCTACCTGATCAACGACGGCCGCAACTTCTTCCTGGTCCCGCAGATGCTGGGCGCGGCCGTGCTGCTGGGGCTGCTCGGCTACGGCGGCAACGCGCTCGTACGCGTGCTCGAGCGGCGCGTGCTGCGCTGGCAGCACCCGCGGTGAAGATCCACGTGCGCGGGCTCTCGCGGACGTTCGTCGCGGCGGGCCGCGAGACACCGGCGCTGTCCGGCATCGATCTGGAGGTGGCCGAGCGCGAGTTCGTCTGCCTGCTCGGCCCGTCGGGCTGCGGCAAGTCCACGCTGCTCAACATCGTCGCGGGCTTTCTGCGACCCTCCGCCGGGGAGGTCCTCGTCGGCGGCCGGCCCGTCACGGGGCCCGGGGCCGACCGTGGCGTGGTGTTCCAGGAGTACGTGCTGTTTCCGTGGCTGACCGTCGCCGGCAATGTCGAGTTCGGGTTGCAGCTCAAGGGCACGCCGGCCGCGCAGCGGCGCGCGATCGTGGCTCGCTATCTGGACCTGGTGGGGCTGGGCGCGCACGCCGAGAAGTTTCCCGTGCAGCTGTCGGGCGGGATGAAGCAGCGCGTCGCCATTGCGCGGGCGCTTGCCAACAATCCGGAGATCATCCTGATGGACGAGCCGTTCGGCGCGCTCGACGCGCAGACGCGCGAGGTGCTGCAGGACGAGCTCGGCCGGATCCAGCGAGTGGAGCACAAGACCGTGCTGTTCGTCACGCATTCGATCCGCGAGGCGGTCTATCTCGCCGATCGCGTCGTGGTCATGACGTCGGCGCCCGGGCGGATCAAGCAGGTCTTCACGATCAAGCTGCCCGAGATCCGCGATCGCTTCACGCCGGAGTTCACGCACTACGAGAGCGAAATCACGCGCGTCGTGAAGGAAGAAGTGGCCAAGGTGCACGAGTGAGCCACTCGCGCCTCCTCGCCCTCGTGGGCGTGCTCGTCGTATGGGCCGTCCTGGCCTACGGCAACCGCGCGCTCGGTGTCATGGCGCCGGCGCTGCTGCCGACGCCCGACGAAGTGTTTCGCGTCTTCCTCGATACGATCCGCGACGGCAGCCTGCCGCGGCACGTCGCCACGTCGCTGGCGCGCGTGGGCGTGGGATTCGGCCTGGCCGCGGTGGCGGCGCTGGCGCTCGGGCTGCTGGCCGCGCTGTGCGTTCCCGTGCGGCTCGTGCTGGAGCCCATCATCGAGTTCGTCCGGCCGATCCCGCCGCTGGCGTTTTTGCCGATGTTCCTGGTGTGGTTCGGGCTGGGCGAGGGCTCGAAGGTGGCGTTCATCGGCTACACGACGTTCTTTCCGATGTTCGTCGCCATCGCGGCCGCGGTGCTGCGGGTCGACGTGACGCTGTTACGGGCGGCGGCCAGTCTCGGCGCTCGCCACGTCGATCTCATCGCTCGCGTGATCCTGCCCGCTGCGCTGCCCGGCATCATCGTGGCCCTGCGGCTCGGGTTCGCGCTCGCGTTGTTCGTCATCGTCGGCGCCGAATTCATGGGCGCCGATGCCGGCCTCGGCCACCTGATCATGGAAGGACGGACGTTTTTCGTCCCCGCGCAAATCGTGATGGGCGCCCTGGTGCTCGGACTGCTGGGGTCCATCGTCAACGTGCTCCTGCTCGCGGCCGAGCGGCGGCTGTTCCGCTGGCGCGAGGCGGGCGCGACTTCGTGAAAGCAGCGAATGAAAGGAGCTCGCTCATGCGTGTCCTGATCGCCCTGTTGACGGCGCTCGTCGGCCTCGGCGCCGCCGCCGACGCGCTGGCTCAGAAGCCGGAAGTCTCGGAGGTGGACGCGTGGCTGGTCCGCGATCCTCAGATGTCGGCGCAGTTCGCGGTCGCCGACCAGCTCGGGTACTTCAAGCAGGAGGGGCTCAAGGTCAACATCCGGTGGTACATCGCCGGCACGGATCTGCCGAGCATGTGGGGCGCCGGCAACATCCACCTCGGCACCGCGACGGCCACGATGGTCGTGCCCATCGCCGCCTCCGGACAGCAGATCTACAACGTCGCGCCCCAGAGCGACATCGGCGGCGTGCAGCAGGTGATCCTCGGCAAGAAGGCGCAGGAGATCGTCAAGAGCCCGAAGGACATCGAGAAGCTCAAGATCGGCATGCCGAAGGGCGCTTCGGTGACGATGGCGATCCAGAACTTCTGCAAGGCCAACGGCGTCGACTTCAACAAGATCCAGTTCGTGAACCTGGCGCCGCCGGACGCCATCACCGCGCTGGCCAAGGGCGACATCGACGCGATGGCGGCGTGGGCGCCGTGGACGTTCCGCGCGATGAAGGAAGCGGGCGGCAAGCTGTATTTCACGGGCAGCAAGAGCAGCATCCCGGGCAAGGAAGGGCCGGTCGACTGGCTGCAGGTGCACGCGGGCATCGTGGCCAGCGGCAAGATGCTCAAGGACAACCCGAACACGCTCAAGGCCGTCCTGCGCGCTACGCGCAAGGCCACCGACGCGATCAACAACGACCGCAACGCGGCGATCGAGATCGTCGCGCGCGAGATGAAGATCGACAAGGACCTGGCCCGCGAGATCATGACGTACAACGTCTATTCGATGGAGATGAACCCCAACATCGTCAGAGGCATGGGCGATTTCGTCGACTTCCTGTACTCGCTCGACCGCATCAAGCAGAAATTCCCGCCCGAGCAGGTCTTCTACACGAAGCTGCTGGAGGAGGTCGACCCCGGGCTGGTGAAGTGGAAGTCGAAGACCGACGTCAAGTAGCCGCGTGACGGTCCGGCGGGCCGTCGCCGGCGACGAGCACACGCTCGCGGCACTGACGCGGTTCGTCCACGACGTGCACGAGGCGCGCCGCCCGGATTACTTCCGGCCGGTGCGCCTCGAAGACGTGGCGGCCTGGTTTCGCAGCCAGCTCGAGACGCCGACGTCGGCGGCCTGGATCGCGGAAGAGGGCGGCGCGCCGGTCGGGTACCTGCTCGCGATGTTCCACGACCGTCCGGAGAATCCGTTCCGCCGGGCGCGCCGGTGGTGCGAGATCGATCAGATCGCGGTCGATCCTGCGTGGCGCCGCCGCGGCGTCGGCCGGAGCTTGATGCAGGCGGCGCTCGACGAGGCCCGCGCCCGCGCGTTTGGCGACGTCGAGCTGTCGTCGTGGGCGTTCAACAGCGACGCGCACGCGCTGTTCCGCGGGCTCGGCTTCGAGCCGCGCGTCGTAACGTTCGAGCGGCGCGGGCGCTAACGCGCCGGTTTCGCGGCCACGTCCGGTGCTGGACAGTAGGCGCCGTTCGAAAATCCCTGCGGCTCGATGCCGAGCGCGTGATCGAACCGCGCGCGATAGTTCTCCCAGGCGATCGTCGCCGTCAGCTCGATCACCTGCTCGTCGGTGAAATGCCGGCGCAGCTCGGCGAACAGCGCGTCCGGCACGTCGACCGGCGTCGCCGTCATGGCCACCGCGTAGTCGAGGGCCAGCCGCTCGATGTCGGACAGCCGCGAGCTGGTGCGGTGCTCGGGCAGCGCGCGCAGCTGCGCGTCGGTGAGCCCGGCCGCCCGCGCCAGGGACGCGCCGATGTCCATCCCGAACGGACAGCCGACCAGCGAGGCGACCTTGACCACCACCAGCGCCCTGAGCCGCGCGTCCAGCTTCGATGCGCGGCGGAAGGCGCGCTCGAACCCGGTGTAGGCGGCAAACACCTCCGGGTGGTGGGCGGTGACCGCGACGGGAACCGGTAGCTTTCCGAACTTTCGGGTGGCGCTCTCGTACACCGCCCGAACGTCGGGCGGCGCGAGCTGCGGGGGCACGGGAGTGATCCGGCTCATGACGCCTCCCCTCACGTATTGTCTAGCACGGGCCGCCGTCGCGAGAGCCATGCAAACGTCGCCAGGGCCGCGACCCCGGCCGTGGCGACCGCGGTGGTCATCGGCCGCAGCGTGCCGTCGTAGGTATGGCTCACGGCGATGGCGTACAGCGCGGAGCCGGTGAGCTGCACGAAGCCCGCGCCCGCCGCGGCCAGTCCGGCCATGCGAGGAAACGGACCAATAGCGCCTGCCATGGCGTTCGGGAGGACCCAGCCCAGCCCGAACGCGTAGGCGAACATCGGACCGATCACTGTCGGCACCGACCGCGCGCCGAGCCAGGCCAGCGCCGCCATGACCAGCCCGGCGCCCGCACCGATGATCGTCCCACCGCGGATCATCGCCTCGATGCCCAGCCGCGGCCCGAGGCGCACGGAGACCGCGTTGCCGGCCATGAGCCCGCCCGCGACGGCGCCGAAGCAAATGCCGTAGACCGTCGGCGAGACCCCGAGGATCGCGATCAGCGCGAACGACGATCCGGTGATGAACGCGAACTGACCGCTGAACATCAGCGCGGCGGCGGCGACGTACGCGGCGTATCGCGGGTGGCGCAGCAGCGCGGCGAGACGGCCGCCCTCCCCCGCGGCGCGCGCGCCCGTGTACACGTTCGTCTCCGGGACGATCCGCCACGCCGTCAGCACGAAGGCTGCGCCGAATCCGCCCAGCACCAGGAACACCGCTCGCCAGCCGGCGAGCACGTGGACGAAGCCGCCGAGGATCGGCGCGAGAATCGGCGTGAGCGCCTGCGCCGTGCCCATGGCGGCCAGCACCCGCGCGGCGCGCTGGGGCTCGTAGAGGTCGCGCACGATGGCCCGCGCGATGACGGGACCGCTGCCGGCGCCCAGCGCCTGCACGACGCGCGCGGCGATCAGCAGCGGCATCGTCGGCGCGAACGCGCACGCCGTGCCGGCCGCCGCGTACACCGCCAGCCCGGCCAGCAGCACGCGGCGCCGGCCGAAGCGGTCCGAGAGCGGACCCCAGCCGAGCTGCGAGGCGGCGAGGCCAGCCAGGAACAGCGTGACCGTGAGCTGCGCGGTGGCCGCGTCGGAGCCGAACGCGGTCATCATGGCCGGCAGCGAGGGCAGGAACATGTCGATCGACAGCGCGCCGAGGCCGACGATGGCAGTCAGCAGCACCGGCAACGCGCGCGAGCGCACTCGGGCCACGCCGGCCCATTGTATAGTCGGTGCACCCCGAAGGAGGCGGACTCATGGTCTTCAACGAGCAGCACGCGATGTTTCGCGCCACCGTCCGCGCCTTCGTCGAAAAAGAGGTCATGCCGCACGTCGAGGCGTGGGAGGCGGCCGGGCGGATGCCCAAGACGATCTTTCGCCGCATGGGCGAGCTGAGCTTCCTGGGGCTCGAGTACGACGAGAAGTACGGCGGCGCCGGCGCCGACGTCCTGATGAGCGCGGTGCTGCACGAGGAGTGCGCGCGCTCGCGCTCGGGCTCGTTCGCGATGGCCGTCGGCGTGCACTGTGACATGGCCTCGCCGCATCTCTACTGGACGGGCAGCGAGGCGCTCAAGGAGAGGTACCTGCCAGGCATTTGCCGTGGCGAGACGATGACCGCGATCGCCGTCACCGAGCCCGGCGGCGGCAGCGACGTGGCCGCCATCCGCACCCGCGCGGTGAAGGACGGAAACCACTACGTCATCAACGGCTCCAAGATGTTCATCACCAATGGCGCGATGGCGGACGTCTACTTCCTCGCCGCGCGCGTGGAGGCCGGCAGCGACGACAAACGCCACCGCGGCATCTCGATGTTCCTCGTCGAGCGCGGCACGCCGGGCTTTGCCGTGAGCCGCACGCTCGACAAGATGGGCATGCGCGCTTCCGATACCGCCGAGCTGTCGTTCTCGGACATGCGCGTGCCGGTCGAGAACCTGCTCGGTCGGGAAGGCGTCGGCTTCTACGAGGTCATGCGCGTCTTTCAGCGCGAGCGGCTGGTGGCCGGGCTTCACGCCGTCGCCATGGCCGATCGCGCGCTCGAGGACACGATCGCGTACGTGCGCGAGCGCCACGCCTTCGGCGGCCCGCTCTCGGACAAGCAGGCGGTGCGCCACCGGCTCGCGGAGATGGCCACCGACGTCGAGGCCGGGCGCTGGATGACCTACGCCGCGTGGCAGAAATATGCGGCGGGCGAAGACGCCGTGCGCGAGGTGTCGATGGTCAAGCTCTTCACCGCGGAGATGGTGAACCGCGTCGCCTACGGCTGCGTGCAGCTGCACGGCGGCTACGGTTACATGCGGGAGTACGCGGTGGAGCGCTTCGCGCGCGACGCGCGCCTCATGACGATCGGCGGCGGCACCAGCGAGATCATGAAGGACATCATCGCCAAGGCGATCGTTCGATGAAGCTCGCGGACCGCGCCGCCGTCGTCACCGGTGGGGCGAGCGGCATCGGCCGCGCGATCGCCCAGGCGCTGGCGCGTGAAGGGGCACGGGTGGCGGTGCTCGATCTGGACGAGCCCGGCGCGCGCGAGACGGTCACCGGCATCGAGCGTGCCGGTGGCATGGGCGCGGCGCAGCGCGTCGACGTCACGGATGTCGCGGCGGTGGACGGCGCCATCGACGCGGTCGCCGCGCGCTGGGGCGGCCTGCACGTGCTCGTGAATTGCGCCGGCTGGGACAAGCCGATGCCGTTCATCGAGACCTCGCCCGAGTTCTGGGACAGGATCCTCGCGATCAATCTGCGCGGGCCGCTCGCGTGCACGCGCGCGGCCCTGCGCCACATGATCAAGGCCGACTACGGCAAGATCGTCAGCATCGCCTCCGACGCGGGCCGTGTCGGCTCGACCGGCGAAGCCGTCTACTCGGCGGCCAAAGGCGGTCTCATCGCGTTCACCAAGACGGTGGCGCGGGAGGTCGCGCGCCACCGCATCAACGTGAACTGCGTGTGCCCGGGGCCCTCGGACACGCCGCTGTTCCAGAAGGAGTTCGCCGAGAAGAGCCCGAAGCTCGCGGAGAGCCTCAAGCGCGTGATCCCGTGGGGCCGGCTGGGCGTGCCGGAGGACGTCGCGCCCGCGGTCGTCTTCCTCGCCTCCGACGACGCCAGCTTCATCACCGGACAGACGCTGTCGGTCTCCGGCGGTCTCACGATGGTATGAGTGTGCGCGTCACACGGCTCGTCATCCTGTCGCTGCTCCTCGCCGGCGTCGCCTTCGCGCAGGGCACGACGAAGACCCGCGTGACCTATCCAGCGCCCACGACCGAGCTCACGATCCCGGCCACGCTGCTGATGCCGGCTGGTTCAGGGCCGGTGCCGGCGGTCGTGATCGCGCACGGCAGCGGCGGCGTCGACGGCCGCGGCGAGTATCACGCCCAGGCACTGAACCGCGCCGGTATCGCGACGCTCGAGATCGACATGTGGGCGCCGCGCGGGCTCAGGGGCGGGCCACAGGGTCGGCCGCGGCGGCTCTCCGAAACCTTCCCGGACGTCTATGGCGCGCTGAAGTTCCTCGCCGCGCGGGCAGACGTCGATCCTCAGCGCATCGGCATCATGGGCTTCTCGTGGGGCGGCGCCCTCGCGGTCGCCGCCGCGTCCGCGCGGCTGACCGAGCAGTTCACGGGCGGACGCGAGAAATTCGCCGCGCACGTCGGCTTCTATCCGACCTGCTGGTCGTTCCTGCCGCGCGCGGCGGACTTCGCGATGACCGGCGCGCCGGTGAAGATCCTCGTCGGCGACAAGGACGACTACGATGCGCCCGACGCCTGCCAGCGACTGCTCGACGCACTGCCGGCCGAGAGCAAGGCACACGTCGCGCTCAGCGTCTACCCCGGCGGCTATCACGGTTGGGACGGCTCGCGGAGCGTGAACTTCTACGATCCCAATGCCGCGCTGGGCAAGGGCGGTCAGGTGCGCTTCGTTGCCGACGGCAAGCTCGCCGAGCGCTCACGCCGCGAGACCGTCGAGTTCTTCGCGCAGGCGTTCGGAATCACGCCACCGGCAAAGCCATGAGCTCCGCGTCCCTCCGGCCCGCGACGCTCGGTCGCACGTGGGCGGCGACGAACGTCGTCACGTCGCGGATCACCGAGGCGTCGCGAAGGATCCGGCGGTGGCCGAGCCCACCGGTGAGCGCCAGCGCGGCGGCCGGCCATTCGCGCGCGATGATCGCGCCGTCCTGCCAGGGCACCTCGTTGTCGTCGCGGTCGTGGACGATGTGCAGCGGGGTGCTCATCGCCGGCGCGTAGCCGCGCACGTCGAGTGCCGCCCACGTCACGCCGAAACGGCGTTCGATGCGCGCCTGCATGAGCTCGCGTGCCGTCCGTCCGAAGCCGAGCGACTCGAGCAGCGTGTGCGACTGCAGAATCAAATCCGCCGGCGGCGCGATGAAGACGGCAGCCTGCGCGCCGAGCCCCTCGTAGAGTGCGCGCGCGGCCGCTGCCGCACCGATCGAGTGCGCGATCACGCCCTCGATCGGACCGAGCGCGCGATCGATCGCGCGGATCGTCTCGACGAACGCCACGATCGACGACTGCGACGCGGGCGACACGCCGTGGCCGGGCGCGTCGAAGGCCACGACCGAGCAGCCGTGGGCCACCAGCGGCTCGACGAACCCGGCCAGCTGCGCGCCGCGCCCGCCCCAGCCGTGCACCAGGAGCACGATCGGACCGTGGCCCCAGGTCCACGTCGTCACGGGTGAGCCGGCGACCTGCACGATGGTTCGGCGCGCGCGGGCGAGCGCATCGCGCTCGCGCGTCGGCGCCGGATAGCGCGGTGGCGTGAGAAACAGGCGCTCCGCCAGACGCGCCGCCAGCGACGGCGTCAGCGCGCTGAGCGTCGCGAACGCGGGCCGCAGCAGTCGCAGCGGCGCCGGTGGCTTTGCAGGACGAACGGCCGTGCTATTTTGCATCGCCAGGAATTCATGGTCGGTCATCGTGAGTCCTCCGTTGCTTAGCGGCGCCGGGCGCCGGCTGCGGTGGCGGACCGGGCGGGTCGCGCGCGCTCGAGCAGCGCTTCGAAGGCCGCGTCGGCGCGCGAACGCGCCCGTGGATCTCGGAGCAGGCGTGAGGCCTGCGTGTACGCGAGCGCGATGCCGTTGAGGTCGTGAGCGAACTGCTCACAGTCGAGCGCCGCGTCGAAGTCGCCCTCCTGCACGCCGGTGCGCGCCGTGTTCGCGAGGGTGTCGAGCCAGTCGCGCTGGCTGCGCACGACGAAATCGCGCGCAGGCCCCGGCCGATCGTCCAGCTCCGTCGCGGCGGCCACGAACGGACAGCCGCCCGGAAGGCTTGGCGAGGTTTCCCACTCGAGCCATCTGTCGAAGAGCGCACGGACGCGACGCTCGCCACGCGGCGCGGTGAGGGCCGGCTTGATGACGGCATCGACGAAGCGCCGCGACGCCATCTCGAGCACCTGCAGCTGGAGGTTCTCCTTCGATTTGAAGTGGGCGAAGAGCCCGCTCTTGGACAGCTTCAGATCGTCGGCGAGCTGACCGATCGTGAGGCCTTCGAACCCGACCCGCGTGGCCAGACGGAGGGCGTGGACCAGGATCGCCTCGCGCGTCTGCTCGCCCTTGCGCATGCCGACAAAATAGTACGACCGTTCGGTATTGTCAAGCGCCCGTTTTACGCGATGCCGGAACCTCGCGCGGCGGCCAGATGACGGCGTCGACGCCGGTGGCGTAGTGGAGGAGCGCGGGCGGCTGGTCGAGGCTCAACCCGAGCGCTTCGCCGAGCGTGTTGTCTTCGATCACCCCCTCGGCCGGCTCGATCGGCCACGGCGAATGATGAATCTCCGCGCGCAGCAGCGTGCGATCGGCCGCGCAATAGAGGCAGTAACGCTCGACCAGCCAGCGCGTCAGCTTCGCGCCGCCGGGCAGTCGGCGGGCGCCGGAGGGCCGATACCGGGCGGTGAAGCGTGCGCTGACCGAGCCGGGATGCTCACGCCGGCTGGTGAAGCGTCTCCACCCCTGACGTGCGTCGGCGTCTCCGGCGGCGACGAAGTACGGCAGGCGAAACCACGCGCGCGCGCCGAGCACGGCGGCCACGCTCGCCGCGTCGAGACTCAGAAACAGCACGCCGGGCTTGTCGTCGGCCGTCACGTACGTCCGAACGTTGACCTCGGCAAACGTCGAGAAGCCCGGCACGGCGGGGACGCCACGAATCCGCGCCCCGGCGACGACGAACGCGGTGATGCCGACCCACGCCGCGCCATCGAAGAGGTCGAGCGCGACGCCCGCCGGAACGAACCGACGAAGCGCGCGCGGCGCCAGCGCCCAGTGCGCGAAGAGCGCGTGGTGCCATGCCTGCGCCATCACCCAGGGTTCGGAGGGCAGCGGCCAGGGACGATGGTCCGCCGACGGCAGCGGGTCGTGCTCCAGCGCACGCCCGGCGGTGGCCACGAACGTTTCGACGCCGGCGCCGATCATCGCCCGCATCACCTGGCCGAGCGACGCGTCCATGGGCGGATTATCCGACGCGGCGCAGCCGGGCGCGCACGCTCGTGGTGTGGCGCTGGGTGGCGAGCTCGCCGGCGGCGACGGCCACCATCGCGCCGTAGCCCGCGTGCGCGACGAGATCTACGACGTGCCCGCCGACGCGCGCGACGCGCAGCGCCGGCAGCAGCGCGACGACGTCGACGACCCAGAGACCGAGGCCGAGCGCGACACCATGCATGATCCGCGGACGGCGCGGCGCGAGCGCGGCTAACAGCGCGGCGGCGCCCGCGCCGACGGCGTGATGAAGCATTTCCGCGGCGAACTGATGAGCGGGCCGGTCGGCCGAGGGGTCGATGCCCGTGAGCTCCGCATGGAGCTCCTGCGGCACCATGCGCTCGATGAGCCCCAGCCGATGCGCGCCAAGCCTCAGCATCGACATCGCGCCGGCGGCCACGAAGCCCGCCGTTGCGCCGCGCCAGAGCGCGCCGCGGTCGATCATGGCGACGATTCTCCGGCGCCGATCTCGTTGTGCCGCGTGGCCGCCGCGCGCGTCATTCGTCCACGTCTCGCCGCCATGACCGTCATGCGATGCGCAAGGGAAATGCCAGCCACCCACGGATACAATGACGCCGTGTCAGCGCCCGAATTCGTTGCCGTCGGCCACGTCACGCTGGATCGCTTCGGTGCGGAGATTCGGCTGGGCGGCGCTGCGCTCTACGCGGCGGTCACCGCCGACCGCCTCGGGCTCAGCGCCGGGATCCTCACGAGTCACGGGAACGACTTTCCGCTCGATCTCGTTCCCCCGCGCATCGAGGTCGTGTCCGTGCCCGCGACGTCGACGACGGTGTTCGAGCACGAGCCGCGCGGGGACGACCGCGCGATGCGTGTGACGAGCCTCGCCGCGCCGCTCGGCGAGGGCGACGTGCCCGACGACTGGCGTGACGCGGGGCTGGTGCTGCTCGCACCGGTGATGAACGAGGTGGATGCGCGGCTGGCTGCGGCATTCCCGGAGGCTTCCGTCGCCGCCGCGGCACAGGGATGGCTGCGTGGTCTGGGCGGCGAGGGCGACGTGCGGACGGTCCGCTGGGACGCGGCGGCGCAGACGCTGCGCACGCTACAGGCGTTGTTCCTCAGCGCTGCCGACGTGCACGGACAGGAGTCGGCGATGACGGAATGGGTCCAGCGCGTGCCCATCGCCGTCGTCACGGCCGGTCGTGACGGCGCGCTGCTCTACGTGAACGGCGATCGATACGAGGTGCGCCCGCGCCGCGCGATCGCGACCGATACCACCGGCGCCGGTGACGTGTTCGCGGCGACGTTCGTGGCCCGCTACCGTCGCGACGGCGATCCGTGGGAAGCCGCCGAGGCGGCGACGTGCGCGGCATCGCTGTCCGTCGAAGGCATCGGCTGGTCCACCGTCCCCGATCGTGCGGGTCTCGAGGCGGCGTTGAAGGACTACCGCCGCGCGGCGTGAAGCGCTCGGTGCTACCCTAGGCGTCATCATGCAGTCCTCGCGGTACGCCGATCCCGTCGTTCCGCCTGATCGATGGTCCGAGCTCGTCGCCCGCTGTGAGGCCAACATCCGGCGCAGCCGCGCGCTCGTGGCCGCCGCCGACGCCGCCGTGCGCGGCGGGCAGCGGACTCCTCGGCCGCCGCTGGCCGGGGGTAGCGATGCACCCGATGCGCGGCCGGCCGTCGGAAGCCCACGGGCCATTCGCACGTGGGCCAAGACGAGCGGCGGCGGCCTGCCGACGGCGGGCGTCCGCCGGCGCTGGGTCGGCCCGGGCCGCGG
>Ga0114129_10006655_pt1 | contig 16408 bp, 14 predicted proteins | sample RhiMetdeltSRZDD1_FD_80071 | JGI IMG/M metagenome (GOLD analysis project Ga0114129, IMG submission 80071) | Populus rhizosphere microbial communities from Tennessee, USA - Rhizosphere MetaG P. deltoides SRZDD1 (version 2) (version 2) | ecosystem: Host-associated > Plants > Roots > Rhizosphere >... | reverse complement strand
TAGTCTGTCCCCAGACGACGCAGGCTGTCTTCACATTCCTGGGGGATGCGGGAGAGGATGTCTTCTGTGTCCCTGACGATGCGTTTCTCCTCGTCCACAAGATAGCCGAACTTCGTTGCGAGAATGACCTCCTCACGCCGACCGGCAATTGCCTGGCTGAGGATCCGCTCACTGTGACCGCAGCCATAATTCGCTGCCGTATCGAAGAAGTTTATCCCGGCCTCCAGGGCGTAGTGTATGGCGCGGATCGATTCGGCATCATCCACCTGGCCCACGCCCACAGGTTCCCTGCTGCCATCGGTTTCCAGCCAGTCCCAGACTCCGCCGATCGCCCAGCACCCCAGACCCAGCGCGCTCACTTCCAGATTGCTGCGTCCCAAACGTCGCTTGAACATCGTGCCTCCTGTTTCTTGAAATAAGACCTCTTGGGTAAGCCTCTTGCCGCAGAGAAAACGAGTTACGCTCCAGACTGTCCCTGGGCTCTATGGCCGGGCAAAAGGTCAGTGCAAACACACCACCCTGGAGTTCAGAGATGTACAATCCCTGTCGCATTGTACGACTCTGGTCGCATGAAAAAAAGCGCCTTTTATCCTATTGCTTTTCACCTCTAAATCTTATACAATGTAAATATGGAATGAGATCTGCCTGCTGCCTCGGCAGATCTTTTCATTTCCCCGGCGGCTTTACTTTTTCTTCAAGTGCTCCTTGTGAACACGGGAATTTAAAATGAGACAGTCGTGGGAACTAGTTGTCATTTCAAATCATTGGGTGTAAGATTTGGATCAGCCATTGTTGACTAAAGGGATTCATTGTCTGGGAGTGATCTTCATGGATATTACGGAGCGTTCTTGTCCCATTTGTAGTAATAAGAATGAACTCGAAGCTGTTGTTTGTTGGAACTGCGGTGCACGGCTGGAGGACCCGTTTGCGGATCCGGGAGCCAAGACCAAAACGACGGACATGCCGGCGCTAGATCCGGCGAAGTTCAGAGGCTGGTCGATTGATGAGGCAGATGTTCCCGAAGGCGGGATCGCTGTGTATCTGGAAGGCCTGTTCAACCCTTCTTATGTAGATTTCAAAGGCGAATTCGTCATTGGACGTAAGGTAGATGACACATCAGAGGAATTGCTGGATCTTGCTCCCATGGGCGGCTACCACCTGGGGCTCTCCAGGCGCCACGCCGTCATCAAACGGACAGAGCATGGATATCAGGTCATTGACCTGGGGAGTGTTAACGGCACCTGGCTGAATAACGAAAGACTGGTTCCGCACACAGCGTATCCTTTGCCCAGCGGCTCCCATTTGCGCCTCGGCAGCATGCGGTTGATTGTGCTCTATCGCTCTCGCGCCGAACCCAACTAGAGACCGCACTTATTCCGCCTGATTCGTCGCTGGATCTGTTTCAGGGTCTGGTCATGGGGCTTTTTTGTGACCCATGACGTCGAGTGGGCAAGAAACCCTTTTGCGATGTGTACAGATGAATCGTTCTCATAATAAGAATGATCTTATTCGACCAACCCAAATCAAAAGGGCCTTGGCAACCCTCTTTGTTGATATATGCAAGAGTTCTATTCTATGGGGACTAGAAGATTTGTTGTGATACACTGTTTTCAAAATCAGCCATCGATTCAAAGACCACCACAATTAAGAACAAATATGTTCTCTCGATAAAGGAGGTAACTCGTGTCCAATAGATTAGCCAGGGCAGTTCTCGGCCGCACCGGCCTGGATGTCACCCGTTTAAGTTTTGGGGCAATGGAAATTCGCGATTCGCGTATCTGGAACGGCCGTCCGGTCACGGAGGGACAGGCCGAAACCATTCTGAATACTGTGCTGGACGAAGGCATCAACTTTATAGACACCGCCAATGACTATGGGCGCAGTGAGGAATTCATCGGAAAATATATCGCGCACCGTCGCAAGGAGTATTACCTGGCCACGAAATGTGGCTGCACGGTGGTGCGCAAGGATGAGAACACCGACGATACCCCGCACGTCTGGACCCGTGAAAATCTATTCCGCGGATTGGAGGAAAGTCTCCAGCGCATGAAAACTGACTATCTCGACATTATGCAGCTGCACAATCCGCCGGTGGACGTTACAGAGCAAAATCATCTGGTGGATGTCCTCAAAGAGATGCAGAAGCAGGGGAAGGTGCGCTTTATAAGCATCTCCACCACTTTGCCGCATTTGCCGACGTATCTCGAATGGGGTGTGTTCGATACTTTCCAGATCCCTTATTCGGCTCTGGAACGTGACCATGAGGATTGGATCAGCCGTTCCGCCGAGGCGGGCATTGGGACGATCATCCGCGGCGGCGTGGCGCGGGGCGAGGTCGGCGTTGGGCTGGGAAATGAAGATCGCTGGACGAAATTTGAGCAGGCGAAACTGGATGAGCTGCGCGAGGCTGGGGAAAGCCGCACCGCCTTCCTCCTGCGCTTCACGCTCTCTCATCCGCATGCCGATACAATCATCGTGGGCACACTCTATCCCGAGCATCTGCAGGAAAATATTGCTGCCGTCGAACGGGGGCCTCTTCCGGCAGATGTCTATGAGGAGGCGAAACGCCGGCTGGATCGTGCCGGCGTAGCTCCGGTGCAAGTATCCTGATTCCGCTTCGTAGCCGTTTCAGGCTTCCCACGTGCCGGCAAGTCTGCGGTGTATAAGCGCGCCAGTCTGATCGCGTTCCTCACACAGATGGCAGCGCGAGTGATTCAGCCTGGGCGAGATTGATGGTCATTGGCTCTTTCGTGGTTCCCAGGTTCAAGATGGCATCGCGCGCAATCGCCTTTCGTTCCGCTAATGGCCCCTGCGAATAGACTTTGCCCAACCCGAACCCCAGCACGCGGGCTTCGTGATCCAGAATGACATGATCGATCACGCCGATCTTGGTGCCGCCTTCGGTTTGAAGCTCTTTCCCGCGCAGGTCACCCACCAGAATGAAGGTCCCTGACTCGGGAATCGCTTCCGGTCCCAGGATGGTATCCGAGCCAGACACCAGCCAGACATCGATGCCATAGACCTGCACAGCACTGCGGGGAATCACCAGAGTCTTGCGATTAATGAGTCCCTCTTTGCCGAGGAACACGGCTGCCACCAGGCGCATCTCCTGGTCAAGGTACAAGTCTTTCACTTCCCCCAGTCGTTTACCATCCGTGATGCTGATGAGGGGCTTGCCGAATTGATCCTTGGATGTAATCATGTGAGCCTCCGTCTCCTGAAGAAAAAGGTCATGCAAGTGTACTCCCATTTTAGCGTGATATGGCAAGGGGGCACACGCCTGAACGACAGCAGGAGCACAGGTTAGAAAGCAGGATTCGTAGGCTTTGTTCTCATGCCTCTCCTGACCGGAGCCTAGCCTCACTCATTCGCGCATGACCTCTTCATATCGTTGTTTTTGGCGCTCGGTAGCGACGACCGTATTCCGCAGCAGCATGGCCACAGTCATGGGCCCAACGCCGCCTGGTACAGGCGTGATCCATCCTGCCACCTCGTGGACGCCATCGAAATCCACATCTCCTACAATTTTCCTGCCCGGACTGCCATCCGGTTTTATGTAATCGACATGATTGATCCCAATATCGATGACGGCTGCCCCCGGCTTGACCATCTCGGCCGTAATGAGACCCGGGATGCCGACGGCGACGATCAACGCATCCGCCTGGCGCGTATGGTATCTCAGATTGCGAGTAGCATGATGGCAAATGGTGACCGTCGCCAGCTCCTCTACGAGTAAAAGAGCAACGGGTTTCCCTACAATTTCAGAGTGCCCTACCACAACCACTTCCAACCCACGCATATTGAGTCCGGTGGAACGCAACAATTCCAGAGACGCGAGCGATGTGCAGGGGCCCAGGCTTGAATCCCCATAGACAATGTTGCCAATATGGGCAGAACTCATCCCCTCCACATCCTTGCTCACATGCAGGGCATTTTCCAATTGCTCCAGATCCAGGGTCGCTGGTACAGGGCGCTGCAGAATAATACCTGTTACGCGCGGATCCACGTTGAGGGCCTGGATCGCTGCCAATATTTCTCGCTGCGTGATGCTGCCCGGATAATGCCGATGCTCAAAGTCGATGCCAACTTCATCGCAGACGCGTTTTTGATTCGTGATGTAGAGCGATACCGCCGGGCTGTCCCCGATATCGATCGAGACCAGACGCGGCTGCCAGCCCAGCTCTTTCAGTCGGATCACGCGTGCACGAACTTCATCCAGGACAAGTTGAGCTTGCTTTTTCCCATCAATAATTTTGTGTGATATGGCCATGTATTTCTACCAGTGGTGCTATCAATATAGAGTCAGAATGGGCGACGTCGTCTTTTTCCTGCAGGATCATCTGATACAGCGAAGTCAGATAATCATACTCTAAAAGTTAAGCAACCAGCCCAAAGAGCGGTCCCCATCCACCTGGCCTGATGCGGCCGCAGGAAGCGAGGTTATCCCTGATCCAGCTCTGCTCGCGCCGCCGTCCGCGGCGGCGATCACTCAAGGAAACCAACGCCGGGGACGGCGCTGTGAGCTTCGCATCTCGAAATGGAATCGAGGGGCGGAAGAGAGAAGCGGAATAGACGAAATACTAGCGGCGTCAAGAAAGCGCGATCGAAGTGCGCTTGCGAGTGCTATCGAAACGTGACGACACGAGTTCGACGTTGCGGGGAGTGCTCGGCGACTAAACCCGGACCGGACGTTGGAACGTAACGGCACTAGCCGACGAATGATTTCCAAAACCACCTTTGGCGCGGTTAATCTCCGGGCCCACGATGATAGACGACAGCAACATCCCCTGTTTCAAGCAGCGACTTGAGATTCGATAGGACCAGCGGCCAGCCCTCCGAGACGGCCCCGATGAACTGGGAGTCCGGCCGTTCCATCGAATGGGTGAGTGTGAGCTTCGCGGACGCCCCCGTGGGCTCAATCTCGTAGACGCAACGGGAGTTGCCCTCTGCTTTGAACTCGGGCTTCCATTCATTTAGCCAACTCATCACCAGCCGCTTCTGTGAAACGCTCTCGAGAATCTCGCCCGAGTCTGTGAGGCTTCCGTCAGCATACATCCTCCACGTGGAGCCGACTTTCCATTCGCTTTCGACGCTCATTCCGAACCGATACTGCTTTATGATCTCAGGCGTTGTTAGTGCATGCCACAGCTTCGCGGGTGTTACGCGGATGTAGGTAACGTAAACAAATTTCGAGCCAGACATGGGATTCTCCTACGTTTGCGATTGGCTTCGTTGGGGATGGACGCGCCAGACGAGACCCAACGGTCTGCGTTACCGGCGGCTGGGGAGAAAAGGGCTCGGTAACGGAAAACGTCCAAAGCTCAGAACAGCCTCCCCAAAACGCGCAGAGTCCCAGTCGTCCTGTCCAGGCTTTGTTAGGCTGTTTTTATCAGAAAAACGTCCTTGTGCTTACGATAGATCTTTCACCAACTGAATGGCTCCTGAATCCCATAGTTCCTCAAACCTGTGCGTGATTCCAAACCCATGCTTTTGATAGAAACGAAGTGTCGCTGCATAGGCGGGCTTCTTGTCTGGCGGAACGGTGTATACCATGATACGGTTGAAGCCGATGCTCTGGATGTGCTTGCAAAACTCATTTATGAGTATCGAACCAAAGCCTTTTGCCCTTGACCCCAATCGAGTTCCCATCAAGGATATTTGTATCGTACCGTCAAGACACGTATACATGATAAAAGATACAATTATCCCAGCCTGTTTGAGTATCATAACGTCCTGAAAGCCCAGGTCGTAATAGGTATCGTTGGGGACGTTCAAGGTGAACCAACTTGATGTAAGCTCCTGAGCGATACTGACGATCTCATCTCGAATCGCACCAGATGGTCTTTGATATATTTCTATCTCGTAATCTGTGTTCAAAAGGATGCTCTCCAGTCCACACGCAGATCGCAGACATTGAGAAACTTCTCAGCTTTGGTTTGAATGAGCAATATTAATTCTGCTGACAGCCTAACAGCTGGTTCGGTGTTCTTCCGAGGGTCGGGTGCACGCTTGGATTTGTAGATCGTTCGATTGTCAATGAAATCAGCGGTCGTTTCCTATTGCTTAACGACTTCCTGGGGCAGAATCTTCTCCATCGCTTTTCCTTTTGCGAGTTTATCAATCAGTATGTCTAAATAGCGTATTTTTTGCATCAACGGATCTTCGATTTCTTCCACGCGAACACCACACACTACGCCTTTGATCAGCGAACTATTTGGATTGATAGCCGGGGCTTGCGCAAAAAAGGTTCTTAGATCATTTCCCTGTTTGATTTGCTGTTGTAGTCCTGCCTGGTTATAGCCAGTCAACCAGCAGATGATTTGGTCAACTTCTTCTTTCGTACGATTCTTGCGTTCTGCTTTTTGAATGTATAGTGGATAAATATTTGCAAATATATATCCAAAAACCCGATCATTAGACTTGTTATTCATTGCTAAAAACTCCTCTTAACTTTTTGCTTTGCAGGGAAGCGCCCAACGGTTTGTGTTATGCCCCTTCAGGGGTACTGGTGGGCTGGTGGGGACTAAGGCTCATTATACGGAAAAATGTTCAAGAACAGAAAACGGCTTTAAAACGCGGCCCCTCCCACCAGCCTGCCCTGAGCCTGGCTAGGGCAGACATGTCGTAGATACACCTGTCCTCCCACCCCGCTACGCTTCGGGGCCGCTGCGCAGTGGCGACAAGCGCCAGGGCCGCGCCCGTAGGGTACCAACCTTGAGCCACGCCAAGTGCCTGAAAACGCGCCGACTCCCACCACGGCCCCGGTGCTCTTCCGGGGATCGGATGCCCGCTGTGTTAGGCCTTTTTATATCCAGGCTCACGATCCTTTTCCTTTAAACCTATACTTCTGCGGTGTTGAATTCTAAGGCGTTGGAACTGTACATGGCTTACGACCTGGTGGCTCCCCAGGAAAGTGCCCCATCAAACAAGAAGGTGGAAAATCAGTAACAAGGCAATAGTTATTATTTAAAGATTTCAAGTACTTCTCTAATTGTTCATCGGTAGTGAAATCTATGGCCTCAAAAGTATCGTCCAGGTGATAGATGACGAATCTCCCTTTGCTATCTTCCGGAAATGTTGGATCGAGATCTGTGATCTTATCCATCGGATGGGGCCCCGTATCAAAACCTGGTGTACTGCCACAGATAGGTATTTTTCGTAGATCAAATCCTTCGTATAAACTGACGGGTCGGTTAATAAAGAAAACAACAAGAAGGAGGAGGATTACACACCCTACAAGAAGAAGCAGTGTTTTGAGCGATCTATTCATAATCACCTTGCTGTTCAGACTGTCAATGCCAATTCTTTAGACGAAAGGACCTTAGCAAGAAAAATGGGATTACAACCCCATAAAGTCCATTGACCTCCTAAATCTAGAAGAAACGCCTAACGGTTTGCGTGACCCGCTGGTGGGCGGCTGTGGGCCAAAGCTCATTATATGGAAAATATTTAGGGGCAGAAAGCTGACTGAAAACGCGCGCGCCGCAAAGCGGCAGCCCCACCACCACACCGGCATGATTTGCTTGGCAAATCAAACCAGGTGCAAGTGTGCCCCCGGCGCACTTTGCCGGGGATCGTGTATTAGCCGGCCTTCGTGCTTGGCTTTCTTAGTCTTAGGTCATAAAGTTTATCTTCAGCAATTTTATTCATGATCGTGTGCAACATCTTCGATCTTTCTTTGATCGGTAACCCATCAGATTCTTTCCTTATCTGAGCTAGTGCTACTTTTAGATCCTCAATTTCGAAAACGGTCACCGCAACACAATAATAGCTTTTAGAGCGTCCCTCATTAAAGTTGCTCAGCATGTCCTTGAGGAACTTCTCTCTTATCCGTTGTGATTCTTCAAACGCATCGATGCCATGACGTTGAATAGAAGCGATATTGTCTTCAAGTTTCTGATAGCACACAAAGGTGTCGTATTCTCGGCTAAATTTTCTGTGTGCACTCCACCTCTCGCATGTGACACTTTCGTCACATTGCCAGCAGAATTCGATACCCTTCTTCTTTATTGCACATGTTATGAATGGACACCCAGCGCGCATTCGGGATTCACTCTTACATCCGCCACACTTGCTTACGCCTTCTGCGTGATAGGACGGACAAAGTCGGCAAGACAAACCACAAATTCCGATTTCAGGATATTTGATTTCCATTTTTACGTACTTTCGAGTGTCGGCAGGCTAACGGTTTGCGTTTGCATTAGCACCCTGTCAGGGTGCCCGCTGGTGGGGAGCAAAAAGTTTGAAAACGGGCAACTGCTTTTGCTCACCGCAAAGTCCAAAAAACGCGCAGAGTCCCAGCCGTCCGGTCCATGCTGTGTTAGGCAGCACCTCGCTTCGGGTTCGACAAATTACGAGTTGCCAACAACACGCACCACTCCAGATTCGTGTTTGCTACTGGTAAAGCATCTACCCGCGCACCATCTAATAAAACACTTGGCGGAGTAGGATGTGCCTCTCCTACGCAGGTATTTTTTACTTCTACTTTCCAGTCTGCCTCTGCAAAATGTTGAAGCGCTGTGCGCCGATAAAGCAGCGGATCTAATTTGGCTTCATGAATCACTTTTGCATTTGCTTCATCTTCTTCGGGATAAAACTGGGAAATAGCAAGAAAAACGCCAGCCACGATCCGCCGCAATTCAACCAGCAGGTTTCCCGGTTCTTGGATATTAGGCAGTCCTACGTATGTCGTTAAGGTTGTAATCGCTCCGTCCTTAAACGGTGTACACCGTGCATCAAACGCGAGCAGACTGACATAGTTATATAAACCGAAATTCTCCAGCCACTTACGATCTCTGCGTAACACACTGGGACTAAAATCGGTAGCGACAAGCGGGCGTTTGAGTTCGCGGACTACTTTCTCGACCAAATAACCTTTGCCGGAAGCCAAGTCTACGATTGGTCCCTCCGTTGTAGAAAGCCACTCGACAACGTAATCCAGTTGGCTGTTTCGGCAATGTATATGTTCTGGCGTGTACAAACCCTTGTCTGCCAAATCCGCTGTGATCTGTGCTTCTATAAAATCTCCCTGTTCTTCTAGCACACGTGCCCGGAATAACTGATCGGTAGCAGCGAGTGTCTCGAGCGGTACATCCATTAGCTGACGCTCAAGCTCTGGATGCCCGCGTAAGTGTTGAATCAGCCCACTATCCACTTGCTCCCACAGATCATTGCGCTGGATTGTTGAGGTCAGAAATAGACCAATGCCATTGCGAACAGGATAGGTGGCGCCACAGGCATTGCAGTGTGCTTTTGCTGTTTCGATACGATTCTCGTTTTGCTCAGTAATCACCCAGTCCAATTTGCTATGACAGGCTGGACATTCGAGCATTTCAATCAGATAAGTGTGCATTCAACCCTCCAAAAATTACTGGGTTGCCCAACACTGAACCAACTACATTTCATACACTCCTTCGTCTGCGAAGTACGAATAGTGTGGAACCCAGCAGAATGAGCACGAGGCTGGCTCCAGCAATGCTAATCAACAGGCTGGTGTCGAAGGAGGGGATCCCGGGATGCACAAGATCATGAGGCACGGCGATTTCGTAGGGATCGAAGCTGAACGTTCCCTGCGCTCCCGTTGGCTGGCCCCACAGATTGCGCTCGAAGGTCAGGGTCAGGTCCATGCCATTGAAAAAGTGATGGAACACGGTGTCTGGCGCTGCCGGATACAGCTCGATGGGAAGCTCGTTGGGTCTCTGTATGTAAAGCTGGTCGTTTTCCAGGTAGATATCCACCAAACCGGGTTCGGTCCCTTGCTGCAGAATGTACTCCCCGCTCATCCAGCTCTGGCTCTCTGGCCGGAGGCTCGTATTGATGGACTTTTCAGAATCGGCCTTCCATTGAGCCTCCTGTCGGGCAGCCCATGGGTCCAGATCGTGCTTCCCGGGGAAAAGGGAGGCAATGCTGATCATGTGCGGTCCCTTCGCTAGCTCCTCAGCCAGGTTGAGCACCACTTCATGCTCGAAGTCGTGATACAGGTATAGATGGATCAGACCGGTCTTCAGCTCGTAAACCTGAGAATAGAGGGTCGGGTAATCCCCTTCGGCGTGGGCGGCATCCAGTGCCTGGCGGAATAGCTCCACACTGAAGTGATCCGCCCGGGAAAGCATGTCCGACAGCGTTCCATAGCGTTCCTCCCCCTGTGGGTAGGGCGGGTTCGGTTGATCGACCAGCCGGAAATTGGTGGCAAGCTGAAAGTCACCCTGTTTGCGCAGGATCGTATCCCCATCGATGATGACCGAATCGCCAAAGCGGTCGCCAAAAAGATTCTGGCCGAACTCGCCCCCCAGGCGATTCCAGCGGCCGGTGATGTCGATCACATCCTGAACGTTGGCGCTGCGAGACAGGATCTCATCAAAGAGAGCCAGGTCGCCGCCAGGGAAGTGAGGTCTCTGGCTCGTGACCGGCATTGCCTTATAGGGCAACGCCAGACCGTCGAAAAACAAGCCCTGGTCGTTGAGGCCGCCTTGCGGGAGGAAATCGTCATAGCCAAAGTAGACTCGCCCGAAACGTCCCGGGCTGGCAGGAATGAACCAGATCCGCGTAAGCGGGTTGTTGAAGTCTTCGTTGTTGCCGCCCAGGGCGGTCTCCCCGTCATACGCAAATAACGTTGTGCAGCCCGGAAGTGGAGGCGCCGGTGGCCGGGTGTAGGCATGTGTGCGGCCCGGTTGGAGAGTTGTGAGCAGTAGGATGCCAAGCAGGATGAGTTTTAGGTAGCGCAGGGGGGAAGACGTCATGAAGGTTTTCCTATGCGATGATTCGAGAGGCCGCCCAACAGGTGTTATGCGGAACGGTTCCGCCGCAGCCCCTTCAGATTACGGAGCTATCAAGATTATTGCACGCAGAACATGCCTTTGCAATTGACAAATATCATTACTTCCCCGGGACAAGAGATCGGCTGTAATAAAAATGCCCCCTCTTTTCCAATGACGGCTGGCACTCCCGGAGGCTTCCCTCATTCTTAAAATCACATTTTCAGGCGTTCTGGAGGATGCCGTGTATTCAACGAAGCTTTTGCTTGAGCTCTTCCTTGTCTGGTCCGGTCAGCTGACGCCAATCGACGTCACGTATGGCTGCCTCCAGCCCCCATAACAAATTCAAACTGACTCTTTTGGGGTATCCTTCCTTGAGGAGCTTATGGGTCATGATGGGCCCGGCCCTTCTCAGTTCATTGATGGATTAGATGCCGACCTCGGCAAGCCATTGCCTTGATCCGGGTCCGATATTCTTCATGGATTTTTTCGGTTCATTGATTGATTCCGGCCAGGGGTCTTGTGCTCTAGCCGCGCGAATCTCCCCTACTGGGAGTGCTGCGCCTCGGGAGGCAAGGCCGTCGGATCGTAGCCGCGCAGCATCATACCCTGTCCGCGCGACGCATGCGTATCAACGGTCGGTTTGTCCTCGGGGTCACGCATCTGCACAAGCAGGGTCGTGCGTGCTTCCTGACTGACGTTCACGCCCGAGCCATGGATGGTCAGGTAATTGAAATACAGCACATCGCCAGCCCTGGCAGGGCAGGGCAAGCTGGACTCGAGGGGGTATTGATCAAAGGGCAGGTGGAAACCGCCCTGCGGGTTATGTTCGATCGCGCCCTGTTTGTGGCTGCCCGGCACGACTCGGATACAGCCCTTCTCCAGGGGAGCATCGTCGAAGTGAATGACCGCGGCCAGCATGGTATGGCGTTCGTGCGGAAAATAGGGATAGTCCTGGTGCATGGGGAACGGAGAACCCTTCTCCGGCGGCTTGATGAAAAGCTTGTTGTGGTGGAGTTGCACGTTTGGACTGCCAAAGAGGTCGGCGGCTGCGCCGGTCAGGCGCTCATCCACCAGCAGCCGTGTGAAAGCAGCCGAGTAAAACTGTACATTGTGACAATGGAACAGCCTGGTCCCCTCGGCAATCTGCCGGGCGCTGCCCCAGGTGGGGTTGAAGTCGGCGTATGGAGAGAGCCGCTCGATTAAGGCATGCGCCTCCTGACGAAATTCCCTCGCCTCTTCCGCGCTAAAGAGTTTCTCGACGAGAAGATAACCGTTCTCGTCATAGAAGCTGCGGTGTTCCTGTGTCAGCATCGCATCTCTCGCTTTCTCAATTTCTAAATATGTTTCTCGATGGACTCTTCTGTTTATTAAACAACCATTTACAAGTTAAGTTGCTCGCGCAGCACCCTCGCAGGAGTGCGGCAATCACCTAATGGCACCAGCGCCGGGAGCGGCGCTGGGAACTGGTATAGGATCTCTTATGCCCGAATCCGTTCCCCTTTCGGGTCCCACAACGGAGATTGGACTACGGTCGCGTCCACCTGTTCGCCGAAGAACTCGATCTCAAGACGTGTGCCTGCCTTCGCGCATTCCACAGGCAGGTAGGCATACACGATGCTTTGCCCCACCGAGTAGCCGTATCCGCCTGACGAGACCCAGCCGACAATCCGTCCATTCTCTTCGCGGATCGGTTCCTTGCCCAGGGCGACCACCCGATTGTCGGAAAGCGTCAGGCAGCACAGCTTCTGTGTCAGGCCGTCTGCTTTTTGTTTGACGAGGGCTTCCTTGCCGATGAAGTCACCTTTATCTAATTTCACTGCGAAGCCGAGACCTGCCTCATAAGGTGTGTAATCAGGACTGATCTCGGCGCTCCAGTAGCGGTAGCCCTTTTCGAGGCGCAGGCTCTCGATGGCTTTATATCCGCCTGCGATCATCCCCTCGGGCGAGCCTGCCTCCCAGAGTGTGTCCCACAAGCGAAGGCCATACTCCATGGGACAGTAAAACTCCCAGCCCAGCTCGCCGACGTAGGTGACGCGCGAGGCGATCACGGGAATGTCGCCCACAGAGATGCGCTTGGAGGTCATGTACGGAAAGCCCGGGCTGGATATATCGTCGGTGGTGACCTTCTCCAGAATCGTACGCGCCCTGGGTCCCCACAGCCCGATGCAGGCGTAGGACGAACCGACGTCCTCGATGCTCACGGAGCCGTCTTCGGGCATGTTGAGCGACAGCCAGGAGATATCGTGCTGACCGAAGGCCGTGCCAGTGACGATAAAGAAGCGCTCTTCCGCGATGCGATTGATCGTGAAGTCGCACTCGATACCGCCGCGATCGTTCAGGCATTGCGTGTAGGTTACCGAGCCGACCGGCTGGTCAATGTTGTTGGCGCAGACGCGATTAAGGAAGGCAAGAGAACCAGGTCCGCGCACTTCGATTTTGTTGAATGAAGTCTCGTCGAACAGACCGGCCGCCTGGCGGGTCTGCAGATGTTCGTAGCCGATGGCGCGCGACCAATTGTGATGAGCCCAGCCAAGCGGTTCATGACCGTGCGTTGCTTTCTCTTCGTAAGGCTGGAACCAGTTTGGTCGTTCCCAGCCGAACTTTTCGCCGAAGGAACAGCCCAGGTCGCGCAGGCGATAATAGGTGGGGGAGAGCCGCAGGTTGCGGCGAGAGAGGCGTTCCTCGCCGGGGAAGTGAATGTCGTAATACTGGGTGTAGGTCTCGATCGTGCGCGCCGCGGCGTAGCCGAGGCTGTTGTAGTTGGAGCCGAAGCGGCGTACGTCCAGCCGCCACATATCCCACTCGGGGTGGCCCTCGACGATCCACTCCGCCATCACCTTGCCGATTCCGCCCGCGCCTGCCAGCCCGTGGGCGCAGAAGGCGCACGCGACCCAGAAGCCCTTGACCGACGTAGGACCGAGCAGATACTCACCGTCAGGCGTGAAGCCTTCGGGACCGTTGAGCAGTTTCTTGACCTCGACGTGCTCCATAACCGGGACGCGCTTGATGGCGTTCTCCATCAACGGGGTAAATCGCTCCCAATCCTCGGGCAGGAGTTGGAACTTGAAGTCCCGTGGGATACCGTTCAAGCCGAATGGGACGGGCTGGCGTTCGTAGCCGCCCATCACAAATCCGCCCACCTCTTCACGCCAGTAGACCAGTAGATCGGGATCGCGCAGGGTCGGCGTACTGTGGTCCACACCCTCGATGGGCATTGTCATCAGGTAGAGGTGCGCCATCGGGACCACCGGCAGGCTCAGGCCGACCAGCTTGCCGATCTCGCGTCCCCATAACCCGGAGGCGTTGACCACAACCTCGGTCTGGATCGTGCCCCGGTCGGTCACCACTTCATGGACGCGCCCGTTCTTCAGGTTGATCTTCTCCACATTCGTGTTCGTGAAGATACGTGCCCCGCGGCTCTTTGCCCCGATAGCCAGCGCGTTCGTGAGGCCGGTCGGATCGATGACCCCGTCACTGGGTGTGAACGCCGCGCCGACCACGCCGTCGAGCGACATCAGCGGGAAGCGTTGCTGGGCTTCCGTGGGCGAGATCAATTCCATCTCGACGCCGAAGGAGCGCGCCATACCGACCAGGCGCTTGATCTCCTCCATGCGCTGGGCTGACGAAGCGAGACGGATGCCTCCCACTTCGCGCCAGGAGGTGTCCTGTCCGGTCTCTGCTTTCAGACGTCCATAAAGCTCTGTGCTATAGTGCATCAAGCGCGTCAGGTTGGCGTCCGAGCGCATCTGCCCGACGAGCCCGGCGGAATGCCAGGTGGAACCGCTCGTCAGCTCGTGCCGCTCGAGGATGACTACATCCTTCCAGCCCATCAAGGTGAGGTGATAGGCAATGCTGCACCCGCCCACGCCGCCACCGATAATGACAACCTGCGCCTGCTTTGGTAGATCCGCCATAACGTTGCTTCTCCTTGAGCGATTGTAATTTGGGCTGTATTCTAATACAGAGCGATTTGCCAGGGTTAAAATCGGAACCACGGAGATACAAGGTCTCCGTGGTAAACGTTTTCCGACAAAGAGTCCAAAGTCTTCGCGCAGTACCCCGCTGGGGCCAGACTTGGAAATGGCATTCCAACGACTGGAGTCGTTGCCTCCAAACTAATGATCTTACCGAAACTCTTTGAGCCAGGCTTCCCAGTTGGGGTTGAGCGCCCGTTGCAGCAAGCGAAGGAAGTGTTGGTTGGCATACCCGAGGAAATCGAAGTCCAGGTCCGAGATGCGCACCTGGACGAGTCCCCACATCGCCTCGCGGAAGTCGGACATGATCTTCATGATATTCATATGGGCGATGGACTGCGAGCTCACGCGGCCAAAATAGCAGTCCAGCAGGAAGTGATCCTCATCTTCAGAGAGCTCATGGTTATTCGAGAAATTTGCCAGGTCAAAAAAGACATCGCCCATCCCCGCGTACTCCCAGTCGAGGACATAAAGCTTATTGGCGAGCAGGAAATTCCCGTTGAGCAGATCGTTGTGACAGGGACGCTGGATGCGGGAGGTGTTCTGCATTGCGGCCTCCGCATCGTTCATCTGGCTGATCAGCCAATCGAACTTCTCGGGAAATGTTACGTGATGCTCCTGGGCGATCCTGGTGTAATTGCGGACGACCATGAAAGGGGAGAACACGCCGGGGATGCTCGGCATGGCATGGATCTCGTTCAAGACCGACGCAACCCGCACGAGGTTTTCCGGCTGTTTGAGCTCTTCGGCAGGGATTGGGCGGCCCTCGATAAACTTCGTCACCAGATAGCCTTCCGGCTCGATGAAGGCGACAACCTCGGGGGCGATACCAAGCTCACCGGCGATGGTTTGTGTGCGATATTCGTACTCCCGGTTGATCCCGAGCAGGTCTGTCTTATCCCCTGAAATACGCAATACATAGGATTTTTTTCCCGCATCGATGCGATAATTCTGATTAGTCATACCGCCCCTGAGTGGCGAGACCTGCAGGTCCGCGGCGTTTTTCCACATGGGATTTCGGTAGATGACTTCTTCCACAGCAGCAAGCGTCATGTTCTTCTCCCTTCGTCTGGTGCAAGATGAGTGATAATAACGAGAATATCTATCTTATTTTCTCACATTCTTATATAATCGTTGAGAGTTTTTATCCATTTGTAATTGAGGAAAACCCGCTGAGTATGCTCTGTTGGTCGAGTAGCCCCGCAAGTTTTTTGCCGGGTGTATCGAGACTAACAGGTTCCATCTAAACAAAAGATTTCTTTGTACTTGGTGGTCTCGATACGCCGTTCTCTCACAGCTCAACTGCGAGAGAACAGCCTACTCGACCACCGATTTCTTCCTGAACAAGGTGAATTCATGAGAGACCAAGCGGAAATTGTCGTGATTGGCGGGGGGATTTATGGGGCAAACATTGCGTACCATCTGGCAAAGTTCGGCAAGAAAGACGTCATCCTATTGGAAAAAGGTGAGCTCGCCAGCGGGGAGTCATCGCATGCGGCGGGCGTGGTGACACAGTTCGCCACGTCGCAGGCGATGATGGAGTTCCGCAAGTACAGTATCGAACTCTACAGCAGCCTGGGGCTGTTCAACCACGTTGGCAGCCTGCGAGTTGCCTCAAGTCCCGAGCAGTTGAAAGAACTGGAACGAAGTGTCAGCCGCGCCAAGGGCATCGGCATG
>Ga0114129_10006653_pt1 | contig 16411 bp, 13 predicted proteins | sample RhiMetdeltSRZDD1_FD_80071 | JGI IMG/M metagenome (GOLD analysis project Ga0114129, IMG submission 80071) | Populus rhizosphere microbial communities from Tennessee, USA - Rhizosphere MetaG P. deltoides SRZDD1 (version 2) (version 2) | ecosystem: Host-associated > Plants > Roots > Rhizosphere >... | reverse complement strand
TCCGGCGCGCGCGGGTTGCTGAAAGTGGGCTTCGGCATGCTTCCGGACGATTCGCGCTACGAATCGATGCGCAACGCGTTCCTCGACTTTTACGAAGAGCACATCTGCGTCGAGACGAAGCTCTTTCCCGGGATGGCGGAACTGCTCGACGGAATCGAGGCGCGCGGGCTGCGCTGGGGCGTCGTGACGAACAAGTCGACGCGGTTCACGCCGCGCGTGCTCGCCGCGCTCGGCGTCGACAAGCGCGCCGCGTGCATCGTCTGCGGCGATTCGACGCCGCATCTGAAACCGCATCCCGCCCCGTTGCAGCTTGCGGCAAGGAACCTGGAACTCGCACCGGAGCACTGCATGTATGTCGGCGACGATCAGCGCGACATCCTCGCCGCGCATGCGGCGGGAATGTCGTCGGTCGCTGCGGCGTGGGGTTACGGGGAAGCGTACGCCGACTGGAACGCCGGCAACATCGCCGCGCAGCCGCAGGACGTGCTCGGGTTGCTCTAGCGCCTCAAGGCCCGAAGCTGGAGCGCGCCTGGATCCCCCAGCCGGCCGCGTCCTTCGTCAGAACATAGAGCGACTCGTACAGGCCGATTACCGATCCGTCGCTGCGAAACCGCGTGTAGCTGACCGCGTAGTGCGCTTTCTTCTCGTTGAATTGCACCAGCTCGCGCTTCTCCCAGCGGCTCCATTTCCAGCCGTCTTCGGTCCTGAGCTTCTCGAAGAGGTCCATCGGATTGCTGCCCGGCTGCTCGTACACCGTGACCGTTCCGCCGGCGATCCGCACATGCGGAAAGTGCATCGCCCGATCCATCGCCGCCGCGTCGTACGCGTTCAGCGCGGCCATGAATGCGTCGAGCACGCGCATGCATTCGGCATGCACCTGTTCCTTCGGACTATCGATCACAGGTTGAATTCCGCTCGCTGAACCCCATATGGGATAATGTCATACTGAATTACGGGGGCGACCAGGTTTCGACGCGGGTCGCGAAGCAGCGCAGGGCATGCCGAGGACCAGATCACCTCGCAAATCCAGTCTGGAAACACTACAAACGCCAACGACGAGCGTTTCGCTCTCGCCGCCTAATACCGGCGAGACGCTGCACTAGCCTGCTGATGGGCTAGGCCGGGCCCACCGAGGCGAAAGCCGAGGTTAAGTACCAAGCCCGGTGCAGCGCCATTCACATCAGCCCCTCTGCGCGGGGTGGTCGCTTCCCCGCGTAGATCCGTCGAAGCGACTGGCTGAGCGCCAGCCTGCCGATCGGCGGGCGCGAGGCGAGATCCAAATGATCAGGCTAAGCATGTAGTCCTGACTGTCTAGGGCTTGCGGACGCGGGTTCGATCAATTGGTCGCACCGGCTCGTAAGAGCAGGTTGAAAACGGGGCTCACATCGGCGAACCCTGCACCGCACCGCGCGAAGAAACGCGGGCGGCATGGCAACGCCGAGGGGTAGGTAGAGGGCCAACCTCAGGCCTGCCCTGTAGAGACTCATAGACGCGCCGATCCGCGAGGCCGGGCGCGCACTAGGATCCGCCGCAGTCTGACGGATAACACGCCCCGCATCCCGGCAACGGGATGAAGGCATAGTCCGGCCCGCTCCGAAAGGAGTGGAACAACCGTCCCGCCGCCTCCACCACTTTGACGGCCACCTCGCGGTGGCCGTTTTCTTTTCAACTTGTGGCATCGATGGAGCGCCGCGCTACCAAACCGTGGAGTGCGGCGCCCTCGAATGAGCGCGCTAAGTCATTGACAACAAAGCACGCCGGCTCTTGCGTCTTGCTCAATACCCCCACTGATACCCTTCATGCGGGACACAACTGGCCTAGAGGCGGGTTGGTCGAGCTCAGGATGTTTCGGATTCAACATACCCGCGCGTCTACAGGGTCGCTGGCTTGAAGCTACCGACATCCGTCGGCGTTGCGATGGACGGCGAGCCTTAGAACAAGTGATCACTTGTCGAGGTCCCGGGAACATTGTTGCGCCCGGCCCCAAACGACAGCTTGGCGCAACACTGTTTCATGCATGCCGCTTGCGCTGCGCGCTTAATCCCTCGACAACGAAGATAACGAGCGCTGCCCAAACCACGCAGTAACCTACCAGCCGGGCCTGCGAAAATGCTTCGCGGTATAACGCGAACCCGAGTAAGAACTGGAGCGTGGGCGAGAGATACTGTAAGAGCCCTATATAGGTGAGAGGGATTCGCTGCGCCGCCGCTGAAAAAAGCAGCAGTGGAACAGTAGTGATAACGCCCGAAGCAACGAGCAGAGCAGTTGTTGCGGGGTCTTTGGGAAAGAGAACACCTTGACTTTGGTACACGTATCCGAGATAGAGAATCGCAGGAAGCAGCATCAAGGCGGTTTCGAGTGTGAGCCCAGGTATGGATGACAGTTGGGCTTTCTTCTTGACTAGCCCATACAGTCCAAAGGAGATGGCCAAGGCCAAAGCGATCCATGGCACTGCGCCATAGACGATAGTCAAGTATAGGACGCCTACGCCCGCTAACCCCACACTGACCCACTGCCATGGACGGAGGCGCTCGTTCAGAAAAAGCACGCCGAGAATTACGCTTACTAGCGGGACGATAAAGTACCCAAGGCTGCTCTCAATGATGTGCCCCGCATTGACGGCCCAGATAAACACGAACCAGTTGCTTGCGATAAGCGCTGCGGCCAGAAGGTACATCCCGATAACTCTCGGGCGATGAATCGACTCAAAGAGTTCTCTCGACTGGCGGGTGACAATGACGGCCATAAAGAGCGCAATGATCGACCAAGTCACTCGATGGGCCAGCAATGGCAAAGCGCCGACTTCTTCGAGCCATTTAAAGTAGATGGGGAATAAACCCCACGCGATATAGGCGCCGACGGCATATGCAATGCCAGTTTTGATGGGCCCTCCAACTGCTCAAGAGCCAGACGTCCTGGCTTAGCGTCTAGAAAACGCCGGGATAGCGGCCGCCATCTAGCGTGATGTTCTGTCCAGTCATGTAGCCAGCGGCCGCGCTGCAAAGGAATGCACAAACCGAGCCAAATTCGTGCGGGGCACCAAACCGGCCTGCGGGTATCGAAGCTCTTTGCCGCGCGAGTTCCTCCTCAGGCGAAACGCCGTTACGTTTCGCTAGAGCACTGATGTTGGATCGAAAGCGGTCAGTCTCAAACTGCTCCGGCAACAAGTTATTGATAGTGACACCGCTTCGCATGAGGCTCGGCGCGATCGCGCGGACGAACCCGGTCAACCCGAGGCGAGCTGCAACCGAAAGCGCAAGCATTTCGTGGGGCATTTTTACGACCGCGGATGTGATATTGACTACGCGCCCGAGTCCTCGATCCGCCATAGATCCGGTAACGGCGCGTATCAACTCGATGGCAGAAACCATATTTGAATCTACAGCGCTATGCCATGCGTCTGCCTCGAAAGAGCGCCAATCACCCACTGGCGGTCCGCCAGCGTTCGTTATGAGAATGTCCGGTGTCGGACAGGCTGCCAAGAGTGCGTCACGGCCCTCCCGGGTCGTGACGTCACCAGGAGCGATGGTTACGTTTGCGTCCGCTCTCGCGCTCTTTATGGAGTTCGCCGCTGACTCTAGCGCTTCTGCCGAGCGACCATTAATCACGACAGAGACACCTTCCACAGCGAGCGCGGAAGCGCACGCAAGGCCCAAACCGCGGCTTGCTCCACAAATGACCGCCCTCCGGCCGACCAGTCCGAGATCCACCGATCTTCTCCTTCAAGAAGAACTTCTGATCACCCAAGCAGCTCGCGGGCAATAATCAGGCGCTGAATCTGGTTTGTGCCTTCGAAGATTTGATTGATCTTGGCGTCGCGCATATAGCGCTCGATCGACGATTCCTTCATGTAGCCGGCGCCCCCGTAGATCTGCACCGCGTCGGTGGTCACCTTCATCGCCATATCGCTTGCAAAGCATTTCGCCATAGAGGCGGTGGCGGCGAATCGCCTGAACTCCGCGTCGTTGGCAAAGCCACAATCGACGACCCGCGCGCACTCATAGACGAGGCACCGCGCCGCTTCGATCTGCATCGCCATGTCGGCGAGCATCATCTGGATGGCCTGGAACTCGCCGATCGAGCGGCCGAACTGCTTGCGCTCCTTGGCGAACTTGACGGAGAGGTCCAGTGCCCCTTGCGCAAGTCCCACCGAAACCGCTCCGATCGTCGGCCGGTTCAGGTCGAGCGCGCGCATGCAGATGCGGAACCCGTCCCCCTCGTCCCCGACCCGGTTATCTGCCGACACCCGGACGTTGTCGAGATAGATCGAGGCATTCGGTACGCCGTTCAGGCCCATCTTCTTCTCGAGCTTGCCGACGTTGAAGCCCTTCGTCTTCGTATCGACGATAAACGCGCTGATGTTGCTCGTGCCGCCCTGGCTGGTATCGCCCGTTTTCGCAAATACAGTCACGTAGTGGGCCACAGGACTGAAGGTGATGAAGCTTTTTTGTCCGTTGAGAATGTAGCTGTCACCATCCCGCACGGCCTTGGTCCGCATCGCGCCCACGTCCGAGCCCGCCTCCGGCTCCGTAATGGCGATCGAGGTCAGAGTACGCCCCTTGGCGAGCTCTGGAAAAAACCGCTGGCGTTGCGCTTCGGTCCCGAAATACATCAACGGGTAGATCATGCTGATGCTGTTCAACCCACACAGAAGCGCGATCGACTCTGAAACGCGCGCGATCTCTTCCTCTGCGAGGCAGACGGTCGTCATGTCCGCACCTGGCCCCCCGTACTCTTCGGGGAGTCGCAGCTGGATCAGGCCGAGGTCGCCGAACTTGGGGACGATCTCGGCGGGGAACCGGTCGTTGCGGTCGATCTCGTCCGCGATCGGCGCAACCTCGCGCTCCACGAACTTGCGGATGACGTCGCGGAATGCGAGTTGCGCTTCGTTCAGGTACACGTCTACCTCATTCCTTCCCGCTCACCGCGTCGCCGACCAGCATCCAGCGGCTGCCATCAAACAATGCGAGCCGGAGCTTGTGGTAGAGCGCATAGTCGGCTGGCGAATTGTTCAGATCCACGCCGGGGAGCAGCATGCTGACGCGAGCATTCTTGATCGTGGTCGCCTGCTTGATCAGATTCTCGCGCGTCAGGTTGTCGCCGCAGCGCTGCAGCACGAGAGTTACGCCTGCGGCGTTGATATAGCCCGAGAGCCCCACGAAGTCGTATGGGTCTTCATTCGGTGCCCACTTCTTCATGAAAGCAAGGTACTCCTTCATCTCGGAGTCGTTCTCCCACAGTGGATCTCCGGGCGTCTTGGCGAATTGCGCGGTAAGCAAGCCGACTGCATTTTGCTCGCCCGCCGGCTTGATCATCCCGGTGATTGAACTCGCCGGGCTGCCCACGAACTGCATTGGCTTCCAGCCAAGGCTCGCGGTCTTGCGGATCGCCTGAGAGGCGAACTTCGGCGTCGCGTAGATCGCCAACACGTTCGCCCCTGAACCTTGCAGCGTAATGATCTGCGAATCCACGCTCGGATCGGTGAGCGTGTAGCTCGCCTCGGCGACGATTGCCTTCGCACCGGCGCTCCCCAACCCCTTTTTCAGCCCGGTCAGAAAATCCTTGCCGAAATCGTCGTTCTGATAGAGCACTGCAATCTTGGCGTCGGTCTTGTTCTTGAGGAGGTGCTTGGCGTGGATTGCGCCTTCCATCTCGAAGCTGGGATAGAACGGCACCGTCCACGGGTACTGCTTCGGGTCGTTGAAACGGCTCCCGCCGGCCGACGAGAAAAGCTGCGGCACTTTCTTGCCGTTCAGGTACTTCTGGATCGCGACATTTGGCGGCGTGCCGACCGTGCCAACCTCGGCAAGTACGCCGATTTCCTCGACGAGCTTGCGCGAGGTCTCGACCGCCTTGGGCGGCGAGAAGGCGTTATCCAGCGAATGCAGCTTGATCTTGCGGCCGTTGATGCCGCCACGATCGTTGATCATGTTGAAGTACGCGGTCATGACGCGGCCGTAGATGCCGAACAGCGACGCGGGCCCGCTGTAGGGCACGCTTTGCCCGATCACGATCTCGGTGTCGCTCGCACCCTGATCGTATTTTTTCTGCGCTGCCGCCGCGCCGGCGGCGAGCAACCCGCTCACCAGGATCGCAATGCTTGCCCTCTTCATCGTCTCCTCCTTGTTTCGTAGCTGCGACTATGCTGCGTTGGCGGAAAAATCCTTGAACCTTTCCCTCAGCTTCTGCTTCTGAACTTTGCCGGTTCCAGTCATCGGAAGCTCCCCGGTGAACACGACGGCATCCGGCAACCACCACTTCGCGACGACCTTGCCGAGGTGCTCGATCAGCTCCTCGCTGGATACCGAGGCTCCCGGCTTGCGCACCGCCACCAGCAGCGGCCGCTCCTGCCAGCGCGGATGCGCAATGGCGATCACCGCCGCCTGCTGGATACCCGGGTGGTCGAGCGCGGCGTTCTCGAGCGCTACGCTGCTGATCCACTCCCCGCCGGATTTGATGATGTCTTTCGATCGATCGACGATCTCGACGCTGCCATCGGGGAAGATGCGTGCGACGTCGCCAGTAGACAGCCAGCCGTCGCGCACGGCCGCCGGCTGCCTGTAGTAGCTGGCCGCGACGCTGTGTCCCTTCGCCTCGAGATTGCCGATGGCTTCCCCGTCGTGCGGAAGAACTTTTCCCGTATCGTCTACGAGGCGCAGCTGCACGCCGTATCCGATGCGGCCCTGACGCAGCTTCGGCGCCATTTGCTCTTCGCGAGAGAGCTCGGCCACGCCGGGCGAGAGCGTCGTGCGCAGCACGCCCGGAGCCTCGGTCATGCCCCACGTCTGCGCGCAGACGACGCCGAACTTCTGCTCCAGATCGTCGATCAGCGAGCGAGGCGCCTTGGTGCCGGCGATCAGCGCGGCGCGCAACGACGGCAGCCGGCGTCCCTCGCGCGTCATGTAGTCGACGAGCCCCAGCCAGATGGTGGGCACCGCGGCCGCGATCGTCACCTTCTCGGCAGCCATCAACTCGAAGATCTGCGCCGGCTCGAAACTGCGTCCTGGCAGCACGAGCTTGTGGCCGTTGAGCGGCGCTGTGTACGGCATCTGCCAGCCGTTGGCGTGGAACAGCGGCGCGATCGGCATCACCACTTCCAGTTGTCCCGAGCGATAGCCGCCGATCATGTCTGAGAGACTCATCAACAGTGCGCTAAGCATCGTCGAGCGGTGCGAATAGACGACGCCTTTGGGAGCACCGGTAGTGCCCGACGTGTAGCACATGTTCGATGCACGCCGCTCGTCGAACGAAGGCCATTGATAGTCGCCGTCCTCGGACGCGACCAGGTGTTCGTAAGATTTCAGGTTGTGCAACCGTGTTTTCGGCGGTTCTTGGTGCGTGCTCATGTAGATCCAGCCCTTGACCGCCGGGACGCGCGCAGCAATGCGCTCGGCGATGTCGATCGTCGCCGCGTCGATGCAGATCCACTCGTCGTTCGCGTGGCTCGCGATGTAGGCGATGTCCTCCTCGTGCAGGCGCGGATTGATGGTGTGCAGAACCGCGCCCACGCCAGGCACGCCGTAGAAGAGCTCGAGGTGCTGCGTCGTGTTCCACGCGAGCGAGCCGACGCGATCCCCGTCCCTCACCCCGAGCCGAATGAGTGCCTGCGCGAGCTGCTTCGCGCGGCGGCATGCCTGCGCGTAGGTGTAGCGATGCAGGCCGCCCTCCATCGTGCGACCGACGATCTCCGTGCTGCCGTAGATCGCCGCCGCGGTCTCGATCGTGCCGGAGAGCAGCAGCGGCAGGTCCATCATTAGGCCGTTCATTGGGCAAAATGTTTTCTCACGATCTCCTTCCAGTCTTCGAGCAAGGCCCGGAAACGCTTTTGGTCGGGCTGCCAGAGCGATCGGATTGCCATGCCACGCACGATCGTGAGCGTGAGCCACAACACCTTCTCAGCCTGCGCCTTGGGCATCCCGGATTTGCACAGCGCCTCCAGCCATGCCGCCTCGACGACGGGCCGGTGCTTGCGCGCGAGGGCATAAATGCGGTCCCGCATGTCGCGGTGCTTGCCACGCATCAACACGAGGTCGAGCGTGACGAAAAAGTCCTCGGAGAAGAAGAAATCCATCCCGTCCCGGATCAAGTCTTCGAGCGGATCCTTCGACGACAGCGCAGCCTTGGCGCGGGCTAGACCGCGTTCCGTCGCTGCCTGAAAGATCTGCTCGGAGGTCGCGAGGACGAGACTGTCCTTGCTCGGAAAGTGATGCAATTGGGCACCGCGCGACACGTTGGCGACGCGCGACACGTCTTCGGTACGCAAGCCGACATAGCCGTGGCGCCGCATGATGCTCGTCGAGGCCTTGAGCAAGCGCTTGCGCATTTCATTCGAGCGCTCGGCTTGACTGCGACGCTTGCGACGTTTCGCGTGGTGGCGTTCGCCCGCCCTTGCCTTGCGGTCCACGGACTCGGTCAGCGCGACGCCGGCTTGGTCAGGGCTCGACATTCACCATCCCCTCGATGACGGATACAGAGAAGGTTCGCAGAGGAACCGTGCACGGCGACGCGCAAACTTCTCCAGTGCGAATATCAAACCGGCCGAAATGCCAGGCGCATTCGACGACATGTCCTTCTAGCCGCCCTTCCTCCGAAAGCGAGGAGCCGCCGTGCGTGCAGGTGTCGGCGGTCGCGTAGATCTCGCCCCCGACCCGGTACAGCGCGATCAAAGTGCCGTCGTCGAGCATCTCCTGCTTGATCTGGCCCTCGGCAACTTCGGTCTCCGGGCAGAGAGCGCTCATGGCATCGTGCTGCCGCCGTTGACGCTGATCACCTGTCCGGTGACAAACGACGCTTCCTGCGACGCGAGGTAGCTCACCATGGAAGCGACCTCGGCCATCTCCGCAGGGCGGCCCATCGGGATCACACTCACGAACTTCTGCGCGAGCGCAGGATCGCGCCTCACGACAGCTTCCATCTGAGGCGTGTTCACGGCGCAAGGCGACACGGTGTTGATCGTGATGCCATCCCGTGCGAACTCGCGGGCAAGGCCGGTCGTCAGCCCGTGAACGCCGCCTTTCGCCGCGTTGTACGCGGCGTGGTCCCACAACCCGCTACGCACAGAGTCCGCTCCGATATGGATCACACGGCCGTAGCCTTTTGCGCGCATGATCGGCAGCGCATGCCAGGTGCACCAGATCGCAGTCCACAGGTTGCGATCCACGGTTGTGCGCAGCGTCTCGGGCGTGTGCTCGAGAAACGGCTTGATGATTCCGCCGCCGGCATTGTTGACGAGGATGTCGAGCGTGCCGTGGGCCTTCACGGCGCATTGCACCGCTGCGCCGGCCGCCTTTTCGTCGGCGAGGTCGCCGACGACGCTCGGCACCGCGCCGTTCTTGCCGCCCAGGCGTTTCGCTGCATCCGCAAGCGCCTCGGCATCGGCATCAGCCAGCGCGACCTTCGCACCGTCTTGCATGAGTCGCTCCGCGATCGCATAGCCGATGCCCCGCGCAGCTCCAGTAACCAACGCGACGCGACCTTTGAGACCCGCGCTCACACCGTGCTCTCGATCTTTCCGATCATTCCAAACTCTGGCGTCGGCAGGCTGCCCCATTGGTCCAGCGCCTCGGGCACCGGCTCGAGCATCCGCGGCTCGCGTGCACCTTCCGCCGGGAACGTCTCCATGCCGAAGCTGAATTCCAGCGTCATGCGATCGGGCTCGAGAAAGTAGAGAAAGATGCTGCCCGAAGGCTGGTGGCGGCCCGGGCCGAACACGATCGGCACCTCCGCCTTTCGCATGCGATGCAGCGCCTTGCCCACGTCGTCGATGTCCTGAACCATGAAATTCACATGGTTCAGGCGGTTTTCGTCGCCGGCGATGATCGCAATCGAGTGATGCAGGGGGTTCGGGTAGCAGCGCAGGAAGGCAGCGAAGCCGGGCACGAAGTCCGACACTCGAAAGCCGAGCTGCTCGACGAAGAAGTCGAGCACTTTGTCGAATTCCTTCACGTTGAACACGACATGGCCCAGCCGCTCGATCTGCGTGACGCGCTTCGCGAACGGAGTCGCCATCTGCATCATGCTGACGAAGAATTCCAGGCAGATTCCGGAGCTCGGCTCGCGACACCGGAAGGCGTCGACGATCTTGAGGTTCTTCAACTCCTCCCTGGAGACGTCCTCAACCTTGGCTAGCCTCGTGACATGAGTGCGCGCCTTGTCCAGCTCCTCCTGGCTGCCGATGTCGAAACCGATCCGCTTCAGTCCTGGCTGCGCCGCCTTGTAGAGCAGCACGTTGTGACGATCCGGGCCGCAGCGCAATGCCGCGAAGTCGTCGGTCGATTGGGTAACATCCAGTCCGACTAGGTCGCGATAGAACGGCAGCGCGCGCCTGACATCGGTGACGTTGAGCGCAACGTAGCCGAGCCGCTGGTAGTTGTAGGGAACGGACACGAATTGCCCCCGTCGCTAGAGGATGAAGCTGATGCGCCCCTGCGGTCGCAGGCCATCCATGTCGAGGTTGCAGCGTTTCTCCGCAATACGAAGACCGGCCTCAGAAGCCACCAGGCGATACCGGTAGCTGCCCACGTACTGGTCCATGACGCCGTCCTTTGCGCGGAAGACGACGAAGCTCGCTTTCGCACGGATCTCACCCTCTGCTGCAGAGACGAGCCGGACATTGCTCACCAGATGCCGCAGCTTGGAGCGCGGGTATTCGGCGTGCGCGGTCCGCTTCATCAGCCGCGCGACGCGTTCGCCGAGGCGAAACCGGTCGTCGGCGATGTAGAACAGGTTGTTGTCCGGCGAAGCGTCCGGTGCCACGTCAGTGGACGGCACGTAGTAGTGCGCATCGTCAGTGAACAGCTCGAGCCATTCGGGCAGGCGCCATTCGTCGAGCAGATCCGCCTCCCGGAACAGGAACTCCTCGACGTCGATACGCGCGACAGTCGGCTTCATCGCGGCGCCCATCACTCCACCCCTGCTGTCTGCACGTGCTCGTTCCAGCGCGTCCAGAAGGCGCGCATCTGCGATTCGTCGTCGTACGACTGCGCGGCCTTCGACATGCCCTTGGAAATGTCGTTCCAGCCGGCCTCCTTCATGTTCTGGAAGCCGCGCTGGCACTGCTCCAGCGCCTCGACGTCATCCGGCGTCGCGAAGCCGCCCGGCCCGAGGAATTCGAGGAAGTTCGACAGCCGGAACTTGCGCGACCAGTCGGTCTCCTCCTTGGGTGCGAGCGCCCAGGCGTTGACCTGCATGTAGTCGGGCGCCATCGGGTAGTAGGTGCGCACCGTGAGCGCCATGATGTCGTTGATGATTAGGTTCGGGAAGATGAACAGGTTGCGGTTACTCAGCGCGATTCGGTCGGCGCGCTCCTTGCCGAAGCGCGCGACGAGCTTATGATAGATGCGGTCGAGCTCGCGCTTGCCCTCCTCGCCCCACATCGGGATCCACTGCGCGATCGGCCGACCCCAAGGCGCGCGATACTCGAGCACCGCGTGGCCGTTGCCGAGGTCCGTCGCCGAGCCTTCCAGCGCCACCTTGACGAGGCCGCCGGTCATGTTCTTCACGTAGTCGAAATATGTCGCGTGCGTCGTCGCCGCGTGGAAGCCGTCGATGCTGTTCTCGGTCAGCAGCTTCCAGTTGGCGCGGATTGCATATTCCTGCGTGCCGCCAACGACCATCAGGCCGGTTTCCGCCTGGTCGTGCACGATGTCGAGATACTCCTTCGTCTTGCCGAGGTAGTCCGACAGCGCCGGGGCATTCTTGTCGAAACAGATGAACCAGAAATCCTTGTACCCCTCGAAGCGCGCCACCGGTGTCAGGTTGGCGCTGCCGTCCTTGTTGAAGTCGGGCGCGTAGCACTCCTGTCCCGGCTGGTTGCGCAGCGTGCCGTCGGGTCCATACACCCATCCGTGATAGAAGCACTGGAAGGACTTTGCGTTGCCCTTCTTTTCGCGGCATACCTGCGCGCCACGGTGCGCGCAGGTATTGAAGAGCGCGTGCAGCTTGCCCTTGGTATCGCGCGTGAACAGGATGCTGCGGTGCGCGATATTGCGCACCACGAAGTCGCCATCCTTGGCGAGCTCCGATGCGTGTCCGAGGTAGAGCCAGCTATGGTCAAAAATTGTGGACTGCTCTGCGCGCAAGATCGCGGGGTCAACGAAGGCGCGCCGCGAAACCTTGAACGTGGTGCTGCTGCGGTTGACGAGCATGATCGGCTTCATCGTCCTCTCCTCCTGCGGGGCATAAACAGGAACATAAACATACCGTCCAGCCTGCTTGTATATTAGTATAGGCCCGATTGCGAAAAAGGAGCAAGACCATGCTTGCGCCAGCCGCCGAATCCCGCGCCGCCATGACCCTCGAGGACCGCTACCGCGTGGAGCAAGGCTGGGTCTACATGACGGGCATCCAGGCGCTCGTGCGGCTACCCATCCAGCAGCGAATGCGCGACGCCGCGGCCGGCCGCAACACGGGGGGCTACATCTCGGGCTATCGCGGCTCCCCGCTTGGCCGCTACGACCTGGAGCTTTGGGCGGCCGACGAGATACTGAAGAAAAACAATGTCTTCTTCCGCTCCGGCTTGAACGAAGACCTCGCTGCAACTGCGATTTGGGGTTCGCAGTACGTGGGCGCCTTCCCCGGCGCGAAGGTCGACGGCGTGTTTGGCATCTGGTACGGAAAGGGACCGGGCGTCGATCGATCGGGCGATGCGCTACGGCACGCCAACCTGGCGGGAACGTCCGCGCTTGGCGGCGTGATCGCCCTCGCAGGCGACGATCACGGGGTGAAGTCGTCGACGGTCGCGAACTTTTCCGATCCGCTTATGATCGCGGTCGGGATGCCGGTTCTGTACCCGTCGAACACCCAGGAGCTGCTCGACTTCGGCCTGCACGGAATCGCGCTGTCGCGCTACTCGGGTTGCTGGGTTGGCATGAAAGTGGTCACGGACGTTGTCGAAGGCGGCGGCTCTGTATACGTCTCGCCTGACGCGCCCTCCATCGTCAATCCCGATGGATTCGTAGTCCCGCCCGGCGGTCTGCATATTCGCAGTGTCGACAGCGGCGTTCCGCAGGAAGAGCGGCTCTACCACCACAAACTCTATGCAGCCCTCGCCTACGCGCGCACCAACGGCTTGAACGTCATAACGGCCAACCCGGCGAGCGCGCGAATCGGCATCGTGTCCGCCGGCAAAGCGTGGCAGGACACGCTGCAGGCCGTTTCCGCGCTTGGGCTCTCTGACGTGCGGCTGCTGAAAGTCGGGATGACTTGGCCGCTTGATCCGGAGATCGTCAAGGAGTTCTCCCAAGGGCTCTCCACGATCGTCGTCGTGGAGGAAAAGCGCCCTGTGCTGGAAGACCAGATCCGCGCGATCCTCTATGGGACGCAGCCTGCGCCGGCCATCGTCGGAAAGTTCGCGGGCGGCTACACATTTGATCTGCAGCCGGGGGCGATCGCATTTCCGAATGCGGGCGAGACCAACCCGGCGATGATTGCGCAGGTCTTGTCGAAGGTTCTCGGAAGGGAAGGTCCGGCTCTAGTGGACGCGCCTGCGCTTTCACCCGCCGAAGGACCGATTCGGATGCCCGGGTTCTGTTCCGGTTGCCCGCACAACCGCTCAACGAAGGTGCCGGAGGGGAGCCGCGCCCTCGCCGGCATCGGCTGTCACGGAATGGCGCTTTTCACGAACCCGTTACAGACAATGACGATTTCGCACATGGGCGCGGAAGGCGTGATGTGGCTGGGGCAGCATCCGTTCACGGATGAAAAGCATGTCTTTGCCAATCTCGGCGATGGCACCTATACGCACTCCGGGTTTCTCGCGATCCGCCAGGCGGTCGCCGCTCATGTACCCATCACCTACAAGCTCCTCTACAACGGCTTCGTGTCGATGACCGGCGGGCAGCCGGTCGAAGGCGGCCTATCGCCCGCCGCCATATTGCAGACGCTCGCGGCCGAAGGCGTTCGCAAGCTTGCGCTCGTTAGCGATGATCCCGCTCGCCATCAGAGTGCCGAGCTACCTCCCGGCACACGGCTGCTCGATCGCACGCAGATGGAGGCCGTACAGACAGAGTTTCGTGAGTATCCGGACGTTTCGGTGATCCTTTATGAGCAGGCGTGTGCGACGGAGCGCCGCCGCCTCCGCAAGCGCGGCAAGCTTCAGGATCCTCCCAAGCGCACCTTCATTCATTCCGGGGTCTGCGAGGGCTGCGGTGACTGCGGCAAGGTGTCGAACTGCATGTCGATCGAGCCGCTTGAAACGGAGTTTGGTCGCAAGCGCAAGATCAACCAAGCCTCGTGCAACAAGGATTTTTCCTGCCTCGAAGGCTTCTGTCCGAGCTTCGTCACGATCCATGGCGGGACGCTTCGCAAGCCTGCCGCCGGAAGAAACGAGCACCGTCACGCACCGGAGGTTGCGCTCCCGGAACCCCAGATTCGCCCAGTCGAAGGCGTGTTCTCGGTTCTCATTTGCGGGATCGGCGGGACTGGCGTCGTGACGATCGGGCAGACGCTGGCAGTCGCGGCACATCTTGAGGGTCTTTTCAGCTCGAATCTCGACGTCACCGGTTTGTCGCAAAAGTACGGTGCAGTGCACTCGCATGTGCGGTTTGCCAGTCAATCGCGGTCCTTGCATGCAACCCGCATTTCGGCGGCAGAGGCGGACACGCTGATCGCGTGCGACCTTGTGGTTGCTGCTGGAACCGAAACGATCTCGCGGCTGCAGACGGGAAAAACCCGCGCCATTGTCTGCACCGATGTCGTCCCGACGAGTGAATTCGCGCGCAATCCGGACTGGCAACTCGATGGGAACGCACTAACCGAACGCTTGCGCAGTGTGCTGGGCGACAAGGGCCTTTTCCTGGCAGCGCAACAGCTGGCGCCGGCGTTGCTTGGCGACGCGCTCGCAGCCAACATGCTCATGCTCGGCGCTGCCTGGCAGCGCGGCTCCATTCCGCTCTCGCTCGCGTCGATCCGTCGGGCGATCGAACTCAACGGCGTCGCGGTGGAAATGAACCGTCAGGCGTTCGACTGGGGCCGGCGTGCCGCTCATGATCTTGAATCCGTAGAGCGGTTCGCCCGCGAGGAAGGCGGGAAGGTGATCGAATTCACACCCCGTTTTTCGAGGACGCTCGACGAAATCGTCGCGCGACGAGTCGCACATCTGACCGATTACCAGGACGCCGCGTTCGCGAAGCGTTACACCATGCTGGTGCAAAGGGTCCGCTCCGCCGAGGCGGATGCGGGACTCGGGGATTCGATTGCGAAAGCGGTCGCGCGCAGCTATTTCAAGCTGCTGGCCGACAAGGATGAGTGGGAGGTTGCACGACTGTTTTCCCGGCCCGAATTCATTCAAGAGATCGAGCGGACTTTCGAGGGGAAGTACTCCTTGCATTTCCACGTTGGGGCCTGGCCGTTTGCAAGGAAGGATGCGACCACCGGCAAACCGATCAAAACCGAAGTCGGCCCCTGGCTGATAAACGTCTTCAAGGTCATGGCTCGCTTCAGGCGGCTGCGCGGCACCTGGCTCGATCCGTTCCGGTTCGGCAGCGAGCGGCGACTGGCCGCCCAACTTCGCGGGCAATATGAAGGCGATATTGACGCTCTGCTAAAAGGCCTTAACTCCCGCACACACGAGGCTGCGGTCAGGTTGGCTGCGCTCCCGGAAAAAATACGAGGATTCGGCCATGTACGCGAAGCAAGCGCGGCAAACGCTGCAAAGGAACGGCAGGAGTTGCTGGCCCAACTGGAAAGTCCAGCCCTCTATGGATCCGTAACGTCCTTATCCGCGGGCGGTGGGTAGGACGAAGGGTTGACGCGTCGTCGGTCAGCCTTGCAGTTCGACGAAAATCTCGTGGCAGCGGTGGCTGTCCACGTTCTTCGCGGCATGGCAGTCGCCACCCTCGCGGTAGTACACCTTCCCTGCCTCGAGCGTCGCGTGCGTGACGCTCACCGTCAATCGTCGGCGACCGTGTTCTCGAGGACGCCGACCTTGTCGATCTCGATCTCTACGCGGTCGCCCGCCTTCATCCAGATCGGGGGGTTGCGTCGAGAGCCGACGCCGCCCGGCGTGCCGGTGACGAGCACGTCACCGGGCGACAGCGGCGTCCATGTCGAGCAGTACTCGATCAGCTTCGGGATCTTGAAGATCATCTGGTCGGTGGTAGCGTGCTGCATCCGCTCGCCGTTCAGGCGGCACGAAAGGGTGAGCCTGGTATTGGGAGGGATCTCATCGGCGGTCACCATCCAGGGGCCGAATGCGCCGGTTTGCGCGAAGTTCTTCCCCGCAGTCCACTGAACCGTGTGACGCTGCCAGTCGCGCACTGAGCCGTCGTTGTAGCAGCTGTAGCCCGCAACATAGTCCCACGCTTCGCTCTGCGGGATCCGCCGCCCCGCCTTCCCGATAATCACGGCGATCTCTGCTTCGAAGTCGAGATGGGTCGATTCTTTCGGCCGCAGCAAGGGTTGCTGGTGACCG
>Ga0114129_10006652_pt1 | contig 16412 bp, 17 predicted proteins | sample RhiMetdeltSRZDD1_FD_80071 | JGI IMG/M metagenome (GOLD analysis project Ga0114129, IMG submission 80071) | Populus rhizosphere microbial communities from Tennessee, USA - Rhizosphere MetaG P. deltoides SRZDD1 (version 2) (version 2) | ecosystem: Host-associated > Plants > Roots > Rhizosphere >... | reverse complement strand
TTCGTCTCGGCGTTCCCGTTGAGGAGGCATAACCCGGAGGTCCGGCTGGCTTACCGGTTCAGCAATAATGTAACCGGCAACATCTCATACCGTCATTACAGCTACAACGAACGCGACTTCGCTGTTCAGGATTACCGAGCGAACATCCTGACTACCAGTTTGCGCTTCACTTTCTAACAGCGCCGCGCGCGTAAGCAAGCGGTTGACCGATGAGACGGCCGCTTGCTTACGCGCGCGGCGCCGTACCCTTACATCGGAGGAGAAAACGTCAATGAATTCGTTCGCTAAAAAGACCGCGGCAGCAATATTCGCCATGGCGGTTTTGACACTCTCGCTATCCGCGCTGACGCCATCGGTCCCCGCGCTCGCTTTACAGAGCGCGAAGAGCGTCTACGCCTCCAAGTGCGCTGTCTGCCATGGGAATGACGGCAGCGCCAACACGGCCAAAGGAAAAGAGCTGAAGGTTCGCAATCTGCGCTCGGAAGAGTTCAAGAAGATGTCGGACGCCAAGGCGATGGAAGTCCTGCTGAAAGGCAAAGGCAAGATGGAAGGGTATGAAAAGACTCTGGGCAAAGAGAAATTGGAGCAGTTGCTCGTCTACTGCCGCGAGTTGTCGAATAAGTAGTACTTGATCAATAACTGATCGGGGCCGGCAGCTGGTTCGTGTGTCATCCGCGACGAAAATTGCCATTGACACGAAGCCGCTGCCGGCGCCGCGTTATCGGAGAAAATCCAATGACAGGGAATACTACAATCCTGATAGCCGTGATCCTGTTCAGCATAGTTCTGATAGCCTGGCTGGTTCTGCGCCCGTCAATCACGGCGACACGAGGCGGCAAGATGCTGGCCTTCGTGGCGCTGCTGATCTTCCCCGCGCTGGCCGGCGGAATGGGTGTGAATCGGCACATCGAGCGATCCAAGACCACGAATTTCTGCCTGTCCTGCCACGTGATGGAGGATTACGGCAGAAGCCTGAGGGTGGACGACCGGAGCTTTGTCCCGGCGACACATTTCCAGTACAACCTCGTGCCGCGAGACCAGGCCTGCTACACCTGCCATACCGATTACACGATGTACGGCGACGTCAACGCCAAGCTGCGCGGGCTGAAACACGTTTACGCTTATTACCTAGGAAAGCCGTCGCAACCGATCAAACTCTACCAGCCGTACAACAACCGCGAATGCCTGCACTGTCACCTCGGCGCGAGAGGGTTTGAAGAATCGGAGGCGCATACCAAGGACCCGCAGACATTGTCACGGATAAAGGCGAACCAACTGAGCTGCTCGACCACCGAGTGCCACAACATCATCCACAACGTCGGGCAATTGAAAGAGGCCACTTTCTGGAAGGAGCAAGCCAAATGAAGACACAGACGACGAAGATCGAGAGACGGATACGTCTGGCAGGAATCTTGCTGATCGCCGGTTTACTGGTGGAGCTCGTCACTCTGCGCTGGTCTCACCCGACGGCGTTTCTCCTCTTCCTTTTACTCGGGGGCGCGCTGATGGCGTTGGGAATCGCCATCTATCTCCTCTCAATCGTCTCCGCCGAAAAAAAGCCTTCGTTGGAATGAAGTGGATCATGGGTTGACCATTCCTTCCAAATCTCCCTTGATGACAGGGCGTGTTGGTAGGCGCGTCTCAACCGTCGGAAGCGAAGTCGAACGCAAAATGGCATAGCCCTCCTTTCTGACCTCTTCAATCTCCTGGTCGATAGAAGCGGATGAAACTCCGTACTGTTTCAGAACCCTGGAGAAGATCTCCACACTCGTTTCAAATTCTTCCGGGATGACTTCACTGGCTCCGAGATCGAACAACTCCCCGACCTCGGACATATAGCGAGTACGCACGATGATGTACAGGTCAGGGTTAAGTTCGCGGGCCAGCGCTACTGTACGCCGCGTAACAAGCGCGTCAGAGATGGCCACCACCATAATGGCCGCGCGTTCCACTCCGACATGTCGCAGCGCGTGACGGCGTCCGGCGTCGCCGTATCTAATAGGCGTGCCCTGAGCCCCCGCAGCGCGCACGGTTTCGGCGTTCAACTCGAGAACCAGATAAGGAATTCCGAGACGGTGTAAGACCCTCGATACATTACGACCGTTCACCCCATATCCAACCACGATGACATGACGATCCAGGCCACGTTCAGACGCGCGTTCCACGGACGCCTCTCTTGACGGAGTTGCTCCGGCGCCGAGCCAGGACTCTAAAGACAAGCTGATTCTCGGCGCGGCCTGAATCAGAAACGGAGTCGCGATCATTGAAAGAACTGAGGCGGCTAGGAAAAGTTGGTAATCGGACTGAGAAAGGAGATTTTGCGCACTTCCCGCTTTTGCCAGGATGAATGAAAACTCCCCCACTTGCGCCAGTCCAATCCCAAGGGTGATCGATACGCGCAACGAATACCGAAGCAGTCGCGCGACTATGGCCACGACTATGGCCTTGCCAATGATAATGGCCGCCAGCCCGATCATCACCGCCGGGAAATTCTGCGCCAGTGAGTTCAATGAGAGCAGCATCCCGATCGATATGAAAAAGACGCTGTTGAAAACATCGCGGAACGGCAGGATGTCGGATACGATCTGATGGCTGTACTCGGATTCCGATAAGACCAGGCCCGCAATAAATGCGCCTACAGCCATTGACAAACCGAACTGTGACGTCAACCAGGCTGTGCCGAGAGGCGCCAGCACAACGAAAATGATGAAGACTTCAGAACTGCGCAACCGCGTCACCTGATAGAGCAGGAAGGGCACGATTTTCCGCGCCGTAAAAACAATCCCGCCGATCACTGCCGCCGCCTTGCCGATGGCGCCAGCGATATTAGCCATCGATGAGCCCTCCTGGCCGCTTAAGACCGGAACCAGTAACATCATCGGGACAATACATAAATCCTGAAAAAGCAGAATCCCGACACTGGCTCGACCATAAATGGTGTCGATTTCCAGCCGTTCCGCATAGCTTTTCAGAACGATCGCCGTGCTCGACATGGCGACTAAAAAGCCGAAGAATAAAGCTTGATTTGTCGGCTTGCCCAGAAGTTTCTCAACCGCAAGGGCGATCAGAATCGTCAAGACGACCTGGAGTCCGCCTCCCACCAAAACCAGCCGCTTCATTTCCATCAGCCGTCGCAGTGAAAACTCCAGTCCGATAGTGAACAGTAGCAGCGCGATTCCGACTTCGGCCAGCAGTTCAATGGCATGTAGATCCTTAATCAGTCTCAGCGCCGACGGTCCAATCAGCACGCCTGTGACCATAAAACCGACCATCACGGGTAGATGTAACCGGTGACAGATGAAGGCGATCGGTACTGAGGCCAGCAACAGAACCAATAGGTCGGCGAGCAATGGAAACTCGTTGGTCATTATTTCTTCTTCTCCTCATTCTCCTTAGCCTTTAACGAATCTATCTCAATAAATTCGGCAACAGATGTGCCGCCGAAGAGACGGATGGCGCGCGTATTGAAGCCCAGGCATTTTCGGGGTTGCGTTCCAGCATCATCAGGTTGAGCTGAGGCCGGGCTGAGTAATATTCCTCAACAAATGGGGGATTTTACCTAACCGCCGATCTCCATATGCGCGAAATCAATCGCTTAGCGCGGGCACATCTATTGCATCTTGACAGTATTGAAAGGACGAACGCTTGACAATCGCTTGAGCGGCCAAGCGTCGAGAAAAACATGTACACTGTACCTCGATATTGCGACTTAGATGGAGTCATTGAGATCAGCCCGCTGCTTGAAGGCGTGGCGCTAATGGCGCTGGATGCTTGCGACACGATCCATGTGCGGACGCGCAACAGCGACTATGAAATCTTCCTGCTCGACCCAAAATCGGGACGCGCGATCGTGCGAGGCGGGGAATGTTTCACCGAGCCTGTGGAGGCGACCGTAAGCGGCTCGACCTTCGGGGGCTGCATGCTCAAGGCGGGCTGGCTCGGCGTCGGACTTCGGATGGAGATTTATGTAAACGGTCAGCGCACCGTGACCTCCCCGGTTCAGTCGCTGCGTGTTGAGCGTGTCGATTTCGGCGCTGGCTGGTATGATTCGGCAGGAAGCGAACTTGTGGAAAAGAGCGCATTGTGACCATTGACGCAAGTGTTTGTAGCCGCCGCAGCGGTTACACTGTTCAGGCTTTCTCCAATATTCGCGGCGCTCATTCAATCCCGACCTGATCGCAAAATGCTCCAGGCCAAATAAATTCCCAGCGCGAGCGCAAAGAAGAACCCGACCGCGAACATCACGCCCGCCCAGTTCTCCCATCCCGGCGGGCGGTAAACCGAAAGCAGCGTCGCAAGCCCGACGATAAAAGCGGCCGCGAGAATCCCCAGCACGATTCGATTGGCTATGTGTTCCAGCCTTTTGATCAACGGCTCAAAGCTTTCAGGGCGCATGCCAAACTCAAAACCGCTGCGCTCGATCGCGCAGATCAGTCTTCGCAATTGTTGCGGGGCCTCCGCGCCCAGCCACGCCATGTCCAGACCCGCGCGTTTCAGCTTTCGCATCCAGCGCGCCGGCGAATAGAGATTGAGAAGTAGCCGGTTCGCGTAAGGCTCGATGACGCTGAGGAGGCAAAAGTCTGGATCGAGGCGCGCCCCCAGACCTTCGGTAATTATGATCGTTTTGAGCAACAGCGCCAGGTTCGACGGCAGGCGCATCCGATGGCGACGCACGACCGCCAGAGCATCATTGAGCAAGGGCGTCAAAGCGATCTCTCCGAGCGGCCGGGCGTAATACGGCGAGATCAGATTCTCAAGATCGCGTCGTAACCTCTCGCGATCAATGCGCGACGCCGCAACGCCCATTTCGAGCAGCGCGTCCACTATCTGATCGTAATTGCGATCGGCCAGCGCGAGCAACAGCCCCGCCAATCGCCCCTGCAATCTCTCATCCACCGAGCCGACCATGCCGAAATCGATCAGCCCGTAACGCCCGTCAGGCTCGATGAAGAAATTGCCCGGATGCAGGTCGGCGTGAAAAAAGCCGTCTTCAAAGATCATCTTGAGGATGACCTCCGTGCCGCGTTCGGCCATGGCGCGGCGGTCAATGCCATTGGCTTCAAGCGAGTCGAGGTCACTGACCTTGACTCCGCGAATGCGTTCGAGGGTGAGGGCGCGCGAAGTCGTCATCTCCCAAAAGACTCGCGGGATGTGAACCTTCGCATCGCCGGCGAAATTCAGCGCGAATCTCTCGGCGTTTCTGGCCTCTTGCAGATAGTTCAATTCCGAGCGCAGCGTCTGCGCGAATTCCTGCGCGAGCCCTTCAACATCGTAGAGGGCGGCGAATTCCCAATGACGGCTCATCGCCGAGGCGAGGTTTTGCAGAATTTCGAGGTCTTCTTCGACCTGTTCAACCACACCCGGACGGCGGACTTTGACGATCACCTCCGAGCCATCGCGCAGTGTCGCGGCATGAGCCTGTCCGATTGACGCCGCCGCCAGAGGCTCCAGTTCGAAGCTGGCGAAGAGCGCGCCAGTCGGCTGGCAGAGTTCGGCCTCGATCATCTCTTTCGCCATCTTTGAATCGAAAGGCGGCGCGGAGTCCTGCAACTTTGCCAGCTCGGTTTGATATTCGGGTGGCAACAGGTCGGCGCGCGTGGAGAGAAACTGGCCGAGTTTGATGAATGTCGCGCCAAGTTCTTCGAGAGCCAGCCGGATGCGCTCAGCCGTCGTGGGTGGTTCGGATCGGTCTCCTTCGCTCAAGTCGAATCGGAGAGGGCGGAAACGCTCCAACCCGCTCGCATCGCGCAGCCATCTCAGCCCGTGGCGAGTCAGGACTTCGGCGATCTGCCGATAGCGGCGGAAGTGTAAATCAGGCACAGCCAACCAGCTCATTGTCTACGTCCGTTGTATTGGTCGCGCAGCGATTCGCGCGACTCTCTGTTAATGATTTCGCTAATCGTCTTTTACTCCTGATTGAAAACTGCAACGAGCGTGCCTCAGTGAATGAAGCCGATTTTCAAATGTCTGGGCAATGAAATTGCGGAAAATGACGGTCAGGCGAGCGAAAAATTTCGCACAGTAAGTGGTATTTGGTTTGTCGCCGGCGGAATCCGGACGGCAGATGGCGGCGATTGCGATGGTATCAGACCCAGCGATTGTTTTTATGAAGCCACGAGAGGCATGGTCACAGGAATTGTATGCGCAAGAGCGTGCGTAGCGCCTAGCTCAGACTCGATAGCGGAATTTTGCGGTAGCTAGTGCGCGATATTCCCCACCCCTTAGCGTCATTGGTTGATCCTATCTCGAAAAACGCTTTGGCAGTTTACGCAGGATAGAGATAGAGAGCGCGGCATAGTGATTGCTCTCCTCACTCTCGACATTCTCGATTACACGGAGACCAACATGAGGAACGCAAGGTTGATCAAACGAAATTCGCTATCAAAGCAATTCCATACGGAAGTTCGACAGGAGACCGATTCTCAGTCCATCATCGACGTCAGAAAGTCGGCGATGAAATGCGTTCGCGAGCGGCAAGAGCTGCGACATATCAACCCCCGCAGGCAGTTCGCAGAGTTGTTTAGAAATGCCGGTTGAACCGGAATCGAGAAGTAAAAGCAGTGTCATTGCGCTTCCACTCGCAGCCCGGGCGCGAATTGGCCAAAAACGTTCTGGAAACATTCGGCTATCGAGCGCTCATGGCAAGCGACGGCGCCGAGGCCATGGCGATCTACGCCGAGCGACGGGATGAGATTCAGTTGGTGGTGACTGATCTGATGATGCCGGTGATGGACGGGCCGACGACGATCCGCGCGTTACAACGACTCAATCCGAAGATCAAAATTATCGCGGTCAGCTGGCTGGCGGGAAACGGGCGAATGCTCGAAGCCGCGCAGGCCGACGTGAAATCATTCCTGCCGAAACCATACACGGCTGACAAATTGCTGAAGGCGATCGCAGAGACTCTCAGCGGCGTGCGCTGATCTCCTATTGGTAAGCCCGAACGCGCCGTGGAGACTTACAGAGGAAAGCAACATCTCAAGGCGTTCAGAGTCGCGGAAACGCAATTGAAAAGACTTGAAGCGATTTTGAAGAGCGCCAATCTGAACTGGCGCGAATTCGATTAGAAAGATTCCGCTATCTGTTTTAAGGATGTGGCACAGTTCCCCGATCCACTCCCCCCTTCTTGATGGCGATAATGGTCGCGCCCGCCAACTGCGATAAATCCCACCGTTTTCCATTAGTAGAGGTTCGCCACGCCGCTCGTCTGGCGGCGCGCGTTTAGACTGGCGCGATCGCCGTAGTGTTCGGGCCCTGGCCTGCCGGAAACTCTCTCCTCTGTGCGGCCATGTACTGACACGATCTGGCGCAAGTCGCTAGGATTCCTCATTGTTGGACATTTACAGCGCGCACAGAAGCCCGATCTCATAAGCGTTTGTCCGGCATCTCGGGAGCAAACCTCCGAACTCTCCATACAACCTGGATAGAAATCTTGACGGGTGGGTGAAACCAAAAGAAAGGATTGAGAGGCGTATGACTCGTATCGCATCGTTAGTAATTTGCGCTTTTATGCTCGGGCTGTTTGTCATCTCTCAAAGCTTTTTGTCGCCGAATGGCGCCCCACAGAACCGGGCGCCAAAGAGTTTAGAAGAAGAAATAAAACGGGTGGAGGCTGAAATTGACAAGATTTTCGCCGATACCCTGGCGCTTCTGCCCTCGATCCCAGGCGACGCTGGGGGCCGAATGAGGCGGGTTCAAACCCTCGGGAAGCTCATGCTTTATGACAAACAGCTCTCGGTCAATAGAAATCAGGCATGCGCATTTTGTCATATGCCGGATGTGGATTTCACCGGATCGATCTCAATCCTTAATATGACTACCGTCTCTTATCCAGGATCGGTCCGTAATGCGTCGGCGGACCCGTCGCAGTCGCGATACGGTCGTCGGAAACCTCAGAGTTATACGTATTCGCCCTATTACCCTATGCTCCAGTACAACCAGGCGCAAGGGGATTTCTATGGCGGGAATTTTTGGGACATGCGCGCTACCGGCGTCTACCTGCAAAATCCCGCAGCGGAACAGGCGCAGGGGCCCCCGGTTGATCCGAACGAAATGGGCTTGCCTGACACAGCCTGCGTCGTGCATCGACTCTCACAAAGTCCCTACAAGCGGTTCTTTGAGGGCGTATGGGGCCAACAATCATTCGCAATCAAGTGGCCATCCGATGTTGATCAGGTTTGCGGAAAGCCGGGGCCACCTCCAGCAGATGACCCACTGCCTGTTCACTTGAGCCAGGAAGATCGGGGCCGCTCGAACGCGGCTTATGATCAATTTGCGCTCGCAATTGCGGCTTATGAAGCGTCGCCGGAGATCAGCCCTTTCTCGTCGAAATTCGATTACGCTGTCGCCAACCCCGACCAACAGGTATTGACCCCGGATGAGCAGGCCGGATGGGACATGTTTCGCGGCAAGGCGAAGTGCAATACGTGCCACCTGGATGGAACTGAAAGCCTGGCCGGCAAGACTGCTCGCAAAATTACGCCCGGAGATGTTGGAAGCAAGGCGCCGTTGTTTACCGACTTTACCTCATCTAATCTTGGCATCCCCAGGAACCCAGCTATTCCATATTTTAACTATAGTAAGCCGGACCGATACGGGTACACCGCAAACCCGGCAGGCTCGGCGTACGTGGACAAAGGGGTAGGCGACTTTCTTAGAAATCCGCAGCTCAACCCGAATTCCGATTGGGCGAGGCTCGCTCCTCAATTCGATGGCAAATTCCAGGTTTCTACGTTGCGGAATGTGGACAAGAGGCCGCGCCCTGATTTCGTCAAGGCCTATATGCACAACGGCTACTTTAAGAGCTTGAAAGAAGTCGTACATTTCTATAACACGCGCGACAAACTTCCCCGGTGCGCGCATGGCGCTCCAGGAGAAAAGGTGTCGTGCTGGCCTGCCCCTGAATTCCCACAAAACATGGACACGACAGTCGGCAATCTCGGGTTGACCAATGAGCAGGAAGACCAACTCGTGGCGTTTTTAAAGACCCTCACGGATGGTTATAAGTCTCAACAGGCGTATGAAAGAAAATGACCGAGGCGCCCATCAACCTCTTTGCAGAAATTGTTTCAACACCAGCGCGCTATTGTGCTCTTCATCCCGCGCCGCGTAGATCAGTGTAATCGCGCCCTCCTTGGCCTTGCGCTTGAGCAGTCTGATCTGATCTGTGTTCTGCCTGAGTTCTTCAAGGTACCGCTGACGGAATTCGACCCACCTGTCGGGGTCATGCCCAAACCATTTCCTCAGCTCAGTACTCGGCGCGACATCCTTCAGCCACAGGTCGATCTTCGCTTGTTCTTTGGTCAGGCCGCGCGGCCAGAGCCGTTCGACCAGTATTCGTTCACCATCATCTTTGGCCGGTTTTTCGTAAGCCCGTTTTAGCTTGATCATCTCGATACCAGTTGTGATGTCCTTTGGAGCGCCAATGAATTTGTATTTCGGGTTCTTTTTCCAGAAAGCCGCGTCTTCGAGACAGCGGTGGGAATAAAGAGTGAGATGGTGAAGCAACTTCTGTACCGACGCCACCCCGGGAATGAAGGACAATAACAGAAGCGCGACATGCGCGTCTGGACTCAAGCAAATTAGCTTAGGATATACGCGTCGCCTTCTTCCTGCGTCGCAAGCTAAAGCGATACGACATTGTTCCCGCGGCAATGTCCACGGGCAGTATGGTCGCCAGGCTCGGCGCGTTCAACGGGTGCGAAAATCGGCGAATATTGGCAGATGATCGGAGGCGAGCAGTGATGCGCGGCTGCGATGCAATTTGGCGTGTTCCAATTCTAGCGTTTCGTCGAAGTAGATGTGATCGAGATGCATGAGGGGCAGAAGACCGGGGTAAGTGCGCGAACGTTTCAGATGCAATCTAATATCACCACTCCGGAAATGCTCGTTCAACAGTCGCGTGACCAGCCCGCGAGTCCATTCGTTGAAATCGCCGAGCATTATCCGCGGCCCTGGAATACTGCCGTCGCTGAGGATGGATTCGCTTATCAGTTTGCGCGCCTGCCACCTCCGCTCGATGAACGAGGTTCCGAGATGCACGTTGTAGACATGCAACCTGCTCTCTTTTCCCAGATCGATGTCAACGCGCAGGCAACCGCGCTCTTCGCGGCCGGTCACGCTGATGTCGTGGTTCTCCGATCCGAGCAGCGGGAAGCGGCTGAGCACGAGGTTGCCGTAAATTCCTCCTCGCAGTTCGCGGTTATTCCCCATGCAATAGTTGAAGCCCAGTCCGCGCGCAATGAAATGAGCCTGATCATCTTCACTGGCGCCCCCGTGGATGCATAGGACTTCCTGCAGCGCCACGATGTCGGCGTTAATCTCTTTCAGAACACTTACTATCCGCGCGGGATCGAGTCGCCGGTCAACCCCGACGCATTTGTGTACGTTGTAAGTGACGACCCGAATTTTACTGCCCTGGCTCATTCCGGCCTATCTCATTCTGGATGGATTTCAAACTCACCTCTTCCCTTTTGCCTTCGCGGCGCAAATGAAAAGCTCTGATAAAGGCCGAGACTGCCACCCAGACGCCGATCACGGCCATCGGCAAGGAAACGACTCGCGGCCACATGACCGCTATGACCGACGCTGCCACCAACAGCAACCCGGCGCCACCCATAATGCGCGATTCGGCAGGCCCGAGCGCGCGGCGGTTGGTGATGGCGGCGCTGACCGTCCGCCCGATCTGTATAGCCCCGGCGGCCGCCCGACTTGAACTTCCGCTGCCGATCGGCTTTCGCAACCGGCGCCCGCCGGGATGGCGTTTGGGCTTCGATGCTGGGGCCAGCCTCTGTCTTACCGTCAAAACCATCTCGGTCGCGTTCTCTAGATCGTCGAGGAACATCTGCTCCATCTCCTCGCCGATTCGTTTGTCCTCGATGACCACATCGAGCTCCCAATTGCTTACCCAACTCGCCGGATTGAGATTGGTCGAGCCGATCCTGGCCCAGCGCCCATCGGCGACCGCCGTCTTCGCGTGAATCATCGGGCCGTTCCATTCGTAAACTCTGACGCCGGATTCGAGTAGCGGACGGTAGCCGGTCCGCGACAGAGCTCGCATCACCGGAATGTCGGTGGCCTGCGGAACTAACAACCGCACATCTACACCATCCCTGGACGCCGCGTTGAGCGCCTGGATGTAAGGAGTGGTCCCGGCGAAATAGGCGTCGGTCAGCCAGAGCGTTTCGCGCGCCGCGGCCGTGATCATCTGATCCAGACGGTAAAGCCCCGCCGAGTACGGCATGCTCGCCACGATGCGCAGCGCCACATCGCCATCATCTTGTATGAGGCGTATGGGCGAGATGGAATCGGTAAATTCCACGGCCGGGATCGGCTGTCCGCAGGCCGCCCACATCTGAGCGAAGGCGCGTTCAAGTTCGACCACGGCTGGGCCTCTTATTTCGATCCCGGTGTCCCGCCACGGCTCGATCCCCTTGCGCTCGTCGCCAACCCACAGCTGCCCCACGCAAAGGCCGGAGACGAAACCGACGCGCCCGTCAATGGAGAGCATCTTGCGATGATCGCGGCCGAGCCAACCGAAGGGGTTGTCGAAGCGCGGCGGATTGAAACACCCTACCTCGACCCCGGCTTCGCGTAAACGCCGCCAGAACCTGTTGGACGTCGAACTGAAAGCGCCCATCCAATCGTAAATCAGCCTGACCTTCACGCCGTCGCGAGCCTTCCTGATGAGCGCGTCAGCGAAGATCCGGCCCTGCTCGTCCTCATGTATGATTTAGCTTTCAAAATAGATTGTGCGCCGGGCCGATTCGATCGCTTCGAGCCAGGCCGGATAATTCTCGGCGGCGTCTTTGAGTATTCGCGCGCTGTTGCCCGGGATCAGCCCGGCCCCGGCGGCGCGCCAGAACGCCTGCTCGGCGAAGATGCTAATGGATGACGCCGAGCCATTCCCGCGCCACTTCGGTTCCCGATTTGATTGGGTTTGACTCTTCATCGCACAGAGTATGCCACGCGCACTATCATCTGCGCGCCTGGTTCGAGTATCAAGTCTTTGTCTCCCTGAACATAAACCGAGCCTGCGCCCGCCCCGGCGCCGATGATTGCGCCGATTGCCACGCCTTTACCCCCTCCGGCGATGCCGCCGATGATCGCGTCCAGCACGGCTCCGCCAATCGCCCGAATCTCCGTCTCTTTCGTCTTGCTCGCCGATTCGACGTTGCCCTCTTCATCAACCGATTTCACGGATTCGGTGGCGAAGACCTTTTCGATCTGCGCGTGAAAAGGCCCGCTGCGGCCATCGCTCAAAGTGACGGCGTCGAAATCTAGCGCCATTTCTGTGCGGCCCGTCATTCGGTCGGAACGCTCGATCTTCGCGATGTGGCCTTGGATGATTGCCTCTTCGTATTCGCTTGGCTCAGTGACTCTCGCGGTAAACCTATCGCCTTCGCAATTGATTTCGGTCGTCAGCGTAGTTTCGAGTCGTATTCTTATCAAAGCGCCCCCGGGGACGAGCGCTTGAGTCTTCCTTCGCTCTCTGCCCCTTTGACCCTTCAGCGGGACGATACTGGCGTCAGGATGCGCGACATTCGGCGGAATTGCCAAATCGAAAGCGCGCCCGACATACCCATCGAAGTATCCGACTTCAAAACCCAGGCTGTACCCCTCTTTATAGTCCACCCGTGGACCGAAGCGGGATTCATAACCTCGATCGGCTTCTTGATAGAGAGTGTGTCGCTGGTATTCGCGCCCCATCCGGTCGGTGAAATCATTCTCCCCCGCGTCGTAGCCGTCGGCGTAACCGGCCCTGTAACCGTGCTCGTAAGATATGCGGAGTTGATTGCCGTCACGACACTCCTTCTGCGCCGTTACGCCGGGATTCAACGCCAGCGTCAAACAAAGCAATAGAATTGCGGCGCCGGCTCTGTTCCTGCATTGGTAAAACTGTTTTTTCATTTTTCGCCTCCTCCGTTTGTACTTGCTGATATTGTTTCGGAACTGAGTAGCCGCAACCAGTCGCTTGCCGCCCTGGCTGTAGCTGCGAGATCGCCGCCAGTGTCGAGCGCGAGACGCATGGTGTCCGATCCGCCGTAAAGAACCCCGCTCTTTTCACGCTGTCGCAGGTAGGTTTCCCAAGTGGCGTCAGACAAGCCTTCTTTCCGCGCTACGCGCTCTTCGATACGTTTATGAACCAACTCCGGCGCCAAGCGGCATTCGATCAACCGCCATTCAGCCCCCGCGCTCATTGCCATCCGCTCGGCCATTGAGAGGTCATCGTCGCGTAGAAATGTCGCGTCGAGAATCACACCGCGATCTGCGCCGAGTATCTCCAGCCCGCGTTCGATCATCGTCTGGTACGTGAGGCGGCTGGCTTCAGCAGTGTAAGCGCCTTCGCCATAAGGAGCCGGTCGCTTGGCTTTGCCGAAGAGCGATTGGCGTATTGCGTCTGCGGAGACCACACGCAACCCTAGGTCGCTAGCAATGGCTCGCGCGAGGGCGGTCTTGCCGGTTCCGGAAAGCCCCCCGACGGCGATGACCGTAGGCCTCTTCAAACGCGAAGCGTAACGCCGCGCCAGGTCGAAGAATCTCGCGGCCCGCGCCGCCGCCTCGCGGCGCTCTTCTTCGCTGAACTCCGCTTCGTTCAACCTGAAGCTCAGCACCTTGCCGCGCACGTAAGCGCGGTAGCAGCGGTAAAAAGGCAGCAACGTGAAAAAGTCTTCGTCGCTGGATCGGCGCTGATACACTTCAGTGAAGAAGTAACCGAGGTCGGGCCTGCCGCGCGCGTCCAGGTCCATCGCCAGAAACGCCGCCTCGCTCGCCACGTCACCGCAGCGGAAGCGATCGTTGAATTCGATGCAGTCGTAGATGCAGATCGCGTCATCCTTCACGCAGACGCTCTCGCAGCGCACATCTCCGTGCCCTTCCGCGATCAGGCCTTCGCGCGCCCGCCGATCGAAGAGGTCGGCTTTCATCTCTATCTCTTCGTTCACCCACGAGCGGATCGCCTCATAGACTGTTGCGCTGATCGTGCGGCCGATGAACGGCTCGGTCTGGATAAAATTCTCGTCCCAGTTATGGCGGATCACGTCGAGCCCGCCCCATTTCGCGGTTTCAGCCCCGCGCGAGGCCCCCGCGTGAAATTCGGAAAGACGAGCGGCGACGCGGTCAATGACCGTTTCGGTAACCGTGTTGTTAGCGACCATCCGGTCGAGCATTCGGTCTTCGGGCAGCCGTTTCATCCGGACGCAGTAATCGACGATCTTTCCCATTCTTCCCGAAAGTCGAATCTGCCCGTCAATCTCGCTGACGCCGCCGACGCCGATATAAGTGTCCGGGCAGAGGCGGCGGTTCAGGCGCACTTCGTCCTCGCAGGCTTTCAATCGCTTGTTCAGCGTGGTGTAATCGAGGAAGCCAAAATCGACGGGCTTCTTCAATTTTATGACGTGGCTGCGGCTCAGTAGCAGGACGGAGATGTGCGTCTGTTTCATTTCAATCGGCAGTTCGTCTTCTGGCCATTCCGGCGCGTGACGCAACTGCTCGACCATCTTCAACCACGTTGTCAGGTCGGTCTTTTCATCCGGGTTGATTGAGGCCGCTTCGATCATGCTCCCTGCCTTTCCTTCAGTCACGTCAGACGTATCTCGCGTCTCCAATCACAAACCTTCGGCATTTTCAGCATTGATGATCTGCAATCCACAAGCCAGATCGTTTTCATACCGAAACGATAAGACTTTAGCGATCTTGCCCGCGCGGGCGGGTGAATTTGCGCAGCAATCCCCATTCGATTGCGTAACGTTCCGCAGTTCGCCATCTAAATTCAGGGGTATGGCTGATTTTTAGATCGTCGAATCATCGCAATGACTCATCCGCCTGCGCCCAAACAATCAATCCCGGCGGAAACGGCGCAATCAAATCGGGATGGCGCGGCAACGCGCGAACGGTAAATCCGTGCAATCCGCTCCGGCAGCAGGCGACGGAACTCACCTCGAAACGATAGTGTCCTGCGCCGCCATCGCTGACTGGCCGCATCGGGATCACTCGGGCTCCGGTGATCTCACCGTCGGCGTCAACCAACCCCACGTAAAGTTCGACAGACACGTCATCGGGCGTGAGCGCGCCAAGCGAGACCTCGGCCTGCGCCTTGATTTCGCTGTTGACCTGAACATCATCGAGTGAGTCTGCCGTAACCGATTCGACGCGGACCTTCGACCATTGATCACGCACGCGCTCTTTCCAGGCGGCCAGGGATCTTGCGAGCGCCATCCCGTCCGCCGTCAACCGCCCCTGTCTCTCAGCCGCTGGCAGATAGAAACGCTCGGTGTATTCGCGAACCATTCGATGAGTGTTGAAGTAATAGCAGAGATTGCCGATCGAGGCCTTCATTCGCTCAATCCACCGACGCGGCAATTTGTCCTCGCCCCGGTCATAGAAGGTCGGGATCACGTCGCCTTCGAGCAGGTCGTAAAGCGCCTCAGCTTCGACCTGATCCTGGTATTCGTGGTCGTCGTAAATTTCGCCGCGCCCGATCGTCCATCCGATTGCGGATTGCGGATTGCGGATTGCGGAATTGTCGTACGCATAGTTCGATCTTGAGGAGCCAAACTCGATCTCCTGAAATCCGCAACCCGCAATCCGCAATCCGCAATTCCAGGCCTCGTCCCACCAGCCGTCGAGCGTGCTCAAATTCAATGCGCCGTTCGCCGCGGCTTTCATCCCGCTCGTGCCACTCGCTTCGAGCGGACGTCGCGGCGTGCTCAGCCAGATGTCCGCCCCCTGCGTCATCGAACGCGCGACGGCCATGTCGTAACCTTCCAGGAAGACCATGCGGCGGCGGAAATCGGGGCGGCGGCTGAGAGCGACGATCTGCTTGATCAATTCTTTGCCGGCCTCATCGCGCGGGTGAGCCTGCCCGGCGAAGATTATCTGCACAGGTCGGTCAGGATCGTTCAAAATGCGCGTCAGGCGTTCGGGATCGCGCAGCAGCAGGCTCGCGCGTTTGTACGTCGCAAATCGCCGTCCGAACCCAATGGTCAGAGCGTCGGGATCGAGCATTTCATCAGCGGCTTCGACCTCTGATTGCGGGGCGCCGCGCCGTTCCAGTTGTTGGCGCAAGCGGCGCCGCGCGAACGCGACCAGCCGTTCGCGTCGCCGCTCGTGAGTCCGCCACAGCTCTTCAGCCGAGATGCGGCCCGCGCGCGCCCAGAGTGATTGATCGGCAGGTTCCTCGCGCCATCGCGGCCCCAGATAGCGGTCGTAGAGATCGTCCATCTCCTGCGAGATCCACGATTGAAAATGGACGCCGTTGGCCACGTGACCGATTGGAACCTCTTCTTCGGGCGCGCCGGGCCACAATGACCGCCACATCCTGCGCGTGACCTGCCCGTGCAACCGGCTCACGCCGTTGCTCGATTGCGCCAGGCGCAAGGCGAGCGCGGTCATGCAGAACGGCTCGGCGTCGT
>Ga0114129_10006650_pt1 | contig 16412 bp, 12 predicted proteins | sample RhiMetdeltSRZDD1_FD_80071 | JGI IMG/M metagenome (GOLD analysis project Ga0114129, IMG submission 80071) | Populus rhizosphere microbial communities from Tennessee, USA - Rhizosphere MetaG P. deltoides SRZDD1 (version 2) (version 2) | ecosystem: Host-associated > Plants > Roots > Rhizosphere >... | reverse complement strand
GTTCGGCGTCGAGCGCTGCGGCGCGTGCGGCAGCGGCATCACGACGCCGCCGGCCTCGTCCGAGCGCCTGGCGGACTTCTACCCGAGCGGCTACGGGCCCTACGAGCTGCCGGCGAACCCCCTCCTCCGGCTCGTGTCGCGTGCGATCCGCGCGTGGCAGGCGCGGAGCGCGCTGCGCGCGTACCCGCTCGGCCCGGCGCGCGAGCTGCGGCCCGGCAGGGCCGTGGACGTGGGCTGCGGGCGCGGCGACCTCGCGGCCACCCTGCTGTCCCACGGCTGGGTGGTGACCGGCGTGGAGCCGTCGCCGGCGGCGTGCGCGGTGGCGCGGTCGCGCGGCGTCGACGCGCGCGAGGGCACGCTCCGCGATGTGGAGCTGGAGAGCGAGGGGTACGACCTCGCCGTCTTCCAGCACTCCCTGGAGCACGTGCCCGACGCCGTGGACGACCTCCGAACGGTGGCCGCCGCGCTGCGCCCGGGCGGCATCGTGTCGATCACCGTTCCGAACTTCGGGAGCTGGCAGAGCCGCCGCTTCCGCTCACGCTGGTTCCACCTCGATCTTCCGCGCCACCGCACCCACTTCACCGAGGAGGGGCTCCGCCGCGCGCTGGGGGCCGCCGGACTCGAGCCGGTGCGCATCGAGACGAGCACGAGCTCGATCGGGCTTCCGGCGAGCATCCAGTACGCGGCGGTGGGGCGCTGCCTGTTCCCGGAGGGGCTGCCGCTTCGCGTGGCGGCGGGGCTGTGCGCGCTCACCTGGCCGCTCTCGCGGCTCGCGGACCTGGTGGCCGGAGGCGGCGACCAGCTGCACGCCGTGGGGCGCCGCCCCGGGTAGGTGCACGGGCGGTGGGCCTAGGCCGCGCGGCCTGCGGCGATCGCCCGTTCGATCTCCTCGGCCATTTCCACCGCCGGCGCCGGATAGACATAGCGATCCGTGCCGCGCGGGCGGTACGCGTCCGCGAGCCCGTCGCGGGCCACCGCCGCGAGCGCGTCCTCGATGGCGGCCACGTCGCCCGGGGGCACCGTGATCCCCGTCCCGGTCTCCGCGACCATGCGCGCCGCCTCGTTTCCGTCGGCGAGCGCGAGGATCGGCCGTCCTGCGCCGAGGTACTCGAAGAACTTGCCCGGCAGCTCCCAGACGAGGTTCGGCGAAGTGAGCAGCAGCAGCGCGTCCGCAGAGCGCTGGAGCGCCATCGACTCCGCTCGCGACAGCTGCCCCACGTGGCGCACCATGGCGCCCAGCTCGAGGCTCTCGATCAGCTCCTGCTCGTCCCTGTCGAGCCGTCCCGCCAGGACGAGCTGGATTCGCTCCGCGAGCGCGGGGTCGCGCTCGTATAACCGCGCCATCGCCTCGAACAGCGTGCCCGGATGGCGGCCCCAGCCACCACTCAGCTTGCCGGTATGGACGAGACTGACCCGGCCCGGGACGAGCGGAGGCGGCTCCGCGCCCGCGACCTCGGCCTCGAGCTGGGGATCCCAGCCGTTCGGCACGTGAGCGGCGTCCACCCCCAGCCGCGCGCGGAAGTCCTCCGCCACCGGCAGCTCCACCGCGGCCACGCGCTCGGCCGTGCGCACGACGCGCCGCTCCATGCGGGCGTCGAGCGATCGCTGCGCCCGCGTCGGGAAGGGCGGCTTCCAGGGGTGGTACGTCCACCCGTCGCGAAAGTCGGCGACCCACGGGACCCGCGCGCGCCCCAGGGCGAGCGGCACGAGGTGCGCCGACTCGTACGCCGAGGTGGTGACGATGGCGTCGAAGGTCTGCCTGCGGAGCAGCCGCCTCGCTGCCGCGACAGCACCCGGCACCCAGGTCACCACGTAGGGATCGGGGACGGCGACGCCGGTCACGACGCGCGGCGGAGGCGTGTCCACCGGGGGCGCCTGACCCGGCTCGGGGAGCGGCGGACGGCGCAGGATGCGCCGCAGCCAGGGGGCGGCGATCAGGTCCGCCGAGCGCACGACCTGGTGCTGCCCGTCGTCCGGCAGCGAGCCGAACGCGGACGTCGTCAGCACCGTCACGTCGTAGCCCATCTCGCGCAGGTACTTGGACATGGCGAGCCAGCGATTGCCGCCGACCGTCGGCATCGGCGGATATGGGTAGCTGACGACCAGGACGCGCCGGGAGGGCATGCCTACCCGGCTGCTCGACGGCCCTGCACGACCGCGAAGAACCCCAGCCAGCGCTCGGTGAGGCGCGCGACCCCGCCGGCGTACTCGACGTCGTAGGGCGTGCACACCTTGTCGATCCGGAGGTCGTCGACCCCGGTGAACATCCGGCGCAGCTCGCGCTTCGTGTAGCCCTTCGTGCCGAGGCTCTCCATGTGGTGGTGGAGCACGTCGGAGATGGACCGGAACGGGCGCTTGCTGAGCGGGCCGTGCCGGGCCCAGAGGCCGTACGAGACCCAGGCGTGGCGCGAGTACACCATCACGCACAGCCTGCCGCCGGGGCGTAGCACGCGGATGGCCTCGCGGACGGCGCGCGCCGTGTCGGGGGTGTGGTGCAGCACGCCCCACGAATAGACGACGTCGAAGCTCGCGTCATCGAACGGCAGCCGCTCCGCGTCGGCGACCCGGAGGTCCGACACGAGCCCCTCGAGGCCGAGCCGGCGCCCGACCAGCTCGACGCCCCTGTCGGTGAGGTCGACCCCGGTGAGATCGGCGCCGGCCCGCGCGAACTGCACGTGGTCCGTGCCGAGCCCGACGCCGATCTCGAGCACGCGCTGCCCGCGCGTCTCGCCGAAGCGCGCGAAGCGGTGGATGAAGGGCTCGAGCTCGTAGCGCCGCCGCTCGATCTGGTCGAAGTACTCGCGGGTGCCCTCGGGCGCGCTGGCATCCCAGGATCCGCACGGCGTGCGCTCCCAGAAGCTCCGGACCGCACCCTTCTGGTGCTCTTGCTGCTGGGTCGGCATCGCCGCCGGAGGCTACACGCGGCCAGTGGCCAGAGCGTCGAGTATCCGGCGCGTGTGGGCCGCCCAGCTGTAGGTCTCGCGCGCCTCGCCGAGCGCCGCGGCGCCGAGCCGCGCGCGCAGCGCCGGGTCGCCGAGGAGGCGGTCCACCGCCTCTGCGGCTGCGCGCGCGTCCCCCGGGGTGGTCAGCAGCCCGGTGCGCTCATGCTCGATCACCTCGCCGATCTGCTCGAGCGCGCTGGCCACGATCGGCTTGGCGAGGCCCATGTACTCGAAGAGCTTCGTCGGCGAGCCGAAGAATGGCGTGCCGTCCGGATTCGGCACGTGCGGCGAGACGCAGACATCGCAGGCCGCCAGGAGCGCGAGGGCCCGGTCGTGGTCCACGAGTCCGGTGAGCTCCACCAGCGCGTCCACATCGCGGTCGCGCAGCTCGCGCTCCATGTCGTCTCGCAGACCGCCGTCGCCGATGACGATCCAGCGTGCGTCCGGGCGTGCCTCGGCGAGCGCCTCGATCATCGCCGGGAGCACCAACACCCCGTGCCAGAGCCCGAACGTGCCGATGAAGCCGACGGTCGGCGCCTCCTCGCGCCCCAGCTCCCGGCGCCAGTCCGAGGGCTCGCGTGCCCGGAAGCGCTCGAGGCGGCCCACGTCCACCCCGTTCGGGTTCACGAGCACGTGCGCGGCCGGAACGCCTGCCTCGACGACCTGCTGCTTCAGGACATCCGAGACGACCACGATCAGCGACGCGTCGAGGAGGTTGCGCCGCTCGACGGCCTCGAAGTCGCGCTCGAGCCGCAGCCCGCCCGATCCCCAGTTGCGCTCGACCCAGATCTCGGAACCGTTGAACTCCTGCACGAGCGGAACGCCGAGGCACTCCGCCAGCTCGAGCCCGGCGAGCGAGCCGAGCGAGTAACGCTGATAGACGAAGTCCGCGGCGCTGCCGCGCGCCGCGGCGACGACGTCGCGGGAGTACGACGTGTAGCTGAGACCCCGCACCAGGTGGAAGACGCGCCTCACCGGCACGCGCGTGAAGGACGCGGCGCCGGTGCCGAGTGGCTGCTCGGGCGCGAAGACCTCGACCCGCAGGCCGTTCTCCACGAACCCGTTGATCACGCCCGTGGTATGCGTGGCCGCGCCGCCCACGTAGGCGCCCATCCACCGCAGCGTGGGCTCAACGCGCAGGTAGGCGACCCTCGCCGGGGCGTCCGCCGTGCGCGGAAGTGCCGCTCGACGCCTGGCCGCAGACCGGAGGCGGCGGCCCCACAGCGCCGTGCGCGCGAGCTCGCCCGGAACCGCTCGCAGCGCCACCCCGAGAGCGCGAAGCGCGAAGCGGCCGCGCCCGCTCGACCGTCCGCCAAGCTCGAAGCGGGGCGCGCGCGCGAGGGCGACGAGGAGAAGCGAGACGGCCTGGACGCCGCTCGGCGGCAGCTCGTCCTCGATCACCGTTACGGCGTCGAAGCGACGACCGCGCAGCAGCCGGAGCAGCTCGCGGCGGTGGCGCGCGGCCGCCGCTATCCGGTGGAACCCGATCGTCACCTCGTCCTCGGACTCGTGGCGGTCCGCGGCGTCGAAGCGGAGGTCGACGGTCAGACGCACTAGGCGCGCATCGGCTGCCGCGAGCCGGCCGACCAGTCGGACCAGCCTGCCCTGATGCGCTCGAGGTCGGCCGCCGCCAGCACGTCGGCGATCCGCCCGGACGCCCTGCCGTCCCAGAGTGGAGGCACGGCGGGGGGGTCGGCCGCGCGCTCCTCGAGCAGGCCGGGCACCTCCGCGATCCGGGCGGGATCCAGGCCGAGCAGCGTGTTCGTGCCGAGCTCGCAGGTGACCGGGCGCTCGGTGTTCGAGCGGAGCGTGAAGCATGGGACGCCGAGAAAGGTCGTCTCCTCCTGGATGCCGCCGGAGTCGGTGAGCGCCGCGCGGGCACCCGCCAGCAGTCCGAGGAACTCGAGATAGCCGAGCGGCTCGGTGAGCTGCACGCCCGCCGGCTCCCCGATCCCCAGCTCGTCCAGGCGGCCGCGGGTGCGCGGGTGCACGGGGAACACGACCGGCATGCCCGTCGCCAGATCGGCTACCTGAGCCATCGTCTCCGCGAGTAGCGGGCCATCCACGAGCGCGGGCCGGTGGAGCGTCACGACCAGATAGGTGCCGCGATCGAGCCCGCGGCGGCCCGGTGCGTCGAGCGCCTCGATCGCCGCGCTCATGGCGGCGAGGGTGTCGATCATCGTGTTCCCGACGAGGTGCACGCGCTCGGCGAGCTGCCCCTCGCGGACCAGGTTGTCGAGCGCCTCGGGCGAGTGGGTGAACAGGAAGTCGGAGACCTGGTCCGCCAACACGCGATTGATCTCCTCGGGCATCGTGCGATCGAAGCTCCGGAGGCCCGCCTCGACGTGGCCCACCGCGATCCCCATCTTGCTTGCGGTGAGCGCGGAGGCGAGCGTGGAGTTCACGTCGCCCGGTGCCAGCACCACGTCCGGCCGCTCCTCCTCGAGCACGGCCTCGAGCCGCTCCATCACGCGCGCGGTCTGCGTCGCGTGCCCGCCCGATCCCACGCCGAGCATGTGGTCGGGCTCGCCTACGCCGAGCTCTTCGAGGAACACGCTCGACATCTGCTCGTCGTAGTGCTGCCCGGTGTGCACCAGCACGTGGGTGAACTCGGGCCGGCGGCCCAGCTCCGCCGCGACGGGCGCGATCTTCATGAAGTTCGGGCGTGTGCCGACGACCGAGAGCACTTTTCGCGCTGCGGGCATAGAGCCGCGCGATGATAGCCACAGGGGTCTGGCTAACCTGCCGCGCGATGAAGCAGGTGGTGCTCCGCGGCGGCCGCCCTATCGTGGCCGATCACCCTGCCCCGGCTCCCCAGCCGGGAAGCGTGCTCGTGGCCAACCGGGCCTCCGTGATCTCGAGCGGCACCGAGCGCACCGCGGTCGAGGCGGGCGGCGGCGGGTCGCTCCCCGTTCGCGCGATCCGAAACCCCGAGTTGGTGACCGCCGCGCTCCGGCATGTCCGTGAGCACGGCGTGCGCGAGACGCTCGACGTCGCGCGTGGGACGACCGCCCCCGACAACGCCCTGGGCTACTCGTGCGCGGGCACCGTCCTGGACACGGGCGGCGTGCCCCTCTTCCGCGTGGGCCAGCCCGTGGCGTGCGCCGGGGCCGGCCGGGCCAACCACGCCGAGGTGGTCTCCGTGCCGGCGAACCTGGTGGCGCCCGTACCGCACGGGGTGTCGTTCGAGGACGCGGCCTTCGCCACGCTCGGCGCAATCGCGATGCAGGGAGTGCGCCGCACGGAGCCGACGCTCGGCGAGCGCGTGGTGGTCGTCGGCCTCGGGCTGCTCGGCCTCATGACCGTCCAGATCCTGCGGGCGTCCGGCTGTCGCGTGCTCGGGGTCGAGCCCGTGGAGGGGCGGCGCGACCTCGCAACGGAGCTCGGTGCAGAGCGTGCCGTGGACCCCGGGGAAGCCGCCGCCGCGGCGCGCGCCTGGACCGATGGCATCGGTGTGGACGCGGTGGTGATCACCGCGTCCACCGCGTCCGACTCGGTCGTCAACTCGGCCGTGGAGCTGCTCCGGCGCAAGGGCCGGGTCGTGCCCGTCGGCGACGTGGGGCTCGGCTTGGAGCGCGCGCCGCTCTACAGGCGGGAGGCCGACGTGCTGATCTCGACCTCCTACGGGCCCGGCCGCTACGACTCGACCTACGAGGAGCAGGGGATCGACTACCCGATCGAGTACGTGCGCTGGACCGAGAACCGCAACATGGCGGCCTTCCTCCACCTTCTCTCCACTGGCGCGGTGCGGGTGGGCCCGCTCGCGGAGCTGACCCTCCCGGTGGACAGCGTCACGGAGGCGTACGAGGCCATCGCGGGCGACAGTCCTCCGCTCGCGGCCGTGCTCGTCTACGAGGGCGCGACGGAGGCTTCGCGCGAGGTGGTGCGCACCTCGAGCGGCACGGGCGCGCGCTCCGCGACGGGAGAGCTCACGGTCGCGATCGTGGGCGCGGGCGGCTTCGTCTCGAACGTGCACGTCCCCAACCTGAAGGCGGCGGGGGACGTGCGTGTGAAGACCGTGGTCACTCGGAGCGGCACGACGGCAGGCGACGTCGCGCGTCTCGTGGGAGGCGCCGACACCGCAACCGACTGGCGCGTCGCGGTCGAGGACCCGGCGATCGACCTCGTCCTGATCGGGACACGGCACGACACGCATGCGGAGATCGCCGCCGCGGCGCTGCGGTCCGGCAAGGCCGTGTTCGTCGAGAAGCCCCTCGGACTCACGCGCGAGCAGATCGACGAGGTGTGGGCGGCCGGGCTCGAGAACGACCGCCTCGCGATCGGCTTCAACCGGCCCTTCGCGCCGCTGTCGCGCGCGCTGCGCGAGCAGGTCGCCGACGTGGACGGGCCGCTGCATGTGATCTACCGCGTGAACTCGCCACTCCCCCACGACCATTGGCTGAACGACCCCGTGGAGGGCGGCGGGCGGCTGCTCGGCGAGGGCTGCCACATGCTCGACTTCGCGAACTGGCTCTGTGGCGCGCCGGCGCTGGTGCTCGCTTCGGCGCTCCCGGCTCCTGGCGCGCTCCATACGCCGGAGAGCACCACCGTGACCGTCCAGTTCGAGAACGGCTCGGTCGCGACCGTGCACTACTCGGGCGTCGGCGCCCCCTCGCTCCCGAAGGAACGGATCGAGGTGCTCGGGGGCGGCCGCGCATGGGTGCTCGACGACTTCTCGTCGCTGACGACGTACGCGGCCGGCTCCGAGCGCACCACAAGCGACCGGCGCGCGGACAAGGGCCACGCCGCCCTGCTCGACGCGGTGCTCGCCGCCACACGCGGGGAGCGCCCGTTCGAGCCCGGCCTGGGCGCGGCGTATGCCGCACAGAGCGTCGGCCTGGCGGCCCTCGAGTCGCTGGCGACAGGCGGCGGCGTAGAGGTGAGGCTCCCTGCAGCGCGCCCCTGAGTACCACTGCCGCGGCCTCGATATCAATCTACGTTCGGGACCCCAGATGCTGGAGTACGAGGCGATCGTCGCGCGTATCGCGCGGGACCGGCCTGGACGGCTGCTCGACTGGGGCGCCGGCTTCGGCCAGGTGTCGGCTCTGCTCTACCGCTCCGGAGTGGATGTCACCGCCTTCGACTATCAGCCCGATGTCGAGGACGGCATCCAGCCGCTCGCGCGCTACCCCGACCTCCAGGTCCATCTCTCGGGCGACCCGCGGACCCTGCCCTTCGCCGACGCGAGCTTCGACTCCGTGCTGAGCTGCGGGGTGCTCGAGCATGTGCTGGACCCGGACGCGAGCCTCGAGGAGATCCGCCGCGTCCTGCGGCCCGACGGCACGCTCTACGTCTTCAAGCTGCCGAACCGATGGTCCTATCTGGAGCGGATCGCGCGGATGGCGGGCCTCTACTACCACGGGGCCGAGCCACACGAGCGCGTCTACGGCAAGCGTGACGCGCGCGAGCTGCTCGAGCGCCACGGGTTCCAGGTGACGGAGCTCCGACGCGCCAACATGCTCCCGCTGACGCTGAGCGGCCGGGCAGCGGCGCGGCTCGGCCGGCCGATCTGGGCGCTGAACCGCGCGCTGGCGCGCGTGCCGGGGCTCAACCTGATCGCTACGAACATCGAGCTGGTCGCTACGAGTAGAAGCTCGTGAAGCCCAGCACCTGGGCGCAGAAGCTGAATCCGGTCAGGCCGGCGACCAGCACAGCGGCCGCAAGGGGCGCGTGGCGGCGGCCGAGCGCGAAACAGGCGCCCACCGCCACGGCGGCGAGCGGAACCATGGCCGTGAAGGCATATCGTCCCTGCTCCGGCAGGACGGCCACGGGCGTCGTGCTGAAGTACGCCGCCTCCACGCCGGCGATGACTCCGATCAGCGCCGTGGCGAGCACCGCGATCTCCCACCCGCGGGCAAGGGCTGCGCGGCGTTCCCGCCAGATCGTCACCACGCACAGGAACAGCGCGGCGATCACCGCCACCGCGATGGAGGTGTAGACCCAGCCCGGGAACGTGAACGCGTACCAGCCGAACGCGGCCCAGCCACGTTCGATGTAGATCTGGCGGGCGGGCCAGTCCGTCAGGTGAAGGTCGTTCATGAACCAGAGCTTTGGGAGGAAGACCTGCCAGAGGTAGGACAGGTAGCCGTTGACGTGCGTCAGCACCTTGGCTCCGATGCCGCCCGACCCCGTCGGCGATGCACCTCCCGGCGTCGTGAAGGTCGTCCTGCCGAAGCTGTCGGCGATCGCCGACCAGACCAGGTAGACGGCGCCGAAGGCGGCGGCGGCGACGGCATACGGGGCGAGCTCCGCCCGTCCGTGGCGCCGCCACAGCATGCCCGCGCCCCCGACCGCTGCCGCCGGATAGATCGCGTACCCGGTGCCCTTCATCAGCGGCAGCACCGCAAGCGTCGCCCCAAGTGCCAGGGCGAGCGGGATGCTGAGCCCGCGCCTCAGCCCGCGCACCAGCAGGAATATCACCAGCGCGGCCGCCGCGTTTACACCTGCGTCATTGTTCAGCGAGCCGGAGATGAAGGCGAACATCGGCTGAAGCGCGACCACGAGGCCCGCTGCCACCGCGGCCCACTCGTGACGGGGCAGGAGCTCGCGCACGGTCAGGAAGGCGCACACCGCCGCGACCGCGCCGAGCAGCGCGGACACGAGGCGCATCAGGGTGAGCTGTGAGAAGGGATCGTCAGCAAGCTCATACGCCGGGATCGTGAGCGCGTAGTAGACGGGCGAGTGGGTCGAGGTGGAGGTGAGGTAGCCGCCGCCATCGTCCTGTCGCCCGGGCGAGCGATCCATCGCGGCGTGCCACCGGCGCTCGGCCCGCGCGTCCCACGGCGGCCGGCCGTCAGGGGCCTCGACGTGTGAGTAGATCCGCATGGCATCCAGGGCCAGCACGGCTCGGCTCGAATAGGCCGGCCGGCGGCCCTGCGAGGCCTCGGGCGCCTTGCCGGTCTCGGCGAACGACTGTGCGTAGGCGAAGTGCTCCGGCTCGTCCGGGGCGTCGAAGGGCGGTGTGACCAGCGCCCACCCGGCGGCGACCGCGAAGCTGATCGCGCCCACCTGCAGACCCGTTCTCAGGCCGCCGCACGTTCCCGCCAGCCTGGTCGCGAGGAGCCTGGCGACCGCGTAGGCGACGAGCGGCCACATCAGCAGGAGCAGGGCGACATACGTCCACTCGCCGATCGGCTCCGGTCGGAACAGTGCGGCCCGCTCCAGCATGTCCGGCACCAGCGCGAGGAGCGAGCGCTCCTCGCCCGCCGGGGGGAGGAACCAGAGCGCGATGCGGGCATCGAGCGGGCGCCCACCGACTGTCGGCGCCTGCTGATCTCCCGGCAGGTCGAGCATGCCCCCGAGCCGGATCGGTCCGCCGTGCGGCGTCAGACACACGCTTCCGCGCCCCGCGCCCGTGAGTGGCTCGATCGGCACGTCCGGGCGCGCCCCCGTCACGGGCGAGCGCTCACGCGCTCCGGCAAGCCTGCCGACGTGCGTGTCCGAGCCGTTCTGCACGCGCAGCGCAAGCGCCGGCCTGCTGTCCCCCTCCCAGAACGCGCCGACACGCACGGCGCCGGTGCGTGCCGGCAGGTCCACCCCGGGCACACACAGCTCCTCGCCGTCGCGGAGGTCCGCCGCGACGCTCCTGACCGCGACGCTGTTCGTTCCGGTGTAGGTCTCGTGGCTGGTCGCGAGCCAGACGGCGGTCACCGTCAGCGTCAGCACGAGCGACGCCGCCGCGATCCACCAGACCCGCCGGTCGCCCGGGAAGAGGGCGCTCACGAACTCCGCAGCACGTTGTTCAACAGACCGCGGAACACGTCGATGAACTCGCGCGGGCGCGGTACCAGCGAGCGGTAACCCCCCGACTCCTTCGCGAAGAGCCGCATGTGCAGGAGGAGTATCAGGACGTACGCGACGCTCGACGCCAGCGCAGCGATCCACGCCTCGTGCCCCGGAAGGAACAGGACGATGATCAGCAGGTTCACGGCGACCCCGGGCACCCAGACGAGAACAGCCTCGAGCGGGAAGCCGCGGCCCGCGAAGTGATGGCTGAGGATGTTCAGCATGCCGTAGCTGAAGATGCCGGGCAGCATCCAGTAGTAGATCGTCTCCGCGCCCTCGAACTCGCCGCCGAAGAGCAGCCGGATGCCGGGCGCGGCGAGTGGGATGGTGACGAGGCAGAACGCGGCGAAGAAGACGGCCACGTTCCTGAATACCGCCGCACTCTGGGAGTAGTCGTTGCTCCGCGCGACTCTCGGGAACAGATTCAGGGCAACAACCGCGGGGAAGACGAACATCCCTTCGGCCAGCGCGACGCAGACGGCGAACAATCCCGCACTCGCGCCGCCGAGCAGCGAGTTGACGAGGATCAGGTTCACACGGCCGACGAGGTATGCCGAGAGCGCCGCGACGTAGATCCGGAACCCATACCTCAGCATGCGCCGGATCAGATCCGTATCGACGCTCCCGAGCGGCGGTTGGTGTCGCAGCAGCAGAGCGAGATAGGTGCTCGCCGTGACCACGTTCACGCCGACCATGACGGCCACCGTGCCCGTCACCCCCATGTCGAACGCCACGTAACCGACGATCAGGAGGACGAAGATGGAGAGGACGTTCCCGAACTCGATCCCGTTGTAGGCCTTCATACGGCCCTCGGCCAGCAGGATGCTCTGGAAGAGCTGGGAGGCCAGGGCCGCGGGGAGTCCCACGAGGACGATCGCGATATCGAGCCACCCCAGCCCGCGCAGCGCCGCGGGGAAGAGCCCCTTGACCAGCAGGCCCACTCCTATCAGGGCGAGCCCGGCGAGCGAGGCGAACCAGAGCGTGTTGGCGACGATGCGCCCGATGCTCTCGGGGTGGCGCGCGGCGAAGTAGGGATTCGCCGTCTGCACACCGAGGCTGCCGAACTGAATCAGAAGCAGCGTGAAGCTGAATGCGACGGCCACGGCGCCGCGCCCGGTCGGGCCCAGGGAGCGCGCGACCACGATCGTGATGCCCAGGTTGAGCGCAAGCAGCGAGATCTTCGTCGCGAGCATGAGCACGACATCGGGCGCGAGCGGACGCTCCCCTCCGGCGGGCGCGCCCCCCGGCGCGGATGTGACGGCCTCGGTCGCCATGCGCTGCAATGCTGGCAGAGGCCGCGGGCTACACTGCCCGCCCCGTGGGGGTCCCGGATCTGTCAGCGATCGTGCTCTGCTACCGCGCCGAGGAGAGCATCGAGGACGTGATCCGCCCCCTGTACGAGCAGCTCGAGCAGGCCGGGATCGACTTCGAGCTAGTGCTTGTCGCGAACTATCACGACGGTCAGCCCGATCGCACGCCTGAAATCGTGCGCGCCTTCGCTGTTGAGCACCCAAGGTCGCGGCCCGTGATCCAGGCAAAGCAGGGCGCGATGGGCTGGGACATGCGCATGGGGTTCGAGGCTGCGACCGCGCGGCATCTGGTCGTGATCGACGGCGATTCGCAGAATCCCGTGGAGGACGTGCTGCGCATGTATCGCGAAATGGTCCGGACCGGCGTGCCGGTGATGAAGGGTCGCCGGATCGCGCGCTTCGACGGGCTCAAGCGGCGCCTTGTCTCGTTCGTCTACAACAGCTTCTTCGTCGTGCTCTTCCGTACGCGCGGGATCTGGGACATCAACGGCAAGCCGAAGGGGATGACCCGCGAGGCGTACGAGCGGCTCGCCCTGACCTCGGACGATTGGTTCATCGACGCCGAGATCGTGGTGAAGGCACGGCGGGCGGGGCTGTCGGTGGGCGAGCTGCCGGTCGTTTTCCAGCGAAACGACGAGCGCGCCTCCTTCGTCCGCGCGAGCGCGGTGCTGGAGTTCCTGCGCAACATGGCGCGGGCACGCCTTGGACGCTGGGGACGTTGACCGACACGGTGCTCGTGACCGGCGCGGCCGGAGCGATCGGCACGCGCCTCCTGCCGGTGCTTCGCGAACGCGGGTGGCGCACGCGCGCGCTGGTCCACCGACGTCCCGTCGAAGGCGCCGACGAGCAGAGCCCGGGAGGGCTCGCTGACGCCGACTCGCTCCGCGCCGCCGTCGACGGCGCGCGCGCCGTCGTGCATCTCGCCGCAGTCACGCACGCCCGCCGCGAACACCAGTACATGGCCGTGAACGTGGCAGGAACCGAGCATCTCCTGGACGCGGCCACTCAGGCGGGCGTCGCGCGATTCGTGTACGTGAGCACGCGCGCTGCTTCTGCGGCCGGCGGCTGGTACAGCCGGTCAAAGCTCGAGGCCGAGCGGCGTGTGGCCGGATCGGGCCTCGAGACGGTCATCGTGCGGCTGCCCGAGGTGTACGGCGCCGGTGGCCGCGAGGGCGTGGACGGCATGCTCGACCGCGCGGTCCGCGGCCGGCCGATCCCGGTGGTCGGATCCGGCGACGACGTGCTGTGCCCGCTCCACGTGGACGACGCCGTCGTGGCGCTGGCGGGGGCGCTCGAGGCGCCGCGAGCGGCGGGCCGCACGTACACCCTTGCCGGCGAGTGCCGGAGTGCGCGCGCGGTGGCGGAGGCATGCGCCGTGGCGGCGGGCGGGCGGAGCCGCGTCGTCTCGGTCCCGATCGCCCTGGTGCGCGCCGCCTCCATGGCGGCCCGGGTCGTGCCGCTCCCGCTCTACCCCGACCAGCTCGCCCGGCTGCAGGCGGAGAAGCCGTCGCCGTCCCCGGATGCCGCCGCGGATCTGGGGATGCACGCCCGCCGGCTCGACACGGGCCTGCGTGTGTCCGCGCGCGGAGCCTCTCGTTAGCGTGTCGCCCGTGCGAATCGCGCTGCTGGCGATCGTCGCCGTGGCGATCCTGATCCGCGTGGCTGCCCTTGTGGCGGATCCGAACCCGAGCGACAACGCCGGCCTTGCGCTGAACCACGGCGAGATGGCGCGCAACATCGTCGACCACGACCGCTGGTTCACGGTGAACCTGAGGGCGTTCGCCCTCGTGGGGCGAGAGCAGGCACGCCGCGGCGAGCTGGTCGACCCGTCGGAGGTCGACTTCCGTGCGGTGGACGCCCACCCCCGCTACCAGCCGATGGTGCTCCAGCCGGTTGGCGCCGGCGCGGTGCTCGCCGGACTGTGGTTCGCGTCCGGCGACGAGGACTACGTGTACCTCCAGCTGCTCCAGATCGCTCTCGACGCCCTGATGGTGGTGCTGGTCTTCTGGATCGCGCTGAAGCTCTACGACCGGCCTCGAGCGGCACTCGTGGCCGCCGCTCTATACGCGCTGTTCGCGCCGATCGTGATTCTCACCAAGATCCCCCACCTCGACGTGTGGGGTGTGTATTTCACGATCGGGATCGTGGCGCTCGCAGTCCGCGCCTGGCAGAGCGAGCGCCCGCTCGCCTGGCTGGTCGGGATGGGCGTCCTGACGGGACTCGGCCTGTACTTCCGGCCCGGCGTGCTGCTGCTGCCGGTGGCTCTGGCGCTCGCGGCGCTGCCGTGGATCGGCTGGCGTCGCGCGGTCGTCGCGGCACTCGTGCCGCTCGTCGCGGCGGCGGCGCTCGCGGTGCCATGGACGATCCGGAACTACGAGGAGTTCGACCGCTTCATCCCGACGCGGATCGGCATCGGTCAGAACCTGTGGGAGGGCCTGGGCGAGATCCACAACGACTTCGGCGCGCTGCTCGACGACCGGGCGACCGCCCGGCAGGTGGCGCGCGAGGAGCCGGATCTCGTCTACGGAACGCCCGAGTACGACGATTACCTGCGTGACAAGGCCACCGACGCGATCGCCGACCATCCCGGCCACTTCGCGGAGGTGGTCGCGCGCCGGGCGTTCGTGACGACCGTCGGGCTTCACAACCTGAGCCTGCCGGCCGGGATCCTCGAGCCGCTCCTGTTCCTGCTCGCCGTGTTCGTCGCGGTGCTCACCCGGCGGCGCTACGCGCGCCAGCATCTGTTCCTGGCCGCGGTGCCGATCGCCACCGTGCTTCCGTACCTCGTGCTCCACGTGGAGCCGCGCTACGTGCTGCCGGCGTCCTTCGTCTACCTGCTCTGGGTCGCCCTCGGGATCGACCTGGCCCTCGAGCGACGCCGGCTCGCCGCCGCATGAGCGAATTCGATGCCTACAGCGACACGTACCGCGCGGAGGTCGAGGCTGCTCTGCCGGGCGGGTTGGACATGGACCGCTTCACCGCTTCCAAGGCCGCGCACCTGGTGGACCTCGCGCGGCGCAGGCTGGGGCCGCCGTCCGGCCTGACGGTGCTGGACGTGGGCTGCGGCACGGGCGAGACGGACCGCCACCTCGATGGGGCCTTCGGCTCGTTGCACGGGACCGACGTGGCCGAGGCTGCCGTCGCGCGGGCGCGCAAGACCAACCCGCATGTCGAGTACCGCGCCTATGACGGGGAGCGGCTGCCCCACGAATCCGGTGTCTTCGACCTGGCCTTCTGCATCAACGTCATCCACCACGTACCACCCGCCCGGTGGGGAGCCTTCGCGCGCGAGCTCGTACGAGTCGTGAAGCCGGGCGGCCTCGTTGCGGTGTTCGAGCACAACCCGCTCAACCCGCTCACCCGGAGGGTGGTCAGCCGGTGCAGCTTCGACGAGGACGCCGTGCTCGTTCCCGTGCGACGCGCACGGGAGCTGCTCGACTCGGCCGGCGCCCCTCCGGAGGAGCGGCGCTACATCCTCTTCGTCCCGTCCCCGGCGGCATGGGCGCGGACCCTGGAACGTCCGCTGCGGGCCGTGCCACTCGGCGCCCAGTACTACGTGGCGGGGCGGAAGCGCATCCGCCCGTGAGGGTCGTCGCGCATCGCGATCTGAACGACGCGGCTGTACCACTCCGGCGACGCGTATAGCGCGTACGACCGCGCGCGCCAGCGCTCGTCGTCCCGGTCTCCGGCGGCGCGCTCGGGATCACGCACCAGGTCCGCCACGGAGCCGTCGAAGACCCGCCCCGCCATGGGGTCGCAGACGACGGCCCGCCCGTCGAGCTCGACCTCGAGCACCTCGTGGCTCTCGCGCCGCTCGGCGCCGAGCCCGCGCGGATGGTCGTGCGCGATCATCGAAGCCCAGCGCACCTGAAAGCCCTCGCGGCGGAGCGCCTCGCCGAGCACGAGCACGTAGCCCCAGCACCACGCGTGGCCGGCCGCGAGGATCTCGCTCGGGTCATCCGAGGGCTGAGGCTGCTCGGGGTCGAGCGTCGCGTAGGCCCAGCGCGTGAGCTCCTCGACGCGCTCGCGCCGGCTCGGCGGCTCGCGCCAGGCGCGCACGTACATGAGAATGTCGCGCGACGGCGGGTACGGCGACATGCCGAGCGTCCTGAAGACATCGACCTCCTCGATCTCCACGCTCGAGAAGCCCGCCCACTCGAGTCGCCTGCGCACGTCACCCGGCTCGGTCTTCCATGTGTGGTTCTCCGTCGTCCGCGCCGGATTGAGGGCGTCCGCGGGGATTCCCGCCACCAGCGCCCCGCCCGGCGCGAGCACCCGGTGCAGCTCCTCGAGCGAGCGGTCCACGTCGAAGGCGTGCTCCAGGCTGTTGTCGGCGTAGACGCAGTCGAAGGCTCCATCGGCGAACGACAGCCGC
>Ga0114129_10006648_pt1 | contig 16413 bp, 15 predicted proteins | sample RhiMetdeltSRZDD1_FD_80071 | JGI IMG/M metagenome (GOLD analysis project Ga0114129, IMG submission 80071) | Populus rhizosphere microbial communities from Tennessee, USA - Rhizosphere MetaG P. deltoides SRZDD1 (version 2) (version 2) | ecosystem: Host-associated > Plants > Roots > Rhizosphere >... | reverse complement strand
TGCGCTGAATCCGCTCGCACAGCAGCTGCGTCTTCTCGAAGAGCAGCGGCGGCGTCTTGGTTTTGACGCGCGCGCGGTTTCTCGAGCGGCTGGTCCGTTGGGGCATGGCTGTCGGGAGATTACCTCAGGCCGGGGCGAGACACGCAGGGTCGTCGAAGGCCACGTTGTTGACGCGGGTGCTCACCGCGTAGGCCGTCATCGCTGCGGCGGGGAAGGGCCGCAGCAGCGGGCGCACCTCGGCGGGAAGCTCCACTGCTGGATCGAGCCACAGCGCATAGTCCGAGGGATCGAGGATCACCGGCATGCGGTCGTGGATCCTGGAGGCGAGCTCGTTCGGCTCGGTGGTGAGGATCGTGCATGTCGGCGTCGCACCCGGCAGCGCGGCCGCCGGCTCCCAGAGGCCCGCGAAGGCGAACGGGCCGGGCGCCGCGACGCGGATCAGCCAGGGCTGGCGGCGGCGCGAATCGAGCTTCTGCCACTCGTAGAAGCCGGTAGCGGGAATCAGGCAGCGGCGTCGCGCGAAGGCCTCCCGAAACGCCGGCTTCTCGAAGGCCGTCTCCGAGCGCGCGTTGATGAAGCGACGCTCCGGGCCCAGGGCGTCGTGCGGAAGCAGGCCCCAGCCGAGCTCGGCGAGCCCGCGGCGCGCGGTCTTCGGCTGGACGCCGATCACGGCGACGGGCTGCGTCGGCGCGATGTTGTAGCGCGGCGTGAGCTCGGGCGCTTCGTCGAGACCGAAGGCAAAGGCGACTTCCTCACCCGACGCGGTCTGGTTGAAGCGGCCGCACACGGACTCGGCCCAGAGCCCTAGCCGGCGACGGCGCCGCCGCAGGACGATCCGGCGCCCGCCGTGCAGCCGAAGCAGTGACGACCCGTCACGACCCGACGCGTCGTCGGTCCGCGCGCGGCGAGCAGGGCCGCAAGCGTCTGCGGTGCGCCGTGGTTCGCGCGCAGCTCGAGCATCTGGTTGAAGTCGCAGTCGTAGAGCGCTCCGTCCCAGCCGACCGAGAGGTAGCTGCGGCACATGACGCCGTCGGCGGCGTGCGGGTTGAACGAGGCCACCAGGAGTTCCATGTAGCGCTCGAGATTACCGCTCGTCTCGAGGTGCTCGAGGAAGCGGTTGATCGGCATGTTGGTGATCGTGTACAGCTGGTCGAACACGATTCCGTGGCGCAGCAGCAGCTCACGCCGGTAGTCGCGCTCGAGCGAAGCCTGGTCGCCGGGCAGGAAGGCGCCCACCGGATTGTGGACGAGGTTCAGCACCAGTCCGCCGCCCTTCCCATAGCCCGCGGCGTTCAGAAGCTGCAGCGCCTCGAGGCTCTTGGCGAAGACACCCTCGCCGCGTTGAGCGTCCGTGCCCGACGCCCGGAACGAAGGCAGTGAGGCCGTCACTTCGGCTCGGTGTGCCGCCAGGAAGGGGACGACGTCGTGCTGCGAGGGCAAGAGCAGCACCGACAGGTTGCAGCGGTCGATCACGCGCCGGCCGAGCGCCGCCGCCTGCTCCACCAGGAAGCGAAACTGCGGGTTGAGCTCCGGTGCGCCGCCGGTCACGTCGAGCGTGTGCATCGCCGGATGCCGCTTCAAGAGCTCGATCACCTGCTCCGCCGTCTCGCGGCTCATCACCTCGCGCCGATCGGGTCCCGCATCGACGTGGCAGTGGCCGCAGGTCTGGTTGCACAGCTTTCCGACGTTCACCTGCAGCACTTCGATCACTCCTGCTTCGAGCGGCGCGCGCCCGTGCCGGGCAAGCACGTCTTCGAAGCCGGGGACACCCGTCCGCGCGAGGGCGGCGATCTGGACGGCAGGAGCCGCCAGCAGGTGGCCGCGGGCGCGAAGCGAGACGATCGGCAGCGGGCGCATCGGCTACATGCCGAGCTTGTCGGCCACGTTGCGCATCTGGACGCCGTGCACGAGGCTCGCGCCACCGCGGATCGCGCAGGCCACGTGCACGGTCTCGGTCAGCTGCTCGCGGTCAGCGCCGTTTTGCAGGCTCGCCTGGGTGTAGGCGTCGATGCAGTAGGGGCACTGGACCGCATGCGCCACGCCGAGGGCGATCAGCGCTTTCTCGCGAGCCGTGAGCGCGCCATCCGCGAAAACGGAGTTGTAGTAGTCGAGGAACTTCGCCCACAGCTCCGGACGCTCCTTGCCCATCTCCGAGAAGCGGGAGAGGTCGTGCGGGCGGTAATACGTCTCGCTCATGGCCGCGTCGCTGCCGGGCTAGCGCTTCGAGAGCGACTGCGCGTAGCGGATCGCGGCGCGGACGCCCTTCGTCAGCCGCAGGGCTTTTACGCGCGCCTGTTGCCGCGCGGGGAGCATCCGCATATGGCCGATGTACTGGCCTTGCAGCTTGAGCGCGGCCATGCGCTGGGGCGTGAGCCGAAGCTTGCGCCGGGGCGGCTCCTGGCCTCGTGGCGCGCGGGCGACGGCGTCGAGCGCGCCGCCAAGCCGGCCCAGCGAGCGGACGACGGATGCAAGCGAGCGACGGATCGTCTGGATCTCCATGCTGATTGATCTCTGGCGGGCTGTCGGCAAGTTGAGCCTCCTGAAAAGTGTCGATCGATGCAAGGCTTGTGAAAGCGGAACTCCATTATAAGCGAGTCACACTGTGCGGGAAGTAGCCTTCTTTCGCGGGTCGGCGGGCCAAGTAGCGCATCACAGTGGCTCCCGCACCGCGGCGTTTTCCGAGCTTCGGTCGGGCTGGGCTTCGCTTAGGGGGCTGTGAAGAGTGCATCCGGAAGTGTGTCCGGTACGGCCAGGACAGGGAAGTAGATTCGCGTGCCGTCCGCGGGATTCCGGCGATCGTCGGCGAGCATCACGTTCCCGTACTTCTGCCAGTTCTGCCAGGTGAAGGTGGTGGGCGGCTTGCTCTCGCCCTTCAGAACGTAGTCCCAACGGTCCACCAGGCCGGTCTTGCGGTTGACGTAGGCCCAATACTTGTCCTTGGGCGTCAGCCCCACGTTGTCGAACGTGAGCCGCAGCTTGTCCCAGGCCTCGGCGCCCTTCTTCTCCTCGCCGTCGAGGGCCAGCGACACGCCCGGATCTTTCATCTTGTACGGCATCAGCAGCCAGTAGCTGTCGTTGACCCAGGCCGCGTAGCCCTCGTCGACGTACTTCCTGGCCTGGTCGCCTTGCAGCTCGCTGCCCTTGAGCCAGGCGCGGCCGTCCCGGGTGTTGATGTTCAGGAGCACCACGTACGGCTCGCCTTCCCGGGTGGTCGCCTCGAGGCGGTAGCGGCCCGTCCACTTGTCCCAGGTATGCGATCGGCGCGTCACGTTCTTGCCCCCGCGATCGACGGCGAAGTCGAACCGGAGGTAGCGGACCTTGTTCCAGGCGTCGCCTCCGCCCAGCGCCTGCATCACGTGATCGGCCAGCGCCTTGGCCTTGGCATCGCCGGTCTGCGATCGGGCAGACGGGGCGGCGAGCGCCGACGCGACGATCGCTGCGGACAGCGCTACGGTGAAGCGAAACCGCATGGGCACCTCCCGGGCTTGAACTTCTACTCTAGCCCAGGGGGCCCGGCCGGCTCACCCGACCGGGACCAGCGACACTACAATCGGTCGAAGCGGATTAATCAGGAGGAGTCGATGAAGCTCGTCGAGCGCGCCTTGATGCTGGTCCTGCTCGCGCCGCTGTCTAACGGGCTCGGGCAAGCCGCTGCGCAGAGCCTTCCGAGCGAGACGCCGGCGAAGTTCGAGCCGGTGACCGACAGCTTCGACTACACGAGGCGCGAGGTGATGATCCCGATGCGGGACGGTGTGAAGCTTCACACCGTGATTCTCGTCCCCCGCGGAGCAAAGGGCGCGCCGATCCTGCTCACCCGCACGCCTTACGACGCGAGCAAGCTCACGAGCCGTTCCAAGAGCTCGCACCTCGGCCCGAGCCTCCAAGGCTACGACAACGCCACCGACGTGATCGTCGAGGGCGGCTACATCCGCGTGGTACAGGACGTGCGCGGCAAGTACGGCTCGGAGGGCGACTACGTGATGAACCGACCGCTGCGCGGGCCACAGAATCCGACACCGGTCGATCACGCGACGGACACCTACGACAGCATCGACTGGCTGGTGAAGAACCTGCCTGAGTCGAACGGCAAGGTCGGCATCCTCGGCATCTCGTACGACGGCTTCACGCCTCTCATGGCGCTCTTCGATCCCCATCCCGCGCTCAAGGTGTCGGTGCCGATGAACCCGATGGTCGACGGCTGGATCGGCGACGATTGGTTCCACAATGGCGCCTTCCGCCAGCAGGGCATGTCCTACATCTACGAGCAGGAGGCCTCGCGCAGGAACGAGATCGAGTGGTGGAGCAGCCACTTCGACGAGTACGACCTGTTCATGCAAGCGGGGTCGGCCGGCGAGCTGGGCCGGCGCCGCGGGCTGGAGCAGGTTGGGTTCTGGCGCAAGCTGCTCGAGCACCCGGGCTACGACGCCTTCTGGCGCGATCAGGCGGTGGACAAGCTGCTCGCGGCGCAGCCGCTCCAGGTACCGGTGATGCTGGTCCACAGCCTGTGGGATCAGGAGGACATCTACGGCGCGCCCGCCGTCTATGCGGCGATCGAGCCCAGGGACCTGGGCAACGACAAGGTGTTCCTGGTCATGGGCCCGTGGCATCACGGACAGGAGATCGCGGACGGCAGTGCGCTAGGTGCGCTGCGCTTCGGCAGCGACACGGCGCTCTACTTCCGGCAGGAGATCCTGCGCCCGTTCCTCGATCAGTATCTGCGTGACGGAGCGCCGCAGGCGGAGCTTTCGCCAGTCATCGCCTTCGAGACGGGAACCAACAGCTGGCGGCGGCTGCCGGCCTGGCCGGCCGGATGTACGAGCGGATGCGCGGTACGGTCGACGCCGCTTTATCTGGGCGCCGGGCAGAAGCTCCGCTTCGACCCGCCCCGATCGGGCGACGCGAGCTTCGTGGAATACGTCTCCGACCCCGCCAAGCCGGTGCCTTTCATCCCGCGCCCGATTCAGGCCAGCGGCACGACCTGGTCGCACTGGCTCGTGAGCGACCAGCGCGAAGCGTCCGGCCGTCCCGACGTGGTGGCGTTCGTGTCCGACGTACTGACCGCGCCCGTGAAGATCGCCGGTCAGCCGATCGCCAACCTGGTGGCCGCCACGAGCGGCAGCGACTCCGACTGGGTGGTCAAACTAATCGACGTCTATCCCGACGAGGTCGCGAGCCAACCGGAGCTGGGCGGCTATCAGTTGATGATCGCGGCCGACATCTTTCGCGGCCGCTATCGCGAGAGCCTGGAGACGCCCGGCCCGCTCGCCCCGAACCAGCCGCTGCGCTACCGCTTCGCCCTGCCGACCGCGAACCACTCGTTCCTGCCCGGACACCGGATCATGGTGCAGATCCAGTCGAGCTGGTTTCCGCTCTACGACCGCAACCCCCAGCAGTTCGTGCCGAGCATCTTCTGGGCAAAGCCCGAGCACTACTTGAGAGCCGTGCAGCGGGTCTACCACGCACCGGGCCAGGCGAGCTTCGTCGAGCTGCCGCTCGTCACGAGGAACTGACGCCTCGCCGAGCGCCGGCAAAGAGGGCTTGCGGTGCGGAAGCTACTGGCGGGGTCCCGCGAGCGGAATCTGCGACCCGCAGCCCTGGTGTGGCCTGATCTTCTTGAACTGCTCCGGGTCGATCGACGGCCCGCTGCGCGTGCAGTGCTCGTCGAAGGCGCCCTGCAACGCCGCCGCCACCTGGGGCTCGTTCATCTGTTGAAGGTCGGTGCGCTGGAGCATGAACACGAGCTTGCGGTCCTTGAAGAGGGCGATCGAGGGTGAGGAGGGCGGATAGGGCGTCATGTATTCCCGCGCCCGCTCGACCGCGTCGCGATCGACACCCGCGAAGACGGTGACCGAGCGATCGGGGATCACCCGGTGCTGGAGCGCGAGCATCGCCCCGGGTCGAGCCTGTCCGGCCGCGCAGCCGCAGACCGAGTTGACGATCACGAGCGCCGTCCCGGAGCCGGTGGCGAGCAGGCCGTCCACCGCTTCGGGTGTCGTCAGCGGCTCGACACCCACAGCGGCCAATTCCTGCCAGAGGGGTGCGACGGCGTCACGGTCATAGACCGGCGGCAAAGCCATTTTCATTGTCACCCCTCGATCATAGCGTAGACTCCTCCGGTGAAGCACATCGGCATCGTTGCCTGCAGCGCCGAGGGGGCCGCGCTCTGCTATCAGACGATCTGCCGCGAGGCTCTAAGCCTCGTCGGCAAGAACGATCATCCGCGCATCACGCTCGATTCGATCGCGATGGCCCGCTGGCTGCCGGCCTTCGACGCCGGAGACTACGCTGGCGTCGCTCGTTTCATGCTCGACTCCGCGAGGTTGCTGGCAGCCGCCGGCGCCGACTTCGCGATTTGCCCCGACAACTCGGCTCACCTCGCGTGGGAGCACGTCCAGGCGGCCACGCCGCTGCCGTGGCTTCATATCGCGGGCGTGGTAGCCGAGGAGGCGCGGCGCCGCGGCTTCCAGCGCATCGGCGTTCTCGGCACCCGCTACACGATGGCGGGGCCCGTGTATACCGACGTCCTTGGCAAGCAGGGGATCGAGGCAGTGGTGCCCGAGGCCGCGGACTTCGAGACCGTTGACCGCATCATCTTCGCGGAGCTGGTCGACGGCGTCTTCAGCGACGAGTCGCGCCGGGCTTATTACGGCGTGATCGCCCGCCTCGGCGAACGCGGCTGCGACGCAGTGGCGCTTGCGTGTACGGAAATCCCGCTGCTCGTCCGGCCGGAAGAGTCGCCCCTGCCGACGCTCGACTCGACGCGGCTCTTGGCCCGCGCTGCCCTGGTGCGAGCGCTCCGCGAATCCGAGGGCTAGCCGCTCAAACCGGCAAGGCGGCGGCTCGCGGCCTTTCGAACAGGGAACCATGCCGTTATCGCGTCGGTGGCGCGCCGAAGCCGCTGATGCGTTTTGCCAGCCAATCCTGGATTGTGGTGAAGTACTCGGGTGCAAACCGCTGCAGCGACGCCATCTCCGCGTTGCTTCCGAGCTTCGCCTCCCACTGAAAGTGATTCGCCTTCGGGAGAATCCTGAGCGTATGGTCGCGGTGGCCACCCGCTTTCAAGGCCGCTTCCCAGGCGGCTTTGTTCTCTTGCGCGAGGATGTTGTTGTCGAGTTCCCCAAAGAGTGCGAGTACCGGCACAGCCAGCTGACGCAGCGTTGGAGCCGGATCATAGAAGTAGAAGAGCCGAATCGATTCCCAGTAAGGATCGCCAGGCGTTCCTGGCATGGTGTCAGGCGGGCGCCCGATACGTGCCGCCAGTCTTTCACGGGCGGCCGCGTACTCGTCCCAGCCCTGCCCGGTCCGCGCGAACTGATACTGCAGTCTCATCGTCGCCACGATCTCAGCGATGGTCTGCGGCTTCATGCCGCGAGCGGTCATCTCGTTCTGCGCCTGATCAATCGTCGTGTCGGCCGGTGATATTCCTGCACCCGAGATGCTGATCAGGAAGGCGAGGTCCTTCGCACGAACAGCCGCGAGTGGCATGATCCACCCTGCCTGGCTCACGCCCAACAATCCAATCTGTGCCGGGTCGATATCACCGCGTGTCTTCAAGTACTCGAAGGCAGCCACGACGTCGCCGGCGAGGTCCTCGAACGATGCCGTATTCCAATTCCCCGTCGATCCGCCGACACCTCGCTTGTCGTATCCAAGGACAGCCATACCGCGCCGTATCAAGAATCGCGCGAAGGGAAGAATGTAATCCCGGTTCTCGGCACCGGATCCGTGCACCAGAATGACTGCTGGATGTTTCCGGCCAGCGGAGGGAACGATCAACGTACCCGCGAGTTGAACGTCGCCAGCCGAGAAGCGAACGTCCTGACGCTGCTCAATCTCGACGCGAGGCGCGGTACGCGCCGCGGTACTGTCGCGCCGCCACGTGAGAGACGTGATTTTGCCAGTACCGTCACGCTGAAACTCGATGCGTGATTCGACAGGCGTCGGAATTGCTGCCCCAGGACCGGTGACGAACTGGTCTCGGTCAGTCGGATACAGGACGCGAATCTCACCGGACTCATCGAATGCCACGAGCTCGCTCGGCTTGGTGAATCCACTGAATTCGTTCCACATCTGGAGATATACGAACGCGTTCGGGCCCCAGCGATACACGCCCGAGTATTCGCGAAGAGCCTTCTCGTCCACGGAACGTATCGCGGGACCCTGAAACGCCGGGCGCGCGCTCGCCACCGCGAAGAGAGCGAGAAGGAGGATTGTCGCTCTCAAGACAAGCTCTGCTGCCCAGGCTCGACAAGCAGCTGGGCTCGAGATTCCATTCTTGGAATCAACAGGTTGTGGATGGTGACCCGCCATGGACTCGAACCATGAACCTAGAGATTAAGAGTCTCTTGCTCTACCAATTGAGCTAGCGGGCCAACGGCGCGCAGCAGCGAACGCGCGCGACCCCAGAATATACAAGAACGTCCGTGTCGTCGCAAGGAACTCACGAGGTCCGCGCGTTAAGCTTGAGCGCGTGACGACGCGGGAGCTTCTGGTCAACTTGGCGCTCGGAGCCGGCGTGAGCGTCCTGTTCCTGGGCGCCCTCGAAGCTGCTTCGCGTCTCGTCGAGAAGCGGCGGCCGCCGCGTCCCGCAGTCGCCGATTACATCTGGGACTGGGATCAGAAGATGCCGGGCGGCTTCTACGTGATGAAGTTCGACGGCGTCGGCTGGCCGCCCTGGGAGGAGTTCAACGGCGACGGCCTGCGCGACCGGACACGCACGCAGGAGAAGCCAGAGGGCTGGACGCGCATCGCCATCCTCGGGGACAGCGTGACGCTCGGGGCCGAGCTTGCGCCGCAGGAGGCCTTTCCCCAGCTGCTCGAAGCGCGCTTTGCGGCCGAGGGCCGGCGTGCCGAGGTGATGAGCATTGCGCTCTGGGGCTGGTCCACGCGGCAGCAGCGGATCGCGTGGCAGAAGATCGCACGCCGGTACCGGCCCGATCAGGCGGTTCTCGCGATCTGCCTGAACGACATCCCGGAGCTCTACAACAACCTCGAGCGGCCGCCGCGCTGGCTCGTGGCGCTGCACGAGCGCTCAGCGCTCGTGCGCCTGCTGGTGAACGCCGAGGCCCGCGAGATCGACTCCGTCGAAAGGCTCTTCGGCGAGCCCGATGCGCCGCGCGTGCGGGATGCGCTCGCGCGCTTCCTCGCGGAGGTGCGGGAGCTGCGGCGGGAAGTGCAGGCGGACGGTGCCTCGCTCGCCCTCGTGATACTCCCGTTCCGGTTTCAGGTGGAGCCCGGCGCCCCGGCCCCCGTGGTGCAGCAGCAGCTCGTCGACTTCTCGCGCGCGGAGGGCATCGCTTGCCTCGACCTCTTGCCGACGATCGCGCGCGCCGGGCCGACGGCGTTCCTCGACTACGATCACCTGAGCCCGGCCGGCGCGCAGCTCGTCGCCGACAGCTTGCGCGCGAGCGGCTTGCTGGCGGAGGCGGAGTCCGATCCGCTGACCTTGCGCCGGGCGCTCGCGCGCCTCCCCGAGCCGGGCGCGCGATCGGCAGGCGAGTGGCTCGAGACGCGACGAGGCGCGCCAGGGCGACAGGCGCTTGCGGCGATCGCCGCGGCGCTGGAGCAGGGTGAGCCATCCGAGCGGCAGGCCGCGGCCTGGGCACTCGGCGCGGCGGGCGCGGTCGCCCGGCCGCTCGTCCCCTCGCTCGCACGCCGCCTGCAGCAGGACGGCGCTGCCGGCGTGCGCGCGAGCTCCGCGCGGGCGCTCGCCGGGATCGGATCGCGCGCCGCGATGACGGCGCTGTTCGCCGCCCTCGATGATCCTAGCGAAGCCGTGCGAGCCGCCGCGGCCCAGGCGCTCTCCCGGATCGGGCCGACAGCGGATGACGTGGCTTCACTCGGGGCGGCGCTATCAAGCCCCGACCGTTACGTCGCGGCGTTCGCCGCGTGGAGTCTCGGCAACCTGGGTACGGCCGCCGAACCGGCCGTGGACGCTCTCGCGCGCGCCCTCACACGCGAGGAGACGGACGTCGTCGTCGCCTCCGCCTTGGCGCGCATCGGGCCATCCGCGCGCGCCGCGGTGCCGGAGCTGGTGCGGGCTCTCAAAAGCGACGACGACGCGCTGCGCTGGCGCGCGGCGCGCAGCTTGGGCCGCATCGGGCCCGCAGCCGAGGCCGCCGTTGCGCCGCTGGTGGCGACGCTCGCCGACCCGAACGGAGTCGTGCGCGCACATGCGGCGCGCGCCCTGGGACGCATCGGACCCGGGGCGAAGCCAGCGGCCGCGGCCCTGCAGCGAGCGACGGGCGACCGCGAGCTCTGGGTGCGCAACGAGGCGCGCGAGGCGCTCGAGCGGCTGACCGGACGACCCGACTAGAATCCGAGAGCGAGGAGAGCCGCATGAGCGAGGCCCGTTCGGTCCAGGAGCGCTACGCTCCGCAAAACCGCTGCTTCGGCTGCGGGCCGGCGAACCCGAAGGGCTTGCGCATCCGCAGCTTCGAGACCGCGGACGGCCTGCGCGCCGAGTGGACGCCCGAAGCGCACCACGAGGCCTGGGAGGGTGCCGTCAACGGCGGCATCGTGGGGGCGTTGCTCGACTGCCACAGCAACTGGACGGCGGCGCTCCACCTGATGCGCGAGTCGGGCAGTGACACCTTGCCGTCGACGGTCACGGCCGAGTTCCACGTCAAGCTGCTGCGCGTGACGCCCTCGGGCGGCCCACTCACGCTCGTGGCGCGCGTCGTCGAGTCGACGGGCTCGCGCGCGACCATCGAGGCTGCCGTCGAAGCGGCCGGCAAGACGACGGCGACCTGCCGCGGCGTCTTCGTTGCGGTGCCCGAAGGCCACCCCGCGTATCATCGGTGGTAATGCCAGCGGGGTAGGGGGGCGCTCAGCCCCCCGATGACGAGTCCGGCCCGTCGGGCCTTCTTCCACTTTCCGTTCGTTGTGTCTTTTACGCGTCTGTTTCCGTTTCGTGAAGCCAGCGTTTCCGCTCGTTCCGCCCCAGAGCGGATCATTCACTCGGAAGATCGCGCGGCCTCGTGAATGATCCGGGCTAGCTCGGCGACGGTCCAAACGGCCCGTGGCCGGCGTCCGCCAGCAGGCAGTTGGCGAAGTTGATCGCCAGGCGCACGTAGGCGCGCTTCTCGAGGTAGGTGCCGGGGTAGAAGCTGCGCTTGAAGCCGTAGATCAAGCTGTCGCGCACCTCCTGCGGCGTGAGCGCGAAGGCCTCGACCGCGCGAGCGATCTCGTGGCTCACGGTCGTGTGCGACACGAGTCGGTTGTCGGTGCAGAACGTAGTCGAAAGCCGCCGCCGCCGCATCTCGCCGAACGGGTGCAAGCGCAGGTCGCCGCTGAGCTCCGGCACGGTCTGCTGGTTCGACGTCAGACACACCTCGATCGTGATGCGCTTGTCGGCGATGAACTCCGCGAGGTTCGCGACGTAGCGCTTGCGGTCGCGGATGCGCGGGCTCTTGATCTTGGTTTCGTCGAAGAGCCAGGTACCGTGCCCGATCCGATCGGCATGCAGGTCGCCGATTGCCTGGAAGATCGACTCGGGCCCATAGTCCTCGCCGGCGTGGACCGTCTTTCCGAGGAAGGCCTCGTGCGCGATCTGGTAGGCCTTGCGGTGGTCTTCCGCCGGGTAACCCATCTCCTGGCCCGCGAGGTCGATCCCGACCACCAGCAGACCCTCCTCGTTCTTGAGCCTCGCGGCTGCCCGGGCCACCTCCAGGCTCGCCGCGGCGTGGATCTCGCGCTCCGAGGCCTCGGGCAAGGTCTCGAAGAAGCGCCGGAAGCCGAGCGAGAACTCGGGGCGGAAGAAGCGCATGGCGCAGAGCAGGATGCCGGCGGCGAACGGGGGCTCCTTGCGGTCGGTGACTTCGGGCCGAGCATTGAATGCCGCCGCAGCCCGCCGCAAGCCGCGGTCGACGGCTCGCACCACGTCAGGCATCTCGAAGCCCGGGCGCACGTGGAGCTGGGGCGCGAAGCGCACCTCGACGTAGCGCACGCCGTCGGCCTGGCAGTCTTGTGCGAGCTCGTACGCGGCGCGCTCGAGCGCTTCCGCGTCCTGCAGCACGGCGACCGTGTAACGGAAGCCCTCGAGGTACTCGGCGAGGTTCGTGTAGCGCGAGCGGAAAACCAACGCTTCCAGGCCCTCGGGCGTCTCAGAGGGAAGGGCCACCTTGCGTTCGCGGGCGAGCTCGATCAGGGACCCGAGTCGGAGCGAGCCGTCGAGGTGCACGTGGAGATCGGTCTTGGGGAGGCGCCGGACGAGCTCGCTGTCCATGAGCGCGCATTATCTCCCGCCGGCGGGGAGTTCCGTGAACCCGGCACACTCGCCACGCGTACAAGGCGATGGAGCCCGGTGTATCGGGACCGATTCAACGAAATGGAGTGAGGATGGCGAACGGCAACGGTAACGGCCACAGGAAGCGTAACCGGCGCCTGGGTCTCATCGGAGTGGCGGTCGTGGTACTGGCCGTCCTCGGCGTCATGGCCGCTCGCAGCAACGGCAAGACGCTCGATCCGTCGCGCCTCGCGACGGTCGAGAAGGGCGACCTCGCGCGGTCGGTGGTGGCCACCGGCAAGATCCAGCCGCTGACCAAAGTCCAGATCAAGTCGAAGGCGAGCGGCATCGTCCAGCGCCTGCTCGTGCATTACGGCGATCGCGTCAAGGAAAGCCAGGTGCTGGCCGAGCTCGACAAGGAGCTGCTCGAGGCGAGTGTCCGCGAGTCGCGCGCCAACCTGCTCGCGGCGGAAGCAGCCTGGGAGCGCAACAAGATCGAGGCCGAGGGACCGGACCTGCCGTTCCTGAAGACGGCGCTCGAGCGCGCCCGCAAGCTCTACAGCGACGGGCTGATCGCACCCTCGCTGCTGGAGGACGCTGACAAGGCGTGGCAGATGGGCCTCAACAAGCAGACCGCGGCGAAGAGCCAAGCTGCGGTGAGCCGCGCCGAGGTCGAGAAGGCGCGCGCCTCGCTCGAGCGCGCCCAGACCGACCTGCGCTACGCCACGATCACGAGCCCGATGGACGGTCTCGTGCTCTCGCGCGACGTGGAGGTGGGCGACGCCGTCAGCTCGATCCTGGTGCTCGGCTCGCAGGCGACCTTGGTGATGACGCTCGGCGACGTGAGCGAGGTGTACGTGCTCGGCAAGGTCGACGAAGCGGACATCGGCAAGGTCTACATCGGGCAGCGCGCGCGCATCGTCGTCGAGTCTTTCAAGGACAAGGCGTTCGAAGGCAAGGTCACCAAGATCTCCCCGCTCGGTGTCGAGAAGGACAACGTGACCACGTTCGAGGTGCGCGTCTCGATCCTCAACCCCGGCGGCGAGCTCAAGACCAACATGACTGCCAACGCCGAGGTGATCCTCGAGGAGAAGAAGGGAATCCTGACGGTGCCCGAGTCCGCGATCCTCTACGACAAGGAGCGCAAGCCCTCGCTCGAGGTGCCGGACCCGAAGGCGGAAGGCGGCAAGCGCAAGGTGGCGGTCAAGCTCGGCATCTCGAACGGCGTCAAGGCCGAGCTGGTCGAGGGCGTGAAGGAAGGCGACAAGGTCGTGCTGCAGTAGAGAGACCGAGAGACGGGACAGGACTGGACGAATGAATGTGCTGACGAAATCCACCTGGGCCGGACGGGCCAAACAGCGGGCGAAACAACGGCAGAGAGCGGGGCTCGCGGGCCAATGCGGGCCGGGGCCACGCGAACCCCGCTGACATGGTCTGGTCCGACCTCTTCCGGGACACGCTGCGGACGCTGTTCGCTCACAAGCTCCGCACCTTGCTCACGATGTTCGGCATCGCCTGGGGCATCGTGTCGATCACGCTGATGGTTGCCGCGGGGGAGGGCTTGCGCGTCGGGCAGGCCAAGGTGGCCCAGCAGTTCAGCAAGGACGTGATGATCGTCTTCGCCGGGCGCACCAGTCTCCAGGCCGGCGGGCTGCGCGCCGGGCGCCGGATTCAGTGGACCGCGACCGATCATCTGAGGGTGCAGCCGCAGGCTCCGTCCTGTGGCTACGTGATGCCCGAGCTCGGTCAGAACGCGTCCGTGCGCAGCGCCTACAACAGCGGCATGCTCACGATCACCGGGGCCATGCCGGAGTTCGCCTGGATCCGATCGATCGAGCCGGTTGAGGGCCGCTACCCCGACTGGGGCGACGAGAAGGCGGTGCGGCGGGTGGCGCTCATCGGCAGCGACGCCAAGAAGCAGCTCTTCGGCAGCCGGCCGGCGATGGGAGAGACGGTCAGGATCGGCGATTTCCCCTACAGGATCGTGGGCGTGATGGCCCACAAGGAGCAGGACTCGAGCTACGACGGTCGCGACATCAGCAAGCTGTTCCTGCCGTTCAGCGCGATGCTGCAGGACTTTCCGAACAAGCCGCCGGCGCCTGCCGACTCGGTGGACCGCCTGCTCGTCGCCCCGCGCTCGGTGGCCGATCACGAGAGCTGCAAGGCCGAGCTGCGGCGAGCGCTGGCGCGGATCCACTCCTTCGACCCGCGCGACGAGGAAGCGGCCAAGATCTGGGACACGGTCGAGGAAGCGAAGGCCTTCCGCACCATGACCGACGGCATGAAGTACTTTCTGGGCGCGGTCGGGATTGCGACGCTCTTCATCGGCGGGATCGGCGTGATGAACGTGATGCTGGTGGCGGTGCGCGAGCGCACGCGCGAGATCGGGATCAGGAAGGCGCTCGGCGCCACGCGCCGCTCGATCGTGCGGCAGTTCGTGGTCGAGACCTTGCTCGTGGTGTTCGTGAGCGGCGGAGCCGGGCTCGTGGTGGCGTACGGCTTGTGCGCGCTCGTGAACCTGCTCCCGATGCCGCCGTTTTTCGCGGGCCTCCTGCCCACCTTGTCGTCTGGCCTGCTCGCCTTCGGGCTGCTCGGTAGCGTGGCGCTCTTCGCCGCCGTCTACCCGGCGCGACGCGCGGCTTCGATCGACCCGATCGAGGCGCTGCGTTACGAGGCGGGGGGCTAGCGTGCTCCGCGAGCTCGTGGCCCAGAGCTGGGCCAACATCATGCGCCACCGCACGCGCAGCGCGCTCACGATGCTGGGGATCGTCTGGGGCATCGTGGCCGTCACGGTGCTGATCGCCTACGGCTCAGGCTTCCGCCGCATCCTCACCCACGCTTTCGACGCCTTCGGCAAGAGCGCGGTGGTCGCCTGGCCGGGCCAGACCAGCGAGCAGGCGGGCGGCGAGCGGGCCGGGCGCAAAGTGCGCTTCGAGAAGGTCGACCGCGACACGATCGAGGCGGAGGCGAGCCTCGTCAAGCAGATCAGCATGGAGACGGTGCAGTGGCGGCAGATCTCCTACGCCGACTCCGCGGCCAACACGGCGGTGCGCGGCGTCGAACCGGTCTACGGCGAGATCCGCAACGAGCGCGCGAGCGACGGCCGCTGGCTGAGCCCCGAAGACTTCATCGAGCGGCGCCGCGTGGCGTTCCTCGGCTCGCAGCTGCGGAAGAAGCTGTTCCAGGGACGGCCGGCGGTAGGGGAGACGATCCGAATCGACGGCATGCGCTTCACCGTCGTCGGCAGCATGGACCGCAAGATGCAGATGAGCAATTACTTCACGAGCGACGACGAGTGCGCGTTCATCCCTTATTCGACCGCCGGCGACCTCTGGGACACGCGCTACTCGAGCGTTCTCGTGTTCAGTGCGGTGACGCCTTCGCTCGAGATGGACGCGATCCAGCAGGTGCGCGACAGCGTGGGCAAGCGCCAGCGCTTCGCCGGCACCGACAAGCGCGCGATCCAGATGTTCGGGCGCGAGGAGTTCCGGCCGATCATCGACGGGATCACGATCGGCCTGCAGGTGCTGCTGATCTTCATCGGCACTTTGACGCTCGGCATCGGCGGCGTGGGCGTCGCCAACATCATGCTGGTCTCGGTCGACGAGCGCGTGCGCGAGATCGGCCTCCGGCGAGCGCTCGGCGCGCGGAAGCGCCACATCCGTTTCCAGTTCCTGACCGAGGCGCTGGTATTGACTCTGGTGGGCGGCGCTTGCGGCATCCTCGTCTCCTACGCCGTCACCTGGCTGATGCCGATCCTGCCCGTGCTCGGCCCGCTCTACGAGGACACGAGCGGCAAGGCCGACCTGAAGCTGAGCATCTCGGCCGCCACCGTGCTCGGCTCGTCGCTGATCCTCGTCTTGGTGGGTGTGGTCTCGGGCCTGATCCCGGCGATCAAGGCTTCGCGGCTCGACCCCGTCGAAGCGCTGCGTTACGAGTAGCGACGCTTTCGGGTTGACATTCGACCCGACGCGGCCTACCTTTGGGTAGAATGTCGACCCGAAGCGACAGGGACCGCGCCAGCCTGCTGCAAGGCACGCTCGACCTGCTGATCCTGCGCACGCTCGTGCTCGGACGGCAGCACGGACAGGGAATCGCGCGCGCGATCCAGGAGCAGAGCGGCGACGTGCTGCTCGTCGATCACGGGTCGCTCTATCCGGCGCTGCAGCGGCTGGAAGCGCGTGGCT
>Ga0114129_10006645_pt1 | contig 16419 bp, 1 predicted proteins | sample RhiMetdeltSRZDD1_FD_80071 | JGI IMG/M metagenome (GOLD analysis project Ga0114129, IMG submission 80071) | Populus rhizosphere microbial communities from Tennessee, USA - Rhizosphere MetaG P. deltoides SRZDD1 (version 2) (version 2) | ecosystem: Host-associated > Plants > Roots > Rhizosphere >... | reverse complement strand
ATCCGACGCGCATCTTCACTTGGCTCATCTGCGTGAGCTACGACGACAAGGGCAACGCGATCGTCTACGAGTATGCGGCCGAGAACGATGCTGGGGTCGACCGGACGCTGGCCAATGAGCGCAATCGCACCCGCACGGCCAATCGCTACCTGAAGCGCGTCAAGTACGGCAATCGCGTCTCGCGCCTCGTTCAACCAGACCTCTCCCTCGCGACCTGGCTCTTCGAGGTGGTATTCGATTACGACGAAGGCCACTACGAGGAGCTTCCTCTCGACCAGGGGCAACCTCCGGACGCGCAACACCAGCTCGTTCGCGCCTCGTGGAAGACGGACGGCACGTGGACAGTACGACCCGATGCCTTCTCGTCGCATCGCGCTGGCTTCGAGGTCCGTTCGTACCGCAGGTGCCGTCGCGCCCTGGTATTCCACCGCTTCCCGGAGTTGAACCAGGAGCGTCTTGCGGAGCTCGGCGACGAGCCCTACCTCGTTCGCGCAATCGATTTCGAGTACAAGGATCTCGACTATTCGAAGGCTCCGACGATCGACAACGAACTCGGCCACCAGGGCAGCACGCGATTCGCCTCGTTCATTCAATCCATCACGCAGTCAGGGTTCGTGCGTGACGATGGCCAAGTGGTCGTCGAACGCGGCGGCGTCAAGTACATCACCTATCTGAGACGGACTTTGCCGCCGCTCGAGTTCGAGTACAGCAAGGCAAAGATCCAAGATGAGATTCGGCACCTTGATGCCGCCGCAGCCGAGAATCTACCTGTCGGCGTCGACGGCTCCACTTACCAATGGGTGGATCTCGACGGCGAAGGCGTTTCGGGAATCCTGACGGAACAGGCGGGCGCGTGGTTCTACAAGCCCAATCTCGGAGAAGGCCGTTTCGGAGCGCTCCAGGTCGTTCGCACGAAGCCGTCGCTGTTCACGATGGCGAGTGGCGGAACGCAGCTCCTCGACCTCTCGGGCGACGGCCAACTCGACGTCGTCTCGTTCAGCGGTCCGACGCCTGGCTTCTACGAACGGACCCAGGACGAGAGCTGGGAGACCTTCCGCACGTTCCCGAAGCTGCCGAATCTCCGCTGGAACGAGCCCAACCTTCGCTTCATCGACCTCGACGGCGACGGCCACGCCGACCTCCTCATCACCGAAGACAACGTCTTCACCTGGTATCCGTCCCTCGCGGAAGACGGCTTCGGTCCAGCTCGTCAGGTCTATCAACCTCGCGACGAGGAGCGCGGGCCGCGGCTGGTGCTCTCCGACCAAACGCAGTCTATCTACCTCGCCGATCTTTGTGGCGACGGTCTCACTGATCTGGTACGGATTCGAAACGGCGAAGTCTGCTACTGGCCGAATCTCGGCAATGGCCGTTTCGGCGCCAAGGTCACCATGGACAACGCGCCATGGTTCGACAATCCAGACCAGTTCGACCAGCCGCGGATTCGGCTAGCCGATATCGACGGTTCGGGGACAACAGACATCATCTATCTCGGACGCGACGGCGTTCGTCTGTACTTCAACGAGTCCGGAAACCGCTGGAGCCAAGAGCGCCATCTTCCGACTATCCCGCGCATCGACAATCTATCGTCGATATCAGCAGCCGACCTGCTTGGAAACGGGACCGCGTGCTTGGTCTGGTCATCGCCGCTGCCTGCCAACGCGCGAGGTCCGCTGCGGTACATCGATCTCATGGGCGGGCAGAAGCCCCACCTGCTCATCCGCTCGACGAACAACCTCGGCGCCGAGGCCAAGGTCGAATACGCATCCTCCACGAAGTTCTACTTGGAGGACAAAGGTGCGGGCACGCCATGGATCACGCGGCTGCCGTTCCCGGTGCACGTCGTAGAACGCATGACGACGTTCGATCGGATCAGCGGCAATCGCTTCGTCACTTCGTACACGTACCACCACGGCTATTTCGACGGGTTCGAGCGCGAGTTCCGGGGCTTCGGAATGGTTGAGCAGAAGGACACCGAGGATTTCGCGACCTTTGCCGCAGGTGCGCAGCCAGGCGCTACCAACGTCGATGCCGCTTCGCACGTGCCGCCGGTGCTGACTAAGACCTGGTTCCACACGGGCGTCTATCTTGGGCGCGACCATGTTTCCGACTTCTTCGCCGGCCTCCTCGATGAGAAGGACGTCGGCGAGTACTACCGAGAGCCGGGGCTCACCGATGACGAGGCGAGGGAGCGGCTGCTTCCCGACACGGTTCTGCCTGAGAGTCTGACCCTCGACGAGGAACGCGAGGCGTGCCGGGCGCTCAAGGGCATGATGCTGCGCCAGGAGGTGTACGCGCTCGACGCAACCGACACCTCTTCGCCCGAGGAGAAGAAGCGCGCGGCCACACCCTATACGGTCGTCGAGCAGAACTTCACGCTCGAGCAACTGCAGCCGCGGCTGGGCAATCGCCATGCAGTCTTCTTCGCTCATCCCCGCGAGGTCCTCAGCAATCACTACGAGCGCAACCCCGCGGACCCGCGCATCAGCCACGCGCTCACGTTGGAGGTCGACCTCTTCGGCAACGTCTTGAGGTCTCTGGCCGTCGCTTATGGTCGTCGCACCCCTTCGACCGACCCGGCGCTGACGGCCGAAGACAAGGCGAAGCAATCTCGACTGCTCATCACCTACACCGAGAACAGGTACACGCAGAGTGAAATCTCCCCGGCCGTTCTGGCGGCAGGGCATCATCGCGCACCGTTCTCGGCCGAGGCCCGAACCTACGAGCTGACGGGGTTCGCGCCCGAGAAGGGCGCGCGGTTCAGCTTCGAGGAATGGTCTCGGAACAACTTCGCCCTGCTCGCGTCGGCGGCGGAAATTCCATACGAGGGCAAGGCAGACGTCACCAAGAAGCAGAAGCGCCTCATCGAGCACGTGCGCACGATCTATCGCAAGGACGATCTGAGCACCCTGTCGCCGCTCGGCAAGGTCGAGTCCCAGGCCTTGCCGGGCGAGACGTACAAGCTGGCGCTGACTCCTTCGCTCCTCGCTCAAGTCCTCACGCGAAAGCAGGTTGGTCAGCCCAACGAGGCGCTGCTACCCAACCCGAACGCGCTGCTCGAGGGAAAAGGCGGCGATCAAGGTGGGTACGTCGCTTGGGACGGCAACTGGTGGATACCGTCCGGCAGGGTCTTCTTCGATTCCGCAGCGAACACGAACAATCCGGCGCTCACGGCCGCCATCGAGCTAAGCACGGCGCGCCAGCACTTCTTTGTTCCGCGGAAGGTCGCCGATGCCTTCGATCAGACGACGGTTGTCGATTACGACGCCTATGACCTGCTCGTCACCCGGACCACCGACCCGGTCGGCAACTCTGTATCGGCCGCGAACGATTACCGCGTGCTGCAACCTCGAGAGGTCACCGATCCGAACCGCAACCGATCGGAATGTGTTTTTGACGCGCTTGGCATGGTAGTGGCAATTGCGGTTACGGGGAAGCACGGCCAGGCACTGGGTGACTCAACAGACGGTCTCACCACTGATCTGACGCTATCGGACCTCCGCGCTTTTGTGGCCGATCCTCATGCACAAGCGGCCCCCTTCCTCGGAAAGGCGACTGCGCGCATCGTTTACGACGTTGATCGGTACGCGCGCGTGGGCCAGCCGCCGTTCGCCGCGACGTTGACGAGGGAGACGCATTTTGAGCCAGCACGTGACGGTCAGACGAAAACCCACTTGAGTTTTTCGTTCTCAGATGGATTCAGTCGCGAAATCCAAAAGAAGATTCAGGCAGAGGGCGGCAAGGCCCGTAAGCGTCAGCCGCCCTTGACGTTGCCCTCAGGCGACATCGAGCCTGGCAAAGTTGAACTGGGAGAGGCTGATGTTGCACGACGCTGGGTCGGCACCGGTCGAACGGTCTTCAACAACAAAGGTAAACCCGTCAAACAATACGAGCCGTTCTTCAGCCCAACCTACCTCTACGAGAGCGAACCCGATGTTACGGACACGGGCGTCAGCCCGGTGCTCTTCTACGACCCAGTCGAGCGCGTCGTCGCCACGCTGCATCCCAATCACACGTACGAGAAAGTCGTCTTCGATCCCTGGACACAAACGACCTTCGATGTGAACGACACGGTTGTCGGGGTGCTGGGCCAGCAACAATTCGCGACTCGAGACCAGACTGGCGATCCCTGTACCGACCCCGACATCAAGGGCTACGTCCGCGAGTACTTCATGACGCACCCCAACTGGGAGACCTGGCACGCGCAGCGAATCGGCAACGGTATGGGCCCGGCCGAGCGAGATGCAGCCCGAAAGGCCGAAGCGCACGCAAACACACCAACCACGGCCCACCTCGATGTCCTCGGCCGCGTGTTCATCACGCTCGCGCACAACAAAGTGGTCTGTCCCGGCCACGCATTGGACGGCACGGTTGACCGTTTCGCGACGCGGGTAGACCTGGACATCGAGGGCAATCAGCGGGCAGTGCGCGACGCCATCAAGAAAGCGGTCGACGCGCAAGGCAACGCGATCGTCGACGATCTCGGACGCATCGTCATGCGTTACGACTACGACCTACTCGGCAACCGCATTCACCAGGCCAGCATGGAGGCCGCTGAGCGTTGGATGCTGAGCGACGCGGTCGGAAGGCCCATTCGTGCTTGGGACAGCCGGCTCTTCTTGCGTCGCATGACGTACGACGAGCTTCGCCGTCCCACGGGCCTCTTCGTGACCGAGAACGGCGCCGAGCGGCTCGCCGAGCGCACCGTCTACGGTGAGGGCCAAGGCGACGGCGACAACCACCGCGGTCAGATTTTTCAACGCTACGACGGCGCTGGCGTGGTCACCAACGTTGCCTACGACTTCAAAGGCAATTTGCGGGCGCAAAAGCGGCAGCTGCTCCCGACCTACAAGGTCGCGGTAGACTGGTCGCAGAACCCCGCGGCGACCGACGGCACCTTCACGAGCAGCACGACGTTCGATGCGCTGAACCGCCCGCACACGGTCACCTCACCGGACGGCAGTGTGTATAGGCCAACCTTCAACGAGGCCAACCTCCTCGACAAGGTCGAAGTAGAGCTTCGTGGTGCCGGTATCGCCACGGCCTTTGTGACGAACATCGACTACAACGCGAAGGGACAGCGCGAGAAGATCGACTACAAGAACGGCGCCACCACCACGTACGAATACGACCCGCTCACCTTTCGCCTCTCGCGTCTGAAGACGACCCGGCCCGCCAATGCCGACGGGACCGCATCACAGCTCTTCAAAGACCCGTCAGTGGTGCAGGACCTGCGCTACTCGTACGATCCGGTAGGCAACATCACGCGGATCGAAGACGACGCGCTCAAGACCAGCATCCGCAACGGTCAGAACGTCGAACCCGTGGGCGCGTACACGTACGACGCCATCTACCGCCTCATTGAGGCGAACGGTCGAGAGCACATTGGGCAGAACGCTTTCGATTTCAATCCGAATGGCGACTACCGCGACTACCCGTTCGTCGGCCATCGAGCACATCCCAACGATCTGCAAGCGCTGCGCAACTACACCGAGCGCTACGAATACGATCCGGTCGGCAACTTCGAAGCGCTCGCCCACCGCTTCAACGGCGCGGGTTGGAAGCGCCGCTACGAGTACCAGGAAAACAACCTGCTCGAGGCCGGCAAGAAGAGCAACCGGCTGACCAAAACGACCGTGGGCAATGGGCTCAATCACGTCGAGCCCTACGAGCACGACGACCACGGAAACATGACCCGCGTGCCTCACCTCGGCGGCGGCGCGGCTGGGCCGAACCTACACTGGGACTTCAAGGACGAGCTGCAGCAGGTCGATCTCGGAGGCGGCGGCACGGCATACTACGTCTACGACGGCGCCGGTCAGCGCGTACGCAAGGTCATCGAATCGCAGAACGGCGCGCGGAAGAAGGAGCGGCTTTACCTCGGTGGGTTCGAGATCTACCGCGAGTACAACGGGGCCGCGGTCAGTCTCGAACGCGAATCGCTGGATGTCTTGGATAACAAGCAGCGCATCGCTCTCGTCGAGACACAGACGGTCCAGAACGGAAACGTGGCCAACGGCCCGGTGCCGTTGCAGCGTTACCAACTCGGAAACCACCTTGGTTCCTCGAGTGTCGAGCTCGACAAGGACTGCGCGCTAATCGCTTACGAGGAGTACCACCCGCATGGAACAACGTCGTTCCAGGCCGGTCGCAGCGCCGCAGAAGTTAGCCTCAAACGCTATCGATATACAGGCAAGGAGCGAGACGAGGAAAGCGGCTTCTCCTACCACGGAGCGCGGTATTTCACACCTTGGTTAGCAAGGTGGATCGCGGCCGATCCGGGTGGGCTCATAGACGGGGTCAACGCATACACCGCAGTTCGCGGGAATCCTCTGCGACTCACAGACAACGATGGTCGGCAGAGCACCGAGACTCCGTGGGATAGGCACGGTCCTGGCTTCAATGGACTGGTTGATGTAGCGCACCAGTACACCAGCTTTCGTAGTTTCATCGCCGATATTCCTATCCCGCTGGACCCGAGCAATCCCGAATTGGTTCGTGCCTGGAATCGCGCACACCCATCGGTCGCACGCAGTACCGTCCAGGGTATCTCGATTGTTCAAGTCCAAGGCGGAACCGCGGATGTGTTGACCCGAGCAACCGCGGAGACGTTTACCGATGCTGCCGTCGCGACTGATCGAAGCGGCACTACGGACGTCACGATCAACACAAACCTATACGGCGGCGGGAATTGCTGGACGAGCGGATGCGATCCAACGGTGCACCCAGCCATCGGTGAGGTTATCCAGGGCGGGACCCGGGTCGGCGGTTCCTCGAATCCAGACCGGTTCTTTGCCGCCTACAGTCAAGGAACCGGAGAGGCGAGTCGTGACAGCACATGGGCCTTTGGGCAGGGCGATCCTCCGTCAGGGGCACGCGCCGCATTTGGAGGTGGTGCGCCGCTGATCATCAACGGGTTGCCCTACGATACATCCAACGCGTATGCCCGCGGCGCGCCCGCGGGCTTGCCCGCCGTCGGAGATCCCGGCGCAGCCAATCGCCAGTATCTGACCAGGCGAAGTAATGAGGCGTTCAATCCGAGCAACCCGAAATCTCTCATTAGTAAAGGTGTCGGAGTGGGAGTCCCGGTGGTTGCCTATAATCGCAACACCGACACCGTAATCCTATTGGTGCAGCCCAATGGCAATAGCGGGGGCCTGGACTTGAGAGGCATGCGCGACCTTTTGATCCGCATGGGCGCCACAGATGCGGTGGCCTTCGATGGATCCACTTCGTCGACGCTAGTCGTCGATCGCAGCGTCGTCGTGTCCCCGTCATTTCATAAGAACAACACCATCCCATTTGGTCTCACAGTGAGCGCGTCGCCATGACTCAGCCCATGAGTCCTGACCCCACCGGCCGCGGCGGCCGCGAGCTGCTAGCGTGGAGTGCTCTCCTGCTCGGGGCGTTCATCGCCTCCCTGCACTTCTGGTTGCACTCAGCGCTTTCACGATGCGTTCGGGCAGGGCGGAGCGAGTCCGGAATGCTGGTCGCTGGCGTAGAGCCCGCGGTTTCTTTCTACCACCCCTATGCATCCTTCACGAACGAGCAGCTTCTGCCCCTCAAGGTGGCGGCGCTCTATTTCGACAAACTGACCATCCTCGACCCGGTCGGTGCGAGCTGGGCGACGGTCGGCGCGGATCACGTCGTTCGCGACGCTGTTACGCTCTTGAAGGACGCCGGCATCCTAGAGGTCGTGACGCCAGCCGACGTGCTCACGAAGTACGCAGGGCAACTCACCGAAGCCGTGCGCCGAGACATGGCCGATCGCGAGTTTCTCGAACTCTGCGACGCCCAAGCCCAGGCCACCGGCAAGCAGCGATGGACCCTGTCGCTCGCGAAGCTCCCGCAGCAACTGCAGACGGACCAGGCGATGCGCGACCTGATGGGAGACTTCGCGCGCGAGGTGGCGAGGGACTCGGGTCAGTTCCGAGAGAAGGCCGGCGTGAACCCAGGCGAGTACTACGAGTACGCCGAACGCGGGCAGACGTTTGACGAGTACCGCGAGGGGTACGGTGGCAACGTCGAGTACCGCTACGCGGACTTTCCGCTCGCGCTCGGCGAAGCGATCATGATGAACCACGCCCTGTTCACGGGCCTGCTGCACTTGGGCGCCACGCCGATCACCGACGATGCGTTTCACAGCCAAGTCCTCGCCCACAAGCTGCAGCGGATTGCGCAGGAGCCGGCCATTCGCCAGGCAATCGCCGGTCGTGCGGAGCAGCGAAAGCTCAAAGCGGAGGCGCTCGCTGCGACGGCGCTCACGGATGCGCAGGTCAAGCTGCCCATTCTGCACCCGGCGGTGCCGCTGGCTGAGGTGCTCGAGTACCGGCAGAAGAACCCAGACGCCCTCGCCAAGGTACGCGAGACGCTCGGGCTGATGGCACGGCGCATCGAGGCCGAACCCTGGAGCACCGACTTCGCCCACGAGATCGAGACCAAAACCGTCCCAGAGCTCATCGTCCAGCTTGCGGACGCGGCCAAGGCTCGCGATACGTGGCTCGGCATGGCAACGACCAAGAGCTGGCTCAAGGCGGCTGGCATCGCCGTCGGCGCGGCTTCAGCCGTGCTCGCTGTCGTGACCGCGCCAGTGACTCCGGTTGCGCTCGCCATCGCCGGCCTGGGAATCGTTTCCGGCAGCGCGATTCCCGGCGCCGAGTGGCTGCTCGATTGGCGCGACGGCAAGAAGACCACGCAGGAGAACGGACTGCACTACCTGCTGCGCGTGTGACCGGCGCGAGAGGTTCCCGCGAGGAGCGACCAAGCTATGAACAACGTCACCTTCCCTTTGAAACCGCAGATGAAGGGCCCCGATGTGGCCGACCTGCAAGAGGCGCTACGGCAGCTCCTCGAGCGAAACGCGGTTCTTCGTGACGACGAAGGGGCTCGCCGGGAACTGGCGGCTGCGCTGCAGCGAGAGCACGAGGCGCAAACCTTCGGAGATGCGACACGCAAGCTCGTCGGCCTCTTTCAGAAGGCGAAGCGCATCGAGGGCAGCGGCGCCGTCGATTCGGCGACGGCCGAGGCCCTGAACGCGCTCCTGCGCGAATGGGGGCTCTTCGACCACCCGAACGGAGTTGCGACTCAAGTGGTGAGCGGTGAGGTTCGTCGCGAGGACGGCGTGCCGATGCGCGGTGTCCGCGTTCGCGCCGTCCACGGCATCGATGGGCACGCCGTTCGCCTCGGAGACGATACGACCGACGGCGAGGGTCGCTACACGATTCGCTACGACGTCCTTCCCGAGCTTCGTCGCATCGACTTGCGCGTCTCGGCGGTCGGTGAAGATGGCAAGGTGCTCGCCAGCTCCGACGTCGTCCGCGGGGCGAAACGGTTGGAGGTCGTCGACATCAAGGTGCCCATCGCTGCGCCCTCTTCCGCGCAGCGGCTCGAGGGCCGCGTCGTGTTCGAGCATGGCCTCCCTGCAGAGAAGCTGACGCTCCTTCTGTACCGGCGTGATTTCGGCGGTAATGCTACCAAGCTCAGTGAAACGACCACCGTCGCGGGCGGCCGCTACGCGTTCGCGTACGATTCCGGGGGCAAGGCGCTGAGCCTTGAGGTCCGTGCCGTCGATGGGGCGGGCAAGGAGACGTCGCTCTCGAAGCCCGTGAACGATCTCCCGGGAGAGGCCCGGGCGGCGTTGAATCTCGCTGTCCCCGCTGTGCTGCAGCCGTTGGCGGCCGAGTATAAGCGGCTCACCGAAGATGTAACGCCGGTGGTTGGCGACCTAAAGAAGCTCGCCGGCGCGAAGGAGAATGCCGAGCGGCAGGACCTCACTGTTCTGAACCGCGCCACCGGCTGGGATGCGCGGCTTCTGGCTTGCGCCGCTACATCACAGCGAATGAGTGCGGATGGAGACGTGGGCCTCTCGGGCGAGGCGTTGTACGGGCTTCTCCGTGCCGGCCTGCCATCGGACAAGTTGCTGCTCGCCCACGTCGCTCCCGACGTCGCCGAACGTGCGCTCAAGACGGTTCGCGATGCCGGGATCGTCGTGCTCGATGACCAGGCAGTGGCGCAATTCAAGCAACAGTTCACGACCTTCGCGAACAAGGTGCGCCTCTCCATCGCCGTCCCTGGGTCGAAGTCGACGTACGCGGAGATGCTCAAGGCGTCCGGGCTCAACGACCAAGATCAAGCGAAGTTCGCAACCGCGTATCTTGGCCATCGGGGCTCGTCTGCTGACCTCTGGGACAGCGCACGCAAAGCTGGACTCGACGATGTGCAAGTCGGGAAGCTCCAGCTCCAGGGCAAGGTATCGTTTCTCACGGGTAGTAGTGAGAAACTGACCGCCCGAATCCAAAAGGCTTTGGACAAAAGCGATCCGGCGCAGCTCGCCGAGAAGGATTTCGATCGCGCCGGCTCGTGGGTCGACGAGATCCACGCTACTGCCGGGATCCCTGCGAACCGTCGCGACAACCTCACCCAGGCCGACAAGCAGCAGCTCGAAGCGTTGATTCCACCCGCGTTTGCCGCTGCCACCGTCGAAGCACGGCGCAACCTTTGGGCGGAGGACATGGCCCGCAAGGTGCGTCTGAGTTACCCGACCCAAGTGGTCGCGCGTTCGATCGAGCGCGACGGGAACGATTCATTCAAGCTCGGTGCGGCGCGGGACAAGACCGTGCTGTTGCTGAAGGACGCCGCGTCGCAGGGCTTCCGCCTGGGGCAGACACCGGCCGCATCATTCTTCAAGACGCACGCTGGAGCGCGGGCAGGGCTAACCGATGCCGAGTTCGGCACCGTCGAGAAGCACGTCACGGCGCTACAGCGCGTCTACCAGATCACGCCCACCAACGAGGCGATGCCCGTTCTCTGGGCCCTCGGCATGACGTCGGCCTACGACGTGATGGCCTATGCCGAATCGCAGTTCATGGAGCTCTACGCCGCCAAGTATCTGGAGCTGTACAAGGTGGCACCCACGCAAGCGGAGTCTCGTCTCGTCTACCGGAAGGCGACGCAAGTAAGCAGCGTGACCTACAACCTGTTCAGCATCGCCAAGAAGCTCGAGAGCGAGCTGCCGGTGTTCGGCATGTCCGCACCCACGCTGGTGCGCGAAAGCGCCAAGAACGAGCTGATCAAGCACTTCCCAACCATGGAGTCGCTGTTCGGCTCGATGGATTTCTGCGAATGCGAGCACTGCCGCTCGGTCCTCAGTCCTGCCGCATATCTCGTGGATCTTCTCCAATTCGTAGATGCCGAGCCGGAGGTGTGGGGAAACTTTCTGGCGCGCTGGAAGGACACGCACGGCGGTGAGGACTACACGGCGAAGTACAAGAAGGCGTACGACGCGCTCATTGAACGCCGGCCCGACCTCCCATACATCCCGCTCACCTGCGAGAACACCAACACCGCGCTCCCGTACATCGATCTGGTCAATGAGATCCTCGAGTACTACGTCGCGCACGACAAGCTGGAAGCCGCCGCGGCGCACGACACCGGGGACGCGACCACGCCGGAACTCCTTGCTGAGCCCCAGAACATTATCCGCGAAGCGTACGACAAGGTCCGCGATGCGCGGTATCCGCTCACGCTGCCCTTCGATCTCTGGATCGAAACCGTGCGCGCGTTCTGCGACTACTTCGAGGCGCCGCTGTCGCGAGTGCTCGAGGCGCTTCGTGTGAGCGACGGCCTCTTCGGGCCCGCGCAGGTCTACGATCGCGCAGCCATCTTCCTGGAGTCGCTCGGCCTCTCCCCGACCGAGGCGGCTCTCTTCACCGACCTCGACCCGCTGGCCGGTGGCAAGTGGTACGAACTGTTCGGCTATGCCACAACCGGCCCGGGCATCGCCGACCTAACCAACGCCGCGCCCGACGCCACGCTGACGCTACCCAACGCCGACGCCACGTTCGCCGTTGGCAACCCGGTCACCTACCGTACGGCCGGTGGCGTACAGGGTGAGACGCACACCGTCAAGGCCATCGGCGACCCCAACTCCGGCGGGGCGGGCCGCAAGAGGGTAACCCTCAACGGACTGTGGGCGGCCCCGCCGGCCGCAGGCGACCAGCTCATCCCCGCTGCACCTGCCCTGCTGAGTTCGGCCAAGGCGCTCTCGCGTCGGCTCGGGGTGACCTACAAGCAGCTCGTCGAGCTCGTCCAGACGGCCTTCGTCAACCCGAAGCTCGATCAGCTCGTCGTCCTGTACAAGCTTGGCGTGAGCATCAGCAGCGTTCGGTTCTGCCGTGATGCCCAGAACAAGGCTCTCTACGATCAGAATCAGGATCTGCTTGATTCAGCGTTGCCGGTCGGGCACCGGCTCCCCAAGGAGAGGGCAGCGCTACTCGCCGCGGATCAGGTTCGCTTCGACGCGCTCTCGCAGGACGACTGGCAGACGATCAACGAGATCGAGGCGTTCGAAGGGCGACTCGACGAGTTCACCAAGAAGTTTGGCTTGTCCCTTGCGCAGATCAACGCGGAGCTGCAGGGCATCCCGTTCGATCAGATCTTGGTGCTTGCTGATCCGGACGCCGGTTGTGATTTCGACGCCACCATCTTGCGCTACGCCGGCGGCCAGGCGGCGGACGACATCGCCTTCCTGAAGCTCAACCTGTTCGTGAGGCTCTGGCGCAAGGTTGGGTGGACCATCGAGGAGACCGATCGCGCCCTTAGTGCTTTTGTGCCTGTGAACGCGCCGTTCGAGAAGGCGACCCTCGGAAAGCGTCCTCTCCTGACTGCGCTGATCTACCTCGCGCACCTCAAGGCGCTGGATGACAAGATTCGCGCCGGCAAGCAGAGCCGTGTGAAGCTGACGACGCTCTGGGCGAACCTCCCGACGACCGGGAAGAAGTCGCTCTACGAACAGCTATTCCTGAATCGCGCCGTTCTGAAGACCGACGAAGTCTTCGACCACCCGCTCGGGCAGTACCTGTCAGCGGCCTGGATCGCCGCGGCGGCACAGAAGCGCAAGTTCGAAGTCCAACTCAAGAACGTCAAGGCGGCGGAGAAGATCGACCCGGCGCCGTTCGCAGGTGAGCCGAGAATCCAGACCTCATACGACGCCCTCGAGGAGGTTCAGCATCTCTCGTTCCAAGGCGTGCTCACCGATGCCGAGAAGGCGGCGCTGGTCGCGTTGTCGCCGAACCCCATCCTTCCCGGGCTGCTCGATGCCGCGCAGACGAAGGGCAAGGAGTTCTCGCTCATCAAGGGGCACCTGTTAGCGCTACAGGGCGCGCTGGGACTCACCACAGACGACGTACGGCGCATTCTCGAGGAGGCCAGCAAGTCCCTGGATACGGCCGCGCTGTCCCTCGACCACGTCTCGCTGCTGTATCGATACGGGCTACTCGCGAAGGGGTTGAAGCTGTCGGTGCGAGAGCTGATTGCTCTCAAGCAACTCTCCGGCCTCGACCCATTCAAGGCGCTACATCCCGATCCTCTGACGAAGCTGGAGGAGGACTACCCCTTCTCCCATACCCTACGTTTTGTGGAGATCGCCGAGAAGGTCAAGGACACCGCATTCAAGGTTGAGGATCTCGAGTACCTGCTCAGGCACCGCTTCGACGAGACCGGCAAGTATCGCCCGAACCGGGAAGGCACGCTGGCGCTCCTGAAAACGCTGTCTGACGTCATCCGAGCGATACGTTCCGACAACGCTATTCCCACGGACCCCGGCGCGATGGGTGAGGACGTGCTGCGGCAGAAGCTCGGCCTGGTCCTGCCTCCCGATGTGGTCGAACGCTTCCTCGCGATGATGAACGGCACCGCGGAGTTCACGGCCACCAGATCGCCCGTGGCACTCGCCAATCAGCTCAAGGTCGAAGGATTCAGCGACGAACCCACGTTCAGAGAAGTCGTCTACAACGGGGCGCGGCAAGAGCAGAAGCTCACGTATCGAGGTGTGCTGCTCGACCCCGCCGAGAAGGCTGCGCTGCTGGCCCGGTTGCCAAAACCGGTGCCACCGAACCCGCACGTGCCGTCGGCGGTTCTCAGCGACTTGTTGGACGACGTGGAGAAGCAGGCGCGCGCCTTCTTCGAGAAGCACCTCCAGAAGCAAGCCGCAAACGTTCAACCCGCGACCGGGTTCCTCGATACCGCAGACTTTCCGTTGCTGTTCGCACCGGCACCGGCCGGTTTGACTGAGGCTCAGCAGCAGGACCGACTTCGCCAACAACGCACGCGGCTTGCGAACGCCTTCTTGCCGTTCTTGCAGGAGCGGCTGATCCGACAGTTCGTGGTTCAGGTGCTGACGGCGTACACGGCAGCCGATCCGGTGCTCGCCGAATCGCTGCTGACGGACGTGCGCCTTCTCGGTTTGGTTCCTTCGGGAGGCGGCGCCACGCAGTCCCTGCTCACGGCTCTGTCTGCGTCCAGCGACCGCGGACTCAGCGTGGACTTCTTCGCATCGACGGACGGGACCGGTGCGGCCCTTGGTTCGCTTGTCTTTCCAGAGGCCGACACCGGACTCAAGGACAAGAACAACAATTTGATTCGACCGGTGGCGACGAGGAGCGTGACGTTCGACGGCTACCTCGAAGTGCCGACCGCCGGCGCGTACCGCATCTTCGTCGCGCTCGACAAGCAGAACGCAGCGGTCGAGGTCCGTTTCGAGCACCTGCCCGGGGGCCTGTTCTGGACTGGTGCGGCGGTCGCGGACGGTGCGGTGCTGGGCGACAAGCCGAACGAGTACATCGAACTGAAGCCAGGGGTCCCGTACCGATTCACCGTCAAGCTGCGAAACCTGGGAGGCGGCGACGCGCGGATTCTGGTGCAGGGGGAAACGAGCCCGAAGGACGGGCTGTCCCAACTTACGCTCTATCCGATCACTACGCTCAGCGGTGCCGAGCGCGCCGTGAGCTTGCTGACGAAGGGCCTGGCTCTCGCGCAGGGCTTTGGTCTGAGTGAGCGTGAACTGCGCTACCTGCTGACCCACGCTGGTGACTTCGGCAATTTGGACCTCAAGAAGCTGCCCACTGCCGTGGGAGATGATTCTCCGGCTGGGGCTACTGCCCTATTCGGCCAGTTCTTGCGGCTGCTCGAGTACGTGAGGGTCAGGAGTGCGATCGCCGGAGGAACGGACGACCTCATCGGCGTGTTCGAAACCAATCAGACCGGTGACATCGACAAGGTCTACTCGGCGATCGCAAAGCTCACGCGCCGGGATGACGCCACTGTCAAGGCCGCAGCGAGGGCGCTTGTCTCGGCGCCCGCTTTCGCCAGCGATGCGCCCCTGAGGCGCTTGTGGGACGCGCTGGACGTGATCGAGCGGTTCGGCGTCCCGGTGCCGTCGGTGGCTGGCTGGACCCGAATCGTCGGCGCTGGGGCGAGCCCAGAGCAGCGCTTCGCGGTCGCGAGGGACCTGAAGGAAGCCGTCAGGGCGCGCTTCGAGCCCGAGGCGTGGCAGCGCTTGGCACAGCCGATCTTCGACAAGCTTCGCCAGCGCCAACGTGACGCCTTGGTGAACCACGTGATGCATCAGCGCGGCTTTGTGCGCATGGAGCAGCTCTACGAGTACTTCCTCATCGATCCCGGAATGGAGCCGGTCGTGCAGACATCACGCATCCGGTTGGCGATCGGATCCGTGCAGCTGTTCATCCAGCGGTGCTTGCTCAACCTCGAAGCAAACGTTCCACCGGCTGCGCTCATCAATGCCAAGCAATGGGAGTGGATGAAGCGCTACCGGGTGTGGGAAGCGAACCGAAAGATCTTCTTGTTCCCCGAGAACTGGCTGGAGCCCGAGTTCCGCGATGACAAGACCCACTTGTTCACCGAGCTAGAAGGCGCGCTGCTGCAGGGCGACGTATCTAACGACCTCGTCGAGGACGCTTTCCTCACCTACCTGCGGAAGCTCGAGGAGCTCGCTCGGCTGGACATCGTCGCCATGCACCTCGAAGACAAGGCGGACCCGGCGCAGAACACGCTGCACGTCATTGGCCGAACGCACGGCGAGCCGCACAAGTACTTCTACCGTCGCTACGCACACCAGATGTGGACGCCGTGGGAACCGGTGACCGCGGAGATCGAAGGCGACCATCTCGCTCCAGTGGTCTGGCGTGATCGTCTCTACCTCTTCTGGGTCACGTTCCTCGAGAAGCCCAAGCAGACTGGTGGCGAAGCACGAAACATCAAGCCTGGGGACTCAGTGAGCGTTGCGGCCGCCGAGTCCGAGCTCGAGGCCCACCTGCACTGGAGCGAGCATCTTCAGGGAGAATGGACGACGCGGGAGTCTGGTGGGCTCACGCCTCCCGACTCGCAAAAGCTCAAGGCCATTTCCGTGGACCCGAGGAAGGTATTCATCCACGTCTCGAAGGAGCCCTACGAGAACGGCGAGGAACGCGGTGTGTACGTCCACCTTGGCTGGCCCTTTAACCAGGCCTTCTACCTCGCCGGCCGAAACAGCATTCCGGAGAAGGCGACGTTCAGTGGTGCGCCCGCGAATCCTTACAGCGCGAGCACCGTGAACGCCACCCAATACGCCGGCAGCGGGCGCTT
>Ga0114129_10006644_pt1 | contig 16421 bp, 10 predicted proteins | sample RhiMetdeltSRZDD1_FD_80071 | JGI IMG/M metagenome (GOLD analysis project Ga0114129, IMG submission 80071) | Populus rhizosphere microbial communities from Tennessee, USA - Rhizosphere MetaG P. deltoides SRZDD1 (version 2) (version 2) | ecosystem: Host-associated > Plants > Roots > Rhizosphere >... | reverse complement strand
TTGGCGCTCCCATTGTCGACCAGCATAATCTGATCGTTCTCGCGTTTGATCTCGGCGTGAAGCCTCGAGGCGAACGGATCGCTTATGCAGATGTCGTTGCGCGAAGAGCGGCCGATGGTGAGCTTCATCCTATCGAGCTTGACGATGGAAGGCTCGTAATCTTTCGGGCGAATAACGAATGTGGACATAGTTTAAACTGGTGAAACGTGATGCGTGAACTGTGATGCGCGAAACGTGATGCGTGAAACGTGATGCGTGATGCGTGATGCGTGAATCGTAATCTTGTGAAGCTGACAATCGATGAATCACGTTTCACGCTTCACGTATCACGCTTTTCACGTGTCACGGTTTTCGCGGATCACGTTTCACGCGTCACGTTTCACGCATCATTTCGACATCACGACTATAGTGCGCGCTAGCTTGTCGTGCCAGCCCTGCTGACGCGGGTCCCACAACATCCAGAGAAACCCGAGGAAGAACGATGCCGTGGAGAGCGGGTAACCTATAAGGTGCCGAATGACCGCCTGCTTCATTGTGAACGGCCTGCCATCCATCCGAACGATGTATATGCCGAGTATTCGCATGCCGGCCGTCTGGCCGCCAATGCCGGCAAGCACTACGAAGTTAAGCACCAACAGAAGCAGCGTTAGACCGGACACGATCAGCAAATCAATGTTCGACCCCACGACAGACCGGCGGCTGGCGGCGGTCACTGCGAACGTGAACACCATAATTGCAATCAGCGTGATTAGAAAATCAAACATCCAGGCGCCGTAGCGCAGCCCAAATCCCGCTTGTTCCGACGCGCCAATCAGCGCGTGCGTCGGCGGCGCGTAACGCCTCGGCACAACCCGAGTGGAGCCGTTCGGACGTGACAGGGACACGGTCTGCGGCCGCCCTTCGACTCTGGCGGTGGGCGGGCGATCCACGACAGACGCGCGCTCGAAGTTCCGCTGCAACCGCGCCGACTCGGTTGCGTTCAACCCCCCGCCTGTTCGCGCCGGCGGTCGATCAACGCCAACCTCAACTGCCGGATGCCGTTCGGGCTTAGCCTTTCCGCACTGCGGACAGAACTTGGATCGCGCATTCAGTTGCTTTCCGCAATATGGGCAAAACTTCGTCATAAGCGGATGCCCGGGGTCAGTTGCCAGTGGCCGCTTGTGCCACACAGTCACGCCAACATGAACTTCAAAGTGGTTCCACCGAGCTTGAGCTCATCGCCTGCCGATAGCGCACGCGGAGATTTTGCGTTGAGTCGCACCGACCCGCCGGTGATCGAGTTGATGATCGTGCCATTCACCGAACCCAGGTCTTCAAGCAAGAACTGCTTGCCTTGCCGGTAGATTCTCGCGTGCTTGCGCGACACTTTGGTTTCCGGGTCGTACATCGTCAAGTCGACCTCGGGGAATATGCCGGTGTGCGGGTCCGTACGGCCTATCAAAACGCTGTCTTTATCTATCACGAACGGCCGCACCATGTCGCTGGTACCCACGACCACGAGTTGAGCGGTGATGCGTCCGGGGGCCGGGGCTCCTGAGTAGCCGCCCGAGGCGGCTTCGCTACCAGGAGTCGGCTGGCGATGACCGCAGTGAGCGCAGAAGACGTCGTCGGCCCCGATCTTCTCGCCGCAGTGTCCGCAGAAGACCCATTCCATTACGGGCGCGACGGGTGAAGCCGCGACACCACCGGCGGCAGGCTCAGATTGTTCTGCCTGTTGCCGCGGCATCGGGACATTGCCCGGCGCGGAGGGCCGCGACGAAAACACCGGGGGCCGCACGGGCTCGACTCTCGGACGCGTCGCGAGGTACCGGCTGTGCTCTTCGAGCGCTCTCATCAACTCCAGCGCCGAACCCTGCCGGTCCTCGGGCTTGTGCGCGACCATCCTTGTCAAGATGTTCTCCATCTCGGGAGTGATGCTCGGGTTGATTTGGCAGGGCCGCGGGTTCTTACTGAAGTCGAAGATCAACAGCGGATTGTCCTGCGGGTCCGACCCCGTCAGCATATGAAACACCGTCGCGCCCAGCGAATAGAGGTCGGAGCGCGGCTCGACTTTGCCGGCAAACAGTTCAGGCGGGGCATAGCCCATCGTACCTATCGCAGTCACGCCTTTCTCGGTAGGCCGCACAATGCGCGCAATGCCGAAGTCTACGAGCATGACCCGGCCGGTCTTGTCGTCCAGCATCAAGTTGGCGGGCTTGAGATCGCGATAGATGATTGGCGGCTTCTGCGAGTGAATATAATGAAGCACATCGCAGATCTGAATAGCCCACTTGCAAACGGCCGCTTCGTCGACAACGCCGCCGCGAATCCGCATCTGCTCGGCGAGGTCGCCGCCGCCGATCCAGCGCATCACCAGGTAGTACCTGCCGGTCTCGATGAAGTAATCGAACACAGTTGGAATCGAAGGGTGATCGAGTTGAGCCAGCACCTCGGCTTCTCGTTTGAAGTCCTCGACTGCTTTGGCGCGCTGGCTCTGATCGGCGAACATCTCGATCATCTCTTTGACTGCGCAGAGGCGGTCGGCGAGCCGTTTGTCGCGAGCCTGATAAACAGAACCCATGCCGCCGCCGCCAACGCGGTGAACGATCGAATACCTGTCGAGCAACAGCGTTCCCGGTTCAAGCTGCTGGCTCGGGACGTGTTTTGGCTTTTTTGAATCAGGCATACGATCCTCGACGCTTCCGCTGCGCGCTTCTAGCAGGACTGGCCGAGAGGGAGCCGGCATCGGGTCCTGTCGCGCTCCGCACTCTCCACAGAACGGATCTCCTGGCTGCAAGTGACCGCCGCATTCAGGACAGAACATAACCGGTTTCGAATTTCCGGTTGATAGTTTCAAGTTCCTCAGTTTCAAACCCTGGAGGCGGAGTGAAAGTGCAAACCAGAAACCAGAAACCAGAAACTACAAACCGTTATTTGAGAATCTGAAACTTCAAGAAGGTCTTGCCGACTATAATCTCATCGCCATTCTGAAGCATATGGCGTTTGCCGGGAAGAAGCCTTCGACCTCGGTTGACGAATGTGCCGTTGGTCGAGCCCAGGTCTTCGATGAAATACTGACTGTTATGACTAACGATGCGCGCGTGCCTTCGCGAGACCTTGGCCTCCGGATCGTCTTCATCCAGATCGACGTCCGGGAATATGCCGCTGTCTGCGTCCCAGCGGCCGATGTTGGTTTCAATGCCGATGATCGGAAACTCTCTGCCGATTCTCCCGCCCCTTTCGACTATCAGTCTCGCCAGCGCGCGAGCCGCTTCGTTCTCCGGGAGTGGCGCGCCGTTGGTTTCAAGGTCGCCGGTTTGCGGTGGCGAAGAAAGCGTGATCGTCTGAGGCGAAACTGGGATGGAGCGCGGCCCTCGCGGCTCGTTCGGTTTAAGAGCGGGGGTGGAACGTTCGTTCGTCTGCCCGCGCCGCATACCTGGATTGACTCGTGAATCGACAGCCGCTCGGCGATCGCGTGCCGGCGTCGCAGGCTTTGGAACGCTCGTCGAAGTCGTGAACGAAGGCGGAGCCGGCAGCGGGCCTTCCATTGTGTTGTCGACTGCGCTGGGCGGTTGATAAATAGGTGGTGCGTCGCGTTTGCGGCCTCGCGACGGCGGCGCAAGATCGAGTTTCATCCCGCACTCGTCGCAGTACTCGCTGCCGTCTATATTATTGGTCCCACAATTGTCGCACCTGATCATTAGGTTGGGTCTCCGACGGCTCCATCACCCAGAGGTATTTTAGCTGCAGACGGATTATACCTAGACTTCTGAGTCGTATCAATAAAAGCCATGATTAGTCATTAGTCCGTAGTCAGTAGTCAGTAGTTCGCAGTCGCAGAGTAGTCATAGTTCGCAGTCGCAGAGTTGTTGCCTACGGACCATGGACTACTGACTACGGACTACTGACTACGGACTACTGACTACTGACTGTTTCATAGCCTCAATCAGAATCGCCGCCACCTCAGGCCGTGAAAACTCGCGAGGGAGCATCTCGCCGCGCGCGAGCAGCGCGCGTACCTTAGTTCCCGAAAGCGTTACGTGCTCGGACGAATCGTGCGGGCAAGTCTTGTTCGAGGCCATCGAGTCGCACTTGCGACAGTAGAATGAATGATCGAATAACATCGGCGTCACTGCCAGCGCTTCAGCATCGAATTCATTGAAGATGTAGTGCGCGTCGTAAGTCCCATAGAACTGCCCGACTCCCGCGTGATCGCGCCCAACTATGAAGTGGGTGCAGCCATAATTCTTGCGGATGATCGCGTGAAAGACTGCCTCGCGCGGTCCCGCGTAGCGCATCGCCGCGGGATTGACGGCGAGCAGCGTCCTCGTCCGCGGGAAGTAATGCTCGAGCATGGCTTCGTAGCAATGCATTCGAACATCGGCTGATATGTCGTCGGATTTAGTCTCGCCCACCAGCGGATGCAGCAACAACCCGTCAACCGCTTCCAGTGCGCATTTGATTATGTACTCGTGCGCGCGATGAATTGGATTGCGAGTCTGAAACGCGACCACCCGCTTCCAACCCTTGTTCTTGAAAGCCTCGCGAGTTTGTTTTGGATCCAGGCGATAGCCGGGAAACGACGCGTTTTTGGGGCGATTCAACAAGCTTACCGGTCCGCCCAACAGCCATTCACCCTGCTCGTACAACGCGCGAACTCCCGGGTGCGACGAGTCCGTCGTCAGATAGACACGCTCGGCTTCGCGTTGTTTGTCATAACGGAACTTTTGGCGAAGGTGCAGCACGCCGAGCAGATGATCGTCGATCGAATACAACGCTATGTCGGATCCTTCGGCGAGGCCGGCGGCTGAATCGTTTGAAGCCGAAAGCGTAACCGGAATCGTCCACGGCAGCCCTGAGGCCAAATGCATATTGCCGCGCACGGCGACGTAGTCCTCTTCGCACATGTAGCCTTCCAGCGGCGAGAGCGCGCCGTTGGCAATCATCTCGAGGTCGGAGATTTCGCGAGGCCGCAGATTGATTCGAGGCATAGCGGGCACGCGTTCGAGCAGTGTCTCCCGCTCGACGCCGGCCGTCTCTCGATTAACGAGCCGTCCGCCGTGTGCAGGTATAGTTTCCATAAAACTCGTACCCTACTATGAGATTCAGGTAGATAAGAGCAAGGCTCGAACATACGCGCCCACTGAGCCGACTGTCAACGAAGGACTACGGTTCGAGAACTGAATCGAAGACTCACTGGATTTGCACGCACAACTGATAACTCTTCGGCTGGCGGACAGTCGCTGCGAAGTCACTGCGACAGTCGCTCGTCTGCCAAGCGACGGCTTTTCGACTTGCTGGTCCAAGCGCGCTAAATCATGCGACTTACCTGTCGAGCATTGCTCGAACGTCCGTGGCACGAACCTCGCGGCTTTGGCGTTGGCCATTTATAACCCGACTAGAACCCGAATTGATAAGAGGAAGGCTGTTCCAACGCGTCCGCGAGACGGTTATGAAAAGGAGAGCTGATTTCGATGACTAAAGCTGGCAAGCAATTAAGGCGCAGCCGTTTTAGCGGCGGCAAGTCAAGGGCGCTGGTGTCTATCGCGATCCTGCTGAGCTTTCTTTTGACCGGCGCAACGCTAGCCAGTTGGGGCAACTTTTGGTCAGCAGCGCAAAAACGCGGCGAGAAGAAGCGCGCCGATGTCGCGATTGAGAGTTTCTCAGCCGGCTCCCCCTCAAAAGAGTACATCTATGCCGGCGGCAGACTTATCGCCACTGAGGAAGGGGGCTCCAGCGACTTCAGCTTTGATGGAGACAGCAAGACCGATCTGGCGGTATGGAGGCCCTCGACCGGTGTCTGGTTCATCATCAATAGCTCAGACGGCACTAACCAATCGATATCGTGGGGAGCGAACGGCGATGTAATAGTGCCGGGCGATTATGACGGAGACGGCAAGTCAGACACCGCTGTTTGGCGCCCCTCGAACGGCGTCTGGTTCATCATCAATAGCTCGAACGGTTCGACGACAATCACCGGTTGGGGCATGAACAACGATATCGCTGTTCCTGGCGACTATGACGGTGATGGCAAGACAGACACAGCGGTGTGGCGACCAGAAAATAACGGGACCGGGACCTGGTTGATCAAAAACAGTTCGAACGGATCGACGACGACGGTGACCTGGGGCGTCAACACAGATAAGCCCGTCGCCGCTGACTATGACGGTGATGGCAAGACAGACATTGCGGTGTGGCGACCATCGACGGGGTGGTTCATCAAGAGGAGCTCAGACGGCACAACACAAAACGTCGGATGGGGACTGATCGGCGATGTCGCTGTGCCCGGTGATTATGACGGAGACGGCAAAGGAGACATAGCAGTGTGGCGACCGAGCAGCGGGATTTGGTACATCATCCAAAGCTCGACTGGACTTAGTTCGCCCGTAACCTGGGGTCTGAGCACCGACATTCCGGTGCCGGGCGATTATGACGGCGACGGAAAGACGGACACTGCGGTGTGGCGGCCATCAAGCGGCGTCTGGTTCATCATCAACAGCTCAAACGGATCAACCACAACACCGCTCTGGGGTGTGACCAACGATATCCCTGTTCCGTCGGCTTACAACCGACCAGGCTAATTGGTGATGTTGTCGAGTAAATCAACTTCGGCCAGGCGAACGGTTGGGACAAGTCACAAAGAGGACGTTGCGAATTTGTTTGTTCTGTTGGACCAAGAGACACTTTGATTTAGCGCCCCGACCTGATCCCGCACAGGCGTTCGAGCCGTTGGACAAAGTAGTCGGTGAGACTGTGGTGGTCCTGCTTAGTTTGCAATAGACGGTGATTCACATCCTGGAGGTCATAATGAAACTAGATGCTTCCAAGGCGCTCAGGCTCTCAGCGATGAGAACTATAAGCGTTCTTCGTAATCGCCGGTGGGTGCTCGTCGGAGCACTAATCTTTTGCTGTTTGGGATTTGTCTTTCATTCAAATCGGGCACTGACGCCTGAATCGCGACGGCCTAATGTCGCGATTGCGGCATTGCCTGCATCGCGCTCCGGCGCGGTCGAGGTCAGTGACACTTCAGGCGCGGGAGACCGTACGACTGCTCAAGCTCAGCCAGCGTCCCCCATCAATGCGGTTTACTTCAGGATAACATCGCTCGGAATCGATCCAGCAGAGCTCTCGTTGCCAGCCGGTCGGTACTTTGTTGCGATAGACAATGACAGCGGCTTCAACGCCGTTGATCTGAAGATTGACAAAGAGGGGGGACCTCGGCTGGGGACCGCGCAGCTTCCGTCGGGGAAGCGCAAGTGGAGAGGCTACGTTGAATTCACCCCCGGCAAGCACATTTTCAGCGACCCTAATGATGTGAAACGCATAGTTCATCTCATCATCACAGATAAATAAGTTGACAGAGTAGTTCTGTTGACATCTTTCCGAATGGAGAAGGCTTATGAAACGCCAAGCCGAGCGCGATCACAAGGTGTTCGGGCGCATAATCAAACTCGCCGTGTTCCTATTGATGCTTATCGGCGGCGCGCAAGCGCAAGTCAACACAACGGACGGGACGACGTCGCCTGGAATAGCGCCTGGCGCGCCCGCCGGATCGTATCCCCTCACCGAGATCGAAGTGCTGAATATCTACAACGGTAATGTAAGTCTACGCTTCCCGTTGGTTACGGTGGGTGGGCGTGGCTCGGCTCAACACACTGTCACGTTGCCGGTTGAGCAGCGCTGGACGGTGGATCACACTTCGGACGAATTTACTGGGGATCATTATTTTCCGTCACCGACCTGGTGGTACACCAATGGCCGCTACGTCGCGGGCAGATTACTGGCCCGGCATGTAGCCGGCCCGTGTCCTATCCCTTCTGAACAAACCTATACCCTGACCCGTGTGACATTCGCCGCACCTGATGGCACCGAATATGAGTTGCGCGACTCTGACACAGACGGAGAGAAAAGGCTCAGTGATTGCGCGTTTGACCACCCACATTTTAATCGACACAGGGTCTTCAAAACGACTGACGGCACCGCGGCGACGTTCATCTCCGACACTGATGTAATTGACTTTGCCTCCGTTTTTGCCACACAGATGACCGGCCACCTCTTTCTGCGCGACGGGACTTGCTACCGGTTCCTCAACGGCGATGTGGAATGGATTCGAGATCGGAATGGTAACAAAATCTCGTTCACTTACAACTTCCCTACGTCGATGACGATCACTGATTCGCTGAACCGGGGAGTCCTCATCGAATACGATGTCACTGATCCGAGTCCGTACGGTCTCTGCGATCGGATCACCTTCAAGGGGTTTGGGGAAGCGAGCCGCGTCATTCGCATCTCCAAGAAAAGCCTGGGCGAGTTGTTACGGGATACGCAGCCGCCTATCCAAACGTATTTGCAGCTCTTCCCGGAACTCCGCGACGCTTATCAAAACGACTTCAACCCATTTGACAAGATCGCATCGGTTTGGCTGCCGGACGGCAGACGCTACCAGATTTTCTACAATGTGTACGGCGAGGTAGCGCGGGTTATCTTGCCCACCGGCGGGGCGATCGAGTACGACTGGGAAGGCGGCGTGCAAGGCGGGAGTCTCAGCGGAGTCATTGGCTGTTGTGAGATTTACCGCAAGGTAGTTCGTAGGCGGGTTTATACCGACGGCAGCGCTTCCAGCCTGATAGGCAAAACCACGTACAGCAAGATACCTTTTACGAGTACGAGCGACGTTACTGTAGAGAACAAAGATGCGAGCGACACACTTATCAGCCGCAGCAAACACTACTTCTTCAGCAACGCAGCCTTCGGGATCACTAGCGGAGATCCCTTCAGGTATCCAGCGTGGAAAGAGGGCAAGGAGTATCAGACTGATGCGCTGGATCGAGATACGGGTGCGACGCTGCTCCGACGAGTGACGCACACCTGGGTACAACGCGCGCCGGTGGGCTGGTACCCTGGCGATCAGAACTTTGCGCCAACTAACGACCCGCGCATCACTGATACCGTAACGACCCTCGCTGATGACACTCCTGACCTGGTGTCCAGGCAGACGTTTGGCTACGATGAATTCAACAATGTCACCGATACTTGCGACTATGATTTCGGCGACGACGCACCCGGCCCGCTTCTGCGGCACGCGCACACGACTTACGTAGTCGGTGAGTTCAACAGTACCGACTACACCACGTTTAATCTGGCGGCGCCCGCAAACTCAATCCATCTGCGAGGTCTGCCGCTTACTCAAATCATCAACACCTCATGCACTGACTATACGACTGCGTTAGCCAAGATCGAATTCGAGTATGACAACTACGCGGTAGAAGGAGGAACGAATCCGAACCACGCAGCGCTCATATCTAGAAGCAATATCAGCAGTCACGATGACGTCGTCTTTACAGTCAACCGCCTGACGCGGGGCAATGTCACTTCCGTGAAGCGCTGGATTGATTCGAGCAGCTTGGTATCGACATATCAGTTTTATGACGTGGCGGGAAACGTGGTGAAGAACAAAGACGTACTCGGAAAGCTGACTCAGCTCGATTTTTCGGACCGCTTCGGATTTCCTGATGATAACGAAGCGCGAGGCAACACGCCGCCTATGGAGCTAGATGGAAAGACCAGCTTCGCGTTCGCCACGAAACTGACCGATGCGCTCGGACACGAGTCGTACACACAGTTCGACTACCATCTGGGCAAGCCCGTGAATTCAGAAGACGTGAATCAGGTGGTTGCAAGTTTCTACTATGAAAGCGGACTCAACAAGCTGGATAGACCGGTGAAAGTCGTCACTGCGGCCAACTTCACGGCCGCTCGATCCCAGACGCTATTCACCTACGACGACGCCGGCCGGACTATTACAACCGCGAGCGATCTGACAACCTTCGGCGACGGCCAACTTGCGAGAGCTGCGATTTACGACGGACTCGGACGCACCGTGGAGACGCGCGAGTACGAGCCGGGCGGCTCTATAAGAACGACTCAAACCTATGACGCAATGGGGCGAATCGATACCGTCTCGAATCCGTTCCGCTCTACAACCGAGGACACCTACGGATTGACAGTGACAAGTTATGACGCTCTTTCACGCGCCACATCAGTTGCGGCGTTTGACAAAGATAGCAACCCGACCGGCACGATCGCTACCGAGTATCTGGGGGACAGGGTTACGGTGACCGATCAGGCAGGGAAGAAAAGGCGAAGCGTGATCGACGCGCTCGGCCGCCTGAGAAGCGTGAGAGAAGATCCTGGAGGGCCACTACAGGCGCAGACAGTTTACGACTATGACGTCCTGAATAATCTCACGCTCGTGACACAGGGCACGCAGACTCGCAGGTTCGCTTACGACCGGATGTCGCGATTGATCTTTGCCGCCAACCCTGAGCAAAACACCAGTACTGATCCGCTGTTCACTTACAACTCAGAGCAGTGGGCAGTGAAGTACGAATACGACGCCGCGTCGAACCTCAAATTCAAGACCGACACCCGCAGACCCGGTGGCACCTTTGTCAAAGTAACCTACGACTATGATGACTTGCGGCGCCTCAGAACGCGAACTTACACCGACGGCACACCCACGGTGACCTATAACTACGACACTGCGACAAGAGGCGTGGGGCGATTGGCTTCCGTTGTCACCAACAACGTCTCGACAACAAGCTACACTGCTTACGACGAACTCGGACGGACTCTAGACTATAGTCAGCAAACCGCAGGTCAGACTTACACCATGCACCGCGCATATAACCGCGCCGGGCTGATAACCAGTGAGACTTACCCCTCGGGAAAGGTAATTCAAACGGAATACGACGGCGCAGGTCGTGTCGCGGGAGTGAGCCGCGGCGGAAAGTACTACGCCGGAGCGCAGCCCTCGGACGCCACGAATCGGATTCAATATTCTCCGGCTGGCGCGGTGAGCAAAATGAAGCTGGGCAATGGTCTGTGGGAGCATACCGATTTCAATTCGAGACTTCAGCCGAAGCTGATAGGTCTCGGGGCGACCGCCACAACCTCCGGGACGCTGCTGCTCGAATATGATTTCGGCACAACCGCCAATAACGGCAATGTGCTGAGTCAGAAGATCACCGCGCCGACAGGCGGTAGCAATCTTTTGCTGACTCAGAACTATACTTACGATGAATTGAATCGGCTTCTTACGGCAAACGAAAAAGTCAATCAAGAGACCAACCCGCGATGGACACAGACCTTCGGCTTTGATCGTTGGGGAAATCGGACTGCTTTGACGAACACCGGCGAACTGCCGCCGGCGAATCAGTTGGCTGTTGATCCGGCGACAAATCGATTCTCGGCGCTGAGCTATGACGAAGCAGGGAATCAGTTTAGTGATGAATCGAGCCACCCCCTGACCTACGATGCGGAAAACCATCAGAAGAGCTTCACGAGCGGGACGATAACTTACAACTACAGCTACGATGGAGACGGTCGGCGAGTAAAGAGGGAGTACAACGATGGAACACTTCGCACTACGCTTTTCGTGTATAATGCGAGCGGGCAGTTGATAGCCGAATACAACAGCGACCCGGTGCCTCAAGTCCAGGGAGGCGGCGGAGTAAGTTATTTGACAACTGATCATCTCGGAAGCGCGAGAGTTGTGACGAACTCAACCGGAGGGATTAAGGCGCGACACGACTACTTGCCGTACGGGGAAGATGTCGGATCAACAGTGGGGAGTCGCTCGACGGTTGTTGGCTACAACCTGCAGGATGGTCTACGACAGAAGTTCACCCAAAAAGAAAGAGATAGTGAGTCGGGACTGGATTACTTCCTGGCGAGGTACTACTCAAGTCCTGAGGGGCGCTTCACCAGTCCAGATGGAGTTTTTGTCGATCAGTGGACCAGTGATCCACAGAGCTGGAATCTTTACGTTTACGGTCGCAACAATCCTCTCGTGTATGTCGATCCAACCGGGAATGACTATGTTGTTTTCGACGAGAACGGTAAGAAGAAACGCATCAAGGATAACGAGCTTGAGAACTACGAGCTGATAGAGGGGGACGGGGACTACGCCATATTCAAGGACAAGAACGGTAAGATTTGGTCTGGCAATTTCAAGGACGCATCACAGTTTGCCACCCCTGCCGCATCCGCCTTCGCAGGCTTCATAAACGGGTTAACCTGGCCGGTCGAGCTCTTTGCCAGAGTCATTCTGGGAGAAGACAGACAACAGACTAGGATGCTGCGGTCTGCGCAGCACGATAACCCGGTTCTAGGAGGCCTCGGCGAACTCGCCGGAGAGGCGACCTTGTCTTCAGCCGCTGGTGCTATGGCAGCGCGCTCGCTTTCGGGAGAGACGACAACACTTGGAATAAGCCGTGGCCCAGACCGCGTTATTATTAACCACAGTCACGGCGGAAGAGCTGGTAGGACTTCACACGTCGGGACACAGGCTGAGATCGATGCGGCTATTAAGGCTGACCTGAGAGCCAAGCCGCCTAGTAGCGGAGGACCTCAGCCCGAGCGAACAATAAGTGTTAACGGAAAGCCGCTTACCTATCGACCATTTGTTGATTCCAAGGGCACGGTACGCGTTGGAACCTACTTTGATCCAACGCGCGGGAGAAAATGATGTGCGATCAGCTTGAGGAGTCTGCTCTAGACTATTCTAAGACACTACTCAGGTTTGACTACTCTACGTACGATGGGGACAACACCCATCAAGCCGAGCGCCTGGAAGAAGGCGCTGACCAGCGTGCAATCGATGATCTGTTGGGGCTCAAAGAGCAACGATTCGTTTCGCTTTTGCGCGAAGAGAGCGACGCGGAGCATTTGAAACAGATAGCGCTGAAGAACGCGGGCAACCTTGAGTATGAAAAAGTGCTAATCCCACTTCTTGAGCGGTACGCGGAGCTTTGCGAACCAAACTTGCTTTTGTATCTGCTGCTGAGCAGTCTGTACTGGACACACGGAGAGGATGAAGTTGCCAACCGCTACCTTGACATGGCCGCGGAGCTAGATAGCGACAGTGTATTCGTCTTACGCCATCGACTGCTTTACACAAGCGACCCAGATACGCTTTCTAGGATATGTGCGCAGATCCTAGAAGCGCATCCTGGCGACGCAGTCGCGATAGAAACGATGACACGGATGGATAAAGGGATAACGCCATATCAGTCGCCGCGGACTGGTGAGCACGCGTCAGTGGATCTCGTACTCGAAAACCTGAGTTGCGGCAAAATGACTTGAGAGTTTTCCCCCTTCGAATCAACCGAACGCCTCGCGCCAGCCCCCTGGGGGGGCGGCGCAAGTCGGAACAACCGGTTAAGGGAGAAGCTCCCGAGAAACCTTCATGCAAGCTTGATAGACAGCCACGATCATCTTATGGTGAGCGCGCGAGTTGCTTCTCTCTTTAGCCGCTTTTAGTTGCGTTTTTTGGCGGAAGTATGGCATTCACTTGAGTACATGGAACGATGTTCCAGAGACCGTTGATGACCCTGTCCCTTATGCTTTGAAGACGGTCCAGTGAGGTTATTCCCCCGCGGCTTTACCAGAGCTGAAGGGGTCATAAAGCTTCTGACACTGGCTCCTGTGCTGGGTGACTGCCTCGTGCCTTGACCGCTGAATGACTGAAGTCAAACTGGAAAGACTTTACGACGTGCCAACCACGCAGGGCGCTGATGGCTCGCTTTGGCTTAGGGACCTCGAGAGTTTGCACCTCGTAGGGAGAACTGGCTGGGCCGTAGGCTCCGGTCAGGTACTGCGCACACAGGACAGCGGAAGAACCTGGAGCAATCAGATCTGTAGGGTAAACCATGGGAATATTATGACGAAACGTCTTTTTGTGGTCGATCAGCAGACCGCGTGGATAATCATGGTTTCACACCGCGCCGCGAATAATTGTTATTACACTCGAGACGGAGGTGAAGAATGGTGGGAAAAACGGTCGCCCGCTCTGGTTCATCCGGATGATATTCTCTTTTTCGATCAAATGCGAGGCTGGATAATTAGCGATGACGGTGATATTCCCGCCGGTGAAGCTATGATTCACATCACCAGAGACGGAGGCCGTACTTGGGAAAGCCTTGAGTTAGAGATTAGCGGTGCGGCTGAAAGATTGAAGTTCTTCACTCCAAACGCGAGGATCAACTGAGTGATGAATCGAGTTCCCCACTGAACTGTGACGACCGAGAATCATCAAAAGAGCTGCACCAACGGTCACGCGTCATCGGGTGATTGTCTTTTTTTGAACCTCTGCGCCGTGCGGCGCGAGATCCCCAAGTGTCTCGCTGCTAGCGTCACATTCCCGCAGGTGCTTTCCAGGGCCTCGTTCAGACCAGCAAGCTTCTCTGAGTCGCTCAGACTGCGCCAGGTCACTACGTTGGCATCCTCGCGGCGTACCAAACCGATAGCCCTAATCTCCATTTCCCCGAACAGAATTCGCCGCTTGATGTAGTTTTCAAGCTCCCGAACATTGCCGGGCCACTTGTAATCAACAAGACCAGCCATCTCTTCCGGACTGAATTCCGGTTCGGGCATGCCATATTGCTTGCTGTAAACGCAAGCAAAATGCCGGGCAAGCTCCTTAACGTCGTCAGGCCGTTCCCAGAGAGGAGGCAAGAACAATGTCGCTACGTTTAGTCGATAATAAAGATCTTTGCGAAAGCGGTCTCGTTCAACCTCGGCCCTCAAGTCGCGATTGGTTGCAGCGATCACCCGGACATTCGCAGTAACCGGCAGCGCGGCACCAACGGGTTGAATCTCCCCTGATTGCAGAAAGCGGAGAAGCGCTCCCTGAGCCTCGAGAGTCAAATCGCCAATCTCATCCAGGAAAACTGATCCGCCTGCTGCTGCTCGGATTATGCCCGGATGGTCGGCATGCGCGCCTGTAAACGCGCCCTTCCGATAGCCAAACAGTCGGCTCTCGATCAGCTCGCGCGAGAGGGCTGAACAATTGAAAGCAACGAATGGGCGAGCGCGGCGCTTGCTCTCTTGATGGACAGCTCGAGCAACGAGCTCTTTCCCGGCTCCTGTCTCCCCCAGGACCAGCACAACCTCGTCTGTCACGGCTACGACTTTGAGACGGGACATCAGTGAGTCGATCGTCCTGCTGATATAAATCATCCCGTGAAAGCAGATACTGCCGCTCGGCGTTATTGCGAGGATTGCTTTACTGCTCATCAGCACCTCCTTGACTCCAGCAAAGCGCTCAAATGTGAGGTCGTTCTTCTAAAGGCTACTCAGATGCCCGATTGGGTTGGGGTGATGTACGCCGCGGACTGGCTTCCGTATTATACGCGCGTGGCTAACTGAGTCAACGTGGATCAGCGATAGGGAAGTCAGACGAACTTCAATTTGTTGCCGTTTCCGTTACTGAATCCTCTCTGGAAGAGACGACAAACCATAGTTTGTCCGGATGATCGGTTGGGGCTTCGACCGGGTCGGGGCGCTCGTGGGATGACAAGCAGTGTGGAGAACGTTTCGACGCTTCAGCCGGCGGGTGATAATTCTGCCTAATGCTTCGAGCGGTGAATCGAGCTCGGGGATCCTCACTTTGGGTATCCGGCTAGACAAACCCTAGAGACCTTCTGATGCGCTTACGCGTTCCAGCAACTCCAAGCCTTGTGTGAACAGAGGGTGTTCAATAAGGCCAAAGCGGGCAGCCGATCCCAGTACCTCACGGACACGAAACAGGTCCACGTCGTCGACCGCTCGTCGCAATGAAAAAGCGAGATAGGCGCACTAGCTTGAGCAGAAAACGAGCAAGCTGCGTTGGCGAACTCTTCGACAGTTCAACGACGGCGTGAGATAATTCACCCGATGGAATCGGCTTTCAAGCGGACGCTATTAGTCACCTCGTTCATCATCTCGAGTGCGTTGATTGCCGTCGCATCGGACTGGGACCGCGGCGTCGCGTTGTACAACAAGGGCAATTATCACGCAGCGCTTGTCGAGTTTCAGGACATCGTGCTCGAACGCCCCGACGCAGCCGGCGCCTGGTACTACATCGGACTCTGCGAGTTCAAGCTCAAGCGATTCGACCGTGTCGAGTTGCCGCTCTCGCACGCGATCGACTTGCTCGAAATTCAAACGCCTTCAAGTCCGGACATCGCGGGCGCGTGGTACACGATAGGCATCTCGCACTATCTGCAAGCTCACTACGATAAGGCCCTCGATCCGCTGAAGCGTTACATCGATATTGCCGCAAAATCCAAACGCGACATTGACGCAAGCGCTCGAACCGCGCTGGCCCGCTCATACTTTTTTCTAGAGCGCTACGACGAAGCCCTTCCTATGCTTGCTGCGGCGAACGAAGAATCGGGAACCGCGAACGGCGAGCGAGCTAAAGAGCGCGCGGCGAACTCGTACTACGCCGGCGCGATCTACTTTAAGCGCGAGGACGACGACCGCGCGATTGCATCGCTTCGAGAGGCGATGAGCGGCAACTCAGAAGACGCCGCCGCTCTGGAGTTGCTTGCAGAGAGCTTGATGCGCAAGGCGCGCAAGTCAAACTCGGATGCGAGGTGGATCGAGGCCGCCCAGGT
>Ga0114129_10006642_pt1 | contig 16424 bp, 13 predicted proteins | sample RhiMetdeltSRZDD1_FD_80071 | JGI IMG/M metagenome (GOLD analysis project Ga0114129, IMG submission 80071) | Populus rhizosphere microbial communities from Tennessee, USA - Rhizosphere MetaG P. deltoides SRZDD1 (version 2) (version 2) | ecosystem: Host-associated > Plants > Roots > Rhizosphere >... | reverse complement strand
CCGCAGGCTCCGCGGCAGGGCCGAGGTCAGACGCCCCCTTATGTGCCGAATCCGATTCCTAGTACTTCGGATTCACAACGAGCTTCCGGTCGAACTCCCGACGGCCCGAAACGGAATGCCGACCCCGTGATGGAGGCCGTTCAGATGAATGTGGCCGAAATCGCAGCGGCGAAAATGGCCGCGAATAAGGCGCAGAATCCTCGCGTGAAGGCGTTTGCAAACATGATGATGAAGGACCACACCGAGGCGCTCGCGAAGCTTCGTCCACTGCCGGGCGGCGAGTCCTTGGGTGTGAAGCCGGACGGGAAGCATCAGGAGGCAGCCGAGCGTCTGGCGAAATTGTCGGGGGCGGAATTCGATCGTGAGTATATGGACGCGATGGTGAATGATCATCGAGAAGCCTTGATGTTCTTCGAACGGCACAGCCATGGCCAGACGGCGCCGAATGGTCAATCGGACTCGAAGAGCGGGACCGGGAGAGCCGACGAGTCCGGCGGAAAACAGAGAACCGACGCGCACGCTCCGTCCGGCACGGAATACAACCCGGAATTCAGCAAGGTTGCGGAAGAGCTTGTCCCGACGGTAAGGCAGCACCTCCGAATGGCGGAGCAGATCCAGCAGGAACTTCAGAGCGGCAACTTCAAACCGGACTCCCGCCAAAAAACCAAGAATCCGGCGCCGCCCGATCGTTCCGAAGCTGAGCCCGACAGAGTGCCTAACAAATAAGCCCCAGCTGCCGGCGTGTAATGCAGGGCCGTTGGATATTGCCACCGCCTTCGTTAACGTCCGACGCGCCAGGAATTAACACTTTGGTCAGGTCTGCATCGCTAACTTCGGAATGCATTTATGATTTGGAAACCACTGCTCATGTTGGTGGTTGCCGCTTGGCTGATCTTCGATCGATGTTGTGTCGCGTCGTTTTGCGAATTATCTTTCATGCTCACAGCCCTGTTCTCTTTTCCAACTCTTCCGGATAACGTTCACCTTCGATCTTGATCTTTGCCAATGCGGCGTTAATGCGGTCTAAATCGCTACTGGCCAATTCAACGTTTGCCGCGTCGATGTTCTCTTCGAGTCGGCTGAGTTTTGTAGTACCGGGAATGGGCACGATCCAAGGCTTCTGGCACAGCAGCCATGCCAAAGCAATTTGCGCAGGGGTCGTCTTCTTCTCCTCGGCTACCTGCTTTAGTAGATCTACCAACGCTTGGTTGGCAGCAAGAGCGGCGGTAGTAAATCGGGGAACAATGCTCCGGAAATCGGATTTGTCGAATTTTGCATCCTTGCTAATCGTTCCCGTAAGAAATCCTTTCCCGAGAGGACTGAAGGGAACAAAACCGATTCCAAGTTCCTCCAGCGCCGGCAATAAGGCTTCTTCCGGACGTCGCCACCAAAGTGAATACTCGCTTTGAACTGCTGTTACGGATTGCACGGCGTGTGCTCGGCGTACCGTTTGTACTCCCGCTTCGGAAAGTCCCCAATGTTTGATTTTGCCTTCACGTCTCAAATCCTTCACGGTCCCAGCTACATCTTCGATGGGCACCTGGGTATCCACGCGGTGTTGGTAATACAAATCAATGACATCGGTATTCAATCGCTTCAGCGAACCTTCAACAGATTCCCGGATTCGTAACGGATGACTGTCCTGTATCGGCTTGCCATCCTGCGACCTGATGCCAAATTTCGTGGCGATGACGACGCGGTCGCGAAAGGGTTTCAGTGCTTCGCCCACCAATTCTTCATTTGTATATGGTCCGTAAATTTCGGCCGTATCAAAAAAAGTAACCCCGCGATCGACGGCGGCACGCAACAGCGAAATGCTTTCTTTCTTGTCGATGGTTGCGCTGTAGGCGTAGTTCAGACCCATGCAACCGAATCCGATTGCAGAAACTTCAAGGCCACTCATTCCAAGCTGACGTTTTTTCATCTTGTCTCCTTACTTCCCTGGCTTCTGTCAGTCACACCGTCGTGGCACGAGCAAGGCGTTGGGATTGCTTCTTGATCCAGAAGTCTGTGCAGCCGGATTGAGATATTCAAAGACAATCGTAGTTTCCTGCCGCCCGATGCCGGCTCAGTTCTCCTGAGAGTCTTCCTTCAGACGAAACTCTGTTTGACCTCGAATACTACGGGACAGTGCACTCGCTTCCCTTTGAAGTGCTGTTCGTCTGTGTTTGAACTCTGCAGCAGTGCCAGGTCGCAAATCTCTTAGGTTGCTGCTGATACCAATCAGCAGTGCCCGGAGGGCACCGTCTAGAATAGCGCAGCCGGCGCCCACGTCACTGACCACATTCAAGGCCGTCCGGTCAATGAGGGATGGAGCAAGCCGAATTACCGAGACTATATCTTCGGCGGCCTTGAACAAAATCTCCGTAGCTGATTTCGCTGCCTCTGTGAGATGTAAATGCCGACTGGAAAGTTTGTCGCGGCTTTTGTTTGGCGCGCGATACGCCGCAAGGTACTTCTTGAATAACATAATATCTGCGTCTGCATAGTCGGTCAGCTTGGTGATGACAACGCGCAACTGATCCATTGCATTTTGCAAGCGTGAATCGGCCTTGTTCTTCCGGACGCTGATTTCTAGCGCCATTGAAATCAAAGTACAACCTAGAACAGCTGCCACGATTGCCACCGACCCACTACCGGGAGTCGGCTCAGCGCTAGAAGCGCGGACGCGGAAATCTTTTAGAGTCAGACTCCAAATGGACGACGCCTTCCCTAGTCTCATTTAACGCAGTTGACCATCCCGCAGGAGAATCTTAATCTCGCACTTCGCGAATACGCCGACACCGGCTAGAACAAAACACTTAAACGGCGAGGATAATTTGCCTGTGCTAAGGAAAAATCACCGGCAACACCTCTCCTCCTGATCGCCATTAAGATGGACCGGCGCGCCCGCCCTAAAGAGGTAATGACCGAAGATTTCTGTACTCTCTCGCTAGTAGTTTATAGATGCATGCTCCGTTCTTATTCAGTGCATGAGACGCAGGTCCTCTTCCAATTGCGCTGAATGCGCCTCGAAGTAACCCGCTTTGTGACGGAACATACGCACGGCCATCCTTTGCTGCTTCATCATTCTCTTATGCCGTACAGACAGGTGTCGAAGAGGGCTTGGCGAGAATGGCACCAGCAGGTTTCAATCGCATGATGAGATCCTCGCCCGCCGTTTGTAATTGTGCCGCTAGTTTCGGAACAGACCACGGCACTTGTAAAGGCGTTTGGAATGCACCGAAAGTTAGACACTGTAACGACGTTGTAGCGGCTGAGGTTTGGTCGTTGCGCATGCTTTCAGCGTGCGAATCGTGGTTCACATCGGGGGTGGCTGGCTCTGCTGCCTAACGACCGTCATACCTGCGGCGTCCCGACCATCGTGACAAGCTGCGGCAATGCAATCGCGAAGATTCGCTCACGCGTAATCAGTACCGAATCGCAGGGGAATAGTTGGAGCCAGATAATGGAACTGGACGAACAAGACGAGTTACTCCCGTCTTCCGCGACCCAGAACGCGAACAGGATTCGCTCGTCTCGTCAACGGGCTGAACAGGAACTAATCGAAACCAAAGAGGCATTAGAACGCAAAACTCAAGAATTTGCCCATACGCTGTCTTTGATGCGCGCCACGCTCGAGTCCACCTGGGATGGCATTCTCGTGACAAACGATGGCGGTCGAATAACGGACTTCAATGAACAGTACGGGAAAATGTGGCAGATCCCCCGCAACATCCTGGATTCAGGCGAAAACGAAAGCATGCTGAAGTTCGTTTCAAAACACTTCAGAGACCCTCAGCAGTTTCTTGCACGAATACAGGAGATCTACGCGTCTTCCCCACGGGAAACTTTTGACGTTCTCGAACTTAAGGACGGCCGCGTTTTTGAGCGGTTTTCAAAGATTCAATCTGTCAATGACCGAAACGTTGGGCGTGTCTGGAGCTTTCGCGATATTACAGCGACGCGGCGGACTGAAGAAGCACTCCGAGACGAAACGCGCGTCCTCGAATTGCTCAATAAAACCGGTATCATGCTCTCCTCCACACTGGATCTGCAGGCGCTTGTACAGGCTGTCACGGATGCCGCCACTCAACTTAGTGGCGCCCAATTCGGCGCCTTTTTTTGCAACATGACAGACGATAGTGGTGCCCCATACCTGTTATATACCGCGTCGGGAGAACCTCCTGAGGCTTTCGACCAAATGGGACTGCTACGGGCACGGATGTCAAGCCCCACATTTAGACGGGAAGAATCCACTCGCTGCGACGACGCTATGGCGGACCCATTGTCTGAACAGATAAGTCCGTACCTCGGACTGCTCCCGGGACACCTCCCAGTTCGCAGTTACTTGGCCGTGCCGGTGAAGTCGCGTTTCGGCAAAGTTATCGGCGACCTTTTCTTTGGGCATTCCGAAGTCGGCGTTTTCAGCGAGCGGGCCGAGCGATTGGTTGTCGGAATCGCGGCTCAAGCGGCGGTCGCCATCGACAATGCCCGTCTCTACGAGGCAGCCCAGAGATCTGCTGAAGAAAGAAAGCAGCTTTTGGAAAGTGAACGAGCGGCACGCAGCGAGGCCGAGCGGGCTAGCTCCATGAAAGACGAATTCGTGGCGACGGTTTCCCACGAACTGAGGACGCCACTCAGTGCCATTTTGGGATGGTCGCGTGTGTTGAGGTTTCGCAAAATGAGCGAGGCGGATGTGCAGAAAGGTCTTGAGACTATCGAACGAAATGCTCACGCACAGTCGCAGCTCATTGAAGACCTGCTTGATATGAGCCGCATCACTTCAGGAAAATTGCGTCTCGATGTCCAGCCCATTGAACCAGTTTCGTTTATCGAAGCTGCCATTGAAACGTTAAACCCAGCCGCTACTGCTAAAGGCGTCCGCGTGGAGAAACTCTTGGATACTACGGCCGGCCCTATGATGGGAGATCCGAGTCGGCTTCAACAGATCGTCTGGAATCTGCTCTCAAACGCAATCAAGTTCACACCCGAGGGTGGAAAAGTCCAAGTAGTGCTGAAGCGAGTGAACTCTCAGGTCGAGATCACCGTCTCTGATACGGGGGTTGGTATTACGTCTGAGTTTCTTCCGTACGTTTTCGATCGCTTCAGGCAGGAAGACGCATCAACAACGCGGCACTTCGGAGGCCTCGGATTAGGACTTTCAATTGTGAGACGTTTAGTCGAACTGCACGGCGGTTCCATAACAGTGCACAGTCCTGGACAGGGCCGCGGGGCGAATTTCATAGTGAGTCTTCCTCTTATGGTGGATCGACATTTCACTCATGGCGATCGGCTTCACATTAGAACGCCGAGCACTGGTGAATTGGAGTTTAAGCGGTCCGATCTTTCCGGACTGAGAGTCCTCGTCGTCGATGATGAAGAAGACGCGCGTGACCTGATTGAACGAATCCTGATCGAATGTGATGCGGAAGTTTTCACCGCCAGCAACGCGCGAGAAGCCTTGGCATTGTTGGAGGCTGAAAGGCCGGAAGTATTGATTAGTGACATCAGCATGCCTGACATTGACGGTTACGAACTTCTGAGGAAGGCTCGGTTACTCGAAGAAGCCGGGGGAAGGAAAATACCCGCGATTGCGCTCACTGCATTTGCTCGTTCTGAAGACCGCACGCGAGCATTACGTGCCGGCTTCCTCGTTCATGTCTCGAAACCGATCGAGCCGTCGGAACTTGTCGCCAGCGTTGCAAGCGTCGCTGGCCGAACGGGACGGACAGGCGTCGAATAATCAAGCGATCGGTTCTTGTCCAAAATTGTTCACCTGCTGATTCAACTACCAATCACGCATCAGCTAAATCTGGATAACGCAAGCTACGGTCACGAAATCTTCAGAGCAAAAGAGGACAAATGCATCAAGGTCGTGATGAAACCCTGAATAGTAAGTACACTGCCCGAGGCGCGGCTGGAGCCCTCGGCGTCGTCGCGGCAGCGGCCGCGATTGCACTATTGCGAGCGGCCAAGCGCAGGCGGTATTCGTTTCGAGACAAGTCCGTCGTGATCACCGGAGGTTCCAGAGGACTTGGTCTTGAGCTCGCCCGGTTGTTTGCAAAGCAAGGTGCTCATCTCACCTTGATCGCTCGTACTGCCGCAACACTGGACAAAGCTCGGGTTGAGTTGGAAAAGAGCGGAGCACGTGTGGTTGCGATTTCGTGCGATGTGCGGGACCAGAAACAGGTTGACGATGCCATCGCCGAAACGATTCGCCAGTTTGGCGCGATCGATGTTCTCGTTAATAACGCCGGCGTCATTCAAGTGGGGCCTTACGACCAAATGGAGATCCGTGACTACGAGGACGCAATGGCAACACATGCCTGGGGAGCGTTGTATACCATCATGGCTGCCGTCCCCCATATGCGGCGGCGCGGATCTGGTCGAATCGTCAACATTTCTTCGATCGGCGGGAAGATGGGAGTGCCGCACCTTCTGCCTTACACGATGAGTAAATTCGCCTTGTCCGGATTATCTCAGGGGCTTCGCGCGGAGGTCACTCGTGACGGAATCCTGTTGACCGCCGTTTATCCAGGTCTCATGCGGACGGGATCTCATATCAATGCCTCCTTCAAGGGCCGGAACCGCAGCGAATTCGCCTGGTTTTCGGTGTCTGCCGGCATGCCGGTTTTGTCCATCGATGCGAGGCGCGCAGCCCGTCAAATAGTTAGAGCCTGCCGAAACGGAAGCCCAGAGCTCACGATCACTCCTCAGGCGCGTTTGGCATCGATCGCAAATGCGGTACTACCGTCGGTGATGGCTCAGGCTTTGCGGGCTGTGAACTCATTGCTGCCTCACGCCGGCGCGGAATCTTCGTCTCGAGAGCACAAAGGGTGGGAGAGTACTTCCCGGTGGTCTCCTTCTCCGTTAACGCGATTTGCGGACAATGCATCGGTGAGAAATAACGAAGTATTCCAAAGAGAACAAGTCAGATGAAGACAAGGTTGGACTTATTGCCGGAACTACGGCAATCGGCGTGGTCGGTGCAATGTATGCGACGAAACCACGAAAATATTCAGGACAAAAATCAAGAAGTCCATCATCATCGATCGCTCTCCGTCGGAGTTGTACGCATTTTGGCGCAACCTGGAAAACCTGCCTAAGATTGTGGAGAGCATTAACTCTATCGAGGTTCGAGACGGGAAACGATCGCATTGCACAATGCTTGGCCCCGGGGCCATCGCCTCGCTTGGGATGCCGAGATCATGAAGCGTCGCTCAGAAGGCCGCTTGAAGGAAGGTCTCGTCGTAATGCATTAGGAGATCAGCCGGGTCGTCGTAGATCGCGACAGTACCCTGAAGTTGGTCGTCATTCCAGCCACCGCAGCGAACAGCAATAATGCGGAGGCCGGCGTCTCGTGCGGCCTCAACATCGTAGGGTGTGTCTCCAACCATGATCACGGTACTTACGGGAAAATCCAGTTTTCTTAATGCAACGTGTATGACATCCGGGTCCGGTTTTGAAGCACCGACATCGTCGGCAGTCGCGATATAACGAATGAGGTCTTGCACTCCAGCACGTTCCAAGAGTGCGGCGACGTCCGCCTTGGTTCCTGAGGTCGCGACGGCTAGTCGCATACCGTCGTCATGGAGCCGGCTAAGGAGCGGGCGTGCACCGGGCGACGGTTGCAACCGGGACAAATAACGACTCTTGAAAACCTGTCCCTTCAGTTCATTCAATTTTTTACCCAAAACACTGTCCTGCTCGAAGCCAAACGCTTCGGGAATAAGCTTGTCACCACCTTTGCCGATGAGGCGGCGAACCTTCGCAAAGTCTGCATCAATGCCTAATGTTGTCGCAGCTTCGACAAATGCCTGTGCATGGGCGTCATTGCTCAGCAGAAGAGTTCCGTCGATATCGAATATGACAGCTTGTACCCGATTCATTCCGCACACTGGAGTTATTTGGAGAGATCGCCTTGTACCGGATCAATCGCTCCCGCCATTGACCGTAGCCCTGGGAACGGGAGCAACTATGTCCGAGTAGGATTCTGTTGTGTGCTTAACCATCGGTCTGCCCTACGTTCGGCTTCTTCTTTGGCCAAACCGTACTTCTCTTCGAGCCTGCCAACAAGCCTGTCCCGAGTGCCAGCGATATAGTCGACGTCGTCATCGGTGAATCTTCCCCATTCTTGTTTCACCGACCCTTTGAATAGCATCCATTTCGCTCGAATTTCATCCCAATTCATTGATGTTCTCCTCCCATCTACTCAAGGTGAGCGGTGATCGAAAACCTCGCACGGAAAAGATTGCACTCACGTTGCCAAAGGCTTGATACAAATCCCCTCGCCCGTGAGTCCACTTGAGGCCCCTTAATTGCTTCAGCTTTATGTATGGCTGGGCGTGCTATCTGGAAAGGTTCGCTTAGAGTCGGCTCCGTTACCGTGCCTATAAAGATGTACGCGGCAGTTCAGGATCGCGACATTCATTTCCATGTCCTGCAAAGAACGACTAAATCGCGGGTCAAGCAAGAGATGGTTCGCGAAAACGAAGAGGAGGTCGAAAAGGCGGAAGTCCGTAAGGGCTACGAGATCGAACCTGGAACCTTCGTGATCGTTGAACCCTCGGAGCTTCAGCAATTGAAACCGAAGGAATCCCGCATCGTTAGCATGCTGCGTTTTGTGCCTCGGTCGCAGGTTGGTAATGGATGGTATGAACGTCCCTACTACCTCGGTCCGGACGGAGACGTTGGACATTATTTTGCTCTTGTCGAAGCTTTGGAGAAGCGGAACGTGCTTGGGATCGCTCGGTGGTCCATGCGAGGCAAGTCTTACGTCGGTGCATTGTCCGTTGAGAACGGATATTTAATGCTGATTAAGCTGCGTTACTCCGAAGAAGTTCTGTCGCCGGAGGACCTGCCTGCTCCTTCAGGCCGAGCTCTCGAAGCTAAAGAACTGCGCATGGCGGAAGAATTGATTGGAGCGTTGGAAGGCAAATTCGATCCCAGAGAGTTTCGCGACGAGTATCGCGATCGCCTTGCATCGTTCATTCAAGCTAAAGCAAAAGGCAGACACCCGCGACTTCCCCCGATTAGCGAACGTCGAACCGGTGGATCGCTCGACCAACAACTTGCGAAAAGCCTCGCCGCAATGAAGCATGGGAAGGAGAAGAAGGTTGCCTAAGGGAACGACGAAGCGCCATAGAACCGATTCCAACGACGGGCAAGAAGCGAGTGTGCGGCCATTTTGGTCCGGCACAATCAGCTTCGGTCTGGTCAGCATCCCTGTGAACCTTTATCCCGGCAACCGCGACAGCAGAGTACCGCTCCGCATGCTTGGGCCGAATGGCGAACCGTTAAAACGAGAGTACGTCGGCGCAGAGACCGGAAACGAGCTCGACGAATCAGCGACAACACGAGGTTTCGAAATCGGGAAAGGAAAATACGTCACTGTTAGCGAGGAAGAACTTGAGCGACTCGCGCCGGAAAAGTCTCGCGACATTGACTTGCGTTTGTTTGTAGCGCGCGAAGAAGTGTCGCCGATCTACTTTGAACGATCCTACTTTCTCACACCCGCGGACAAATCCGGCAAAGCATATCGGCTCCTGGCGGAGACGATGCAGCGCAAGGAACGCGTCGGCATTGCATCCTTTGTCATGCATGGCAAGGAATACCTGATCGCCATCTTTGCGGAAAATGGGATTCTGCATGCCGAAACCTTGCGCTTCGCTGACGAGATCCGAACACCGAGAGATATCGGACTGCCGAAAAAACCGAAAGTCCGTGGGGCGAGCGTGCGAAAGTGTGAGAGCGCGATAACGAGAGGAACAAAGAAAAGCATCGACACGAAACAAATGCGGGACGAGTATGCCGAAGCGATGATGGAGCTTATCGAGAAGAAACGAAAACGGCATAAGGATGTCTTCGAAACCGAACATGAGAAGCGCGGGCCGGCGAAAGTCGTCGATCTTATGGAAGTCCTCAAGCAAAGTCTTGCGCAAGGCAGGAAGTCCAGGCCCGCGGCATAGGCTGGACATGCCAAAGGCGAAGCGATACCTCACCATAGATGGCCGCAGTGTTCCGGTTTCGAATCTCGACAAGATAGTTTCTCTGAAGGCCTCATCACCAGAGCATGCTGAAAGCGCGCGAAGGCCTCGCGCTGTGCCTTTTTGTGGCTAATTCTTTTTCCGAGTCATAGCCCGATGCGCCGGATCAGGTCCGTCAGCCTCGGATCGGAGCGAAAGGTGTCCAGAATGGGATCCACTTTGAGATAGATAAGCCAGTAGCATCGCTCTTCATAAGCCCTATGGAGCCATTCGAACGCTTCGTCCGTTTCGCCAAGAGCAACGTGAATGATCGCCACGTCGTAGGATGGGACGTACTCTGATTCTGCCTTCTTTTTCAACTCCGCGAGCACGGCTTTGGCTTCATCCTTATTACCCGATTTGGCGTAGACGTGTCCGAGCGCCCCCGTCGCATCGCTGTCGGCGGAAAAATGTAACGCTCTCTGGAACTCGGAGATTGCTGCTTCGTGCATTCCCTTTTGAGCATATGCCAGCCCGAGGCGAAACCGCGTGTTTGAGAACTCGAGATTCATTTCCAGAGCTTTTCGGAATTGGTGTATCGCCTCGTCATACTGGCGCGCGTAGTAGAAGGGCATTCCTATCATGTTCGAGGCGGGCGTGAGGGGATCCATTTCCTGCGCGCGCTTCATCTCCGCCACGCTCTCGTCGAACCGCCCCGTCGCCGCCAAATAAAGGCCGTAAGCTTGATGGACCCAATCATCATTACTATCGAGTTCAAGAGCCTTCTTGAACTCCGTTTCGGCACCACCCCAATCCCACTCATAAATCAGTTTGACGAACCCCAGTGCAGTGTGCGCTTCTCCAATCGCCTCATCTAGCTTAAGCGCCTTCAACGCCGCTGCCTTCGCCTTCGGTAACAGTTCTTTCGGGGGAAGCATGCCGACGGTACTCAGAAGGGAGTAGCAGTCGGCCAGCCCGGCGTAAGCCGGTGCGTAGCCTGGATCTCGATCAATCGCTTGCTGGAAGTATTCGATGCCTCTCCGCGCGCCTTCTTGCGTCGTCTTATTCCAGAAGTAACGTCCCTTGAGGTACAGCTGGTAGGCTTCAAGATCAGTGGTGTGCCGCTTGACTAACTTCCTCTTATCCTCGCCGGTCAGCTTTAGCCGCAAGTTAGCGACGACTTCGCCAGCAATCTCTTCTTGTACGGCAAAGATGTCCGAAAAAGGGCGGGTGTACTGCGCGCCCCAGAGGTGGCACCCGTCAGATGTATCGACCAGCTCTGCGCTGATGAGCACTCTGCCGCCTCGCTGCAGAATTCGTCCCATGAGCACCGCTCGGACCGCAAGGTCGCGCCCGATCTGCATTGGGTCAACTTCCCGGCCTTTGTAACGGAACGTCGTTCCCTGAGACATGACGTGCAACTTGGGCAGCTGCGCGAGACTGTTGATGATGCTCCCGGTGACGCCGTCGGAGAGGTAATCCATTTCCGGATCGCCACTCGAATTCTCGATCGGTAAGACTGCGAGTGAATCGATCGCCTTCCGGGAATGCTTGCGGGACTGAGGCGCCGGACGTTCACTCGCCTTGGTATCGCGATCCAAATTCCGCAGGTCAACCAGAAGGTCACGCGCAGATTGGTAGCGCCGCTTGCTCTCCTTCTCCAGGCTCTTACGGACGATCCTCTCCAGCTCAACGGGGATGCTGTAGTTCAATCGCGCGATCGCCTCCGGTTGGGCATGCACGATGTGCTCGATCGTCTCGCCGGCGGTCGCACCGGAGAAGGGCAAGCATCCTGTCGCCATCTCGTACATCACCACTCCTAAAGAGAAAATGTCGGTCCGGTAATCCACGTCTCTTCCGAGTGCCTGCTCCGGCGACATGTAACAGACCGTTCCCATCACCAGTCCTGGAGCCGTACTCACCAGCGTCGAAGCATCTCCTGCAACGTCCCGCTCCTTGTCTTGCGCTATCTTCGCCAGTCCAAAGTCCAGCACCTTCACCTGCCCACGCGGCGTAATCATGATGTTCGCGGCCTTGATGTCGCGGTGCGTGATCCCCTTCCCGTGCGCCTCATCCAGCGCATCTGCGACTTGGACGCTGAATTCGATGATTTCTGTCAGCGCCAAGGGCTGACGACTGATCTTTGCAGAAAGGGTTTGCCCCTCGACGTACTCCATAGCGATGAAAGGGCGCCCCTCTACCTCGCCCAGCTCATAGGTATGCGCGATGTTGGCGTGCGACAGTGCGGATGCGGCGCGGGCCTCCTGGACAAACCGGCGCATCCGCTCCCGATCGGAAGCGAATTCGGCCGGTAGCACCTTCATCACGAGCTTGCGGCTAAGCCTTGTATCCTCGGCTAAGTAGACTTGTCCCATCCCTCCAGCACCAAGCAAAGAGATGATCGTGTACGCGCCGATCGTTTTTCCGACCATGGATCTGGTCTGCTCCTAAGCGAGCGGCTCTGCTGCGGCGTCCAGTGCCGGTGCCTGAAAAGTGCTCGCGCTCGGCCCGGCTCTTGGACGCCAGCAGTGACTCAATTTTCGCGGCGCAAGCCCGCCTCGACCGCGCAGGCTTTGTCGAGAAACGCCGCGAGCTGGTTTGCCTCTTCTGCCAACACCATGTCGTAAAGCTCTGTGAGCTTCCGCCACCGCTCCGGTCTCAACCGCAATTCTTCTCCCCTTCGAGCTTTTTAGCAAACTCTGATCTCCTGATCTGCAGGAATGCTGAATGTCCGAATCCGGAGCCGCGGAGTGGCGAGATATTGTCCTTCCTGAAAATCACATCGGTATTTGAATTGTTGGAGTTGCGTCCCAATACCCTCTTCGTTGGCCTTAGGACTCGTACCGCAATGCACGCTGAAATAATCCTTGCCCGTAAAACCGCCCAATTCCTTCTTCCGAAGTTCATGTGCCTCTTAATGTGGCGCGATCCCCGCCGAAAACTTTCGATCAAACTACGGGACAGATTTGTGAACTTTGCATCGTCCGGGTGAATGTCCTTGAACGCATGGGAAACATTGTCTCCGTTCCGATACAATGCAACTCATTCAAGCGGCAAAAAATCCGCGAAAACGGACTCCCCTAATCCTCGGCGCATCAGAAGGAGTCCGGAACTTCAAGAGTGCATGCCTTATATCTGTTTTCCGTTCTGGGACTTGGGAAAAATTGACATTTCTTCAATTCGCTTTGGCTAGCCCTGTGCACGTCTGTAGGTTCTTTATGAAGGAATGTAGGAGAGGTTCATCAACGAGGCCGAGAGGTGCCTCACAGGAGAGCAACATGTCTGCATCTGAGCATTTGACTAGTGCTATCACACAATTGGTGAAAGCAGAGCTGGCCTTTACGAATGAAACCGGACGTGATGGCGAGGAAATTTACATAGTCGATTCTGTAGCATTGGCAGAGCACGAACTCATTCTGCTGCACAGCAAGGGCGCACTCACGCGAGACGGGATTCGCCACTACCTGGTCGACCGCGCCGCGTAGCCAGACATTTTGTGCCAGCAGGTTCCTACAGATTCTCGAAACAACGGGCAGCGCAACGGTGTCGATCCGAACATTAGAAACAAAACGTTGCAGCATCAATGTGAACGCAAAAAATCGGAACTATCCGACGTTTCGGGGGGAGCATGTTTGATGTGTGGAAACTAATTACGCAAACTGTTGATGAATGGCAACAGGACGAGGCTCCTCGTATGGGAGCATCCCTTGCATACTACGCGCTTTTCTCGCTTGCGCCTCTTCTCGTCATCGTCATTTTCATCATCGGGTTCGTCTACAAAGGCGATACCGTAGGGCACATTCAGAGGCAAATACAATCACTCATTGGCAGAGATGTGGCAACGACAGTTGCATTGGCGATACACAATGCCAGCACGTTCGGCCATGGAATTATCGCGACTATCATCAGTTTCGCGGTTCTCAGTCTTGGTGCGACTGGTGTTTTCAGCGAACTGCACACAGCAATGAACAAAATCTGGAAAGTGCGCCGTCGCCAATCTGGCTTCATTGTAGGCGTGCTCAAGGACAAGTTCGTCGCCTTCACGATGGTTCTAGGAATTGCCTTCCTCTTGCTGACTTCCATGATCATCAGCGCAGTACTTTCCGCTTTAACCGCGTATTTCAGTTACCTCTTACCGGGTGCCGACTTCCTCTGGCACATTGCCGACCTTGTCGTCTCTTTCGGTGTCGTGACATTGCTGTTTGCCCTACTTTTTCGATATGTGCCGGATGAGCACGTAACCTGGAAGGATGTCTGGATCGGAGCCTCAGCCACAGCAATCCTGTTCGACCTCGGCAAATTCTTGATCGGATTCTATATTGGCGAGACCAGTATCGGTTCTATGTTCGGAGCCGCCGGATCGGTCGTCGTTATTCTGGCGTGGGTCTACTACTCTTCACAGCTCGTTTTTCTGGGCGCCGAATTCACTCACGTGTATGCGAAACATTACGGCTCGAAATCCATAGCGGCCGAGGAGAGACCCGCCGCCTAGTGTGATCGAATGAGTTCCGCCACCGAAACTCCTTATTTCCGCGTGGAACGTGCCGGTGGCTACCTTGACCACGTCCCGTTCCCAGTCCTAATCTTCCGGTTATGTTATTTGCGCGCATCCAAGGTTCGATGTAATGGTGTTGCCCATTTTGCGGCCACCTGAACCGGTCCACTTTGCCCTACGAGAACAGCGGGCGTATCCGGTGCAACGGCTCGGATTGCCGAAGGGCTATGGCTGTCGGCTTGGTGTTTAACCAGATGACGGCCGGTTTCAAGATTCCTCCGGTCGATTCGATCATGCCGATCGAGGTCAGTACGCGGAAGTTGGCGCTCCGGCAAACCGCTGAATCGTTTGGATGCCACTGATAATTGCGATCTGGTTGCCTGGGTTACAAGGCGCGAACGGTAATCCTAATCGCGCGGAGATCGAAGCCTTGGGAATGCCATCCGCAGCGGAATTCCGAGAAGCGCTCGCGATAACGCTTCACGGCGCAAGTATGCAGTGCTTGCCCTACATCGATGTCATTGCGGGTTGGTTACACGAACAAGTTGGCGAGTATCCCGGTCCCGAACACAGAATGGCGGTATGTTGTGCGGTGATGCGCAGTGAGATGCGACCCGGTGATCTTATCCTAGAACAGCCTCTGAAGGGTGTGGGTGCCAGCTTGACGATCCGATATTTCCTGCCACGTCCCTGAGTAGCGCTGTTCTTGCTGAGAATCTCTATTCGATCCCACCAACGGCAACAGCGGGGCGTTCAATAACAATGACGTTGGCTAAGAACCGAACGGACATGAAGCCAACGTGTAATCCGCCACCCGAGGATGGCGGAACTAGGAAGGGGGGATATCAGGAGATTCCAGTCATCGCGTGAGTGGATTGAATTCGGAGCACAGCACATAGCGATCACTGTAGGGATCTTCAGATCAACCTGAACGACGATCACGCAAGAAAATGACGAGACCAGCGAAGGCGAAGCCTAAGCATATTCCGATGGCTATTAACCCGACAACGTCAGACCCGTAAAGAGTCGCGACCCGCGGGTTGCCCAGCATGTTCAGAAAGGCCATGAACCCGAACAACAAGGGAATGAAAAACGGGAGAAGTGTACGCCGCTTGTTCATCGAGATGTCGCGAGGATATTACCGCATACATCGCGCGTTCAACGCTCGAATCGCGTGTAGCGATTGGTTCGCCACGTTGTCCACGGCCCGCTGAATTGTTCCGGAGGGCGATAACCTCCTTGCCATGCCACTGTAACGGCGATAAACCGTCGCTGAGTTTGAACGCGATATCAAGACCACAATTGCCTGCTTGCCAGACGCGCTCCGTCCCGCAAGGCCTGGAACTTTGCCCAGACGACAGTTGGGTGGACCTCCGGGCGATATGTTGCCTGTGACGAAAACCCGCAGTCCGCACCGGCGATGACATTTTCACGGCCAATGAGTTTCGCAAAGCGAATAAGGCGTTCGGCAATCAGTTCGGGATGTTCGACGATGTTGCTGGCGTGCGTAATCACACCGGGAATAAGAATTTTGTCCTCCGGAAGCTCCACGCGCTCCCATAGATGATATTCGTGTTCGTGCCGCGCGTTTGCTGCTTCGAAGCTGTATGCGCCGGCATGAATCCTCAGCATGTAGGGAACAATCTGATCAAGGGGAGCGTCGTAGATCCGCGGTCCTTCGTTAATACCGTAACAAGTATGAAAGCGGACCTTCTCTTCTGGAATCCCGCCAAGACTTTCATTAATTGCTTCAACGAACATGGAGGCACGCTTATGCCGCGCGGAAGCATCGAATGCCGGATCTGCAAAAATGTCCGTGAGGAAGGGATCGTCAATTTGGAGCAGAAAGCCCGCCTCAATGACTGCTTGATATTCAGTGCGAAGTGCCGCGCCGACGGCGTGAAAGAACTCTTCTTCGGTGCGATAGTATTCGTTGGATCCTGCACCACTCGGCGCTATCGACGACATGAAAACGGCATGGG
>Ga0114129_10006641_pt1 | contig 16426 bp, 12 predicted proteins | sample RhiMetdeltSRZDD1_FD_80071 | JGI IMG/M metagenome (GOLD analysis project Ga0114129, IMG submission 80071) | Populus rhizosphere microbial communities from Tennessee, USA - Rhizosphere MetaG P. deltoides SRZDD1 (version 2) (version 2) | ecosystem: Host-associated > Plants > Roots > Rhizosphere >... | reverse complement strand
CGAGGACCGGAAACACGGCGAACGTCCCGACGAGCGAGACCGGGATGGCGATGAGCGGGATCAGCGTCGCGCGCCAGTTCTGCAGAAACAGGTAGACGACGAGCACCACCAGTGCGAGCGCAATGCCGAGCGTGATCAGAATTTCCCGAATGCCTTCCACGACCGCCAGCGTCGTATCCACGGCGATCGCATATTCGAGATCGTTGGGGAAACGCTGTTTCAGCTCGGCGAGCATTGTCTTGACCTGCGCGGCGACAGCAAGGCCATTGGACCCGGGTGTCTGGAAGACGCCGAAGACCGCCGTCGGCTCTCCGTTGATGCGTGCGCTGGCCTGATAACTGACGCCGCCGAGCTCGGCCCGCGCGACGTCGTGCAGCCGCACCATCGATCCGTCCGCGTTGGCGCGCACAACGATCGATTCGAAATCCTGTGCTGTGGCAAGGCGGCCCTGCGTGCGCACCGTGAACGTCAGGTCCCTGCCCGCCGGCGCTGGTTCGGCACCGATCTGACCCGCGGGATTGACGGTGCTCTGCTGCTGGATGGCGTTCGAGAGATCCGGGACCGTCAGACCAAGCTTGGCCATGAGATCCGGCTTCGCCCAGATGCGCATCGCGTAGTCGGGCGCGCCGAAGAGCTGCACCTGGCCGACGCCGGGGATACGCAGCAGCGCGTCGGAGATGTTGATGTTCGCGTAGTTGCTCAGGAACAACTGGTCGTAGGTGTGATGTGGCGAATAGAGCGCCACCGCCATCATGGGCAGCCCAGTCGTCTGGCGTATCGTCACGCCGAACGTATTGACGTCGGTCGGAAGGTTCGCCTGTGCCTGCGCGACGCGATTCTGCACGAGCACCTGGTCGGTATTCGGATCGGTGTCGACGTCGAAGCTGACGGAGACCTGTGTCGTGCCATCGTTCGCATTGGTCGACTGCACGTAGAGCATGTTGTCGACGCCGTTGATCTGCTGTTCGAGCGGCGTCGCGACGGACTGTTCGTTCGTGAGTGCGTCGGCGCCGCGGAAGTTGGTGCTGATCTGAATCTGTGGCGGCACGATGTTCGGGAATTGGGCCAGCGGCAGTCCCGTGATCGCCAGCAGACCGACGATCACCGTGACAATCGAGATGACGATCGCGACAATCGGCCGCGCGATGAAGAATTTCGCCACGGCTACTTCTGCCGTGCCGGTGAGAACGGCCTGGGTGCCACGACCGATCCATCAGGCAGGAATAGCGCGCCGTCGACCACCACGCGTTCGCCCGCTGTCAGTCCACTCGTGACCACCCATTCATCGCCGATACGGTTGCCTACGGTAACAGCTCGCACCGCGATCTTGTTGTCTCGAGCGACGACCCGCACCTGATATTGACCTTGTAGTTCCCCGATCGCGCGCTGGGGGACGACGAGCGAGTGGTGCAGCGTGCTCGTGACGGCACGCACGCGCGCGTATTGCCCGGGCCGGAGAACGCCCATCGCATTCGGGAATGTCACCGCGAGCCGAATCGTGCCGGTCTTCGGATCGACCTCACGATCGGCGGCGAGATATACCCCGTGGTTGCGTGTGGTTCCATCGCTGAGAATCAACTCCGGTCCGGGATTCGGCAGCCACGGCTGTTCGCCATGCCGGAGGCGGTCCGCCATCGCCAGGTACTCCTGCTCGCTGACGGGAAAGTAGGCCTTGATCGGCTGGACCTGCGACACGGTCGTGAGCAGAGTTGCCGGCCCTACAAGGTCGCCGATCTGCGCGGTGGCGATGGCGGCGACGCCGTCCACGAGCGATCGTACGTGCGTAAACTCGAGGTTCAACTCCGCGGTCTCGAGCGCGGCGTTGGCGGCGTCGACCGCTGCGCGATTCGCACGCTGCGTTTGGATGTCGTTATCGAGCTGGCTCTGCGCGATCGCTTTCTGCGCCGCCAATGGTGTATCGCGCTCGACGTCGCGGTCGGCCCGCGCGAGCTGGGCTTCAGCCTGCGCGACCTGGGCCTTCGCCTGACTCGCCGCGGCCTCGAACTGCCGCGGATCGATTTCGAAGAGCACTTGTCCCTTCCGAACCTGGGCGCCCTCCTGATACGCGCGCCGAATCAGGTACCCCGTGACCTGCGGACGTATTTGCGCGTTGACGTAGCCATCCAGTGTCGCGACCCATTCGCTCGTCAGCGGCACATCGCGCTCGACGATCTCGATAACGGCGACCGTCGGCGGCGGCGGCGGAGCAGGTGCCGCGTCCGGCTGGGTACATCCGATGAATGTCAGCAGTGGCGAACCGAGCAGGATCGCTGTCACCAGGATGTGTCGATGTGTCATCTTGTGCTTGGGAGTTGTAGCCGCTCACTGAGGAACCCGCCGATCGCATCGAGTGAGAGTGTGGCCGCCTTGAGCATTCCGACGCTACTGACGAAGCCATGGTGCATCCCCATCCACACCTCGAGCCGGCAATCGACACCGGCCGCCACGGCACGCTCGACGTACCGTTGCGAGTCATCGAGCAGCACTTCATCGTCGCCGACATGAATGCGGATCGGAGGCAACCCGGAAAATGGCCCCTGGAGGGGAGAAGCGAGGGGATTGTTCGCGTCGGCGCCCCCCAGGTAGGAACGCACCAATTCGGTCACCTGCGGCCGGGTGAACAACGGATCGGCATCCGCCCGTGTCTCGTACGTGCGGCCTGAGAGCGTCAAGTCAGTCACCGGTGACACCGCAGCCGCTCCAACGAGAGTGGCCCTGGCGGAAACCGCTCTGGCGGCGACGCACGAGGCAAGTACCAGCGCGAGATTGCCGCCGGCCGAGTCTCCGGTGACCGCGACTCGACGTACCCCGCTCTCCTCGATCCCGCGGTAACACGCCAGCACATCGTCAATCGCGGCGGGAAACGGATGCTCCGGAGCAAGCCGATAGTCCGGTACAAATGCTCTCGCGCCGGCCCGTGCGGCGATGTGTCCGACCAGGTGGCGATATGCCCTGGCGCTTCCGAAGTTGAACCACCCGCCGTGCAGATGCAGGATCGCTTCGCCAGATCGATTCGACGCAGGATGAACCCAGAGGCCCGGGACATCGCCAACCGAGGCTGTTTCGAATGTGATGCCGCCAGGTGGCGGAACACGCTCCATCAAGGCGTCGAACTGAGCGCGCGCATTGCCCGTCTCAGCCCGCAAGCCTTTTACGGCACGGAGTGCGGCCCTCATCGGCGCAATCGCCGCCGCGTCTTCAGGATCGAGCGGACGTATCGCAATGAAAGGTTCGGCCACGCCGTTGCGTGTGTGTTCCATCTATCGCGACGACGCAATTTCCGGTCCTTCGGCAGGGCCTGAATTTGGTTTTGCGTCTATAGATGCTCGACTTGATGATCAGCTGACGGGATCTCGCCAATGGTGAGATGCGAAGCAACAAACGCATGATGCGAGTCGCGGGTCTCTCGATGTTGCCGTCGCGCGGTTGGCAACAGCCGTGCACTCAACGAGACAGGAGGGACTCGTGATCGCAAACGACAGCGCAATACGTCGAACACGCAACGAACCCATTGCACCGACAGGCCGCGGGGCGCAGATCGCTCTATGGGTCGTGCAGATCGTTCTTGCCGCGATGTTCATTTTTGCGGGTGGCTCCAAGCTGTTGGGAGCGGCCGCGATGGTGGATCTGTTTAACGCGATCGGCTTCGGACAGTGGTTTCGTTACGTGACCGGGGCAATCGAGACCAGCGGGGCCGTCATGTTGCTGATTCCTTCGGCGGCGGTGTTTGGGGCGCTACTGCTCATTCCGACGATGATCGGTGCCGTCGCGACGAATCTCTTGCTCGGTCAGTCACCGGTCCCGCCGCTCGTTCTATTAATCGGCGTGTCGGGTGTCGCGTGGGCCCGGCGAGGCCAGCTTCAGAGTGTGTTCTCCCGGTAGTTCCTCATTGATTGTGTTCGCCTGCCATCCAGGTCCGGATGTACGCCGGACAGTTGCGTAGCACCACGCGCTCGCGCGCCTCGAGTTCCCGCAGGAGACGGACGACATCACGATCCGCGAGGACCAGATCCATGAGATCCAGCACGAGCGCTTCGCCCTCGGACTCCGCGGCGATCAACTGAGACAGCTGGTTGACGTTGTCGGCGTCGAGTCGACCGCTCACCGTCAACACGATGGCCGCGCGGTCTCTCGTGCGCTGAATCTTGAGCATGGGGCCGATTCGTCGGAACGCAACGGCCGATCCAATCGCAAACGACTGAAGCGTAACGGCCTTGGCCGGCGCCCCACGGGCGACAATTCGTCAATGGTGAACTCCTGAACAACATCGTCAGGGGTTTTTCCGTGTTCGGATGCGAAAGCGGCTCTTATCGATTTTCAGACTGCGAATCTTCGACTCGAGCGTCGAACGCGGGATGCCGAGCCGGGCGGCGGCGCCTGACGGCCCGAACACGCGCCCGCCGCTTGCCCGCAGCGCGTCCTCGACGATGGCCTTCTCGTGCGCGGCGACCGCGCCGGACAAGCCGAGCCGGCTTTCAACCGGGGGCGATGCGGACAGCCAGCTCTCGTCCACCGTGAATTCGTCCGTGTCGGACACGATCACCGAGCGCTCGATTACGTTTTGCAGCTCGCGAACATTCCCGGGCCAGGGATACGACCGCAGGCGGTCCAGTGTCCGCTTGCTGACTCGCCGGAACGTTCTGCCCGCTTTTCGCGCATAGCGACCAATGAAGTACTCCACGAGGACGGGGATGTCTTCCCGCCGTTCTCGCAATGGAGGCATTTCGAGCGGAAACACGTTGAGTCGATAGAAGAGATCCTGGCGGAATTCTCCGTCGGCCACCGCCGCTGACAGGTCACGATTGGTGGCGGCGATCACGCGGACATCGACCCGAATCCGATCGCGGCCGCCCACCCGCTCGAATTCACGTTCCTGGAGTACGCGCAGCAACGCGACCTGTGTGTCGGATGACAGTTCGCCCACTTCGTCCAGGAAGATCGTGCCGCCGTCCGCCAGCTCGAACCGGCCGAGCCGCCGCTGCACGGCCCCGGTGAAGGCGCCCTTCTCGTGACCGAAGAGCTCGGAGACAATCAGGTCCCGCGGAATCGCCGCGCAGTTCACGGCCACGAATGCTCTCGACGCCCGTCGCGACCGCCGATGAATCGCGCGGGCGACCAACTCTTTCCCGGTGCCGGTTTCGCCAGAAATGAGGACGGTCGAATCGCTGGTGGCGACTTTGGAAACTCGCGACAGCACGGCCGTCAGCGCCGGGGAGGCGCCGACAATCTCCTCGAACATCGACGCCTTGTCGACTTCTTCCCGCAGCGCCACGTTCTCTTCCAGCAGCCGCTCCTCGGCCCGCTTGCGCTCGTCAATATCGGTGCTGGAGATATACCAGCGAATGATCTCGCCCTTGTCGTCCCGGACCGGATTGACCTGAGCGAGAAACCAGCGATAGGTTCCATCACTTTTGCGCAACCGCACCTCGACCGCCTCGGCGACCTCACGACCTGCCTCCGCGCGTGGGCGGTCATCCGGATGAACGAAGGCAAAGCGACCTGGGGTCTGCCGCCACTCGTCAAGAGTGATTCCTACATAGTCAAGGGTGATGTGGTTGGCATAGAGACGTTGGAAGCTGGGTCCGTATACGGCAATCATTTGCGGGGCGAAGTCCAGGATCTGCCGCAGTTCTGTCTCTTGTTCGCGGATCTTGTCTTCCGCCCGCTTTCGATCTTCGATGTCGGTGAGGACGCCGTACCATTTGACAATGTGACCGGCCTCATCGCGCAGCGGAACGCCGCGCTGCAAATGCCAACGGTATTGACCATCCGCGCGGCGGAACCGCACTTCGTCCTCAAATGGCTCGCCGCTGGCAACAGACGCGAGCCACTTTGCGTTGTGTCGCTCGAGATCGTCTGGATGAGTAGCAGCATGCCAACCAGATCCGGCAATCTGTTCTGGTCGCATCCCGCAGTACTCGACAAACCGGCTGTTCACGTAAGAATTTGCGCCGTCCGGTCGGGCGCTCCAGACGATCGCTGGAATCGTGTCGACGACATGGCGAAGCTCTGCTTCTTGTGTTCGGATCGTTTCTTCTGCAACCTTGCGATCCGTGATGTCGACGATCGCTCCAACGACTTCCTCGTTGCCCGCTTCGTCCCTTACTCGATGCGCCACGTCATGCAGGTGCTTGATCGAACCATCCGGCATCAGCAGCCGATGCTCATAATCAAAGTCACATCCACCTTGCGCCGCACGCTCGATTGCGTGTGTGACGAGGCCGACATCGTCAGGATGAGATCGCTGCAGTATCAGCTCGGGCGTTGGCTTCGTGCCGGGAGGGTATCCATAGATCCGAGCCGCTTCCTCGGACCAAAATATCCGCTTCGTACTTGCATCCATTCCAACGAAGCCCGTGCGACTGAGTCTCTGCGCATCTGCTAAGTACGCTCTGCTCCGTCGAAGTTCGACTTCGGCCTGCTTGCGTTCGTCGATGTCGAAATTGATCCCTATCCAATAAAGAACCGTTCCGTCACTTGCGTGAAGCGGCTCCGTGCGACTGAGGAACCACCGGTAGTTGCCCTCGGCGCCACGGACGCGAAAAGTGACTTCACCCGCGCGGCCGCTGCTCAGACAGGCCGACCAAACTCTCCGGGTTTCTTCGTGATCGTCCGGATGCAGGAACGGGATGTGCGAGTCCCATGCTGCGCCGACGTCGATTCCAAATCGAAGCGGATGGTCCTCTGGGATCCCGCCGTAGTCCGCATTTCGTTTGTTAACAAACGTGAGCGCCCCGGACGGAGCAGCGTACCAGGTGTACGCCGGAATCATGTTCAGCGTGGCCTGCAACTGTGCTTCAAGCAATTGATCCATGCGCTCCGCTCCGGCTGGATTGTCCAACATTTCACCATTGACGATATATCGCCAATGGTGCAATGGTGAACTCCCTTTAGATTCAACTCTTTACAGTGGTGCGGCGACTGCCCACGCAGAGAGACAATCAGGATTCATGCTGGCCTGTCGAAGTAACTCAGACGGGCGGAGGAATAGCCGTGACGCGGAGGACTAGGTGACGTGCAGGTCGAGTAGATCCGCCCGTTTACGTGCTTGAAGGCTGCGCGTGCTTGGTTTCGTTGGCCAGTTCCCACGCGAGCACAGTCCCCGACGCGCCAGCATGGTCGAACAGGATCTGAGCAACTTCACCGAGATGCTCTGTTCGCGCCCAATCGCGCTGAAGTTCGCCGGCCATACCAAGCCACGTGATCGGTTGCGCTCCCGCAGCCACGAGACGGCGGATCGCCATGTCATGCGCCTCTGGCGAGACGCCGCCAGATGCGTCGGTAACTGCGTACACGTCATAGCCGTCACCCATGGCGTGAATGGCCGGTTGTGCCAGACACATCTCGGACCAGAGCGCCGCGATGACCAGCTTCCTGCGGCCCGTCTTCTTCACGGCCTCGACGACGCGGCGGTCCTCCCAGGAGTTGATGGAGCTCCGATCGATGGGCTTCTGATCAGGAAAGACCGCTTGCACCTGCTTGAAGATCTCGCCGCCCCGGCCCGCGCCGATCGTCGTCAGAATCGTCGGGACGCCGAATGCCTTCGCAGTCTTGGCGAGCGCCGTCACGTTGTTGATCACCATCGTCGGATCGTGACTGTTGACGTTGGCGAGTTGCGATGGCTGATGATCGATCAGCAAAACGACGCAATTCTCTGGCGTCAGCAGTGCGTCGAGACCAACTTTCGTGAACGTCGGCATGATCCGTGTCCTTCCTGAGATGGGCTAATGGGCCCGCAGATTTTTCAGATGACAACGTCCCGATCGGGGCCAGCGCGGTGCGAGCGCATTGAGACCGAAGGCAATTTCTGCTCCGTCGCAAAACCGCTGAATCGAGTTGATGAGGCTTTCACTTCATCCGATCCTGAATTGTCCAGTAGTTCACCATTGGCGAGCTCTCGCCGGCACCGTAGGTGGTGACGTCTCGTCAGCTTGGCATTTGACGATGGACCAGCAATTGCCACGTCTTGTACGCCATCAGGATTCACGCTGCTCGAGACTCGAACGAGAGCCGTGTGGCAACAACCGCGATGGCTTCAGGCCGGAGATCAATTGATGACTTCCACGCAAATCGATGTGAAGCAGTACGGCTACTTCGCTGATCACAAGTGGCGAAGCGCCAACGACCAGTTCTTCGACGTCCACGAGCCCTACAGCGGAAAGCTCTTTGCCCGTGTCGCGGCTTGCTCTCGCGCGGATGCGCGCGTCGCCGTCGATGCCGCATCAAAGGCGTTCACGGGATGGTCGCAAACCGCACCAGCCGAAAAAGCCCGCCTGTTCCTGAAGGCTGCGGAGATCGTCAAGCGCCGTCGAAGCGAGATCGCCGAGGTGCTGGCCCGTGAAACAGGGTCCACCATTTCATTCGCAACGTTCCAACAGGACCTGGTGGCGGCGACTCTCCAGCAGGTCGCAGGGTGGGTATTCCTGCCCAAAGGCGAGGTCCTCGAGACCAGTTTGCCTGGCACGCACTCGATCGGCGTGCGGCGTCCGCTGGGTGTCGTCGCCAGTTTCACTCCATGGAACGGCGCCAACGTGCTGTCGTGGCGGGCGGTCATTTCCCCCGTGGCAGCCGGAAACACCGTGGTGGTCAAGCCATCCGAGTTCGCCCCGGTCTCCGCAGGCATCATGCTCGCCGAGGTCGCCGAGGAAGCCGGATTCCCTCCTGGGGTCATCAATGTTGTCACTCATGCGCCAGGAGCCGCCGGCGTCATTGCGGACGAGTTCTTCGATCGTCCTGAAGTGCGCGTCATCAACCTGATCGGCGGCGTGAAGACCGCCCGCACGCTCGCGGAACGCGCCGGGCGCAGCTTGAAGCGCACGGTCCTGGAACTTGGCGGTTTCAACCCGATGATCATCCTCGACGACGTGGACATGGAGTACGCCGTCCGCACGGCGACGTTTGGCTCCTTCTTTCATCAGGGGCAGATTTGCCTGAACACGCGACGCATCATCATTCAACGCAAGATCTACGAAGAATTCCTCGGTAAGTTCGTCGCTCGGACGAAGAGCCTGCCTGCAGGCGATCCCCTCAACCCGAAGACCATCATCGGTCCCATCATCACGCGTGATGCCGTGAAGGTTATCGATGATCGTGTGCAGCAGGCCGTCGCGAGGGGCGCGAAGGTTCACGCCGGCGCGAAGTACGACGGACAGATTTATTACCCCACGATTCTGACGGACGTCCCTCTGGACGCGGCCATCGCCAACGAGGAGACCTTCGGACCAGTGGTCGTGGTTGAAGTGGTGGATACGCCGGAAGACGCGATCGTCGCCGCCAATCGCACCCTGTACGGCCTCACGTCTTCGATTCTCGCCGGGAATACGTACAGGGCCTTCGACATGGCGCCAAAGATCCTCGCCGGAATCGTGAACGTGAATTCACCGACCGTCAACGACGAGATCCACGCGCCGATGGGCGGCGTTCGCGACAGCGGCTGGGGCCGCACCGGACCCCGCAGCCTGGATGACTTCAGCGACGTGATCTGGATCAACGCGCACAGCGGTCAGCGGCAGTACCCCTTCTGACGCCGGCGACGAACGGATTCATCATGACCAACGGACCGAGTCAAAAAGAGCGATATGACTTCATCGTCGTGGGAGCGGGCGCGGCCGGTTCGGTCTTGGCGGCCGAATTGTCCGCTTCAGGCGCGCAAGTACTTGTCATCGAATCGGGAGGACCCGACGACGCACCGACAATCGCAAATCCGAGCGTCTGGTTTTACAACGTCGGCGGGCCGCTCGACTACCACCTGCCGATCAACCCGTCGCCGCGATTGAACAATCGAAAATTCAATATGGCTCTCGGTCACGTCGTGGGCGGTGGCAGCACCATCAATGCGATGGTCTGGATGCGCGGCATGGAACGCGACTACGACGGGTGGGCGAAGAACGGAGCCGAGGGTTGGGCCTTCGCCGATGTGCTTCCGGTCTTCAAGGCTCAGGAAGATTGGGAGGGGGGTGCCAATGCCTGGCGCGGAGCCGGTGGCCCCATACACATCCGCCGCCCCAGGGATCCTCATCCCACTGCGCCCGCCTTCCTCGACGCGGCTCGCCAGATGGGCATGCCGATTCTGGACGACGTGAATGGACCGATGCGCGCCGGCGCCGGCTACATCAACATGAACATCGCCGCGGATGGGACGCGCGTGAGCGCCGCTCGCGCCTTCCTGCACCCGGCGTTGTCGAGGCCGAACCTCACCCTGCTGCTCAACACCAACGTGGTGAAACTGAACTTCAAAGGTACTCGTTGCGTGGGCATCAAGCTGATGACAGACGGCGTCCTCAAGGACATCGCGGCTGACAAGGAAGTGATCCTTGCGGCTGGCGCCATCAATAGCCCGAAGCTGCTGATGCTCTCAGGCGTCGGGGATGCGAAGGCGCTTCGCGGTCTTGGCATCGACGTCGTCGAGAACCTGCCCGGCGTTGGCGAGAACCTGCAGGACCATGTGCTTACGTTAGGCGTCGTGTTCAAGTACAAAGGCAAGATGCCGGATCGGCCGGCCGACAGCAACGCCGTCGAGGCAGAGGCGTACTTGTCAAGCGGTCCTTCGGGTGACACAGACATCAGTCTTGTGCTTCATCAACTACCAATAGCAACGCCCGAAGCAGCGTCACGCTTCGGAGCTCCTCCACCGGACGCGTTCACAATCGCGCCGGCTCTCGTGCAGCCCACCAGCAAGGGTTCCGTTCGCCTGGCCAGCGGCAACTTTCAGGACGCTGCGGTGATCGATGGCAATTATCTCGGCACGGATCACGACTTTGAGGCGGTCGTAAGCGCCATCGAAGCCGCGCGTGAACTTGGAAATCAGAATGCCTTCGATAGTTTGCGCGAGAGCGAGCTGATCCCAGGGCCAAATGCGAGCGCCGACGAGATCCGGGAACTTGCCAAGCTGGCCTCGGCGAGTTTTGGACACGCAGTTGGTACGTGCAAGATGGGCGTGGACAAACTCGCAGTCGTCGACCCAGAGCTTCGCGTGCACGGCATTGTCGGTTTGCGCGTGGCGGACGCCTCCGTGATGCCACAGATCATTACGGGGCCAGGGACAAACGCGTCGGCGCACATGATTGGGGGCCGAGCCACCAAGCTGATTCTCGACGGGCGCGCATGACCGTGACCGTCGATACCCATCACCACATACTGCCGAATTTCTTCTGGCATGAGACTGATAACGCCCACGCTCCCGTCGGAGGACTGGCCCCGCTTCGGTGGTCGAAAGAAGCCAGCCTCTCGTTCATGGATGACGCCGGCATTGACGTGGCCGTCACATCCCTGAGTACACCGGGCGTTCACACGGGAGATAGCGCCAAAGCGCGGACACTGGCGCGTCGATGCAACGAATTCGCGGCTGAACTGGTTCAGGCGAGGCCGGACCGATTTTCGAGTTTCGCGTGTATCCCGCTGCCGGACATCGATGCGTCCCTTGAAGAATTGTCGTACGCGCTCGACGTCCTGGGGCTGGACGGCGTCGTGGCGTTCACGAACTCGAACGGCGTGTACCTGGGCGACACCGTGTTGGAGCCGGTCTTCGAAGAACTCGAGCGTCGGAAGGCCGTGGTCTTCGTGCACCCCAATCCTTCACCCGACGTGGTTGCGCATTCGTTAGGGCTTCCCGATAACCTGCTGGACTTTCCGACAGATACCAATCGTGCCGTCGCGCAGATGCACTACACGAACAGATTTGCGCGAACCCCACATGTGAAATACATCTTCTCTCACGCAGGCGGGTCGATTCCGTACCTCGCCGCGCGGTTCGCCATCATCGACGAGATGGACTTCATTGCGGGCGCCGAGGAGAGGGGCAGTGCCGATGACATGTTCCGCCGGATGCACTGGGACACGGCTCTCGCTGCAAGCGATCCCGTGTTCCGGATGTTGCGCGATGTGGTGGGGATCGATCAGGTTCTGTATGGAACAGATTTCCCGTACTTGCGGCGAGACCTCGCAGTCAGGTCCAAGCAACAAATTCTTCAGAGTTCGACGGTGAATGCGGCGGAACAGAGCGCCGTTCTTGGAGGCAATGCGTCCCGGCTTCTTCCCCGGTCGGCGGAGATGTGAAATGAGTTGCCTGGCCGTCGTTGTTCCAGAGCCTGACAGGAGCGTATGAAAGCGATCACACTGCTGGAATACGGTGGGCAGGTGGTATTTACCGATGTCCTGAACCCGACGACCGCGCGCGACGAAGTCCTGGTGAAGGTCAAAAGCACCGCTGTCAATCATCTGGATCTCGTGAAGGCCTCGGGAACCTTAAGACAGATTCTTCCGATCGACCTGCCGTGGATACCCGGGCACGAGTTTTCCGGGGTCGTCGAACAAATTGGCAGTGACGTGACGACATGGGCGCCAGGTGATGCCGTGTTCGGAACCAGCGGAATGGGAGCGTACGCCGAGTATCTGTCAGTCAAGCCGGCGACCATCGCAAGGAAGCCACCCAACCTCTCCTTTGACGAGGCGGCATCAGTGCCAGTGGCCGCCCAAACTGCCTGGCAGGGAATCTTCACGCAGGGTCAGCTGGAGAAGGGACAAACGATCCTGATCCATGGCGGTGCCGGCTCCGTGGGCGCCTACGCAGTGCAATTGGCGTCGCACGCCGGCGCCACCGTCGTTGCCACAGCAAGCGGCGCCGATACGGCGTACCTCAGCTCCATCGGAGCCAGCCAGGTTATCGATTATCGAGAGGGGCAGTTCGACAAGATTCTGCGGGCGAAGGTCGATGTGGTCTTCGACTTGATTGGTGGCGACACACAGCAGCGGTCGTTTCTCGTCTTGAAGGAAGGCGGCCATCTCGTCTCCGCCGTCCAGCCCGTACCGCCGGAAGAGACCGCGAAGCACCGCGTGTCGGGTGCGATGATGAGACTCGCGCCGTCAGGCGACATACTCGGCAGAATCGGGCGACTGCTGGAAAAGGGGACGATACGACCAGACGTCGCGACGGTGTATCCGCTCCAGGACGCGGCACAGGCCTGGAAGGACATCGCCAGAAACCTGCCAGCGGTTCATGGGACCTCCCCCAGTGGGCCGGCAGCGCCAAGCCGGAACAAACACGGCAAGATCGTGCTTCGTGTGGCCTAGATGACGGAGCGGCGCATTGCACCCGGTGGTCCCGGCCTTCCACCTCGATGGACGCGGGGAGCGAAAGAAGCCGTCGGGACTGCGTACTCGAGCTCGAGTCGCGTGTGGTACACGGTCGCCGCCGGCGTCTTGACCGAATGCTTCTACCCGACGATTGACACTCCGCAGATCCGCGATTTGCAATTCCTGGTCACCGACGGGCACACGTTCTTTCACGACGAGCGGCGGAATACGCGGTCGCAGATTGACTGCGTCGATGAGGCGTCGCTTGGTTTCACCATCGTGAACGAGGCCAAGAACGGCCGGTACCGCCTTCGCAAGACCGTCATCAGTCATCCCCACCAAGACTGCATATTGATGCGGACGCATGTCGATGTCAGCGCCGAGGATGCGCGCCCGCTGCAGCTGTTCGTGCTGTGCGCGCCGCACCTGGAAGCGGGCGGCTGGCACAACAACGCGGAGGTGGTCGACACTCGCGGCGGACGCATGTTCGTGATGTCGAAGGGACGCACCTGGGCCGCGCTCGGATGCACAACAGGATTCGGTCGCTGTTCGTGCGGGTACGTCGCGGTCAACGACGGCTGGACCGATTTGCACGACAACTTCACGATGGACTGGGAGTTCGACGTCGTCTCGGACGGGAACATCGCGGTCACCGGTGAGATCGATCTCTCTCGCAGCACCGAATTCACCATCGGGCTCGCATTCGGCGACACTCGTCACCGTGCGATCACCAACCTCCTCCAGTCGCTCGTCGTGCCGTTCACTGAAACGGTCGAACGGTTTCGGAACGAGTGGGATCGCACTGGCAAGCGCTTCGCGCTCGTTGCCGGGCAACGCGATCAGGCGCGCCGGTCCTTCTATCAACGCAGTGTCAACCTGCTGCTCGCGCACGAGGACAAGCGCTACCCGGGTGCATTTATCGCAGCACTCAGTATTCCCTGGGGTACCGCGCGCGGAGACGAAGACGGTGGCGGCTACCATCTCGTGTGGACGCGCGATCTGGTGCAGACCGCGACTGCGCTGCTCGCGGCCGGCGATACGACCTCGCCCTTGCGATCACTCGTGTATTTGGCGGTCGCCCAGCGCGCGGACGGCGGCTTCTACCAGAATTTCTGGATCGACGGCCGAGCATTTTGGAACGGCGTGCAGCTCGACGAGGTGTCCTTTCCGATCGTGCTCGCGTGGCGGCTGCGGCAGGCGCGAGCCCTTGCGGGGTTCGATCCGATACCGATGGTGCGCGAGGCGTGCGGCTTCTTGATTCGCGAAGGACCGACCACCGCGCAAGACCGCTGGGAGGAATGCGGAGGTTTCTCGCCATCGACGCTTGCGATCGAGATCGCCGCGCTTGTCTGTGCGGCTGAACTCCTGGCTGGTGCCGGTGATACCGAGACCGCGACCTTCCTCCTCGACTACGCAGACTTTCTTGAGTCGCATGTCGACGGCTGGACCGTAACCACCGAGGGCACGCTCGTTCGTGGCATCAATCGGCACTACATCCGAATCAATCCGAACCTCGACGGTCGCGAAGATCCGGATGTCGGCAGCTTGGTGCTTGCAAATCAGCCTCCCGGTGGTCCGTACGCGTATCCAGCGAAGGAGATCGTCGACGCGGGTTTCCTGGAACTCGTGCGTTACGGCATCCGCCGCCCTGACGATCCCGCCATCGTCGACTCCGTCGCCGTCGTCGATGCAGCGTTGAAGATCGATACGCCCGCAGGTCCGTGTTGGCGCCGCTACAACCATGACGGCTATGGGCAGCGCGCCGATGGTTCCACGTATCGCGGATGGGGTGTCGGCCGGCCGTGGCCACTGCTGACTGGCGAGCGCGCGCACTACGAGCTGGCGGCTGGACGCGACCCGGGTCCGCTGATCGGGTCGCTCGAGAAATTCGCCATTGGGATTGGCCTTTTACCGGAACAGATCTGGGATCAACGGTCCATTCCAGAAAAACTTCTCTGGTTCGGACGACCGACGTCGGCGGCTGTGCCGCTCGCGTGGGCGCATGCCGAGTACATCAAACTCGTACGATCCTCGAATGATGGCCGAGTGTTTGATTGGATCGAACCCGTTCACGCACGATACGCGGCACAACCGCGACGGAGCCCGACACTCGAGATCTGGAGCACGAACCGGAAGCTCGCGACAATCGCGCGCGGGCGAACGCTGCGCATCGTTGCCGGCAAGCCATTCGAGGCGACGTGGACGGCGACGGACTGGCAGAAGCGCGATGTGTCGGTAAGCACGGGTACATCCGTCGGCGTTTGGTACGTGGACATCGTTGCGCCGTCGAATGCGGCGCGACTTCGATTCACGATGACCGAGGGAGGCGAGTATTCCATCGACGTGACCGGGTAGAGCAGCCCAGGTGCCGACGCTGGTGAACAGGGGTTGTTGGCGCTGGCGGGGCCGATCATGTGGTCACGGTGATGATTGACCGCCCCCCCCCGTGCGTTCGTCGCCGGCGTTCTGGGTCCAACAGGGGAGTTGACAGACGCGGCGCAAGTAATTAGAATTCTAAATATCGTGTCCGCGAGAGCCCAGCAGTCGCCTGCACCCGCCAGTGATGCCGACCGGAGCGCGACGCTCCAGTTGATCATCGCGCTGGGCCGCGCGCTGCAAGCCGTCGAGCGGGTTGTCGGACCGCATCTGGTCCAGCACCGATTGAGCCTGACCGAGTTTGCGGTTCTGGAGGTGCTCTATCACAAAGGTGCCTTGCGACTCGGCGAGATCCGGGACCGCATTCTCCTGACTGGCGCGAGCACGACGTATGTCGTCAAGAAGCTCGAGGAGCGCGGGTTGATGCGGCGGCGGGCATGCGCCGAGGATTCGCGAGTGGTGTTCGGCGAGCTGACGGCCAGGGGCCGGGCGTTGATCGACCACGTGTTTCCCGGTCACGTAGACCTGCTCCAGCAGGCAGCGGGTGGTCTGTCGCTGTCGCAAAAGCGCGAAGCGATTCGACTGTTGCGGATGCTCAGCCTGCATGCCCGCCGCGGCTCAGGAGAAGCCATCACCGAAGAAGACTGAGACCGGAGTCTCAAAAAATTTTGCGCCGATAGTTAGATTTCTAACGACTAAGGAGGTTGCGCATGTCTCACGCACTGTCATTTCCCCAGGCGACGCCGGTTCGTCGGGGTCGCCCGAGACTCATCGCGCTCTGGGTCGTCCAGATCGCACTGGCGGGAATGTTCCTGCTCGCCGGCGGCTCGAAGCTCCTGGGTGCCCCCGCCATGGTGACGTTGTTCGACATCGTCGGCATTGGTCAGTGGTTCCGGTATGTGACTGGACTCATCGAAGTCGGTTCGGCGATGGCGTTGCTCGTGCCCTCGATCGCCGTGTTCGGTGCTCTGGTGCTCGT
>Ga0114129_10006640_pt1 | contig 16426 bp, 15 predicted proteins | sample RhiMetdeltSRZDD1_FD_80071 | JGI IMG/M metagenome (GOLD analysis project Ga0114129, IMG submission 80071) | Populus rhizosphere microbial communities from Tennessee, USA - Rhizosphere MetaG P. deltoides SRZDD1 (version 2) (version 2) | ecosystem: Host-associated > Plants > Roots > Rhizosphere >... | reverse complement strand
GAGATGCAGGAAGGGAAGTAGATGAATTGTTTTTCACGGCCGAGTTCACGAAGCGTAGGGTGATTTTTAGGAGAGTGGGGAATCGAGTTGTTCCATTTGGGCAAAGTTGATTTCACGATTCTTTCGGTTGCTTGAATAACAGAATTGATACCACCTGTGCCAATCATTGTCTCTGCGATATGTCCGAGCTTCACGGCGGTGCCGACGGAAGTTTCCGCGAGGGCGAAATGGTTTGCGATCCACAACGCTGCAGATTCGTCTTTGACCGCATCCGCGCGCAGGCCTTTGACGAAATCTCCGGTGTTAATGCCAACAGGGCAGGCCGTGGCACAAAGGCCGTCAGCCGCGCAGGTGTCAACTCCAGCGTAGGAAAAATCTTGAAGCAACGAATCAAGTTCGGATGAGTCCTCCACGGTGCTGATATCGGACGCGGCGAGGCGTCTCCGGGCGATTTCTCTTTGGACGACGATCCGCTGTCTGGGAGTCAGAGTCAAGCGCCGGCTGGGGCACTTCGACTCGCAAAATCCACATTCGATGCACTTGTCAATTTGTGGCGCGACCAGCGTCATCGATTTGAGATGGGTTGCGTGTGTCTGCGGATTCGGGTTGATCATCACACCGGGGTTGAGCATGTGGTCGGGGTCAAGCAGTGACTTGAGGTCGCGCATGATAGCATACGCCTCTGAGCCCCACTCGATCTCAACGAATGACGCCATATTGCGCCCGGTGCCGTGCTCCGCTTTGAGCGCGCCATCATATTTGCCGCTGACGAGTTTCACCATGGCCCGCATGAAGCTGTCGAAGTGCCGCGTGTCTGCGTCGGTGTGGAACACCTGGTTGACGAGAAAATGCAGGTTGCCATCTTTCGCATGACCGAACACGGCGCCATCGGCATACCCAAAATCTTTGAAGAGATGCTGCAAATCGGCGACGGCCTCAGCGAGACGCTCTACAGGAAACGCCACATCTTCGTTGATGCATGTGGAGCCGGCGGCGCGCATCCCACCAATGGATGGGATGATGCCCTTGCGCGTCTTCCATAGATTGGCTTGGGTATGCGGATCATCGGTGAATTCGGGATCGTGCAAGAGTCTAATCTTTTTGAGGACGTGCGCCGCCTCTTTGACAAACCCGGAAATTGATTCAGCGTCTTCAGCCTGATACTCCACGAGGATCGCGGTCGCTTCGTCCGGGAGTTCCCGCAGGATGGATGGTACATCTGGAAAATGCTCAACCGAACGTAGCGAAGCCCGATCCATGATCTCTGCGGCTCGCGCACCCGAGGCTTTGATGGGCGCAATGGCCGCGGCGGCATCACGCAGATTCTTGAAGTAGAGTTGACCGGTGTAGCGTCGCGGGTAATCAGGCAGGGTATGTAACACAGCTTCGGCGATAAAGCCCAACGTGCCTTCGGAACCGATGAGCAGGTGGGTGAGAATATCAAGCGGCCAATCGAAATCCAGGAAAGCATTGAGTAAATAGCCGTTCGTGTTCTTCGTCTGATAACGGCGGCGAATTTTGTCAGCTACTTTTTCGCCTCTGTATTCGGCGGTTGAGTTGATAATTCTCTGCTTGAGCTCGAGCAAGCCTTTGGCGAGATGTGGCTGTTCGTTCTCGAAGATGCGATGTGCATCGGATGCAGCGGTATCAAGCACAAACCCATTTGGCAGAACGAACGTCATGGAATGGAGTGTGTGATATGAATTCTCTGCCACACCACAACACATGCCGCTGGAGTTGTTCGCCAGAATGCCGCCCATCATGCAGGCGTCAATCGAGGCGGGGTCAGGCCCGATGCGACGTTGTTGAGACTTGAGAACATTATTGATAAACCCACCCACGATGCCGGGCTGGAAGCGAATTAGTCGCCCGTGGTCTTCAACGCGATAGTTGCCCCAATGCTTGGAAATGTCGATCAGGAATCCATCCGTTACTGCCTGACCAGAGAGACTGGTTCCAGCGGCGCGAAACGTCATAGGGATTTTATTTTGTTGTGTAAATTTAAAGAGGGATTGAATTTCACTGACGGAACTCGGCTGGACGACTGCCTGCGGGACGAGCCGAAAATACGAGGCATCATTGGCATACGCGATGCGGTCGATCATACGTGTATGCACGCGTGAGGCATGAATAATCTGGGCAAGCTGTGATTGGAGATCCATGGGCCTGTCTCCCGGTTTATTTTACATCTTTTCGTTAAGGAGATACTGATAGAGACAGGGCTCTTGATATGTCGAATTTCCCGGTATGCTCTAAGAAACACAGTTTCGCTTAAAACAAAACTCCTGCCTCATTGACAGGGAATAAACATGCACGTCCAGCGGAGATCGAAAATATTACTTTTTGTCTTGTTCCTGTTGTTCATCTGAGATGAGGGCCTTGATGAGAATCAGGGCGGTGGCCCTGCGCTGTGGGCTCCGAAGTTGCCTGAGATGGAAATTAAACTCTTCAATCAGACTTTCTGATTCTGGTATTTCAGGCAGCAACCCAGAAACGCGGTAAAGGCGTTCGATAGGGATTTTAAATGCACGTGCGAGCGCCGCAAGAGTTGCTGGGCGCGGTGTAGATTGTCCACTTAGAAGTTTATGAATGACTGCCCGATTTAGGTCGGCAGAGCGCGCCAGGTCGGATTGGGACCAGCCGCGCTTGTCCATTTCATGCAGTAGCCAATCTTTGAATTTGTGTGAGTTACCCACAGCCATATTGGCGCAATTTTGTCACATTCTTTGTTTCTGTTGGGAGCGGTGTTGTTGCAGAGTGGCAACAAAGACACCTCCGGGTGGCAACACGTCCACGACCCCAGCAAAAACGCCAGTTCGCGCATATGATATTGGAAAAGAACGACCAGTCTAAAACGTTTGAATTTGTCTCAGGGGTTTTCGAACCAGCAAGCACCATTATAGTCAGTTCACCGAGAGAGAACAGGTACAATTTCCCTCAATTAATGAAAGTAGTCCCATCCGGCCTGAGGGGGGCAGGCAAGACAGGACTAAGCGGATTTTAGCATGGAAGTTGTTTTAAGGCAACATTCTGTCAATTGAAATCAACTCGCAGACCTACAAACATATCCAGTAAAATCACAACCATGCCCAGCCAATACGAAATCCCTTTGAAAAAGATTCGTAGGGAGCATGAAGTTTTGAAATCGCGTTTCATTGCCACGCTTGCACCCGTGCCTGGCATCGAAGAGGCCCGGAATTTCATTTCGCACATCAAGAAAGAATTCAATGACGCGAGTCATAATGTTCCCGCCTATATTATCGGCGGCGGTAATACGATGACTGAGTTTTGTTCAGACGATGGCGAGCCGGCCGGGACAGCTGGCAGGCCTGCTCTGGCTGTGTTGCGCGGCAGTGGTTTGCGCGATGTGGCCGTCGTGGTAACGCGCTATTTTGGCGGCACACTGCTTGGGACGGGCGGTCTGGTCAAGGCTTATACAGAGTCCACGCAGCTAGTGGTCAATGCGGTCGGGCGCGGGAAGCGGGTTCCCGTCCACGTGGTCATGCTGTCGATTCCTTATCACCTGCTGGAGCGCATGCGAGCTCTGGCAGCACACCAACGCGGCGAGATCGTCGGCGAAGATTACGCGGCCGATATTACGATGACGTTACGCCTCCCGGTGGAGGCGTTTGATCTATTTCAAAATGAGCTGCGCGAATTATCCGCAGGGAAGATCAAAGCGGAAATCATAGAAACGACCGAGATAGTTGTTGCACTATGATCGTTCGCAGAAGGAAATACCTGCCCATGGACCGCTTGAACTGTAAACTAATCGTTACGATTCCCAAATGACTCTTTTAAGTCTGTGAATAGCGTTTCCGCGGCATATGCCTGGTCCGTGACGGAACTAAGACGTTGAGCCATGCTATAAGTAATCAGCCGGATCGACCTACGCCCATAGAAATGTTTGTGATATACCACATTGGCCCCAGCTTCGTCCCAGGCCCAGTTGTGCTGGATATATCGCGAAGCATCAAAGATACGAGTGTAGCCGGTCAAACATTTTTGCTGGCGGATGCTCACATAATGCTCGAAGTACGTCATCACCAATTCACGCAAATTTTTGTACACGGGTTCACGGAATCCCAGATTGATATAGTTGGTCTTCGCCAGCGCGCCCCAGCGTCCTTCGATTTGATACAGCGCAAGTACATGGTCATCGTCCACACCGGGATCAGGCACAATGTCGATCAGAAGCGGTTTGAATCCAATTCGCCAGAGGCAAAGCGCAGCCAGAAAGCCGCCATCCAGACAATGGCCTTGCCCGTCCAACATGACGTTGAGCGGAGACCGGTCTCGTTCTTCGCCTTTATACGTCAGGCCGTTAAGATATTCCTGTATGGCAAATGGTTTGTTGAGGCCGTTGAATGTTTTCCGCAGGGCCTTGGGAAGGTAAGATTCGAATTGTTCGAGAAAATCCATAAAACTACATCGTTTTTATGCGGTTTGCCAGTTCACGCAATTGAGCAGGGCTCACCGGTTTCAACAAAACAATATCGGCAGTCTCGTTCAAGGTTTCAGCCTGACGCTCATCTGCGGTGGCAAGAATTACGCGTGTGTTCCTGAATCGATCATCTGCTCGAAGCCTGGCAAGGATTTCTTTTCCTGGCATTCCTGGCAGGTTAAGATCCAGAACCAGGATGCGTGGCGTAATTTCGGCCAAACGAGTCCACCCGCTGGTTCCATCGGAGCAGGCGCTGATCTCAAAATCCGCCTGAAGGGTGAGCGCAATGATTTCATTCAATTGTGGGTCGTCTTCTATGATAAGTGCCAGCGGTTTCATGGTTTTTCTCCGGCTCCTTTGTTAATGGGCAGGATAATGGTGAAGGTGCTGCCTTGACCTGGCTCACTCTCCAACATGATTCGGCCGCCCATCAATTCGACCAATTGTTTCGTGATCGAAAGTCCCAACCCCACGCCGCGATTGTCGCGTGTAATTGCGCTATTCACCTGGCGGAACGGCTCAAAGATATACCCTTGCGCATCTTTTGGGATCCCGACGCCCGTATCCTGCACCTGGATGGCCCAATGCTCCGAGGTGGGTTGCAAGAGGCGGACGTTCACGCTTCCCTCCCGGGTGAATTTGATCGCGTTCCCCATGAGGTTGATCAGAATCTGACGCAGCCGGCGCTCATCACCCATGATTTCCGAGGGAACTGAGTCGCCGAGAAATGTCCGGAATTGCAAACCCTTTTTCGCTGCTAATACTTCCATGCCGGAGGAGGCTTGTTGTAAGAGAGCTGCCGGTGAAATAAGCCTTTCCTGTAAGGTAGCTGTGTTGGCCGAAAGCTGCGCTTCATCCAACAATTCGTTGACCATATTTGTCAGATAGTTGGCGCTTTCAACAATTTGCAGGACTGCCTTTTTCTGCCCATCGCTTAATTCGCCGAAGGTGCTATCGCGCAGCAATTCTCCATAACCAAGAATCCCTCCCAGCGGTGTGCGGAGCTCGTGACTCACTTTGGAGAGCAGGAGACTTTTTGCTCGGCTGGCTTCCAGGGCCTGATCACGCGCGAGTCGCAGAGCATCCTGCGCATCTTTGATAGCGGTGATGTCGCGTGCCAACGCCTGGAATCCCACAATCTTTTCGCCTTCAAAGATCATCTGAACATTTTGTCCAAACCATATCTCACGTCCATCCGTGGCAATCGCGGGGAATTCGTGATATGTGCTCGGAGTCTTGCTTATTAACTGGCGTTCATAAGTCCGTTTTATTTTGTGACGCAGCTGGGGCACGGCCAGTTCGAGATAATGTTTCCCCAGCACATCTTTCTCTTCATATCCCAGCACTCGTAAAACGGCGGGATTGGCATAACTGATGCATCCATTGATATCCACGCGATAGATCAAGTCATTGGCATTTTCGACGATCTGGCGAAAGCGCGTTTCGTTCTCATGCAAAAGGTTCTCGGCGCGTTTGCGGCGCGTGATATCACGTATTGTAACGATTTGCCCGAGGGTCAGTTTATTTTCATCACGAAGCGTGGAAAGATCCAGCTCATACCAGCGTTGGGCCTCTCCTTCACCCAGCATAATCTCATCTTCCGCGTCAGAGACTTCACGGTAATTTTGCACTAAATGGGGCCAGCGACTAAGCACCTCACGCATGGGCTTGCCGATTAAGTCACTCTCTTTGGAAAGGCCAAGGAATTCCTTCGCCGTGGGATTAATATCCACGATGCGCCGATTGGCATCCACGACCATCATCCCTTCCTTCATGCCGTCGATCACCACATCCCGTGCGAGCGGCGCAATATCCAGTAGATGATGACGGAACAGCGCATAGGCCATTCCAACACCGGTGACCGTGAAGGCGAACGGTGTTAGATCGATCAGGATGGGGAGGAGCCGAAAAATCGTGATGACGTTTGCAATTAATGGTGTCAGCGTCGCCAGTAAGATCCAAATCATCTGCCCACGGTAGGAAGGTGGCCAGCGCAATAAGGCTCGAATGATCAGGACCAAACCGATCATGATCAACGCGTAGGTATACGCGGCATGCACCCAGAACCAAGGCCCATTCTCGGTCTGCAAAAGAAGAAATCCACCCTCGGCAGCCAGTCTTTGTGACGAATGAAACAGTCCGTGCGATTTGTTTGTGAAGATAATGAGGATAGTGATGACGGGCAAAATGGACAGCAGCGCCAGCCGTCGCGTATTGCTCCAGGTTGTGCGACCTGTATATTCCAATGCGAAGATCAACCAGGCAACAGGCGTGGCAGCCACTCCGATAAAAGTTATATTATTCCAGATGATTTTGGTCGGCAGATCCGTTGCGGCAAGCTGAAATATGTAACTCAGGCCCCACTGAAACAGGATTAACATTAACGCCGCAAATGGCGGTGCTCCAGGCGTTCTGCGATTTCGCCAGGTATACCAGGCCAACGCACCCGATATCGCGGCCGCGATAAAGAGCGGTATCATATTGGGAGTGAAGTGATAAGGCATCGCGCGACCCTGGTAACCAATCGTATCTGGATTATATCGTAGGGAAGTGGGGGTTCCATTGAAAGTCGCTTGCTACCTTGGCGGCAGGTTGGCGATTTCAAGGCAAATGACCCAAACCTAAAACGTGTGGTGGCCAAGCCAAACCACGCCATCATCCTGGGTACAGGAAATAGTGGGGATCTACCTCAGTACGAAACAGGAAGTAATTTGCTTACTGGCATGAAAGCCAGAACCTTAGTGAACTGGACAAACTTGGCAACCAATATGCCAGGTATACACATAAATTGAAATTTGACCAGTTCAGGATTCCAAGCCCAATCAAAACAAAGACGGTCGACGCAATCGTTTCGAGATTGAGCGGCAGGCGTCGCGCATCCTTTCTGTCATTGCCCATTCTAAATTTCTCATTGCGCGTGAGCGGCCTGCCATAAACATAAGCAGAGGCTGTCAATGCCGCCAGACCAGCGGCTGTCAACAACACGCCCATCAATTGAATGACGTAAGGGTTTCCCATATCTGCATTCTATCAGCAACGATGCTGAAAACAAGACCTTCCAGAATGCGTATCCTAGAACAAATATTCGGGTTACATAGAACGGAGGATGGAGTGGTTCCATTCCTATTTTCACCCGGAGGCAAGTATGCCAGATTTCAGTACTATCAATTGGTTGGCTGTTATTGTTTGTGTCGTTGTCAGTATGGTCAGTGGATTCCTATGGTATCACCCCAAATTATTCTTCCCCGCCTGGTGGGCGGGCATAGGCAAATCCGGGGAACCTGGCAATCCTAACCCGATGATCTATGTATTTACGATAATCGCAGCATTGGTCCAGGCTGTCTTCGTATCCCTCATACTTAATACGATGGGAACTTCAACAGCGACGGCTGGTGCGCTAGCAGGTTTTATGCTCTGGCTAGGTTTTGTTGCGCCAACCAATTTGGTTAACAAACTTTTCGCGGGTCATGGCCTTAAAGTCTGGGCGATTGAGGCCGGAAACCATTTGCTTAACTTCCTGTTTTTTGGTGCGATTCTGGGGGCGTGGCACTAAGAAGCGATCGTTGAACACGGCGGACGACTCCAGTCATCCGCCGTGCGTTTTCGGATTCAAACTTTAAGTTTCAAATACCTTGACGGGTGGAAGAGTGTGGTTAAAATAGAACATGCGTTCTATTTTGTTTCTCCATGCATAGATAATTTGTTCAGAGATGACAAGACATGTCATTCTGTCCGAAGGAGAGAGTCATGACCACAAGCCGTCAATTCTCTTTGGCCCTGGAAGCGCTGCTTGAGCTAAAAGCAGAGGTTGTCTCACCTTTGCTGCGTGCCAAGCCGGTACTTGCCGCGCCAACTTTGAATGGTGTCCTGGCTGAGATCGGAGCGCTGCCGCGGGAAGCTTTGTTTCTCGGCATCGCACTGGATGGATTGCCCGTGTTGCTAAATCTAAACGATTCGATTCCAGGGCCGATATTGATCGTTGGGGATGCGGGTTCAGGCAAGACATCCTACCTGCAGATGATTGCACAAACGGTGCAACAAACGCAGCGTGCGGAGAACGTCCAGTTTGCCGTGATCACACATCGACCGGACGAATGGGAGGATCTCCCATCAACTGACCACGGGGTGGGTATCTTTTTGGCGAATCATAAGGCAGCGCAAGAGCTGCTGCTCTCGCTTTCGAGCTGGGCCCATGTCAATAAGTCCAAACAATCGGTATTGCTATTGATCGACGATCTGGAAGCCATCACAAAAATGGATGATGAAGCGCTTCAGAATTTTCGTTGGCTCCTGTTGCGCGGACCGGCTCATCGTGCATGGCCAATCTTGACGATGAATCCTGAGAAATACGGCGAAGTGTTACCATGGATTCCCCTCTTCCGCACCCGCATCTTTGGCAGGATTGAAAAACAGCAAATTGCTGAGGCCGTTGGCGCGGACGCAGCGTCTGTGTTGGAAAAGCTCGAGGCGGGGATTCAGTTTTCCCTGCGGGAGAACGGGAACTGGCTCCGCTTCTGGCTACCGCGTCTTGATTCTTAAAATTGATGGGGGATTTCCCTACCAAATGCTAGGCGTGTTATATTTCTTATGCTACAATGCAAAGCGTCGATAGCATGAAATTTGGGCGGTCCGACAATCAGAGGGATAGTTTTCTTTCTGGCGCCTGGGTGCCGAGATCCCCGTTGTCATGCACAGATGATCCGTTATGCCGTGAAGGGCTCGCACCGCACGGCGCCATTGAGGAGACAGTGAATTTCATGGAAGCGAAACTATATGTTGGAAACCTGCCATATACCATCGTTGATGCCGACCTCCAAAGTTTGTTTGAGCAGGCGGGCACGGTAAAATCTGCGCAGGTGATTCGAGACCGCGAAAGTGGACGCTCCAAGGGCTTCGGCTTTGTTGAGATGTCCTCGTCGGATGAAGCCAATGCCGCAATCAATTTGTTCCACGGCAAAGACTTCAATGGTCGCCCTCTGACGGTAAACCTGGCCCGTCCACGTGAAGAACGTTCAGGCGGCGGTGGTTTCCGGAACGGCGATCGGAGACAGGGCAGCGGTGGTCGCGAACGAAGACGCAGCTTTTAACCGAGTTCAATTTCTCTAAAAATGTCTGAGCCAGATGGGTAGCGCCAACCATTTGGCTCGATTTATTTCAGCAAGAATGGAGAGTGGGGAGTAGCTCTCGTGCCGCGCGACAGCGGATCGCATTTGGATTTTGTCCACTGATCAGCAAATAACTGCGCGAGTTTTCCATTGGGTTTCTCGAATGCGATTTCCTGGGCTAAAGGGGCCTTCTATATGGTATGCTTATAAAAAATACCTGAGGACAGTCATCCGTGAAGGTGAAAAATCATATTCCAATGGAGTTTGTCATCCGAGGCTATCGCTCTGATGATTTTGACGCCGTGACGATATTGTGGCGGATTTCAAGGGAGAAGTCTCTCCCTGAGTTCCAAATGATGAAAGGCCATTTTTTCTACGAAGATCAAAACTACTTCCAAAATCACATCCTGAAAGAAAACGAGATTTGGGTGGTGGATGTGGATGATCGCCCGGTAGCATTCATGGCGATGAACAAAGATTTTATTGACCAGTTATATATCCATCCCGATTATTGGCGACGCGGCATTGGGCAGAGTTTGCTGGAGTTTGCCAGGCAACGTTCCCCCCAGCATTTGTGGCTCTATACACTTCAAGCCAATGTGAACGCACGGGTTTTCTACGAGAAAAATGGATTTGTAGCCGAAAAGTTTGGGGTGAGTCCACCACCCGAATCGGAACCAGATGTGGAATATCATTGGCACAAACCTTAAATTCAGAGTCATGAATTAAGATCGAACCGTAAGCCATGCGCGCCACCTACCTTGAAGTAAACCTTACCCAATTAAGAAAAAACGTGGAGGCGATTCGGGCACACGTCGCACCGGCGCAGGTAATGACCATGATCAAGGCGAATGCTTACGGTCACGGAGTGAGCGGGGTCGCGCCTTTTCTCGAACCCTTTGTGGATTTTTTTGGTGTTGCAATCGTCGAGGAGGGTATTCTTCTCAGAGAATTGGGAATCAAGAAGCCCATTCTTGTGGCCGGCGGCACGTTGCCGCAACAGGTCGTTCAATTCGCTGAATATGACCTTATGCTGACTGGCTCGTCTATAGGGTTATTGGACGTGGCGGAGGAAGTATCTCGCCTGACCCAAAAACGTATAAAAGTTCATCTGAAAATTGATACAGGCATGGAGCGCGTGGGAGTTCATGAGTATGAAGCAGAACCATTCATCAACCATTCTCTGAGGCTGAAACACGTGGATGTGGAAGGCATCTACACACATCTCGCAAATGCAGAAGAGCCGGATCTCGTCCATGCTCGTTTGCAATGGGAAAGGTTTCAGGAGGTGCTGCGGATCTACGATAGACGCAGCGAACCGCTTCCACCTTTGCGGCATATGGCAAATTCCGCGGCGATTTTGCAATTTCCTGAAAGTTATTTTGATATGGTACGTCCTGGTTTGATGTTGTATGGAGTGTATCCAAAAGCCGTGACGCAGACCATCGAAGTCGGTCCGGCGTTAACCTGGCGGTCGCAGGTCGCATATAGCAAGATCACACAGCCTGGGCGGGCCGTCAGTTATGGGTCACTGTGGCAAGCCGAAGCTGAAACTCGAATCGTTACCATTCCATGTGGGTATGCTGACGGTTATTTCCGCCGTATGACGAATCAGGCTCAGGTGATCGTCAACGGTAAACGCTATCCACAAGTGGGGCGGATATGCATGGATCAGTTTATGGTCAATGTAGGGATGGACGATGCCGGGGTAGGGGACGAGGTCGTGCTGCTCGGTGATGGGATTTCAGCTCACGATCTGGCAGAGTGGATGGGCACCAATGAATATGAAGTACTGACCAGCATCGGTGAACGTGTGCCGCGTCAGTTTGTCAATGGCTAATGGTAGAATGGGGCGATTTTGTTTCTGAGGTGAATCTTGAAAAGTGTTGCAGAAAGATATCTGTTTCTATTTGTAATTGCCGGTCTCATCGTGTCGCTCGATCAGTGGACGAAAAGCTTGGTTCGTGCACACCTGGCGCTGAGTGAAACCTGGCTGCCTGATTCGTTGAACTGGCTCAGCCCGTATGCCCGAATCGTGCATTGGTACAACACGGGTGCTGCATTTGGCATGTTCCAGAGCGGTAGCATGGTCTTCACAGTTCTTGCAATTATTGTGATCGGCGCAATAATTTATTATTTTCCGCGCGTCGAAAATAATGACTGGACTTTGCGTCTGGCGATGAGTATGCAGTTGGCAGGCGCGGCTGGGAATCTAATTGATCGTCTCAGGTTTGATGGCAGGGTGACCGACTTTATTTCGGTTGGAACGTTTCCCGTATTCAATGTGGCAGATGCAAGTATCAGTATCGGCACGGCGATTCTTCTGCTGGGGGTTTATCTGCAGGAGCGGGCCGCGCAAAGAGCCGGGGCGCTTGAGCCGAAGCAGCCAAGCGAAGCAACCAGTGAGTGACCGTGTTGTCCAGCTCCGTTTTGAAAAGCTATCCACTGAACGACTTGATAAATTTCTGACGGAGTCGCTGCCCGAATTTTCCCGTTCACGGATCCAGGGCTTAATAGCAGATGGATTTGTGGATGTGAACGGTCACCCGGCGAAGAAGGCTGGTCAAACCCTGGAGCTTGGAGCTACGCTGACAGTTCGGATTCCGCCACCCGTGCCAACCGCTTTGGTGGCCGAAGAGATTCCGCTCGATATCATCTTTGAGAACGAAGATTTGCTCGTAGTCAATAAACCGGCAGGCATGGTCGTCCATCCGGCTGCGGGCCACGCCAGTGGAACCCTAGTCAATGCAGTGCTGGGATACGATTCAGATCTGGAGGGAATTGGTGGTGAAGAGCGGCCTGGTGTTGTCCACCGCCTGGATAAGGAAACCTCTGGATTGATTCTGCTCGCAAAGAACGAACGCGCCCATCGCTGGCTTCAGGATCAGTTTCGTCTGCGAAAGGTGGAAAAGACGTATCTGGCACTGGTGGATGGGAAGCCGCCGACGCCGACTGGTCGTGTGGAGGCACACATTGGGCGTGACCCCAGGAATCGCAAGCGGATGGCTGTTACGTCTGCGAGCAAGGGGCGAGAAGCGATTTCAGAGTATAAAACTCTGGAGAGCTTCAAGAACCATACCCTACTTGAGTTCCATCCACTGACGGGCCGCACACATCAGATTCGCCTTCATTGTGCATTCTTGAAATGCCCAATCGTCGGGGATGCAGTTTATGGAAGAAAAAATGCCAGCCGGCCAAGCAGCCGTCACTTCCTGCATGCATACCGTTTGAAGATCGTTTTGCCTGGTGAAAAAGAACCACACCACTTTGAAGCTCCATTACCTGAGGATTTAGAGCGGGCCTTGAGTCAACTGCGTTCATGAAGCCGTTGCTTTTGGTCAAACATTCCGTGCCTGAGATCGTGGAAGGCATGCCGGCCCGCGAGTGGGTTCTTTCCGAGGAAGGTCGAGAACGTGCTCGAAAATTGGCCGCGTTGTTGCTTCCGTATCAGACTGAAATAATCTTATCGAGTGTCGAGCCAAAAGCCTGGGAGACTGCATCAATTTTGGCTGAAGTGCTTGGCCTGACTGTTCAGGCTGTCAATGGCTTGCAAGAACATGACCGAAGTACGTCTCCATATTACGCAAAGAGTGAATTTGAAAAGCTGGTTCAGGAATACTTTGAAAAGCCCGACCTGCTCGTGTTTGGAAAGGAGACAGCCAGGCAGTCGCTTGCACGGTTTCGAGAAACAGTTGAGACTGCTGTGGAAGCCCACAGGGATAAGATCATGATGATCGTCTCGCATGGAACGGTTATCTCTTTGTTCGTAGCCTGGCTGACCGGCTGTGATGGCTTGGCTCTGTGGCAGAGCCTGGGCCTGCCGTCTTTTGTCGTACTGGATATGCATTCTCGGAAATTGCTGAGAACCGAAAATCTACCCTGAGGAGAAAACTTGATGGACTACATTGATCTGCGTTCCGATACCGTCACCAAGCCAACTCCAGAGATGCGCGAAGCGATGGCAGAGGCAGAGGTTGGTGATGATGTCTATGGCGATGACCCTACGCTCAACCGACTGGAGGAACTGGCTGCAGATAGATTGGGCAAGGAAGCAGCAGTTTTTGTCCCATCGGGGACTATGGGCAACCTGATTGCGTTGATGGTTCATTGCCAACGCGGTGAAGAGGCCATCGTTGGCACCAGGTCACATATCTATTTAAACGAGGCAGGTGGGATGTCTGCACTCGGTGGAATTATGCCTAACCCCATTCCCAACCAAAACGATGGAACTCTGGACCTGGATGATATCCTGGCCTCGATCCGAACGGAAGATGTGCATCATCCCATTACGCGTTTGATTTGTCTTGAGAATACTCAAAACGCTTGCGGCGGTATACCGCTATCACGGGAATATATGCACCAGACGAGTGAACTAGCTCATTCCCATAACTTGTATCTGCATATCGACGGTGCTCGAATCTTCAATGCTGCCACGGCACTGAATGTGGATGTGAAAGAGTTGGTCGCGCCGGCCGACTCAGTGATGTTTTGCCTGAGCAAGGGACTTTCATCACCGATCGGTTCAATTCTGGTTGGGACGAAAAAATTCATCGCACGCGCTCGTCACATCCGCAAGATGTTGGGCGGCGGAATGCGCCAGGTGGGCGTAATCGCCGCAGCGGGCATTATTTCCATGGAGCGGATGACAAAACGTCTCGGTGACGATCATGCGCGTGCCAAACGGCTGGCCAGCGGGTTGAGAAATATCAGCGGAATTGTCCTCGATGAAGATACCCCTTATACCAATATGGTCTACTTCAATCTGGCTGAGCATGTATCGTTTGACGAAAAAGCATTGTGTGAGAAAATATCGGAATTTGGTGTTTTGGTAGATTGGGCTAGCCCACGTCGCTTCCGGCTTGTCACGCACTATTGGGTGGATGATCAGGCTGTCGGAAAAACGATCGAGGCGTTTCGCGCAGTGCTTGGCTGAAAAGTACTGAGCCGGCGATTAGGCCTGCTCAATTTCCGCTGACCGGATCTGTTCCCAATGTCGTTCATTCGGCTCAATCTGATTGCGTCCCCGTTCTTTTGCAACATATAGGCGGCGATCCGCCAGATCAATAAGTCGAAAAATTTCCCCGGCTTCCGGTGGAAAGACTGCGATCCCTTGACTAATCGTTGGCACGGGTACGGTTCTGTGCTCGCGGTCCTCCATTCTAATTTCAGCCATTGAATCACCAATCCGTTTGGCCACCTGCCATGCCTGCTCGCCTGTTGCATTCGGCAGGGAAATGATGAATTCCTCACCACCCCATCGGCCAACTGCATCAGCTTGTTTGATGTGTCGCTTGATAATCGTGCATAAGGAAGTCAATATTTGGTCGCCTATCAAATGTCCATAGGTATCATTGTATTGTTTGAAGAAATCAATGTCAAGCATGATCAGGCTGAGCGGATTTCCGGCATGCGAGCTTGTTTCTGCCTGTTCGGCCAGCTTCTTGAGGAAGTAGCCATGATTATAGACTCCGGTCAAACTGTCCAGCCGCGCCTGTTCCTCCACCTGAGCATGTCGGACTGAATTATCTAAAGCCAGAGTCACATGTTGGGCAAGACTGGATAGAAGTTCAAGGTCGCCTAGATCAAAGGCATTCGGTCGGTAGGAAGCCATTGCCATAATTCCCATAATATTGGACGCCTTAAGCGGTACCCCGATCCAGGCCAGGCTCGCTTTTTCCTTTCCCACGACTCGGACTTCCACGCCTTCCAACAGCACATCTTCACGCAAGTCTGGCAGGAACAATTCCTTTTGATTCTTGATTACCCACCCTGAAAGGGTGCCCTCCAGTGGCAGCTCTACTCCATTGAAAAATTCACCATCATCGTACATGAGGTCGAGGCAAATGTTGTCACCTTTGAGTGTGCCGACAAAGTATGAGTCAGCTTCGAGGGTATCCAGAATCGTCGCATTCAAGATGGATAAAACCTGCGTAGTATCCAGCGATAACATCAATTGCCGGCTGACTCGATTGATTGTTTCCAATCGATGAATATGCTGTTGTGTGGTGCTTTTGATCCGAATGTATGTTTCTGTGGCAATTACAGAAATAATGAAAGGGGCAACATATCCAAGCGTAGTCGTTAAACCGGTGAATCGCTGCAAGCTTCCTGGCAGGCTAATGATAAATGCCGTCAGTAAGGTAACTAGGGCGTGCTTACGTCCTGAGCCGATTGTCACAGCCATCACACCAAGTACTACCAGAATCTGCACGAGGTCCATCAAATGGCCTGGAAGCACATAGGGCAGCAATCCCAACGTTACACCGCTTATCAGAGCGAAGGACCAGCCAAGATTCTCCCGGGTGAAGCCTGAGCGAGTCACTACTGTCGTGTATAACAGTACGCCGATTATGCCGCCCAGCCCATATAAAGTCATCCATAGATTGGGAGCAGTTTCTGCCAGTGCGCCCTCCACGGCAATCAGCACCATGAAAAGCACAATAGCCAAGATGGCAGGAGCTATGAACCGCCTTACTTCGTGCGCGGAAAACGCAGTATTGGGTCGTCTGCTTTTCATGCGGTCGCTATTACTGGTTCTACGAATTCAGAATAGGGAAGTTCAGCCAGTGCAGCCACAATCTGTGTATCGAACAAGATATTTGACTGTTCACGTAGATAAGCGACCGCCTCATCAGGAGTCGAGCGTTTTCGATAACTTCTTTTGCTGGTGAGGGCGTCGAATACGTCAGCGACCGCGAAGATGCGTGCGAACAGAGGGATGTCCTCTCCTTTTAGCCCGAACGGGTAACCTGATCCATCCCAACGTTCATGATGGTAACGGACCACCGGCATACATTCCTGAAGAAATGGGATGCGTTCGACAATTCGGGCCCCAATGTCGGGATGAGTCCGCATGACCTTCCATTCGTCCTCCGTC
>Ga0114129_10006634_pt1 | contig 16432 bp, 11 predicted proteins | sample RhiMetdeltSRZDD1_FD_80071 | JGI IMG/M metagenome (GOLD analysis project Ga0114129, IMG submission 80071) | Populus rhizosphere microbial communities from Tennessee, USA - Rhizosphere MetaG P. deltoides SRZDD1 (version 2) (version 2) | ecosystem: Host-associated > Plants > Roots > Rhizosphere >... | reverse complement strand
GGACGCCCGAGCCCTGCAGGAGGCCTGTCTGCTCGGCGCGTATCGCCCCGCCCATCGGCTGTCCGACGCGCAGCGGCATGTGCGGGGCCGCCTGGCGGTGCGCGATGCCTTGGTCCGGACCCGTTTCGAGTTGGTCATCAATATGAAGACGGCAAAGCGACTCGATCTCACCATTCCGCCGGCGGTCCTGGCGCGCGCGGACGAGATCATTCAGTGACCGAGCGTCCCGTCAGTCGGAAGGTGCACCCCAGCATTTTACACATCAAGCGGGACACCACCTCGCTAAGACGTTGAAATCAGTGGTGTAATGAAGGTCCTGACGACGGCATGAGAACTTGGCGATCGCCAAGGCCGAGGTCTCAAAAGTGTCGAATGCCAGCCTATGGCTGACGCCATGCGGCGATGTCCAGGCTTAGGAAGAGGATTCGAGACACCCGACTGCGATCGGTTCGCCAGTCTGCGGTATTCTCCCTGACAATGTTCGAGGCGATCGACCTGGGAATTGAACTTTCGGTAGACATCCCAACCGGCCCGGTCCGTCTCGAGCTTGACAGGGTCTTTCCCCAACTCCAGACGGCGACTCGCAGCGAGTTCACGCAAGCCCCGTGATCACGCTCGTTGCGCTTGGATTGGCCCTCACGGCTGTCGCACGCGGCCTTGAGCGCCAGTTCGCCTCGTGGAAGGAGACCGAGCGCGCGAGCTCGGAAGGGCAGCCTCGGCCAAACCGAGGAGAGGGAGGATCGACAGGCATGCAAATCTCAAGGCAATTTGGCGTCACCACATCGCTCCTGGCGTTGCTGGCGACCGCCTGCATTGGATTATCGACTTTGAGTCCAGCCGCGACGGCGACGGCGGCGGACAAGATCAAGGTCCGCTACGGACTGCCAACTGCACCGCCAGCGATCACGACCGTCGGCGTCTACTACGCGCTCGACAATGGTTACTTCGCCGAGCAAGGGCTCGACGTCGAAGTGATCACCTATCCGGGATCGACGACGGCGACCAGGGCGCTGCTGAGCGGCAGCGCGGACATCGTCGAGGTCGGAGGCGACACGGCTTTCCTCGCGCGGCAGAACGGCGCACCGATCAAGATCATCAGTGCCCCCGTTGCCAAGGGGACTGACGTCATGGTCGCTGGGAAGGGCATTACGCAGTTCAGCCAGCTGACTGGGAAGACCTTCGCAATCACGGATCCCGGCTCCACCGGTGAGGCGCTCGGCAGGATCGTCCTCGAACGGTACGGCGTCAACCCTGCCTCGCTGCAGTTCGTCTCGATCAGCTCCCCGGCAGACCGGATCCGGGCCCTGTTCGCGGGTCAGGCTCAGGTCACTGCAGCCACGATCGTCGTGCTCCAGCCCGTCCTGGACGCGATCGCCAAGGGCGAGGCCACGGTCCTCACATCGTTCGCCAAAGAGTTCCCGGATATCCCCCTCGCCTACAACATCACGAGTGACGCGATCATCGCCAAGAGTCCGGACATGCTCGTGAAGTTCCTCACGGCGGAGATCAAGGGCTACCGATGGGCCGTGGCGAACCCCGACAAGGCGGCGGCGATTGCCATTAAGTACGTCCCGAACACGACGCTCGAGCTGATGATCACCGGCCTGAAGCAGCTCGCTGACCTCAAGGTCTACGGTCTTGATGGCGGGATCAGCGCCGAGCAGATCCAGAAGACGCAAGACGCCCTCAAGGCGATCAAGAAGCTCACCACCGTCTTGAAGCCGGAGGACGTCGCCAATGCGACGTTCGTCCAACAGGCCGTCAAGGCCCTGGGCGGCTGAGTCGTTGTTGGGAGGTCTCCCGTCTTCCGTCGTCCAAGCGCTCGCCGGCCTGGATCCAATTGGGCTTACCAGCGAGCTGCTTAAGATCAGGAGTCCAACTGGCGAGGAGTTACCGTGCGCTCGCTTCCTTGCCAGTTGGTTGCGTGCCCAGGGCGTCCGCGCGCGGTGTCGCCGGCTGAGCCATGGGCGAGCCAATGTCGAAGCCGTCGTCCCTGGCCCGGCCGACGGCCCGAGCCTTCTCCTCTTCGGTCACCTCGATACATCATTCGTCGTCGACACCGCGCTGACACATTCGGTCCTGAGTGATGCGGGCCGCACCACCGCTGCCCGCGACACCCCACGGAACGGTCGGTTCGTGGGCCAGGACGCCTACAACATGCGGGCGGGACTGGCTGCTGGAGCAACGGCGGTGGCTGCCATACAACGGGCCGGTCTCGGGCTCGCGGGCAGTGTCCTGTTCGCTGGCCTGGCTGGCGAAAGCGAGAAGGTTCCCATCCGGACGCCGATGGCTTCCTTTATCGGGCCTGCCTTCGGCGGGGCCGGTTGGGGAGCCCGTCGTTACCTGAAGAACGCTCCCCGTGTCGATTTCGCGGTCTCGACCGGGCCGTCGGACCTTCACGTGGTGAACGGCCAGGCCGGGTCGTCGTTCGTGGCGATCATCATCCGCGGCCAGGCCGCCTACCTTGGCCGTCGGGATGCCGTCACTGGCTCTGGTCCGCTCGAAGCGGCGGCCGACCTCATCCCCGTTCTGACTGTCTGGGCACGCCGGTACGAACGACAGGCTGTCCAGGACATTGGCCTGGGCCGGATCCGGCCACGGGTGACGATCGGGGCCATCCAGGCCGGGTGGCCTTTCGCTCCGGTCTGGTCCCCCGCTACCTGCCGCCTGTACCTCAATGTCCGCTCGAGTCCGGCCCAGTCAAACGCGATGGTCATCGCAGGGCTGTCGGATGCCGTGAACGCCTTTGCCTCGACGAGGCCGGACCTGCGCTTCGAGCTCGAGGTGTATCACGACACCGGACCCGGCGTGACACCGATCGGTGCGAGCATTGTGCAGGCTGCGATCCGAGCCGTGGCCGAGGTGGTGGGGAAACCCCCGGCGCGGTTTCCAGACGGCTTCGCCGACAGCACGAACGACACCAACGTGTTCAGAGCGGCTGGTATACCTACAATCCAGCTCGGTCCGGGTGAGCGGCGAGCGGATGTGCCCGGCTCCGCTCAGCTGATCCCTGAGGTCGCGGTCGCGGACATCGAGATGGCCGCCAGGATCTATGTCCACCTGGCGATGCAGGTGTGCGGGACCGGGGCAACGTCCGCAGATCCAGCCACGGGCCGGGTAGGGCCCCGGTCATCGACAATCGGCAGGTGGTCGTCGGCGGAAGCTCGCTGACTGCCGAGCAGGTCGTCGCAATCCGCGAGTTCCTCGACAAGACGCGTCATCTCGGTGGAGGGAGTGGCGTATAGGAGACGAGCAGCGGGGCTTGAGGGGTCTTAACTCAAACGTACAGACGAAACCCGAGCGACTTTTGCCGCTCGCTGGCCACCTGTTCAAGAGACACGCCGTTACGGAGTCAGCCACGCGAAAAAGAGCAGCGCTAGGAGCACGGACCCCCAATAAACGACTATCATGCCAAGATCTCGTGAGAGCAGCGAGATGAGCGCCCCGAAAATGCCACTGCCAATCACTAGCATGATGGCCTTCACCAGCTTCAATTGCTTGTCGGCTCGCTCATGCCTTCCTGCCCGGGCGAGTTTGGACGGCGTGACTAACAAGCCACTGGAACTCGAAGGCGTCGTGGCAACCGCCGGTGGCAACCGCGCCGTAAGTGCCCATTTCCACATACGTTGTCACCGCAAGGCTGAGACACGGGTTCGAGTCCCGTTGGAGCGCGCCACTCGATTCTTCTTAGCGTTCTTGCCTCCGGGACATCGTCAAATCACGAACCGGCCGCGGACGTCACGCCGCTCCCTTGAAGCGACTCAAGCTGAAATCTGAGTCCCGATGGCCGCGTTCGAGTCACGACTCCTCCGAACCTCAGATTGCGGGCGACGGCGGCGGGATGTCCTGGGCCGGGGCGGGACCGGGGCGGCGCGAGTGGCCAAGAGCCGCTGACCGGGGGCCAGTCCCCGGACCACCGCCGTCCTGCAGGACGTGCCTGACCGGCGCCCGAGGCGGGTCGCATCCCCCCCGACACCGAGTCGGCCTCGCGACCAGATGTCTCGTCGGCTCGTGGCTGGTTCCGAGGAAACGCCCGCCACGTTGGCCCGTTGTCGTGGCATCGGCCCTGCATTCCTAGCAGGTTGAGGGCTCCGGGCCGCTGGGGGTTCCCGACCCGGACGGTGGCGTCGGCGGTGAGACGCAGCCGGGCGAAATCGGGTCACTACGCGGGGGCGTCCACACGGAGAGAGTGAAGGAGGGTTTCACATGGCTGGGATCGCCCGGGATTTCCGGAGGGTGAACATTTGGGCAGTCGCGTTGTTGGCTGCCGGGGCCCTTGCCTCCTGTACCCTTTTTCCCACGTCGCAACAGCCGGTGCAGTCGACCAGCCCGAGCGTCACCTACAACTACCGGACTGACCAGGAACTGATTCAGGTCAACCAGCGTGCGACGACGTATTGCAGCCAGTATCAAACTGCCCCACGAGCGGCGAGCATCACGACCAATGCAGACGGTAGCAAAGCCGTGCTCTTTGAATGCGTCCGGACGACGTCTCCTGCGCCGCCGGCGACCACTCCTAGCCAGAGCTACACGTATCGGACGGATCAGGAGCTGGTGCAGGCGTCGCAGACCGCTGGCGCTTACTGCCTGAGCCAAGGCTCGCAGCCGATGACGTGGAGAATGGGGACCAACGCGGACGGAACCAAGACGGTAACGTTCCAATGTGGCCCACGTTGAGCGGGCCCGGCTGAACCGAGTGTGACCTAGCTCCCGTCGCGCTGGGCGGACGCTTGAGCCGGTCTCCCGGCCTCAGGTTGAGAATCGCTTCGGGGAAGACGAGGGGCATGGTGCGACAACCCATGCTCGTCATGCGATTCACCGGTACGACTGTCAGAAATGCCCGCGCGCCGTTGGCGTTCGCACGGCACATGAAATAGGCGTGCCCCGGGAGAAGGAGTCTTGGTCCTTCAGGCCACCGGCAACCTGAAGGGCGTGTCAGACTCTTCTACTCCTTGAGTTTTCGGTCGGCGCGCAACCGTTGACTCATCGCGGCTTTGAGTTCGAGCATTACGGTCTCGTGCGCCTTCACCGCACTGAACTGCGCATGACTGACGACGAATGCTCGGACCGGCGTTCGGCTCGCCACGGTTGCCGTCGCGGCGTCGAGCTCCATCATGCTGATCTCACCAAAGAAGTCGTGCGGTCCCAGCGTACGCCGGTACTTGCCGCCCACCGAGACGTCCACCAAGCCCTCCAGGATCACGAAGAAGGCCTGGTTCCCCGCCCCTTGGGTGATCAGCACGGTGCCAGCCGGGATGCTGACCTCGCTGATCTGGCCAGCCAGGAATTGTAAGTCCGCGTGGGCGAGGTCTGAGAAGAGCGGGATCGCCTTGAGCTGGTCCACACGTATGGCCATGTCTCTCCTCCGGGTCTCGTGCTACGCGACGACGCGCTCGAAGGGAGTCGGCGCGGCCATAGCTCGAGAGGCTGGCCAAGCTCCACGACTCAGCGCTTCCTCATGCCAGCGGTGGCTGGCGTAGAGGATCCGCACCGCAGAGGGGTCTGGCTGGCGCGCCATCACGAGGACGCCTGACGGGCTCCGTCAGTCCTCGCGGCGAGCCACGACGCAGCACACGCGCGCGCTCGATCGGTGATTGGGCGAGGCCAGGGTGTCGAGCAAAATCCTGACGAAGTCGTCGAAGCGCTCCCCCATGAACATCTTGAGGCCCACGATGCGCCGCAACCGTTCTCGCCACGCCTCGAGCACGTCGGGCGCCGCCGCGCCATCGAACGCGAGCTCGTCGTCCGGCACGGTCCCCTCGTGCACGACCCCGAGCCCGACCGCCCGCGCCGCCGCGGCCAGCCGGCGTCCCGCCTCGAAGTCGTAACGACCGGCGCGTCTCGCCTCGTCGTAAAAGCGCGCGACCTCGTCCCGAAACCGCGACGGCAACGCTTCGTGCCCGAGGAGGTCGTCGATCTCCACCAGGGCCACCCAACCTCCCGGACGGAGACACTCGCACCAGCGGGCCAGGAAAAGTACGCCGCCACGAAGCTCGCCCACAGACCATCGACGTGGCCGAATCGATCCGGAGTGAGGTCACGGAGGTCCAGGTGTACGACGCGAATGCCCGGATGGTCGACCCGCGCGGTCGTCAGTAATTCCTCGTTCCTGTCGATGCCTACCACCTCCACACCGAGTCGACTCAGCCGCGCCGCCATCTGCCCCACGCCGCATCCGAGATCGAGCACCACTTCGTCCCATCGCCGCCAGCGATCCTGTCGGCGGTACTGCTCGGCGAGGCTCGCCATCGACACGGATCCGCGCACCCTCACGGCAGGCACACGCACTCGCCCGGGGCCCGAGTGCTCAGGACGTCGGACCAGCCCTGACCACTCGGCCTCGATGGTGCGCGGCCAGCGCGGGCGGTGTCAAGGACGGCACCGGCCCCGCTGCCGGCCTGCCCCAACCGCCCGCGTGCCTCACGGAAGGCTGGATCAATCCTCCATGCTCCCCTGTTGGGCCGGTGGCCAACTCGCAGGTGCCGCATGACTCGCGAGGGAGCCGACGCTGGCTATGGCTCGTGCGGATGAACCGCAGAACCGTTAGGCTCAATCCACCCAAGACCTTGGTGCCCTGGCAGGGATCATCGAATCCCCGGCCATTCCTACCTTGCCCACGAGGCCGCCTTCGCTTAGCCTGTGGTCGATCTCTGCGCGTCGGTCACGTCGGTGACCGGCAAGGAGAGCCACATGCCTCGTGGCGCGAAGGGTGCAAAGCCCGCAAAGGCGAAGGTCGAAGCCCAGCATCCTGCTGCCCGGACGTCCCGGAAGAACGAAAGCTCTCAGGCGCGCCAGCTCGAGAAGCGCCTGGCGGAGGCACAGGAACAGCAGACGGCCACCGCCGAAATACTGCGCGTCATCTCGAGCTCACCCACCGACGTTCAGCCCGTGTTCGAGACGATCCTCGACAACGCCACGCGACTTTGCGAGGCGCAGCGCGGCGCCCTGTTCCTTTTCGACGGGGAGGCCTACCATGCCGTCGCCTTCCGGGGCGCCGCTTCGGCGCTCGTCGAGCACCACACCCACGTGCCCATCCGACCGGGGCCGCACACGGCCCTGGGTCGGGTCATCCGGGAGCTCCGGCCCGTGCACATCGACGATGTGCTCGAGGACACGGCCTTCGGCGAAGGCGATCCGCTACGTCGAGCCGTGGTCGAGCTCGAAGGTATGCGAACGCTCCTGATGGTGCCGCTGCTGAAGGAGGGGCGGCTCGTCGGCACTATTTCCGTTTACCGCCGCGAGGTTCGTCCCTTCACGGACCGTCAGATCGGCCTCATGCAGATCTTCGCCGCACAGGCCGTCATCGCCATCGAGAATGTCCGGTTGTTCACGGAGCTACAGACGCGAAACACCGAGCTGGCCGAGTCGCTGGAGCAGCAGACGGCGACCGCCGAGATCCTCCGGGTGATCTCGAATTCGCCGACCAACACGCAACCGGTGTTCGACGCCATTGTGCGCAGCGCGGCACGATTGTGTGACGGTGTATTCTGCAATCTCTTCCGTTTCGACGGCGTGCTGCTTCACCTCGTGGCTGCGCACAACTTGTCGCCGGAGGCACTCGAGGTCGCACGGCAGATTTTCCCCGCGCCGCTGACCCGTGAGCTCACCGCGGGTCGGGCGATCCTCGACCGCGCCGTTGCCCACATTCCGGATGTCGAGAAGGATCCAGAATTGGACCCGTCGTTTGCCCGGGCAATCGGCGCTAGAAGCGCACTGACGGTCCCCATGTCCAGCGACGAGCGAGATCCTTCGGGTGATCAGCAGCTCGCCGACCGATGTGCAGCCGGTCTTCGACACGATCGTCAGAAGCGCCGTGAGGCTGTGCGACGGACTCTTCAGCGCGCTCTTTCAGTTTGACGGCGAGTTGCTCCATCTGGTCGCCCATCACAACTACACCCCCGAAGCCCTCGAGGCGGCGCATGGCGTATACCCGGCGCGCCCCAGCCGGGGCCAGGGGTCCACTCGGGCGATCCTCGAGCGCGCGGTTATCCACATACCCGATGTCGAGGTCGATGCGGAGTACCAGACTCTAGGGGTGGCCCGCGTGATCGGCTGGCGAAGCGGCCTCTTCGTTCCAATGCTGCGGGCGGGTGCTCCCATCGGTGTCATCATGGTGGCGCGCGTCGAGGCCGAGGCGTTCTCCGACAACGAGATCGAGCTGCTGAAGGCATTCGCCGACCAGGCCGTCATCGCCATCGAGAACGTGCGGCTCTTCCGGGAGCTGCAGACGCGGAACACCGAGCTGACGGAGTCGCTGGAGCAGCAGACGGCGACCAGCGAAGTCCTCAAGGTGATCAGCCGCTCGACCTTCGATCTCCAGCCTGTCCTCGAGACACTCATTGCGAATGCGACGCGCCTGTGCAGCGCGCAGCAGGGGTTCATTTTCAGGTCTGACGGGGACTTCTATCACCTGGCGGTAGACTACAACGCCCCTTTAACGTTTCGGGAGTGGGCGCACCCTCGCGGGATCCGGCCGGGTGACGGCTCGGTTGTCGGGCGTGTGGCTGTAGAGGACCGGATCGTACAAATCCTTGATGCGCAGGCCGACGCGGACTGGCGTGCCAAGAACGCCGGTGCGCCAGGCATAAGCGACGTCCGAACGCTCATCGGGGTACCGATGCGCCGGGAGGGTGTACTCATCGGCGTGATCGCCATGTGGCGGACCCGGGTCGAACCCTTCACGGATAAGCAGATCGGGCTGGTCGAGACCTTTGCCGATCAGGCGGTGATCGCGATCGAGAACGTGCGGCTGTTCCGTGAGCTCGAGGCGCGAAACTCCGAGCTGACCGACGCCCTGGACCAGCCGACCGCGACCGCGGAGATCCTGCGCGTGATCGCGAGCTCGCCGACCGATCTCGGGCCGGTCATGGAGGCCGTCGCCGAGAACGCCGTCCGGGTGTGCGGGGCGGAGGACGCGGTCATCTACCGGATCGAAGACGACCAGGTGCGGCGGGTGGCCCATTTCGGCTCGCTCTCTACGCACATTCCAACGGCCCCGATCAACCGAGACTCCCCGTTCGGCAGGGCCATTCTCGAGCGCCGAACCATCCACGTCGAGAACATCGAGCCGCTGCTCGAGACGGAGTATCGCAGCATCAGAGAGGCGGCGATGACGGCGGGGACTGGCACTCGTCTCGCCGTGCCCCTGATGCGCGAGGGCGTGCCGATCGGCGTGATCGTGATTCGCCGGTCGTTGGTGCAGCCGTTCACCAACAAGCAGATCGCGCTCCTGCAGACCTTTGCCGACCAGGCGGTGATCGCGATCGAGAACGTGCGCTTGTTCACCGAGCTGCAACAGAAGAACCTGGCCCTCACGACGGCCCATGCGCAGGTGACCGAGGCGCTGGAGCAGCAAACTGCCACGAGTGAAGTGCTGAAGGTGATCAGCCGGTCGACGTTCGACCTCCAACCAGTGCTGGACACGCTTATCGAGAATGCAACGAGGCTGTGCGACGCCCCCCGCGGAGTTGTCATGCAGCGCAAGGGAGACTCCTATCACGGCGTGGCCTTCTACAACGTGACCCCGGAGCTCGTCGCCTTTCTCAAGACTCATCCAGTCATGCCGGGACGACACACCATCACGGCCAGAGTGGCGCTGGACCGGCGAACGATTCATGTTGCCGATCTGCAGGCCGATCCGGAGTACCGTTACGCGCTGCGAGATGTCGCACCGATCCGAACCGAGCTTGGAGTGCCCATGCTGCGCGGCGACGACATCCTCGGCGTCATCATCCTGTACAAGCTTGAGGTCCAGCCATTCACCGAGAACCAGATCGCGCTGGTCGAGACGTTCGCCGACCAGGCCGTCATCGCCATCGAGAACGTCCGACTGTTCCAGGAGTTGCGGGCGCGGACGGCCGAGTTGACGCGCTCGGTGGAGCAGCTCACGGCGCTGGGCGAAGTCAGCCGCGCGGTCAGCTCGACGCTCGACCTCGACGCGGTGCTCAACACGATCGTCACCCGCGCGAACCAGCTCGCGGGGACCGACGGATGCTCCATCTTCGAGTACGACGAGGCCGCGGAGGCATTCCAACTCCGCGCGAGCCGCTATGCGGACCCGCGGGAGACGGCCGTACTGGACCCGATCGGTCGCGCCACGCCGATCCCTAAGGGGCAAGGACTGGCGGGCCGGGCGGCCCTGCGTCGTGAGCCGGTCCACATCCCCGACATCGCGGTGGCGGGCGCCTACGAAAGTCCCGTGCGAACACCGCTCCTCCAGGCGGGCTATCGCGCACTGCTGGGCGTGCCGTTACTCCGGGAGGAGCAGGTTATCGGTGTCCTGACCGTCAGCCGGAAGACGCCCGGCGACTTCGCGCCTGAGATCGTGCGCGTGCTCATGACCTTCGCCACTCAGTCCGCCCTAGCCATCCAGAACGCTCGGCTCTTCCGGGAGATTGCCGACAAGAGCCGCCAGCTGGAGGCGGCCAGCCACCATAAGTCGGAGTTCCTGGCCAACATGTCCCATGAGCTGAGGACACCGCTGAACGCGATCATTGGGTTCTCGGAGGTGCTGGCCGAGCGGATGTTCGGGGAGGTGAACGAGAAACAGGCCGAGTACCTGCAAGACATCCTGTCTTCGGGGCGGCATCTCCTCTCGCTGATCAACGACATTCTCGACCTGTCCAAGGTGGAGGCCGGACGGCTCGAGTTGGAGCTCGGTCGGTTCCATCTGCCCACCGCCCTTGGGAATGCACTGACCCTAGTTCGGGAGCGGGCGACCCGGCACGGGATCACGCTCACACAGACCGTGGACCCAGAGGTGGGCGACGTCGTTGCGGACGAACGGAAGGTCAAGCAGATCCTGCTGAACCTCCTGGCCAACGCGGTGAAGTTCACCCCGGAGGGGGGCCGGGTGGGCCTCACCGCCACGGCGGCCAATGGCGTCGTCACGATCGCCGTCAGCGACACGGGGATCGGGATCGCGCTCGAGGACCAAGCGGCCATCTTCGAGGAATTCCGCCAGGTCGGCCGCGAGGACGCCCGCAAGCAGGAGGGCACGGGGCTCGGCCTGACGTTGGCCAAGAAGTTCGTGGAGCTGCACGGCGGGCGGATCGGGGTCCAGAGCCAGGTGGGTCAGGGGTCGACGTTCAGCTTCACGCTGCCCGTTCGGCTCGAAGGGACGAGGTCGAGTGAGTCATAGCTTCCCCAAAGGAGCGGGAATGGGGCCAGTTCGAACATCCCGAGTCATCACCTCCACCGGCCACACCATGGCGGTCGACGGCGGCTTCATGGTCCAGTGAACGTCGCGGGTCTGGGGGCGTGGCAGTGGCTGCTGTACGCCGGCTTCGCCTTTGCGCGTGACTGCTCGCCGTAATCATCGCCGCCCGGGAGTTGTTCCTGGGGCACAGGGACATCGCGACCCGTTCGCCGCTGCGGCGGCTGAGAATCGCGGCTGGTTGATCGAGGACCAGAGGACCAAGGAGATCGGTGAATGACCAAGCGTTTCGAGGGGAAGACCATCATCGTCACCGGGGCCGCAGGTGGAATCGGGCGGGCGGCGGTGGAGCGATTTGCCGGTGAGGGTGCCAACATCGTGGCCGTGGACTTGCCCGGGCCCGCGCTCGAGGAGGCCCGACAACTGGTCGAGCGCGGCGGTGCTCGGGCCATTGCCGTGCCGGCCGACGTGGCTCGATCCGAGGATGTCGAGGGCTACGTGCGTGAGGCGCGGCAGCGGTTCGGCGGTGTCGATGGGCTGTTCAACAACGCCGGCATCGAGGGCTACATTGGATCGAGTCTCGACTACCCCGAGGACCAGTTCGACCGAATACTGGCCATCAACGTGAAAGGTGTGTGGCTGGGCATGCGGGCTGTGATCCCCGCAATGAGGCTGCGAGGCAAGGGCGCGATCGTGAACACCGCTTCGGTTGCCGGGCTTCGGGGCAATGCTCTCGTCAGCGGCTACGTGGCCAGCAAGCACGCCGTGGTTGGCCTGACCAAAAGTCTCGCCCTGGAGTTCGCCAAGGAAAACATCCGCATCAACGCCGTGTGCCCGGCCCCCATCGACACGCGGATGATGAAGGCACTGGAAGAAGGCGTGGATCCGACCGACCCGGCGAAGGCCCGCATCAGCATCGCCGCCCGGATCCCGATGGGGCGGTACGGGCAACCCGCGGAAGTGGCCGCGCTCGTGGCCTACCTGATGAGCGACGACGCCTCGTTCCTGACTGGGGGCGCCTACACCGTGGACGGCGGGTCGATGGCCTGAAACCGGTGAGGCCACGGGAATCTACCGCATTGCCGCCGGTAAGCGAGGCGTTCGGCTTCGTTGCCACTTTGTTGCCATTGCGATGGGCGCTCGAGGGCTCTCGAGGGCGCTCAAGGGCCTTCGGTGAACATCCGGGCGTGAGCGCCAATCGCTGCGCTCAGAGCCGTTTCCGACGCGCCTTTCGCGGGCTTAGGAGGCGTCGGATCAGCGCAGTCGCCCGATCGGGCCGACGGCCCTCTCAAGGCTGAAACAGAGGACGGCGCGACGGGTGCGCCGCCCAGGTCGCGATCAGGCGGTACGATCGAGGGTTCGCACTGTCACCAGGTCGTTGTCGGCGACGCGACGGACGTCGCTCGGATGCAGCGTCACCAGCGCCCCCGTCCTCCCCGACGCCGTGAGGAACTCCACCTCTAGACCGTCGGGGGGGTAGATCTCCACGACCGCCCCCAGATCGCCGGCACGGAGACCGTGCGCCGGGAGGTCACGCGCAAGGACTATCGTGTCGAGCCGTCTGATCTCCATCGTCGTCATCTCCCGGGCATCACAGTCACGAGCCGCGGAGTCGTCTCGTCGTGGAGGATGATCCAGACGGAGACGATTTCGGCCGAGCGCCCCGCAGGTCCCGCCAGGATACGCCGAATGCGGTACTTCTGCCCGTATGCGGTGCGCTCCTCGGGCGAGGCTTCGGCTTGACCGGCCGCTGCCCGCAGGGCCCGGTCGAGGTCTGCCAGTTGTCGATCTCATACCCCAGCGAGGCGAAGAAGGCCGCCTTGAAACGTCCCACCGGATGCACGCGCGATAGCACGTAGTCCCGCAGCTTCTCGGGATCGATGATTGGTCGCTCGCCGAATGGCAGTCTCACAGGTCCGCTGCTTCGCGGGCTTCTACCGTCGCACTGCTGGCAGGCTCAACGGGGGCCACCGTGTCGAACGTTGACAAGGGATCCCTTCCCGTCGAGAAAGTACACGTCGTCTCGCAGTGCGATCAATCCCCGCATCATGGTGAAGCGCGGAGGGCCGCACAGGTAGGCCTCTACTCACGCTTCACGTCGACGGTCGTTGCCCTCGATGGAGGGGCGGCTCGGTAGCCTCGAGAGGTCACCCCGGCGGTGGCAACCGCCGGTGGCAACCACGCCGTAACTCCGCGTCACTACAGGCCAGGACACAACCATCTCGAGGCTGAACCCCGGGTTCGAATCCCGTTGATGGAGCCACCACCGTCAGATCCGCCGCCCGGTCCTGCAGACCCGACCTCCCTAGGCTAAAATCAGCGAGCCGGCCGTACGGCCTGATGCGCGGACACTGGACGCGCGCGGGGCCCGCATGACGGCCCTCGCGCCGACCGCGAAAGGACTCCCCATGGCACGCAAGCGCGTGGCGCCCAGCTCCGGCCCCGTCGCCCGTGTCCTCGCGGCGGCGCGCGCGGCCCGCGTGCGGCTCGTGCGCTTCCTCTATACCGACAACGGCGGGATCACCCGGGGCAAGGCGACGCACGTCGAGAGCCTCGCCCGGCGCATGGCGGACGGCATCGGGCTCACCGTCGCCATGCAGGCCATGAACATGCTGGATCAGCTCCAGCCCGTGGAGGGAATGGGGCCGGTCGGCGAGATCCGCCTCGTGCCCGACCCGGCGACGTTCGCGGTCTTGCCCTACGCGCCCCACTCCGCGGCCATGACCACGGACATGCTCGCGCTGGACGGGACGCCATGGGGCGCCTGTCCGCGGGCCTTCCTCAAGCGCCAGATCGCCGCCTGTGCGGCGGCCGGCTTCAGTGTCCGGGCGGCGTTCGAGTGCGAGTTCAGCCTGGCGACCCGGGAGCCCGACGGGAGCTACCGCCCGCTCGACGAGAGCCTCTGCTTCTCGACGGTGGGGATGACGAGCGCGGCGCGCGTGATGGACGACATCGTCGCCGCGCTCGAGGCGCAGGGGATCCAGGTGGAGCAGTACTACCCGGAGCTGGGGCACGGCCAGCAGGAGCTCTCGATCCGGCACGCGGACGCCCTCGCGGCGGCCGATCGCCAGGTCTACTACCGCGAGACCGTGCGGAACGTGGCCCGGGAGCACGGCCTTCACGCCTCGCTCGCGCCGAAGCCGTTCCCGGGGGGCGCCGGGAACGGCGGCCACGTCCACTTCAGCCTGTGGGACCGGAGCGGCCGCCGGCCCCTCATGGACGACCCGCGGGACCGGTACGGCGTGAGCCCGCTCGGCTATCACTTCATCGCGGGGGTACTCCATCACCTGCCGGCGCTGCTCGCCCTCACGTGCGCCACCTACAACTCGTACCGGCGGCTCCAGCCGCACTTCTGGGCCTCGGCCTACACGGCGTGGGGCCCGGACAACCGTGAGGCGGCGGTCCGCATCCCGTCCTCGTTCCGGTCGGACCGCGCGGGATCGACCAATGCCGAGCTGAAGGCGTGCGATCCCTCGGCGAATCCCTACCTCGCGCTCGGGGGCCTCCTGGCCGCCGGTGTGGATGGCGTCAAGCGACGGCTCCAGCCCGGAGAGCCGACCTTGATCGATCCCGGCAACTACTCGGAGTCGGAGCGGGCGACGCGGGGCATCCAGCGGTACCCGACCACCCTCGCGCAGGCCCTCGACCAGCTCGAGCGGGACCGCGTGCTCCTGGACGCGCTCGGGCCCCTCCTCGCCCGGTCGTTCCTGGCCGTGAAGCGCTCGGAGGCGGTGGCGTTCAGCAAGGAGTCCGTGGACTTCGAAGTGCGGCATCACTTCGGGAAGTTCTGACGGCGCCCGCGCCGTGCCGCTCGACCTCGCCGCGGTGCCCGTCCTCGACCACCACTGTCACGCGCTGCTCCGTCCGGGCACGCTCGCTCCCGCCGCGTTCCAGCAGTTCTTCACGGAAAGCCTCGACCCAACCGTGCGGACGCGGGACGTGCCGGCGACCGTCTTCTTCCGCCGGGCGCTCCGAGAGCTGAGCGGGTTCCTCGGCTGCGCGCCGAGCGTGGACGCCGTGCTGGGGGCGCGCGCGGCGGCCGGCGACGGTCTGGCGGGCCGGATGCTGCGGGACGCGAACATCCCGGTCCTGCTGGTCGACCTCGGCTACCAGGTCGGCGAGATGGCGACGCTCGAGGAGCTCAAGGCGCGCGTGCCCTGCCGGATCCATTCGATCCTGCGGCTCGAGACGCTCGCCCAGGAGCTCATCCTCCGCCATGAGCGCTTCGACGCCGTCGTCGACGCCTTCGTCGCCGCGGTGAAAGGGGCGCGGGCGGCCGGCCACGTCGGGCTCAAGAGCATCATCGCCTACCGCACCGGCCTCGCCGTCGGGAACCCGAGCCGCGCGGAGGCCGCCCGTGCATTCGGCCCGCTCCGCGTGAAGGCGCGGCGCGAGGGCCGCATCCGGCTCGCCGCCAAGGCGGTCACCGACTATCTGCTCCGCGTGGCGCTCGACGTGGCCGCACGGCAGGCGCTGCCCGTGCAGCTCCACACCGGCTTCGGGGACTCGGACGTCGATCTCCTCCAGGCGAACCCGCTCCTCCTGCGGCCGCTCCTCGAGGACCGTCGCTTCGCCGCCGTGCCGTTCGTCCTGCTCCACGCCGCCTATCCCTACGTCCGCGAGCTGAGCTACCTCGCCTCCCTCTATCCGAACGTCCACCTCGACCTCGGCCTGGCGATCCCGCACGTGGCGTCTGACCTCCCGGCGGTCGTCCGGCAAGCGCTCAGCCTGGCGCCGACGAGCCGGGTGCTCTTCTCGACTGATGCCTCGGGGCTGCCGGAGCTCTACTGGCTCGCCGCGCGCTGGGGTCGTCGGGCGCTCGGCACGGTGCTGGAGGAGCTCGTCCGCGATGGCGCCCTCGGCGGGGACGAGGCCCTCGAGGTGGCCGGGGACATCCTCGGGCGGAACGCCGCACGCCTCTACGGCGTCTCATTCGAGCCGTCCTGAAGGTGCACCCTATCGGACGGCACTTTCCAACAGGTGGCCAACAGGTGGCCAACAGGTGGCGGTCACCTTCGGACGATCGATCGAGTGTCGCCGACACGCGGTGGCAAGTCCCCCACGCCCTTCAACGGGGCGTGGGGGCGCGCCCGAGGATCAGGCGGCCATCTTCGACGAGTTCCGCCAGGTCGGCCGGGACGACGCCCGGAAGCAGGAGGGCTCGGCCTGACCCTGGCCAAGAAGTTCGTGGAGCTACACGGGGGGCAGCGAAATGGCGCCGTGGTCACCCCCGGACGACGCGTTGGACCGCGCCCGGGGGCCGAGACGCGCCCGCGG
>Ga0114129_10006633_pt1 | contig 16434 bp, 19 predicted proteins | sample RhiMetdeltSRZDD1_FD_80071 | JGI IMG/M metagenome (GOLD analysis project Ga0114129, IMG submission 80071) | Populus rhizosphere microbial communities from Tennessee, USA - Rhizosphere MetaG P. deltoides SRZDD1 (version 2) (version 2) | ecosystem: Host-associated > Plants > Roots > Rhizosphere >... | reverse complement strand
GGTTTGAGCGGCGTGGCCGACACGACCTGCGCGCCGACCGCTGACAGATCGACGAGCAGCGCCGCGGTCCCATCCACCAGGATCTCAATCTTCTGCGCGATCTTGTAGCGCTGGGCGCGCCGCGTGCCGCGCTGGTCGAGCGGCGGCGCAGCTGCCGGCGCGGTCGCGACGGCCACCGCCGCGGCCACGCGTCCGGCGGCCGGCGTCGGCGTCATCGGCGGGTCCGGGTCCGGCGGCGGCGGCGCCGGGCGCGGCCTCACGTGCGTCTGCTCGGCGTCCTGCGACACGACGCGGATCTCCGACGTGTAGAGCGTCGGGTCCGCCTTGATGCGATTGATGAGCGCCGCGCCGCGCGGCGTCGCGGCGAACACCCGCTCGAGCGCCACGATGTGCGGCCGCCGCTTGGTGATCACCTGAAGCGCGCGGAGCGCGTCGGTGTCGCGGAACGCGAGCACTTCGCCGTTGACCGCTCCCGCGCGCTCCTCGAGCGCCGGCAGCAGATCGGCCGCCGCGATCAGGACCGTGAGGGGTTCCGGTTCCGCTTCCGACACAGTCCCTTAGTATACCCAGTGGGCACAAAGACGGCGTCTACGTTACGGAATTGCACACCCGGGGGGGAGCTGTGAAATTTCTAGAAGATCTTCGCGTCCTGGATCGGCCACCACCGGACTTTCACCTTGCCGACGATGTATTTCTTCGGCACCAGCCCCCAGTGACGGCTGTCGGAGCTGTTATTGCGGTGATCGCCGAGGACGAAATAGTAGCCCTGCTCGATGACGCGCGGCCCGAAATCGTCGTGGCTCCGGAACTCGTTGGGCACGTAATCGTCGCGCAGCGGCTCGTCGTTCACGAACACGCGGCCGTCGACGATCCGCACCGTGTCGCCTTCCTTGGCGATCACGCGCTTGACGAACATCTTCTCCGGGTTGAGCGGGTAGTAGAGCATCACGATGTCGCCGGGACGCGGATCGCCGAGCTCGTACACCAGCTTGTTGACGATCAGCCGATCGTGATCCTCGAGCGTCGGCGCCATGCTCAGGCCGTCGACGCGCGCTACCTGGAAGCCGAACGTCACGATCAGCGTCGCGTACACCGCGGCCGACACCAGCGTCTGAATGCCGGCGGCAATCTCGCGGCCCACGCGCGCCCACGGATTCACGCGCTCGGCGGCGCCGGCCGCCGCCGAATCAGCCGGCGGGGCGACGGCGACGTCGGCGGTCGGGACGTCGAGGGCGACGGCGTGCGGCGGATCGGATGCGAGCGTGTCCGACAGCAGGTCGGCCGTGGCTGGCGCGGGCGGCAGAAGCATCTGTTCGTCCATGGGGGTTCGAGCGCATCCAGAATACCAGCTATCTCTTCTCTTCGGCAATCTGATCGGCCCGGATGATGTAGCGCTTCGGCGCATGGCCGATGAACTCGAAGGGATAGCAGGTGACGAGCGTCAGGGTGGGCTGCGCCGTGGGGTCGAGCACGGAGACGTCCTCCGGATTGACGATCCGCGTGCTGGCGACACGATACTGCACGCGCCGATCGGCCGTGGTCAGGACGAGGAGGTCGCCCTCTTTCAGGTTCCGGACGCGGCGGAAGGTCGTGTCGCGGTGGCCGGCGATCCCGACGTTGCCAGCTTCGCCGGGAAGCGGCGTCTCCTCGATATGACCGGCGGCCCGGTTGAGCGTGCGATCGTCGGTGCCCTCGAGCACCGTTGCGGTGAGATCGACCGACGGCGCCTCGAGCCGCGCGAGCCAGTCTCCGGCTGCCGGCGCCGGACGCGGAGCCGGGACGGCGGGCGCCGCCGCGGTCGGCGGCGGCAGCGGCATCGACTTGTAGTAGTGCGCCTCCGCGAGAATCACAGCGCACCAGATCGCCAGGACAGCGCCGGCGGCGAGCAGGCCCCGCTCGAGCCAGACGAGCGCGCGCTTCATCGCCGGGTCACCTGGGCGGCGGCAACATATCCCGGCCTGGTCCGCACGGTGACGCGGCGGCCGTCGGGCGGCGCGACCTCGATGCGCACGCGATGATAGGCGCCGTCGCGATCCGGCGGCACGTAGCCGATCGTGTACACGCCGCGAATCTCGCGCGCGATTCGCTGACACGCGTCCATCAGGCTCCCCGCCGATTGCGGCAGGTAGCGCTCGCCGCCCGTCGTCTGGGCCAGCGTCTTCAGAACGCCCGGATTGCTGTCGGCGTCGTCGGCGTCGAAGAGGCCGACGCTGTAGATCGTGACGTTGGAGCGGCGCGCGCGCGCGAGGACGTCCTTGAGCGTGTGCGCGCTCGCGTTGTCGCCGCCGTCGCTGATGACGACGAGCACCTTCCGCGACAGCGTCGAATGGTCCACATAGTCGAGCGCGTCGACCAGCGCGTCGTACAACGCCGTGCGGCCGTCAGGCGCGAGCAACGACAGCGCGCGCTCGAGCCCGGCGACGTCCGACGCGAGACGCACGCCGCCGCCGAGCGCCGCCTGGACGACGTCGTTGAAGGCGACGGCGAACAGCTCGTCCTGCGGATTGCTCGATCGCGCGAAGGCGAGCGCCGCCGCAATCACTTCGCCTTTCTTCGGGCCCATGCTGCGGCTGTCGTCGATGACGAGCCCGATCGCCACCGGCGTGTCTTCGTTGGAGAAGACCGCGATCGGCTGGCGGCGGCCGTTGTCGTACACCGTGAAGCGATCCTGCGGCAGTCGTTCGACGAGCCGGCCGTCGCGATCGACGACCGTCGCCGGCAGCACGACGAGGCTCGAGCCGCTCGTGAAGGACGGCGCCTGCGGCGGCAGCGTTTGCGCGCTGACCGCCGCAGTGAGCAGCGCAAGGATCGCCAAGCGCATGGGTTCGGTAACGGTCGCTATACGATCTTACCGCCGCCGGAGACGCCGCACGCCGTACGCGCCTGCCAGCGAGAGACCGGCGATGAGCTCGTACAGCGCGAGCGGGCTCGCCGTCTGTGGCAGTCTGCTCCGTCGAGCCGCGCGCGGGGCCGCGCCGCTGGTGCCGGCAACGTCGCTCGAGCCCGGCTGTGCCTGCGCGGGCGCCTCGGTGCTCGCCTTGGCGCCGGCGGTGGTCGACGAGGTTTCGGTGACGGCGTTGCCGCTCTCATCGACGCGGCTCACCTCGCCGCTCTTCAGATCGCTCCCCGACATCGCGAGCACGGACTCGTGCGTCGCTTTCGCGATGCGGACCGCCTGCTCCTTCGGATACACGAACTCGTTGCCGATCGTGTTCCCCGGGTAGAACCAGGCGCGGATCGCGGCCGGCGTGCCGGCGGCGGTTTCGCGGAACATCACAACCGGCTTGTCGCTCGGCTGCAGGCGTTGATCGGGAATCGCCAGAATCGTCGCGAACAGCTTCTTCTCGCCCTTGTCGAAGATCTGGACGATGTGCCGGTTGCTCGGCGAGTCGGCCAGCTTGAACGTATAGGTGCCGGCCGGCAGCGTCTTGCCGGGGATTTGCACCGGGCCGCTGAAGGTCAGGAAGGTCTTCTTGTTCCATTCGTCGGCGCGGGCCGGCGCGGCGAGGGCGACGACGACGAGCGCGCTCGCGATCACTCGGAGTACACGCATGAGCTTCTCCTTGAAAGACATCGCGACAACAAAAGCTGCAGGATATGTGCCCGCCCGCTGACGTCGCGCGGCTGATCTGTAGGCGCCTGAGACAGAACGCGCACAGGTCTTGCTTGCTTTCGCGCGTTCACCGGCCGACTACTTTTCGGAGGAGGCTCCCCCATGGCGAACGTTGACTCACTCGAGGCGCTGCTGCATGAGGAACTGAAAGACATCTACGACGCGGAGAAGCAGCTGACCAGGGCGCTGCCGAAGATGATCAAGAAGGCATCGTTCGATCAGCTGCGGCAGACGCTCGAGCAGCACCTGCAGGAAACCGGGCGGCAGGTCAAACGACTCGATCAGGTGTTCGAGGCCCTCAATCTGCCGGCGCGCGCGAAGAAGTGCGTCGGGATGCGGAATCTCATCGCCGAGGCCGACGAGATGATCGGCGAGGCCGAAGACGAGGCGACGCGCGATGCGGTGATGATCGCGGCGGCGCAGAAGGTCGAGCACTACGAGATCGCCACCTACGGCACGCTCCGCACCTGGGCGAAGCGTCTCGGCCACACCGAGGCCGTCTCGCTGCTCGAAGAAACCCTGGACGAGGAAAAGGCGGCCGACCAGAAGCTGACGGAAGTCGCGGAAAGCTTCGTCAACGAAGCGGCGGCCAGCCAGAGCGAGGAGGCAGAGGAGTCGACCGAGCGCGCCGGCCGAGGGCAGTCGCGGTCGGCGCGCGCATCGACGAGCCGAGCGGGGCGCGCCGCGGCGGCCGATCGGCGGCGGCGCAAGTAGAGAACCGGCAAGTCTGAAGTCTCAAGTCTCAAGTCGAGGTGAAAAGTACTTGAGACTTGAGACTTTGTTACTTGCGAGCTCCGCCTTTTCTCTCCAGCGCCGTCATGAACGGCTTCGCCGCTGCGGGGGGAGGAATCGAGCCGTCCACGAGCACCTCGCGCGGCGAGACCTCACGGCCGTACAAATCGCGGTTGTCGTCGTTGTCGGGCCGAATCACGCCGCCCGACAGGTTGATCCCGGCGAACAGTCCCTGCGTCCGCGAGTACGACAGGATCTCCGCTTTCAGCTGCGCGTCCGTCGCGGCGCGCGCGTCGCGTCCGACGGGGCCGGCCGCAATCGACGCTTCCGCGCCGAGCGACACCTTGTTGCCCAGCAGCTTCTCCATCCCGTTGTCGTTCATCACGAGGAGCACGAGGTCGATCGACTGCGCGCCGATTTGCAGTCCCCAGCTGCCTTTCCCGATTTCCATGAACACCGGCGCGGTCCACGCGCTCTTCTTGCGGCAACTCATCAGTCCCTTGCCGTACTCGCCGCCGAACACGAACGCGGCTTTCTTGAGCCCCGGCACGACGATGACGCAGGCGGCGCGCTCCCACAGTTCCTGCGGGATGTCCTTGTCGGGGACCGCGTGAATCTGCCGCAGCACTGTCGCCGCTTCTTGGATCCGCTTGGCTTCGCGCGATGACAGATCCGCACCCACATTTACCCACGATGTAAGAATGACACTGCCCACGGCCACCAGTCGTCGCATGGCATCCTCCACTCCTTAATATATACGGCTCTTTCTACGGCTGACGTCCGAGGCACTCAGGTTGCAGCAGCGTTATGGCAGAGATGCCTGCGGCCACCATCCTCGTCGCCGACGACGACGTCACGAGCGCGCGCTTTCTGCAGCGGCTCCTGACGCGCGAAGGCCATCACGTGCGCATCGTGACGACAGAAGAAGACGCGCTCGAGGCGTGCGAGACCAAACCGCCCGATCTGGTGCTGATCGATCTGGTCGCGCCGCGCGGCCACGGCTTCAACGTGTGCCGCCGGCTGAAAGAGCAGCACGTCACGCGGCTGATTCCCGTGATCATCGTGACGTCGCAAAGCGACTCGGACGAGCGGCTGCGGGGGATCGAAGCGGGCGCGGACGATTTCGTGCTGAAGCCGTTCGACACGACCGAGCTGCGCGCGCGCGTCCAGTCGCTGGTGCGCATGAAGCGCTACACCGACGATCTCGAGTCGGCGGAAGCGGTCATCCTCGGGCTGTGCGCCACGATCGAGGCGCGCGATCCGACGACGCAGGGGCACTGCCAGCGCCTCGCCTGGTACGGCATGTCGCTCGGGCGCGCGCTCGGCCTCAACGATCGCGATCTCGCCGCGCTCGAGCGCGGCGGCTTCCTGCACGATATCGGCAAGATTGCCGTTCCCGATCGCGTCCTGCTCAAGGGCGGCGCGCTCGATGCGAACGAAGAGAAGATGATGCGCGGCCACACGATTGTCGGCGACACGCTGTGCGCCGGCCTCCGCTCGCTCCAGCACGTCCGGCCGATCGTGCGGCATCATCACGAACGTTTGGACGGCACGGGCTACCCGGACGGTCTGCGGACGGGGCAGGTGCCGCTGCTCGCGCAGATCGTGGCGGTCGTCGACGTCTTCGACGCGCTGACGACGGAACGGCCCTACCGGCATCCCATGCCGCACGCCGAAGCCGTTCAGGTGCTGCTCGACGAAGCCGCGCGCGGCTGGCGCGACCGCGCCCTCGTCGACGCATTCGCCGGCGTGGTCGGGACGCTAGACGCGCCGTAGCTTGCGCGTGCGCTGGCGGTACTGGAACGTGCCGCACCCGGCCGCGCACTCGTAGTAATCCCACTGCTCGGGATGACGAGCGCTGACGCCGCCGAGGTGGCTGCGCTGATAGAGGAGCGGCAGATCGCAGTCGGGACAGATGAGGGAGGGCGGCGCCATCGGCGGTTCAGTGGTGACCTCGCGGCGGTGCGCGCGGCTCAGCGTGGAGCGCCGCTGCAGCGCGTCGACTTTCTGAAGCGCGCGCTGCCCCCGTTCCAGCTCGCTGGCAGCGCGGCCGCGGATCGCGTCGGATCGCTGGCGCAGCTCGCGCGACTGCTGCAGCAGACGCCGTATCTCGTCGAGCACCTGCTGGGGCAGACACGGCTTGACGAGGACCGTATCTGCGCCGGCCTGTCGCGCGCGAGCGATGTCGCGCGGGTAGGCGTCGGCGGTCACGACGAGGATCGGCGTCGCACGCGTCGCGGGATCGTGGTGGAGCAGGTCGCACAAGTCGAACCCGGAGATGCCAGGCAGACGCGTCTCCATGATGACGACGTCGGGGTGCGTGCTCAACGCCTTGGCGAGCGCTTCGCGCCCGTCGCTGGCTTCGACGACGTCGTACCCCGACAGACGCAGGTACTCGGCGTACATCACACGAGTGTCGGCGTCGCGATCCACGAGGAGCGTGACCGGCACCGAGCGCTGGGGCGCCCACATCGTTGCCGCCACGGACCGACTCTACGCCGTGGCCGGTAGAGTAGCAAGCAGATTTCGTATAAAGGTCCTGCGCCTGTGTGTGTGTCGCCGCTGTGCGTTCAGAATCCGCTGGTGTCACGCGCGTCGGCTCGTGTCGTTCCGCTACACCTCTTCGCCGACCGTCTCGAGCGATCGGCCGGTCACGATGACCTCGTGGATCGCCTTCACGTCGTCCTCGACTTTATGCGAGCGCTCCTCGAACATCGTCGTGACCGTGTCGTGGCCACTGTGCCGGGCGTGGTCGGCGATCCGGCGCATCAGCGCGCCGCGCTCCTCGAGCGCGCGCATCGCGGCCCACAGCGCGCGCTCGACGCGTCCATCTGCCCCGCCACCACGGTAGCGGACGTGTCGCCGTCCTCGACTTCCCACAGAGCGCCGTTGCACGCGGGACAGGTCAGCGACGAGGGGCGCCCACGCTCGATCGCTTCGCCTCGTCCGGTAGAGCGGCTTCCTCTTTGGTTTCCAGGGCGATCTCGCTCCGGAGGTCCGCCGTGGCGTCTTCCCCGACGAGGTCGAGGACGATCGGCGCGAGCTGGGCGACCGGCACGCAGAAGTCGGGCTGGATGGCTGCCATCGCCGTCTCCGGCATGGACGGGAAAGTCGCATCGTCCGGATCCTGGACGATCGCGATGCCGCCGCCGCGCTTGACGGCTTGCAATCCCGCCGCCCCGTCGCCCATCGCCCCGCTGAGGATGATGCCGACCACGCGGCTGCCGTAATGATGCGCGGCGGTGCGAAACAACGGATCGATGGCCGGCCGATGGAGGTTTTCGTGGGGCCCGCGGCGGACGCCAATGCGCGAGCCATTCACGTAGGTCTGCATGCCGGGGGGCGCCACGTAGACGCGGCTGCGTCGGATCGGCTCGCTATCCACTGCATGCGCGACGGGAATCTGTCCGGCCCGGTTGAGAATCGCGGGCAGCTGGCTGGGTATGTCGGGCCGGACGTGCAGCACGATGAAAATCGCCGCCGGCAGGTCCGGGGGCAGCGCGCCGAGAAAGGTCATGAGGGGCTCGATGCCGCCACTGGAGGCGCCGACCACGACGATATCGTGATGCTGAGGCACGTGTGTTTGCGTGCAAGGATCGTACGACCGTGATAGGGTGATGCGTGAGGATTACGTCGTGACATACGGGGGCGCCGCAGTGGGGTCGCCGCCTTTGTACGAGCTCGTCGTGGCCGCCGCCTCGGCGGGCGGACTCACGGCGCTTGGTGTGATGCTGGCCGAGCTGCCGGCCGACTTTCCGCTGCCGCTCGCCATCGTCCAGCACCTGGATCCAAACCATCCGAGTCTCATCGCCGACATCCTTCGCCGACGTACGGCGCTGCGCGTGAAGCAGGCGCAGCAGGACGACCTGCTCGAAGCGGGCGTCGTGTACGTGGCGCCGCCGGCGGTGCACATGCTCGTCGGACCCTTTCATCGCATCGTCCTGAGCGCGTCGGCACCGCTGCACCATCTGCGCCCTTCGGCGGATCGATTGTTCGTGTCCGCCGCTGAGCAGTGCGGTCCGGTCATCGGCGTCATCCTGACCGGCACGGGCACGGACGGCGCCGCGGGTGCGTCGGCGATCCGCGCGCACGGCGGGCTGATCATGGCGCAGGACCAGGGCAGCTCGGCGTTCTTCGGGATGCCGCAGGCGGCGATTGATGGCGGCGCCGTCGACCTCGTGCTCCCCCTCACGCGCATCGCGCCGACGATCGTGGATCTCGTGAAGAGCCGGAATTGACATGAGCGTGGATCGGATCACGGAAGAAAAGCAGCAGCAGGAATTCGACGGGCTCCTCGAGTACCTGAAGCGCACGCGCGGGTTCGAGTTCAACGCTTACAAGCGCGGCAGCCTGATGCGTCGCATCCTCAAGCGGCTGCATACCGTGAATCTGGATCGGTTCGGCGACTACACGGACTACCTCGAAGTGCATCCGGAGGAGTTCGGCCACCTGTTCAACGTCGTCCTCATCAACGTGACGACGTTCTTCCGCGACGAGCCGGCGTGGGAATTCATGCGCGACGAGGTGGTGAAGAAGCTGGTCGCCGAGCGGCCATCGGGCGAGCCGATTCGCGTCTGGAGCGCGGGGTGCGCGTCGGGCGAGGAGACCTACTCGCTCGCGATGCTGATGGTCGAGGCGATGGGGCGCGAGCAGTTCCGCGATCGCGTCAAGATCTACGCGACCGACGTCGACGAGCAGGCCCTGAACCAGGCGCGCGCGGCGAGCTACCCGGAGAAGCAGGTCCAGCTCGTGCCGGCGCCACTCGTTCAGGAATACTTCGTCCAGGACGGCGATCGGTTCGTGTTCGACAAGGACCTGCGGCGGTCGGTGATCTTCGGCCGGCACGATCTCATTCAGGACTCGCCCATTTCGCGCGTCAACGTCCTCGTCTGCCGCAACACGCTGATGTACTTCAACACCGAGGCGCAGAGCCGCATCCTCGCGCGGTTCCATTTCGCGCTCGCCGAGAGCGGCGTGCTGTTCCTCGGCAAGGCCGAGATGATGCTCGCCCATTCGCAGATGTTCACGCCACTCGATCTGCGCCGGCGCATCTTCCGGAAGATCACCAAGAACAACTGGCGGGAGCGGTTGCAGATCATGAACCAGGCGAGCGGCGAGCCCATGGTCGAAGAAGGCAACAACCACGCCGCGCTGTATCCCGCTGCCTTCGACGTGTCGGCGGACGCGCAGTTCGTGATCGACAGCGCCGGCGCGCTCGCGTTCTTCAACGAGCGCTCGCGCACGCTGTTCGGGCTCGCGCCGACCGATCTCGGCCGGCCGCTGCAGGACCTGCAGCTGTCGTACCGGCCGATCGAGCTGAGGTCGATCGTGAACCAGTCGCTCGAAGAGCGCCGGCCGGTGACGGTCAAGGAGGTCCCGTGGGATGCGTCGGCCCGCGACGGCCGCGCCTACGACGTCCAGGTCGTCCCGCTCACCGACGGCGGCGGCCAGCGCGCCGGCGTGAGCGTCTCGTTCGTCGACGTGTCGCGCGTCCAGGAGCTGCAGATCCAGTTGAATCGATCGAAGCAGGATCTGGAGACGGCGTACGAGGAGCTGCAGTCGACCAACGAGGAGCTGGAGACGACCAACGAGGAGCTGCAGTCGACGGTCGAGGAGCTGGAGTCGACCAACGAGGAGCTGCAGTCGACCAACGAGGAACTGGAGACGATGAACGAGGAGCTGCAGTCGACGAACGAGGAGCTGCAGACGATCAACGAGGAGCTGCGCGAGCGCAGCGACGATCTCAATTCTGCCAACGGCTTCCTCGAGTCGGTGCTCACTGGCGTCAGGGCGGGCGTCGTGGTGGTCGACCGCGAGCTGCACGTGATCGCGTGGAACCACCGCGCCGAAGATCTGTGGGGGCTGCGCGGCGACGAGGTGAAGGGCCAGAACTTCCTCAACCTGGACATCGGCTTGCCGATGGGCGAGCTGCGGGCCGCGATGCGCGCCTGCCTCAGCGGCGAGTCCGAGTACGGGGAAACGGTGGTCGGCGCGACGAACCGGCGCGGCCGGGCGATCAGCTGCAGGGTCACGTGCACGCCGCTCGGATCGGGCCGCGACGTGCGCGGCGTCATCCTGATGATGGACGAGCAGTCCCTCGCGCGCGTGAATTGAGGGCACATCCCTTGCAGCCCTCCGCAGGGAGGTATCTGCATGGCGAAGTACGGACGCACGGCGTCGAAGAAGGTCGAGCGGGCGATGCGCGAACGCAAGCGCGGCACGCTGCGCTCCGGCCGTTCCGGCAAGAAGGTGACCAGCCGCAAGCAGGCGATCGCGATCGGGTTGAGCGAAGCCCGCCGCTCCGGCGCGAAAGTGCCGCGCAAACGCAAGGGCGGCCGCAAGCGTCGCAAATAGCAACGGTCGCAGTCGCCGGTCGAACTTCCCGGTTGCGTGCCGCCCGAACCCCGTCGTACCATTCCTCGTCCAAGCACTCGTACAGCCAACGGAGGGGTATGCGCACGAGAATGGTCCTGGCCGGGGCGGCCGCCGGCATCGTCGGGCTCGTGACGGTCGCGCAGGGCCAGACGCCCGGGGCGGCCGCGTCAACTCCCACTTTCAGCAAGGACGTCGCGCCGATCTTCTACAAGAACTGCACGGTCTGTCACCGGCCGGGCGAGATCGCGCCGATGTCCCTCCTTACTTATAAGGATGCGCGGCCGTGGGCCAAGTCGATCGCCGACCGGGTGTCGCGGGGCGTCATGCCGCCGTGGCACGCGGATCCGGCGTACGGCGTGTTCCTGAACGATCGCCGTCTGAGCGACGCCGACAAGAGCACGATCGTGCGGTGGGCTGGCGCCGGCGCGCCGGAAGGCAATCCCGCGGATCTGCCGCCCGCGCCCAGTCACGCCGCCGGCTGGATGATGGGCGAGCCGGACGTCGTGCTCGCGATGAACGAGGCGTATCCGGTCCCCGCCGAGGGCACGGTCGAATACAAGTACTTCGAGGTGCCGACGAACTTCACGGAAGACAAATTCATCCAGGCGATGGAAGTACGGCCAGGCAACCGCGCCGTCGTGCACCACGTCATCGTCTACGCGCGGCCGCCGCAGCCGGAGCCGCGTACCGCCGCGCTGAAGTTTGCCGAGGGGATGGAGATACCCAAGAACGAAGAGGCCGCCGCCAAGCGGCGCGCGCCGCTCAACGATCGGCCCGCGCCGCAGCGGCTGGGCCCGTCGATCGGCGGCTTCGCGCCAGGCCAGTTCGTCCGCGAGTACAACCCGGGCACGGCCGTGCGTGTGCCTGCGGGCGCCGTGCTCGTCTTGCAGATGCACTACACCGCGAACGGCACGCCGACGACCGATCAGACGCGCATCGGCCTGCGGCTGGCGAAGGAGAAGCCGAAGGACGAAGTGCGGATGTCGGCGATCATCAACGGCGCGTTCACGATTCCGGCGGGCGCGAGCGAGCACCGCGTGGACGCCGACGCGACCATCCAGCAGGACCTCACGGTGTGGAGCATGCTGCCGCACACGCACGTGCGCGGCAAGCGATGGACCTACGAGGTCACGTACCCCGACGGCCGGACCGAGACGATCCTGTCGGTGCCGAAGTACGATTTCAACTGGCAGACCGATTACATCTTCAAGGAGCCGCTGCGGTTGCCGAAGGGGACGAAGATTCACGCGACCGCGTGGTACGACAACTCGAAGACCAACGCGTCGAACCCCGATCCGTCGATCGACGTGAAGTGGGGCGATCAGACCTGGGAAGAGATGATGTTCACGGCGCTCAACTACACGTTGAACGCGCCGCCGGCGCCGCCGACGTCGGGGGAAAAACGGTGACGATCCATCCAGGCCGCCCATAGCGGAAACAGCCACAGCCCGATTCCCACGACCGCGAGCGCGCGGGGATCGGGCGGTGGCGGCCCCGCCAGATTTCCCGCGTAAATCAGCAGCAGCGTCGCCACGTAGAGCCAGGCGTTGATGCGGCCCGACCGATCGCGCGGGCGCGTCGCGCGCAAGTAGATCCACACGCCGGCCGCGAACATCGTGCCTTCGACGGCAATCGTCGCCGGGACCGAGTTCCACAAACCGAGGCCGACCTTCGTCGCGCCGCCGAGCGTGATCGGCAGGTCGGGCCGATGTGTGATCCAGTCGAGGATCCAGTGGCTGACGACGCCGGCCGCGATCCAGGCGGCCGCGCGCGCCGGGCGCCGCTCGCGCGCCGGCCGCGCCACGACGTACGCGCCGGCCACTGCGGCGCCCCACACGATGTCCATCACGAGGCTGTGCGTGTACGGATAGCTGTCGAAGGCAAGCGGTGTGACCGCCGTGTTCCCCGGATCGATGCGCACGCGCTCGAGGCCGAGCAGCAGGAACACCGGCCAGAGCAGATCGGCGAACTGCGCCGCGAGCGTCAGCACGCCGAGCGAGGCGTGCGGCGCGACGCGCTTCAGCGCGAACGCGACGGCGAAGTGGCCGATGAACACCTACGGCTTGGCCGGCTTCGCGCGAAGGACGCCCACCTGGATGAGGAGCCCCGTGAAATCGTAGATGCGCTGCTCATGTGCGATCAGGCCGTTCTCGGCGATCACGAAGAGCACGCCGTGGATCTCGAAGCGCTTGTGCGTCCCGGGCAGCCCGAAGAACTCGTTCACGTGCGTCGCGGTGGCCCGGAAGACGGCAGCCGCCTTGTTGCCGTCGATGACCGTCTCCTCCACGGTCAGCCTCCAGTCGGGGAACGCCGTGAAGAGCGCGCGATAGGACTCTTCGATCGCCGGCCGCCCGCGCACCGTCGCGAACATCGGGCTGACGACGATTCCGTCGATCGCGTGATCGGCGGCGAGCGCGGCCGGGTCGCGGCGGCGGAATCCGTCGGCATGGCGGACAACGAGCGCGGCGACGTCCTCGCGAGCTGCGACGCCACTCATGGCAACTCCTCCACCCGGAAAGCGGGGCGTATACTCCGGCCACGCTCGGTCGTGGCATCGCGCTGAAGAGCCGCGCTACGGCTTCGCCGGCTTCGCGCGCAGCACGCCGATCTGGATCAGCAGCCCGGTGAAGTCGTAGATCCGCTGCTCGTGCGCGATCAGGCCGTCGGCAAACCGCATGTAGCGCGCGCCCCGGATCTCGAATCGCTTGTGCGTGCCCGGCAGTCCGAAGAACTCGTTGACATGTGTCGCGGTCGACGTCACGAGGACGACGGCCTTGTCCTGCTCGACGACGATGTCTTCGACCTTCAGCGTCCAGTCGGGGAACGCCCTGAAGAGCGCGCGATACGAGTCTTCGATCGCCTGACGGCCGTGAACCGTCGCGAACATCGGGCTGACGACGGTGCCGTCGATGGTGTGATGGGCTGCGAGCTTGACCGGATCGTGGCGATGGAACACCTCCACGTGCCGGGCGACGAACGCCGTGATCTCCTCGCGGCTGATGACAACGCTCATGGCGCCCTCCCCGCCCGGAAGCCGGGAGTATACTCCCGCCATGTGCGCGCGCGCGATTGCCGCGCTCGTCACGGCGGCCGCGCTCCTCAGCGCCTTCGCCGCCGAACCGCCGGCCGGCGCGTTCGGCCTCGGCGTCCTCCGGCGCGACGGCTTCATCATCCCCTTCGCCACGTTCGACGGCCGGAAGTGGCGCCACGACTGGCCCGAGCCGAAGCGGGACGTCGAGGTGCCGGTGACGCTCGACAGCGTGCCGGCGCGCTGGTTCGGGCCGCTCGGCCGGCGTCCGACGTGGTTCGCGTGGGTCCGGCAGGATCCGCCGCGCGAGATCCATGTCCGGCAGCCTGACTGGTTCGACGCGCACTGCCTGCATCAGATCGGCCTGCGCACCGACTATCGCAGCAGCCTTCCGCCGCCGCGGCCGGACGCGCAGCCGTATCCGAAGGACGGTCTCGCCGTGACGCCGTCGATTCAGATCCAGCGCATCGACATCGTAGGCCCGGGCGACCTGCCCGAGGCCGTCGCGGCCGCGTTCGACACGGCCGAAGACAAGGCGCTGGAGCAGCGGCCGCCGCTCGACCCGCCCATCGGCGCCGGGTCGACGCCGCGCGTCGAGGCGATTTACGCGATCGACACCGGCCCGGCGTCGCGCGTGTATTACTTCGAGGTCGTGCGCGAGTACAAGCGCCCCGCGCTCGGATGTCAGCTGCTGGTCGCCGGCGCCGGCTGGTTCGTGCGCGAGGGCGCGAGCCCGCTGCGGTCGCTCGGCTTCGAGGCCGCGCTGGCCGGCTGCGATCGCTACGGCCTGCGCTACATGCTGCCGCTCGGCGCGATTCGCATCGGCGCGCGGCTGTTCTGGACGGCGCAGTGGTCTGGCTGGGACTACGAGGATTACACGATCGTCGAGATCAAGGCGAAGGCTGCGCAGGAAGTGCTTCGCACGTGGGGTGGGGGATGTTAGACAGACGACGAGCCCGTCACAACGTTCAACTCTCGACGCTGACGGTCGTGTTGTGTTGCGCCGCGCTTTCCGTCACTCGGCCGCGCGCCGCGCAGCCGCTGTGGGAGACCGGAACGTTCTCGATCCTCGGCTACGACCCGGCGACCGGCGAGGTGGGCGGCGCCGTGCAGTCGCGCGTCTTCAACGCCGGCAACGGCGTGCTGTGGGCCGAAGCCAATGTCGGCGTCGTCGCGACGCAGGCCATCGTCGACGTCGGCTACGGACCGCGCGCGCTGGAGCTGCTGCGATCGGGCAGGGCGCCGGCCGACATCATCAAGGCGGTGCTCGACGCCGATCCCGATCCCGAGCCGATGCGCTGGGCCAAGGCCGGTCGGCAGTTCGCCGTGATGAACGCGAAAGGCGAGTACGCGGCGCACACCGGGCCGAAGGCGACGGCATGGGCCGGCCACAGGTCCGGGAAGTTCTGCACCGCGCAGGGCAACATCCTCGCGGGTGAAGCGGTCGTCGCCAACATGGTCGACGCGTTCGAGAAGACGTCCGGCCATCTGTCGATGCGGCTCGTCGCGGCGCTCGAAGGCGGCCAGGCGGGCGGAGGCGACACGCGCGGCCAGCAATCGGCCGCGCTGGTCATCGTCAAGAAATGCGCCGGCGTGTGGCTGCACAACGACGTCGTGCTGCGGCTGCAGGTCGACGACAATCCGGAGCCGATCAAGGAGCTGCGGCGGCTGGTGGAGAAATGGGGCGGACCGAAACGGCCGGTATCGCAACAGGGATGTTCGTGAGAGTGGTCGCGCGAGGCTTCAGCCGAGCGCCTTCTCCTCCCAAATCCTGCACAAATTCACGATCACCTCCACCGCTTTCTCCATGTCCTGTACCGACACCCACTCGAGGCGCGAGTGGAAGTTGTGCTCCCCGGCGAACAGATTCGGCGTCGGCAGCCCCATGAACGATAACCGCGAGCCGTCGGTACCGCCGCGGATCGATCGCGCGCGGACCTCGAGTCCGGCGCGCCGCACGGCTTCGTGCGCCCGCGCGACGACTTCCGGGTGGCGATCGAGGATCTCCTTCATGTTCCGGTACTGCTCCTCGACTGCCGTGTCCACGCGCGCGCCGGGATAGCGCGCCGCCGCCTGATGGGCGAGCGCGGTCACGGCGGCGGCTTGCTCGCGCAGCCGTTCCGTCCGGAAATCGCGCAGCAGCAGCTTGACCGACGTCCGCTCGACGCTCGCGGTCACGATATAGGGGTGCACGAACCCTTCAGCGCCGTCCGTCGTTTCGGGTGACAGACGATCCGCCGGCAGACTCTGAACGAACGCGGCGGCGACCTTGATCGCGTTGATCATCCGCCCCTTCGCGTAGCCGGGGTGCGTGTTGAAGCCGTGGAAGGTCACGGTCAGCGCGTCCGCCGAAAAGCTCTCCGCCTCGACCTCGCCGCGGCTGCCGCCGTCCATCGTGTACGCGCAGGACGCGCCGAACCGCGCGACGTCGAAGTGCCTGGTCCCGCGACCGATCTCCTCGTCGGGCGTGAACGCGAGGCGCACCGGTCCGTGCGGAATCTCCGGATGCGCGGCGAGGACCGCAGCCGCCGAGACGATTTCGGCGACGCCGGCCTTGTCGTCCGCCCCGAGCAGCGTCGTGCCCGAGGCCGTGACGATGTCGTGGCCTGTCTGGTCGGCGAGCGCGGGAATGTCGGCGAGCCGCAGGACGGCAGACGGATCGTGGGGCAGCCGGAGATCGCGGCCG
>Ga0114129_10006632_pt1 | contig 16434 bp, 12 predicted proteins | sample RhiMetdeltSRZDD1_FD_80071 | JGI IMG/M metagenome (GOLD analysis project Ga0114129, IMG submission 80071) | Populus rhizosphere microbial communities from Tennessee, USA - Rhizosphere MetaG P. deltoides SRZDD1 (version 2) (version 2) | ecosystem: Host-associated > Plants > Roots > Rhizosphere >... | reverse complement strand
TTGCGGTCAAGGCGATGGCCCCGGAATGCGAGCTGGTGATCGTCGTCGGCTCGCGTAACTCGTCGAATTCGGTGCGGCTGGTAGAGGTCGCGCTGGGCGCGGGATCTCAGGCTGCCCATCTGGTGGACTACGCCGACGACATCGACCCGGCCTGGCTTTCGGGTGTGACGACGGTCGGAATCACGTCCGGCGCATCGGTGCCAGAGATTCTGGTGCGCGGTGTGCTCGAGCGGCTCGCCGAGTACGGCTATGACGTGGTGCAGCCGGTGACCACGGCCAACGAGACGCTGGTGTTCGCGCTGCCCCGGGAGATCCGCCCGGCGCGCGCGTGACGTTTCCCGCGCGACCAGACGCAAAAGTGCCCAAAATCCGCGTCAGAAGGGCACTTTTGTGTCTGCTCACGCTTGTCTTGGTGCTGGCTGGTTGCGGCGACGACGCGACGGATCGGCTCAACGCCGTGGTGCATACGTTCGCCGACTCCCTCAACAACGGTGACGCGCAGGCGGCCGCCGCCGTCACGACCGATCCCGCGCAAGCATCCGACACCCTCGGAAAACTGTTCGACAGCCTCGGCCGCAACGCCCACTTCGAAGTCTCGACCGTCGACCGCAAAGACAACGACGCGACGTTCGGCCTTTCGGCCACATGGAAATTCGGCAAGGACGGCCGCAACCAGTGGACCTACACCACCACCGGCAGCGCGGGCCAGAGCGGCGATCAGTGGAAGATCCAGTGGAATCCGGCGACCGTCGCGCCGGGCCTCGGCACCGGCCCGCTGTCGTACAGCGCGCTGACCCCCGACCCCGCCGCCAGGGTACTGGACCGCGCGGGCGCCGAGCTGCTGACCCAGCAGGTTGTCACGCTGGTCAACCTGTCACCCGGTGCCGACGTGAATGCCGTTGCGGCGCTGCTCAATCCGATCGACGCGGGCATCACCGCGGAGTCGCTGCAGACGCAATTGAACGCGGCCAACGGTCAGCAGGTCACCGCAGTCACGCTGCGGGCGGAGGATCTGGCACCCATCGAGGAGGGGCTGTCGGCCCTGCCGAACGTGACGCTGGCGCCGCAGACGCGGCTTTTGAGCACCGACAAGGCGCTGACATCACCGACGCTGTCCGGGCTGACCGACCTGTGGCAACGCGCCACCGATGACGCCGGCGGATGGGCGGTGAGCACCCAGACCGCTAGCGGGAGCCAGCGCGTCGGCGGGCAGGACCCCAAACCTGTCTCCGACATCGCCAGCACGCTCGACATCAGCATGACGCGCGCCGCCAGGGATGCGTTAGCCCCGATCTCCACCCCTGCCGCGATGGTGGTCATCCAACCCTCCACCGGCGACGTGTTGGCCATCGGCCAGAACGCCGCCGCGGATGCTCAGGGTCCGATCGCGCTGACGGGGCTGTATCCGCCGGGCTCGACCTTCAAGACGGTGACGGTCTCGGCCGCCCTTCAGGCCGGCCAGGTGACACCGGACAGCATCGTGGCGTGCCCGGGCACGGAGAACATCGAGGGCCGCCAGATCCCCAACGACGACAACTTCGACCTCGGCCAAGTGCCGCTGCACACCGCGTTCGCGCGGTCATGCAACACCACGATGGGCCGGCTGGCGGTCAACCTGCCCCCCGACGCGCTCACCAAGGCGGCCGCCCAACTGGGCCTCGGCGTCGACTACACCGCTCCTGGCATGACCACCGTCACCGGCAAGGTGCCCGTCGCCGACACCTCGGCGCTGCGCGTCGAGGAGGGCATCGGCCAGGGCCAGGTCACCGCATCGCCGTTCGGCATGGCGCTGGTAGCCGCCGCGCTGGCGCACGGGTCGGTGCCGTCGCCGACGATCGTCGCCGGCCAGCCCGGCAAGCCCGACCATACCCCTGATCCGCTGCCGGCAAGCATCGATGATCAAGTGAAATCGATGATGCGCGAGACCATTACGAGTGGCACCGCCACCCAGCTCCAAGACATTCCCGGCGTGCTCGGCAAGACCGGCACGGCCGAGTACATCGACAACACTCACGCACACGGCTGGTTTGTCGGCATCGACGGCGATCTCGCCCTGGCGGTATTCGTCAGTGACGCGGGCAGTTCCGGCCCGGCGGCGGACGCCGCGGGTCGATTCCTGCGCGCGCAGCATCCGTGAGTTTGCAAATCAACATCAAAGTCCGCTACCCGCCTGGTCTTTGCAGATACGATCGCGTTGACGGGAGGGGAGGCCGAAAGTGGGGTCTCCGAGCAGTGTGGACACACCGCCGTCGGCGGCTTCTGAGTCGTGGATGCGACGGCTTGCCCGTACGACGCCTGGCGTCATCGGCATCATCGCGCTCGCTGTCGCGGCAATTTGCGTGATTGCCGGCGTGGTGTGCGGGGGTCAGCTCGATGGGCGGATCGACGAACGCAACGCGGTTCTGACGAGCTCTGAACCGTTCGCCTATGCGGCGCAGAACCTCTACGCCGCCCTTTCGGCCGCCGACGCCGCTGCAGCGTCCGCGTTCCTTTCTGGCGGAATCGAAACGGCAGAGATGCGTGCGAAGTATCAGCGTGCGTTGGCTGACGCGGCATCGGCATTGGCCGACACCACCGCGGGGACTACTGATCCGGCAACCCGAACCTCGCTCGCGGACATATCGGCGGGATTGTCTGCCTACACCGCCCTTATCGAGTCGGCGCGGGCGAACAACCGGCAGGGCTTCGTGATCGGCTCCGCCTACTTGCGCGAAGCCTCGACGTTGATGCAGACATCGCTGCTTCCCGGCGCCGAGAAGATCTTCACCGCCAATCTCGCCACGGTCGACAAAGACCAACGCGCCGTCGGTTCATTGCCCATCGCCAGCCTCGTGCTCCTGACGCTGGCGCTCGTCGCGATCGGTGTCGCTTCGATGATCATGTACGGCCGCACCAACCGGCAGTTCAACATCGGGCTCGTGATCGCCGCGGCCACCGTGGTGCTGGTGATTGGCTGGGTCGTCGTGGCCACTCAGTTGGCGGCGGGCGAGATCGAGCACAGCCGAGCCGAAGGCACCGCGAGGTTCGAACAGCTCGCGAAGGCGCGCATTAACGCCCAGCAGGCGCGGACAGTCGAGACCCTCGAGTTGATCGCGCGGGGTGACATCACTGCCAGAGAGAAGTCGTTTCACGGCCACATCGACGAGCTGGGCAAGCTGCTCGACGCGGCGCCGGCGGCCACGAAGGATGCAGTCCAGAATTGGAGCGCAAGTCACCAAAAGCAGACTGATGCCTACAACGGCGGAGACTACGAGGCGGCGGTCGCCCAAGCCATCGGCCCCGATCCAGCGGCTTCCGCAACTCAATTCGCTGCTGTCGAATCCAGCTTGCGCGACGGGATCGAGCGAACCCGTGAAACGCTGCGCGATCGGGTGGCCGCAGCGGGAGCATGGCTGGCATGGAGTCCAACGGGAACCCTCGTGCTGATGGTCGTCGCTGCGTCAGCGGCCATCGTCGGGCTGTGGCCGCGACTCAAGGAGTTCCTGTGAAGACACGAATTGTGATGGCGCTTCTGGCTGTTGCACTGACCGCCACAGGGTGTGGGTCCTCCGCGGCGCCGGCATCGGTGTCGATATCACCGGTTGAACCGTTGCCATCCGGTGCGATGGAAGTCACCGCCGCGCCGACAACGGCAAATGCGACCTGCGACCGGGAAGCCAGCCTGCGCCCGGGACCGCTTCCTTCACCTGGTGCCATGCCGGCTGGGTCGACGATGGCGAAGATCGCCGAACGGGGGCGACTCATCGTCGGCGTCGACCAGAACACCTATCTGTTCGGTTTCCGTAACCCGGCCACCGGCCAACTGGAGGGCTTCGACATCGACATCGCTCGAGAGATCGCGCGCGCGATCTTCGGCGATCCAGACCGAATCCAGCTGCGAGTGGTCGATGCAAGCCAACGTGAGTCGGTGTTGCAGGACGGCGAGGTGGACCTGGTAGTGCGGACCTACTCGATCACATGTGACCGCAAGCAGAAGGTCGCATTTTCGACCGTGTACTTCAACGCCAACCAAAGGGTTCTGACGGTTAAAGGCTCTGGAATCGATTCTTTCCCCGCGCTTTCGGGCAGACGGGTATGCGCGGTGTCGGGAACCACCTCGCTCAGGAAGCTGTTCGAGCTCAACCCGCCCCCGAAGGTGTTCAGTGTGGCGACGTGGACGGACTGCCTCCTGATGCTTCAACAGGGACAGGTCGACGCGATCAGCACCGACGACGTGGTGCTGCGAGGGTTAGCGCATCAGGACCCGAACGTGGAGGTGGTCGGGGAGAGCGTCGCCGTCGAGCCCTACGGCATTGGGATCAAGAAGGAGAACGAGGACTTGGTCCGATTCGTCAATGGTGTTCTCGAGAAGATACTCGATGACGGCACCTGGCGGCGACTCTACGAGGCCCGGCTGCAAGAGCTCGGATCGGTACCCGCTCCTCCGGAACCGCGCTACGAGGGTTCCCCATGAGGGTGCTGACCACCGACGAGATCGATCGCGAACTCGAGTCGCGCACAAAGGAAATCGAGGCGATGTCGGCGACGCTGCTCGAGCTGGAGAACCATCCCGGGCGCGAGCACGTGCGTCTCTATCCGCCGACCGGCCTGACCGCACAACGCTGGGCGGTGGTCGAGACGTCACTCGGGCAGCTTTGGGAGGACCTGGGGCGGATGTCGTCGATCCTAGAGTCTGCGCGCACGGTGCGCGCACGCCGATCGAAGCCGGATGACGACGACTGCCGCGAGCTGACGAAGCTGCTGCACGAGCGGACACTTGAGGTGTCACGACAGTTAATCCCATTGGCAAAGCGTGAGTTCGGTGGCATCAGAGAAGCGGTCGAGTATGTGGGGCTCGCCGACACAGCGGAGCGGATGGACGCCGCATACCCGGCCGTCGTCGAGTTCCTCGACGCGGTCGACCGGGTCAACTCGCTCGTCGCCGAAAAGCTCGGACCGACGCAGAAGCGACTCGACGAGGCGGGCGCGGCGGGACCGGAGGAGCTCGCCGAGCTGCTGCAGATCTCCGCGACCGACCCACTCTCGTTGACCACGAGAGATATCGAGAAGCGTGTCACCGCGATTGCGGAGAGCGTAGAGCGTCAATCGGCCGAACTCGCCGAACTGGCTGCAATACAGTCGAATTGGCCCGGCAGTCTCGCAGCTGCCGCCGAGAGTCTGGACGTCCTGCGGAACGCCAGCACGCGTGCGGCAGAGATTCGCGCGCACGCCGTGCAAAAGGTATTAGCGGGACAATTCCCGGACCGCGACGACGCCGAGCAGGCCTTGCGCGCCGAACTGCAATCGATTACGTCACCGGATCCGAAGGCGCTCCGGTCGCTGCGGCGCCGGATCGAGGCCGCGCTGCGGGACGCGCATGAGGAAGAACAGCTCGCGCAGGGTCTGCTCGACAGGCGCACTGAACTCAAGGGCCGGCTCACCGCATACCAGGCGAAGGCGGCCCGGCTCGGGCTGGGGGAGGACCGAGACCTGTTGGCCTGCGGCCGAATCGCCGAGGGCCTGCTGTCACGGCAGCCCTGCGACCTCCGCTCCGTGACCCGAGCGGTCTCGGATTTCCAGCAGATGATCGTCGACAAGCGGGGGCAGAGCGAATGAAATGCGCCGAACCGGGCTGCGGCGGGACTGTCGTCGACGGCTACTGTGACGTCTGCGGCACCGCGCCGGCACCCGCTGCGCCACAACCTGTCTCGGTCGCAACCGCACCGCGGCATTCCGTCCCGTCGGCACGGACAGCCTCGGCGCGAACGGCTCGCACCGGGTCGACGGCGGCCAGCGCTCGCGGTCGGCTCGGGGCGGGAATCGTCGAGATACCGCGCATACCGAAGGGTGACCCGGCCGCCGCGATCCTGAAGGATCCCCAGGTGCCTGAGGCGAGCCGGTATTGCGGCAATCACGAATGCAACAAGCCGGTCGGGCGTAGCCGGGATGGGCAGCCAGGGCGCACTGAGGGCTTTTGCCCAGAGTGTGGCACGCGATACTCGTTTGTTCCCAAGCTTTCTCGCGGCGACCTGGTGGGCGGACAGTATGAAGTCCAGGGTTGCATTGCGCACGGCGGCCTCGGCTGGATCTATCTGGCGATCGACCGCAATGTGAAGGATCGCTGGGTAGTGCTCAAGGGAATGTTGAACTCCGGAGACGCCGAGGCCATGGCCGTCGCCGAAGCAGAAGTCCTCGCCCTGGCCGGAGTCGAACACTCGAACATCGTCCGCATCTACAACTTCGTCCAACATCCGGACGCGGGCGGCATCCCCGTGGGCTACATCGTTATGGAGTACGTCGGCGGAAAGTCGCTGAAGCAAATGCGCAAGGATCTGAACGGTCCGCTTCCGCCGGATCAGGCCGTCGCCTACATGGTCGAGATCATTCCGGCGCTCGGCTACCTGCACTCCCAAGGACTGGCCTACTGCGACTTCAAGCCGGACAACGTGATGCAGACCGAGGATCAGCTCAAGCTCATCGATCTCGGCGCGGTCATCCGGATGGACGATGAGGAGAGCGCCATCTACGGCACCGCGGGCTACCAGGCGCCCGAGATCGCCGAAACCGGTCCCACGGTCGCCAGCGACGTGTACACGGTCGGCCGGACACTCGCTGTCCTCGTGATGGATGTTCCGCAGGAGAAGGGGCGGTTCGTCGAGCAGCTACCAGGCCCGGCCACCGTGCCGATGCTGGCGAAACACGAATCTCTGTATCTCGCGATCCTGCGTGCGACTGACCGCGACGAGACCCGCCGGTTCGCGTCCATGGAAGAGCTGGCTGACCAGCTGACCGGGGTGCTGCACGAGATCGCCGCCGTCAACAAGGACACCGAACGGCCACGGATGTCGAGCTTCTTCAGTCCGCAGCGCGGCATTTTCGGTGCGGGCGCGGACAAGCCTGTCGACGCCGCCCAGGTGATTGCGGCGCTGCCCGTCCCCGTGGTCGACCCCACCGACCCTGGTGCCGCAGTTCTCGCCACGACCAGCGGCACACCCCCGGCCCAACTAGAACACGCGCTCAATCTGGCCAGAACCGGCGCGCAGCAAGCCAACAGGGCCTCCGTCGAGGTGCCGCTGCGATTGGTCCGCGCGTCGCTTGAAATCGGCGCGCCCGCAGACGCGAGGAAACGGCTCGCCGAGCTGGAGTCGGTGATCCCGGGAGATTGGCGGCTGAGGTGGTACAGCGGACAATGCGCGCTGCTCGGAGGCGAATTCGACAGGGCCGCCGGTGATTTCGAGGAAGTACTGGCGACTTTGCCCGGCGAACTCGCCCCCAAGGTGGCGATCGCAGCGACCGCCGAACTGCGTGGCGCACGGGACGTCGCAGCGCGTTACTACGAGACGGTCTGGCGGACCGACCACAGCTATGTCAGTGCCGCGTTTGGGTTGGCGCGGCAGCGAGTACATGCCGGCGACCGAGCCGGTGCCATCGCGGTGCTCGATCAGGTGCCAACGGACTCAGCGCATTTCACCCCGGCGGCCGCGACCGCGATCGAAATCCTGCTGGATAGCCGAACACCCGAGGACCTCGACGAGCACACCCTGGTCGACGCCGGCAGCCGTACCGAAGAACTGAACCTCGAATCGGCCACCAAGCGCGCCACGATTCGGCTGCGCGTGCTCGGCGCCGCGTTGGACTGGCTGCGGGCAGGCAACAAACCCGGCGCCCCGCGACTGCTCGGTGCCGACTTCGATGAGCCCGGCCTCCGGGCCGGGATGGAACGCAGCTACCGCGAGCTCGCGCACGAGTCTACCGACATGTGGGACCGCATTGCGTTGGTGGAGAACGCAAATGAGATTCGGCCGAGGACACGGGTATGACCGATCAGGCCACGTGTGCGCAATGCGCTGCGGCCGTGGGACGCGCAGACCGATTCTGCGAGAGCTGCGGCGCCTCGCTGTCGGAGGTTCGCCGAGTCACCATACCGCGACAGCACGAAGCCCAAGGACCGTGCGCCGACTGCGGCAACGAGGCCGTCTTTGACGAGTACTGCACCGTCTGCGGCCACCGACGCACGGCGCCTGATCGCGACGAGGCAACGCTGGGCGCAATCGCGATGATCACCGATCGCGGTATCGAACACGCTGGCAACGAAGACGCCGCCGCGGCCGGGATTTTGGGGAAGCGGCCAGATGCCATCGCCGTCGCGGTATGCGACGGGGTGTCCAGTTCCGACGCGGCCGATATGGCCGCGGTCGCCGCGTCGAAGGCGGGCGTCGACGCGATGCTCGGCGCGCTCGTCGCCTCCCGCAAGGCACGTGCGGCGGTGCTCGCTGGCATGGCGGAAGCGGCGAAGGCGGCGGCCGCAGCAGGGACCGATTCGGCGACGCCGCCGTCGTGCACGTACACCGCAGCGATCGTGGTCCCGGCTTCTGCAGGGACAGCGCAGATCACAGTCGGCAATGTCGGCGACAGCAGGGCGTACTGGTTTCCCGAACCGCCCGCAGTTGCGCAGCAGTTGACCGTTGACGACTCCCTTGCTCAGGAGCTGATCACCGCAGGCGCTTCGGCCGAATCGGAAGCTGTGCAACGCGGCGCGCACACGCTGACGCGTTGGCTCGGCGCGGACAGTGAAGCGGAGCCGTGGTCGGAGTCGAGTGTGCAGACAATCACCGCGGGCGGGCCGGGCACGCTGTTGCTGTGCAGCGACGGGCTCTGGAACTACCTGCCGGACGCCGCCGACATCGCACGGTTCTGCAGCGGTGCCGACCCGGCCGCGGCCGCACGCGCGCTCACCGAATATGCGTTGGAAGCCGGTGGCCAGGACAACATCACCGTCGTAATAGTCCCGATCGGAGGGCAGTCATGAGTTCGGCTGAACACCAAGGCATCTCCGTTGACATCGATCACAATCCCTACCTCGCCGAGGGAAGCGGCACAGTCGACGCGATCGTCAGCATCAACGCCGATGTCGCGGAGACGAGCTCGGCACCGGATCGGGTCGAAGCCATCATCATCGATTGCTCGACGTCGATGCAGGCGCCGATCGAGAAGTTCGAGGCCGCGAAACGCGCTACTGCGGCGGCGATCATGGAACTCGTCGACGGCACCTACTTCACGATCGTCGACGGCACCGAGAAGGCCCTCAGCGTCTACCCCAAGGAAGGGCTGGCGCGCGCGAGCACAGAGACGAAAGCAGCGGCGATGCGCGCGGTCGACGGGCTTCGGCCCCACGGCGGTACGGCGATGGGCACCTGGCTCGCGCACGTCCGCGGCATTGTCGGGCAACGCAAGGGCGCGCTCATCCACGCGATCCTGCTCACCGACGGCAAGGACGAGCATGAGACGCCTGAAGAACTGGGTCAGGAAATCGGGCTCAGCGAAGGCGAATTCACGTGCGACTGCCGGGGAGTGGGAACCAATTGGGAGGTCGACGAGCTGCGCGCGATCTCGACTGCACTGTTGGGCACCGTCGACATCGTCGCCGACCCCGAAGATCTCGCCGAAGATTTCGCATCGATGATGCGCACATCGATGAGTAAGGCGATTCCGGATCTGACGCTGCGGTTGTGGACCCCGGCTGGGGCCCGCGTCGAGTTCGTCAAACAAGTCGCGCCAACCGTCGAGGATCTGTCACATCGTCGAGTCGACGCCGGCAACCAATCTGGCGCGTACCCGTTGGGTTCGTGGGGCAACGAGGACCGCGACTACCACATACAAGTCGAGGTCGAACCCGCGGCGATCGGGCGCGAGAAGTTGGCGGCGCGCGTGAGTGTCGTTGCGGGCGACCAGGTTCTGGGCGAGGGCCTGGTCAAGGCGATGTGGACCGCCGACACCGCATTGTCGGCCACGATCAGTCGTAGGGTGGCGCATTACACGGGCCAGGCGGAGCTGGCGCAGGCAGTCCAGGAGGGCTTGAGCGCACGCAAGGCCGGGGACGTCAGGACCGCGACGGCCAAGCTGCAACGCGCGATGGAACTCGCCGTGGAATCCGGAAACGATGGAACCGCAAAGCTGCTGAGGGGAGTGGTCGAGGTCGACGAGCGCACCGGCACGGTTCAGTTGCGGCGTGACGTCGCAGCGGCAGACGAAATGGCGCTCGACGCCCGGTCGACCAGGACCGCACGCGTGCGGAAGGAGACCTGATGCCGACCTGCATCGAGGGACACAACTCGAAAGCCGCCGATTACTGCGATGTGTGTGGAGCGCCGATCGGAAGCTCTGCTGCACAACCGGATTCGCCTCCGCCACCAGAATCCAAGGCCTGCCCTTCGTGCGGGATGCCGGTAAGCGGCCGGTTCTGCGAAGCATGTGGCCACGATTCAGCGCTGCCCGAACCGGGAGCGGCGCCACCGCGAGCGGGCGAGTCCGCGTCGGTCAGCTGGACCGTCGTCGTGACCGCCGACCACGATTTGTATGAGCGTGTTCTTGCCCAAGAAGGCCCCGACACTGTCGAGTTCCCGCGATTCTTCCCCGAACGCCGAATCGTTGTGCAGGGCAACACCACGCTGATCGGGAGGGGGAACCGGAAGCAGGGCGTCGAGCCCGAGATTGACCTCGGCATCCACCCAGCTGACCGCGGCGTTTCCACCCAACATGCCGTGCTGCGGATCCACGATTCTGTCCTCACCATCACCGACCTGGGATCGACCAACGGGTCGTACCTCAACGGCGACAACCGCCTGCCGGAAGGCGAGGAGACCCCACTGGCCGACGGTGACCGCATCCACATCGGAGCGTGGACCACGATCAAGATCGAGCGAGGTTAGACGTCGTACTCCCAGCTGTCGGCTTCCCAGCTGTTGCGCGACGAGCGCGGCCGGGACCGGTACTCCGCGCGACTGTCGCTGTCGTCGGCGCTGCCACGATAGCGCACCCGCGAGACGGGGTGATGCGTCCCGTTTCCGTTGCTGCTGTGGGGCTCTCGGGGCGGATAGTCATCGTAGCGACGGCGACGCTCGGGGCGCTCGTAGCCGGTTCGCCGGTCGGCAGGCGGCACGGCCTTGCGGGGTTCGCGCGTCGACGACGAGCGCGAACGGCGCCGCGGCTCGGCGGGAGTAACCGGCGGCTGCTCGCTCTGCCGAGGATTGCGGGGCCGGCGGGGGCGCTCGGCGACCGGTTCGATGATCTCGGTCTCAGGCGGCCGGGTGTGTCGCGAGCGCGACGGTGTGGCGCGCTTGGTCGTTCTCGGGGTGCGGGTGGTGCGCTCGGCGGACCTGGCAGACTTGGCGGCCCTCGTGGGGCGCTCGATGGTGTGCTTGCGGCGTGATTCTTTCGGGTCGACGGCGTCTTCGTCGGCGTCTTCGGACTCACCCGTCAGCAGCGACGACATCTTCGATGTGACCGACGACACACGACTGCTTGCCTTCTCGTTGCCGTCCTTGCCGGACCGTGCTGCGCCGCGGCGCGAGGACATGCCGTAATACCAGCGGCCCATGCCGATGAGCAGGACGGCGGCGGACGTGAAGAACATCAGCGGGAACCGCTCGATGAGCGGATAACCGAAGTTGATGAGCGTGTCTTTGATGCCCGTGAGCTGGGCGCCGTGGAAAAGGAAGTACGCGGTGGGCACGGCGATAAACAGAATGAGCGGCGGCTGGATGACGGCGGTGAAGATCCCGGCCTGGCGCACCGCGAGCGCAGCGAAGATGCAGCCCAGCGCGTACAACGTCGCGAAAACCATGCTGAGCTGCTTGTCGCCGGAGCCGGCATCGTAGGCGAAGCCGACGGCGGACATTGTGACCGCCAGCAGGACCGCACCCCACCACGGAACACCCGGGATATTGGGGTGCGCAGAGCGATGGTCAGGCGTGACTGCCGACCGCGCGCGCTGAGCTGACACAGGTAGACCGTACCGGCTCTGTCTAAAAGTAGCTGTCAGCGCGCTTCTGGCGCGCCCGGCACCGTCTCCTACACTCTGATGCCTGTGGGCCTGAATCTGGGAATCGTCGGATTGCCGAACGTCGGCAAGTCGACGCTGTTCAACGCGCTGACGCGCAACAACGTGCTGGCGGCCAACTATCCGTTCGCGACGATCGAGCCAAACGAGGGTGTGGTGCCGCTGCCTGACCCGCGATTGGCCAGACTCGCCGAGTTGTTTGACTCGGACAAGGTCGTGCCTGCGCCGGTGACGTTCGTCGATATTGCCGGCATCGTCAAAGGCGCGTCTGAAGGCGCCGGCCTGGGGAACAAGTTCCTGGCCAACATCCGCGAGAGCGACGCGATCTGCCAGGTCGTGCGGGTGTTCACCGATGACGACGTCGCGCACGTGGACGGCCGCGTCGATCCAAAGTCCGATATCGAGGTGATCGAGACCGAGCTGATCCTCGCCGACCTGCAGACGCTCGAGCGCGCGCTGCCCCGGCTGGAAAAGGAAGCTCGGACTCACAAGGACCGGCGCCCGCTGCACGAGGCGGCGGTGGCCGCGCAGGAACTTCTCAACGGCGGCACGACGCTGTTCGCGGCGAGCATGGACGCGTCCTTGCTTCGTGAGCTCAACCTGCTGACGACCAAGCCGTTCCTCTATGTCTTCAACGCCGACGAGGCCGTGTTGACCGATGACGCGCGGGTGGCGGCGCTGCGGGAGTTGGTCGCGCCTGCGGACGCGGTATTCCTTGACGCGAAGATCGAGGCGGAGCTGCAAGAGTTGGACGACGAGTCGGCCGCCGAGTTGCTGGAATCGATCGGCCAGACCGAGCGCGGGCTGGATGCGTTGGCGCGGGCCGGTTTTCACACGCTGCGGCTGCAGACGTTCCTGACCGCGGGGCCAAAAGAGTCGCGCGCGTGGACGATTCACCAGGGCGACACCGCACCGAAAGCCGCGGGCGTCATCCACACCGATTTCGAGAAGGGCTTCATCAAGGCCGAGATCGTGTCGTACGAGGACCTGATGGAGGCCGGATCGATGGCCGCCGCCAAGGCCGCGGGCAAGGTGCGGATGGAAGGCAAGGACTACGTGATGGCCGACGGTGATGTCGTCGAGTTCCGACACGGATAAACGTGCAAGCCCTCGGAACCCGGCAAGCTACCGATGGGCTGATCGTCGGTGAGGACGGTTACGAGATGTGGCGGCCGACATCAGCTGGTGAAGCGGTCGACGCTCCAATTGCAGCGTCGTCGGCGACGATGCGCCGAATCGAACGCTAATGGGTCGGATTTAGACACGGTCGACTGGCGGAGACGGGCCTACCGCGTCGCACCGAGATCCGTGTCGACGGATTCCACCTCTTCAGCGCGACGCATTCCGGGCGGGCGTCTTGCCGCTGTTTGAGTTTCCGTCGTTCGCATTCCGGGATTCGTCGCGTCGATCGCCTTTCGGGTGTTTGTGATTCTCAGAGCTGGTATCGGTATTGGTCGCGTCCGTGTTCGCCGCCCTGGTGCGTGGGTTCTCCGTCGGCGATGGCGTGTCGTCAGATCCCTTGCCTTTGGTGTCGGTTTTCGAATCTTTTCGCTGGGTCTGCGAGGCCCGCAGATCAGCCTTGGAGTTCACCGGGGCAATAAGGGAAGGAACACTGTCGACGGTGGGTGCCGCTATCACTGCCTCTGGCGTGATAGGGACTATGGGGGGAGGAACATTCCCGAAGGTGGGCGCCGGAAACACTGCCTCTGGCAGGGCGCTGAGGCCGGACTTGATGTTGTCGCTGATTGTCTTCCAGCTGGTCAAGATCAAACCAGGCTCTGTCTTAGGGTTGGCACCGGAGCCGATCGGTGGAGGTAAGACAGTTGCGAGGGCACCGATGATCGGGGCAGTCAGCCGGTAAAGGAGCGTGTATTCGTTTCCGAACTCCGCGTACGGCTCGGGTAATAGCAAACAGTGCACCATGAAGCTCAGCAGCCCCGGAATGTCTTTCGGATTCGCAACGGCGGCCGCGATCACGTTGGCCAGATTTATCGGCACGTTGATAAAGATGAATTGCGTGACGAGAGCGATTGTGCGGATAATCGCGGCGCCGACGACGGGAATGTCGCCGTCCAGAGAATTGAGCGTAGGGAGATTTAACGACGCCGAGATTAACGGGCCAGGCACGTTCACCTGGCCGGATATCCGCGCGCTCAAAATACCCGGGTTCCTACTCGGATCGAGGCTGGCGGTTTGCGGCGGGCGGGCAATGTCCGATTCCGCCCCACCCGCCGCGTGGGTCGGATAATTTTGCCATAGAAGAGATGGTCCGGTGCCGTCCGACAGATCTGCTGTCAGGAACTGCAACTTGAAGGCGATTGCGGGTTGGGAAGGTATCAATCTGTGCGCCGGCAGGTGCACCGATGTCGCGACCAGTACGCTTGCTCCCGCGATGGCGACCCCGGTCGTAATATATCGGCGAAGCATGACGTGCATCGTTGGCCTCCTCCGCGCCGGGATGCTCCGCAAAACCCTAGAGCAAATGGGAAGCTCCTGAGGCGAGATTGTCAATACTCCGCAATATTGACAACACGGTCAATGTCGAGTTAACGCAATAGAGTTTCTTCAGTCCGATCGGCGTGGCCAGCCTGAACCGCCCTCGCATGTCCGGAGACTCCCAATACTTGGAAGTGGAGTCTTGTCAGTGGTCGAGGAGCTACCCGCCGCAGCTGCGGGGGTGTGCGGTTCGGATGGTCGACGCCGATTAGCGGTTCGGCTTTGGAGTCCGGTACTCGAGCATCGGGTCGGTAAGAACTGCGTCGCCAGACATCGCGACTAACTCCGTCGCGGAAATCAGGTATTTGGCGCCGTCGCCACGCGCTTCGAATCCTTGTGCTGTCACTCGCACATCGTCAAGTTGCAGCGCGGCGCGATCGCTCAAGCGCATTCCGTTGTACTGGTAACGGTTGTTGGGACCCTTACACACGACGACGACCGACCGATTGGTGCGCCCGATGGCAACTGCACTCTGATTGCCTTCGCACCGGGCGTTGGAGTTGACGAAGCCGCTGTCGTCCATCGCGATGGGAGGTGCGACAGGCGGTTTGACGGGCAGGGTCGTTCGATCAACGGCCGGTTTGACCGGCTGAGTCGTTCCCGCCGCGGCTGGCTTCGGTTGCGCCGCTGTTGGATACGGTTGCGCCGCAGTTGGCAAGGGGCCCCGTGCGCTTGGCGTCGAGCCGGGCTCGTCCATCACCAACGTTGCAACGACCACGCCCGCAGTCGCGACCGACGCGGCCACCACCCCAACGACAGCCGCTTTGCCGCTAAGCATGCGCTGAGACCGGGGCGCCTCTGACGGCGGTTCTTCGATCGGTTCTGCTCGCTCTTGCTCGTCGTCCGTTGGCATAGTCCATAGCTCTTGCAGCTGATACCAGTCAGTCAACACGGGCGGCCCCTCGGTCGCAGCTCGAACGAGCGCGCATGCACTCACCCGTAGCAAAACACCTCAATGTCGAATACCGGTGATTTGGCGCGGCGTTTCGCCGACGATGGTTGCCGACATTGCCTGCCGGCACAGGTTTCGGCGAGTAGTGTGACGTCGACCCAGCGTATGCACGCAGGCCAGGACGGTGGTGACGACCATGTATCCGAGGCGCATCGCAGGGCTCGTAGCGTGCGTCGTCGCGTTGATCGCAGGCTGCTCGTCGACGACCGAGTCGTCCACCGCATCCTCGGCTACGCCGACCGCGACGAGCGCCGCACCATCGAAGAATTCCGCGCTTAAGACCATCGATCCGAAGGCATTTCAGGCCGTCGTCGACACCGCCGCAAAGCAGCTGATGGTCCCCGGAGCGATGGTGCTGCTGCGCACCCCGCAGGGCAACTTCAGCGCTACATACGGCACCACCGAGCTCGGCGCGCAGACACCGCCAGCACCGAACACGCATTTCCGGATCGCCTCGAACACCAAGACCATGACTGCAGCGCTGATCGTGCTGCTCGCCCAGGACGGCAAGCTGAAGTTCAGCGATCCGGTGTCAAACTACGTGCCTGGTGTGCCCAACGGCGAAAACATCACCGTCGCAGAGCTTTTGAAGATGCGCAGCGGCCTCTACGGTTACTCGGCCGACCCTGCGCTTGCCGCCGCGATGGATGCGAACCCGGGCAAGGCATGGACGCCTCAAGAGGTACTGGATATCGCGTTCCGGCATCCGCCGCAGTTCGCGCCCGACGCCTCCTACGAGTACAGCAACACCAACTACGCGCTGCTCGGTCTGATCGCGGAGAAGGTGGGTGGACAACCGCTGCGCCAGCAGCTTGCCGAGCGGCTATTCGGACCGGTCGGCCTCGCGCAGACGTCACTTCCCGCTACGGACGACACGACCATCCCAGCGCCCTACTCACACGGCTACATGTATGGCGGCAGTTACTACGCACTCGCCGACGACCCGTATCCCGCCCAGATGCAGGCCGCCGCGCGGGCCGGAACGTTGAAGCCGATCGACTACACCAACCAGAACTCTTCGTACGCCACCGCCGCCGGCGGAGCGATCTCGACGGCGGATGACCTCGCCACGTGGATGAAAGCGCTCGTCTCGGGCAAGGTCTTCAACGCCGACTACCACCAGCAGTGGTTGACGAGCCTGCAGGCCGAGGATCCGGACGCGCCCGAC
>Ga0114129_10006631_pt1 | contig 16435 bp, 14 predicted proteins | sample RhiMetdeltSRZDD1_FD_80071 | JGI IMG/M metagenome (GOLD analysis project Ga0114129, IMG submission 80071) | Populus rhizosphere microbial communities from Tennessee, USA - Rhizosphere MetaG P. deltoides SRZDD1 (version 2) (version 2) | ecosystem: Host-associated > Plants > Roots > Rhizosphere >... | reverse complement strand
GTGCAGGTGATGACGCCGGACTCCAGCAGTGGCTGGCGGATTATGAGTGGGAAAGCCGGAGCTATGGTGTATGCAAATTCATCGAACAGGTGGGCGCGAGATACTGCGTGAATGAACTAGTACATATCCACGATGACATCACGGGCACAAGCTTCCGCCAACTGCTGGCGTGACCTTTTCTTCTGCAAAATACGTATGGATATTATTCATTCCCCACGTCTTGAGCTCATTGCGTTGTCCCCTGATTTTCTCAGTGCCTCCCTGCGAGATGACCTGGAGTCTGCCGCGCGGCTCATAAGCCTTACTATTCCGCCGGATTGGTTGGAAACCAAATGGCTGATGGAACTACGCCTTGCCAAAATCCGTGCGAATCCCGCCCTGGAACCGTGGCTTTTGCGCGCCATCGGTCTGCGCGAGACCCGGACCATGGTCGGTTTTATCGGTTTCCACACCCTGCCCGGCCCGGAATATTTGAACTCCTACGCCCCGGGGGCGGTGGAATTTGGATACACCATTTTCCCCGCCTATCGAAAGCAGGGATATGCCAGCGAGGCGGCGCAAGCCCTCATGGAGTGGGCAACCCGCGAACATGAGGTGAAGCGCTTTGTCGTCAGCATCAGTCCTGTAAATGAACCATCTCTGCGGCTGGCGCGTAAGTTTGGATTCCGCAAAGTTGGCAGTTTTACCGACCCTGAAGATGGGGTGGAAGATGTTTTCCTGTTGGATGTGGATGCACCACCAAAGCCAGATGTCTGAGTGTTATTCTTTTATCATCCCTTTTCGGTCCTCTTTTTTGAAGGACCCCGCCTCATTCACCTTTTCCCAGACATTCCAAGGCAGGCCTCCTCGCACGCGGCCGTCATCCAGGTACTACACTCTGCCTTATGCCACTTTAGTCGAGCCAGTATCGCGGCCTTCGCGTTGGTTCTTGCTTACTCTCTATTCGGTGCCACGAAATCCTGCCTGCTTCAAGCCTTTTTGAATATAGGAAGATGACCCTGATAGACGCCAGATCAAGCCAGAGCGGTAATTCTCGATCATCAAAACCACAGGACCTTCATTAATGCCGTAATAATGCTCTGAAAACCAGCCAGCATTTGTCTCCGGATTTTCTCGAAAGCTGGGATTGAGGCTGCATTTCAGCCCATAGGAACCAGCCAACTGCGGATAGGTTTTATGAAAGTACTCGATGGCCGGCAAAGCAATCTCAGGAGCGAAAGGCAGAGCAGTGACAGTCGTCCAGGGTGAAAGCGTACCATCATCGGGGCCGGGAACACCACGCGCAAGATAGCCATAAAAGGTGTGTCCATTCCTCTCGATCGGTTCCGTCCCTTGAATTGGACCCTCGCTGGCGCTAATTCCCCAGGCATGCTCACCATACCCCTCAAAACCGGAAGGATTTTGAATAGCATGTTGTTGGTGAACATAGGTGGCCCGGCGGCTGTTCTCGAAATAGTCGAGACCGCGGGCACGCATGGGCTCATCCTGAACACCGCGAAAATCAATCCAGACCTGTGGGAATTGATGTACAAACAACGGCGCGGCATGCAACACCTCGTATCCATAAAGCGCATCCCAGCGATAGGAGGAGGTATATGCATTGTAGCTTTCCTTAGGAAGAGGATGCTCCGGTGATCCAAGGCCCAAAATATAGAGAAGCAGGGCTTCGTCATACCCTTGCCAGCGATAGCCAAGAAATCCACTCTCAGGTAACCAACCATGCCGGACGGTTAGCGCATCATCCTGAGCCCAGTTCCAGTTTACTCGCCGGTACAGCTGGTCGCTCAGACCACGAAGTTCGCGCTCTCCGGGCACGTCGCCTTCGAAATATTGGGCGGCAGTCAGCATCCCGTAGAGCAAGAGCGTGGTATCAATGGTCGAAAGTTCGGAGTTCCATGAGCGTTGCCCGGTCTGCAGATCTAAAAAGTGATAATAGAATCCCTGGTATCCGGTTGTACCTGGCTCAGCTCCTTGCGGACTCGATTGAAAATAGCGCAAGGTAACCAAAGAGCGTTCGACCGCATCCTGGCGGCTCATCCAGCCATGCTCTACACCAACGGGATAGCAGGCCAGAGCAAAACCTACTGCCGCGATACTCGATACCCCATTCTCCCAAGTACTATCTGCAACAAGTCCATTGCTTGGATTCACTTCTTCGAGGAAATACTTGAACCCATCTTTTTGCAACGCATCTAACAGGTCTTCCTGCGCAGATGAGGGTGACATGTTAACCTGTTATTCTCCCCTTTAAATCCTCTTCTTTGAATGGACCCGCTTCGTTCATCAGGGCGCGGGCGTCATTCACCTTATCCCAAACATTCCATAGCAGGACTCCTCGGACACGACCGTCATCCATGTAATACACCACGCCTTTTTTGAACGGTTGCTCCTGCCAGTCTGCGATGGTCTTCATTTTGCTGCTCATTTCCCCAACAGCTTCGTATCCAAGATCGAACAGATCCGAGTAGAACATCGGCGCATGGGAATACCCTTCCGCGGCGCCCGCCATGTTGCGCCCGGCTGTTTTTCCCATTTGAACAGCATTATCCTCATGTTCGACCCGCGTGCGTTTCCCAAGCATTGCGTGGTGGAAGTTCGCTACATCGCCGGCGGCGTAAACGTCAGGAACGGAGGTCTCCAGTTGTTCATTTACGATCACGCCATTATTTACTTTGAGACCTGCTTCTTTTGCCAGGTCCAGGTTGGGATGGATGCCAATCCCCGCCACGACGCCATCTGCTTCGATGGAGCGCCCGCTTCCTGTGTGGACCATGATCCGATCTCCCTCCTTCTGGATGCTGGCAGCAGATTCGCCTGTGATCACCTCCACACCCTTCCCACGATAATAATCGACCAGAAAATGCGCCAGATCGCTCGGAAAGATGTTCTCACTGATGGAACTTTCAGGAAAGACCATGGTCACTTTTTTGCCGACAATCGTCAATGCCGCCGCGATCTCCGACCCGATAAAACTACCACCGATCACAACGAAGTGATTCCCATTCTCGGTCAACTTGCGCAGATGCTGGTAGTCCTGAAAGTTACGGTAATAGATAACGTTGCCATTTCCAAACGGCAAATGATTGGGCGTGCCGCCCGTCGCGAGCAAAAGTTTTTCATAAGTATATTCCTCCCCCTGGTCATCCCGGACACGTTTATTTGCCGGGTCAAGTTCCACCACTTTACGGTTGAGATGAAGCTCAGCACGCTCCTCGGTCTTGCGCCAGATCTTCTCCACCGGGCGGCCCTTCCATAAGCCTTTGGAAAGATTCGGCCGCATGTAGGGCGGGTCCGGCTCCATGCTGATCAAGCCTATAGAGCCCTCTGTGTCCAGTTCACGGATTCCCTTTGTGGCTCCATCGCCGGCCAGCCCACCGCCGATGATTAAGTACCTATAACGTTTCATTTCTTCCTCCTCGATAATTTGTCATGCCGGAAGTTGGTCGACAACGCGATTTCCTTGCACACCGTCCGAGTGCCCCTTTGGGCTCGCCAGGATACTTAATAGATGCAATAACCAATCATGGCTTACCCGGGCAAATGCGGATGCTTCAATTGAAATAGCTTTGCTCTAAAAATCATAACGAAAAGAGCTCATCAGCGTTCCATCCCTTTGCGAGAGTGACTTGTGGAATTTGCCTATTTCTCATTGCGCTGCAATCCACAGGCTGTGAAGAATTCAGATCGGAGAGCTGGATCCTCTGCAAAGTGACCGCGCCACACCGTGGTTCGCGTTTTTGGCGCCGTCTCTCTCACCCCTCGCATTTCTACGCAGAGATGATGCGCTTCCAGGAACACTGCCACACCGTGGGGATGCAGCATGGTTTCCAGCGCATCGGCGATCTGGTGGCCGATCCGTTCCTGTACGGCAAAGCGCTTCGAGAAGAGTCGTACCAAGCGAGTCAGCTTCGAAATTCCGATGATGTTTTCGTGAGCAATATAACCGACGTAAGCCTGACCATAAAACGGGAGGGCATGGTGTTCACAAAGTGCAAAAAAAGAGATCGGCCCTTCCACAACCTGACTTAAACGACAATCCGGTTCACCTCTGCATTCTGTATCAAAGACTTTCAATAGCTTTGGGTCACCATCATATCCTTCTGTAGCATCAAAGAGCGCCTTAATAAAGCGCCGAGGTGTATCTTTAGTTGCCGGGGTGTTCAGATCCAAACCCAGTGCAGAAAGGATTTCTGAGGTGTAGGCTTCAAACTGATGAAGCTGCTCATCACTAATCTTGCGCGTATGGAGTCGCATGGCGGTGCTATATTCAATATCATCGGGGTCATCGTGTATATTCATGATTATCTCCAAGTATTTGTCTCAATCATCCCTCAAACGGTTATGTTCAAGATTTTATTTCCGAATTGGTAAGAATTGTAACCTTCTTAGAGTACTCCGCTTGTTAGTTGCATAAGAAAACTCTTTCTTACCAGGATAAAAAGCGCTTCCACATTGGGAGTGGAAGCGCCAACGAGGTGCCAGCGGAGATTCAATGACATGGGCCCCTTAAGCGATCCCCATTAACTTTTTGATGCGCATTCCTGGCTTACTGTAGCGGGCCAGTGAACTTCGACGGGAATTGTCCCATAACTCCCTCGCTAAAGAAGTCGGCCATCTCTAGAGCCAGGTCATGCACCTCATCATAGGCAGCGACCTCTCCTGCGAAATCTCCGGTCAGGTGAGCCACTGCCTCCGCTAAGGTGGCATCCAGGTGGTCAACCCACATTTGTTCGGTTTCTTCCAGCGGCCAGAGCTTTGGGTTCATCTCGTTCATTTGGACGGCGATGTCATGAGCATTGGCGTACCAGCGCTCTATGGCGTCATTCATGGCGGCGGTATCGCCGTCATGTGCGGCCGTTAGAATCTCAGCAGCGATCACCAGGTGGTCTTGGATCAAGTCGCCAAGGACCTCGGCTTCATCGCCATAGTATGGCGCCAGCGCCTCCTCCATGTCTTCATAATTCTGGAGCAATCGGGCGATATAGGTTTCCGTGCCCGGGAGATCGTCCAGGATCCCAATGATCACAACTCGTGTCCAAGTGATATGGTCTTCCCAGAGCTTGCGCCATTCATCATGGTAGACCAGTCTGGAGGTTTTTTGTTTTGCGAGAGGCTGGGCCAGGGCCGGGACGGCAGCACTTGCAATAAGCGCGACGATGAATACACTGACGAACATTCGTATGAAAATCGATCCAAACTTGTGTCTGTTCATCTGAGACATCTAAATTTCCTTTCTACTAAATCGAATTAGATTGCAAAACCAGCAGATGCAACATTGCTGGCCTGGACCATAGATTTCGGCAGGTGACAGCCACTTTCGCAAAATGACTGTCACCGGATCATGGGTTTTTTATGGCTAACCGCCCAGCGATTTCAAATATTCGACGATGTCAGATTTTTCTTGGTCGGTCAGGCCGAGACCGAAATGTGCGTCATAGTGGTTCACAACATCCAGCAGCGTTGCGAAGCGTCCATCATGGTAGAAGCCGCCTTCTGTATGAGTCCATAGTCCCTTAAGCGGAGAAGTACGATAGCGAAGATCCGGCGACCGGTCTGCCTGGAAGGAGTCGATACCGATTTCATCGGGTGTATGCAGATTCCAACCCGGTTCTGTATAAAGGGGTGGAACGTGGCAGGTTGCACACATTGCCTTCCCTTCAAAAAGGGCGTCTCCACGCGCGGCTGCTACCGGGTCAAAACTTCCCTTTGGTGGCATTGGGGCCAGCAGCGAAATCTGGTAAGCGTGTAAAGCAGGCAATTTTGGAGTGATTAGATCTTCGTCTTCAGGAGTTTGTATGTGCCCAAAGCCATTCGCAGCGGCAAGCGGGAATTGATCAGCATTGTCTAATCGGGGATCATAAAAGTTTCCCTTGCCATGCATCTCGATATTCGCCACGAAAGCGTTCCAATACGGAACGGAGCCCCAGCCTGTCCAGGTGTGCAGGTTCACACCCGCCAAGCCGAAGGCCGGTGGGAGCAACGTAGCTCCGGAGACGTTTGTGCCGGTCACAACACCGTCGGTGACTTGCTGCGGGTTGAATGCCTTGCCGTCCAGAACCAGTTCGGCGTCGAACTTTCCTGGACCCCAACTATTGAGCACCGCCAATACGGCATCGCGGTCCACGCCGAGCAGGGTTTCAAAGGGACTGAGGTCTGGCGAGAGAGCAACGATCGCGCCGACGTTCAGGTCGCGGTTGGCCCAGCCATCCAGGCGGTGGCCAATTCCGGGGGCAAAGGAATCATCAACCGTCGAGTGACACAAGGCACACGTAATGCCGACCGCGTTTAAGCTACCGTCGTCGTTGAAAAAGCCTTTGACGCCCACCACTGCATCCAGCTTGAGCAGAGCCAGGGTCACGGCCGGGTCATCCAGATCGACATTTCCTCGCCTCAGCTGCCTTCGCAGGGATCGTGGCAGGGCTTCCACATCCACTTTCAGACCCACCGATAGCGCCGTTTTCGGGTTCACTCCGGGTCCCACGCCTCCGAACTGTTCTCCTTCGATGGCTTCGTGCAGCCTCAGCTGGCCACCCCAGAAATCCTCATCGCCGAAGGTGTCAAAACGGAAAATTTGCTTGCCCTCCTGGATCAGGTTCGCGGATTGGCTGGCCGCCGCTCGCATAGCGATGATGCCGAATAGCGTTAAGACCAGGAGGAAGACTCCTGAATAGATGAAAGCTTTGTAGAATCTTTTCTGATATAACATGCGCTCTCCTTTCTTCCTTCGCCCTACAAACAAACAGTACACCAGGACAGTAGGGGCCCAGAGTCTAATGTCTGGGAAAAGTGAGCGGGCACCCTCCCCCAAGTGGCTTTAGTTCATAAACTTTATGTCTACAGTCTCCTTTCTTCTGGTAAGAATTGCACTGACTAGGTCAATCTCATGATGCTTCAATAGACTATACGATTAAATAGCCCAGCCGGATTTAGCTCAAGCCTGAATTCTTGATATGTGGGATCGATCCTTTAATCAACAGAAATGTTCCACCAAGGAAACAGGCCCAGCGAGTGATGTCTGGGAAAAGTGAGCGGGCGCCTCCCCCAAATTCTTTTAGAGCATGAATTATCTGTACCAGTAACCTCCTTCCAATCTAGATTAAGCCTGCCAGCTATGGACTCTCATACAATTAAGACAACAGTAACGATATTATGGAACAAGATGAGAATCAAATCAATAGATTTGTGGTGCAATAGATAAGCTGGCGTCTCAGCAACACAGGTTGTTGTTTTTGAGCGGTTTAGTTTCCTTGTTCTTCAGAATCGACCACAAGGAGTACATCGGGAAAAGCATGTATCAATTCTTTCACAGAACGTAACTTCGGAACATCAGCCTGAGGGCGTTCGAAGTTAAAGCCGGACATTGTTAACAGTGTATACATCACACTATTGAGATAGTCTTCGACGGTGGTTTTATCCAACTCGTAACAGGTTCCAAGCACAGTATAGGTCGTATATGCTCTCAACCAAAATAGGGTGATCAGCAAACGATCGCGTAAATCGTACTTGTGTTTTCTGCCAGCGCCCACAGCACGTCGGCGCTTCCGTCTATGTCGTCGGGTATACTGTACAGCGCTCACACGGCCAGTGTAGGCATGCTCAAACTCGACATATAACTTATCAAATTCTGCTAAAGACATTCCAATCAGACTCTTCGCAATTTGTGGTTTCTTTAAGATCTTTTCATAGGTAATCATCGATCACAATGTAGGTTCACCTGGCTTTCTGCACGAAATTTTCTGCTTATTAGTTGCAGAGAGATGGTCTCTCTTACCAAATTAAAAAAAACAGGGCTTCCGATAGAGGAAGCCCTGTTCGGCGTATGTAACATTCCATTTACGGAATCAAATCCTGCAAATCACCCAAGGAAGGAATCCCACCTTCTTCCTCAAGACGGCGCAAATCACGTAGAGTCTCATATTCAGTCCGACAGGCAGGGCACTGCTTCAAATGCTGTTTCACGTCTGGCATTTTGGCGGCCGCGTCTTGACCGGAGGTCTCAAGTTCTACGAACTGAGATACAAGATCGAAGCATTCGGTGCAGGAGATCTCCTCCTCCTGAGTCTCGTAGATGTTTTTCAGCCAGTTCTCGAAATTTTCACGTTGCATCAATACTCCACTATCATTCGTTGCAAAGCCTACCCGCTTCTTACCTCTGGACACTGAATATCGCGAGTATCTCGCCTATATCAAAACCACGTGCCTGCAATCGATTCTTCAGTTTGCGACGCGCATCATGAAGCATTTTATAGATGGCATTCCGGTTTGTATCCAGTTGCCGGGCGACTTCATCCATGGGAACCTCGTTGAAGACCATCAGAATCAGGACGCGGCGCTGTTTGGCGGTCAGATCCTGTTCAATCACCTCGCGGATCATTTCGCGAATCTCGCTTTGCATGACATATAGATCTGATGTAAGCTCGGCTGACTTATCCCGCAACACCCATTCAGAGAGAGCGCCATCAACCCCAAAGGGCAATTGATCGAGTGACACACCCCTCCACCGTTCACGGCGGGCCGCCATCAAAGCAATATTCACGCCAAATTTATAAACCCAGGTGGTGAACTTGCTGTCGCCCCGAAAGTCCGAGAGATGGTTCATCACGGCGATGAGGGCATCCTGGGCGCAATCCTCTGCCAATTGCAGGATTTCGTCCCGTGCTAGCCTCTCGAAGTCTCTCAGGTTATGGCTAAAGAAGAATAAAACTGTACGTAACAAAAGATTCCGTAGGTCGGCAATTGCAGCTTCCTGCTTTGCTCTGCTTGCTCTCAGTTCCTCCAGCCATTCCTCATTTGTACGCGTGTTTGCCATCCAAAGCATTATATCAAGAACGCCATTTCGCTATCCTGGCGTATAACAGATTAATCCTTTAAGATACGCCCCTTCCGGGAAATGCAGTAAGACTGGATGATCGGCTGCTTGCGACAAATGCTCGACGATCTGCGAATCTACCCCGGCATCCAAAGCGGAGCCTGCAACGATCTTTTGGAACAATCCCGCGTCGATCCCACCGGAGCAGGAGAACGTGACGAGGATTCCGCCAGGTCGTAATAGCTTAAAGGCAAACAGATTAATATCCTTGTAGCCGCGCGCGGCTCGTTCGGCTTGCGCGGCGGTTGGAGCAAACTTGGGAGGGTCAAGGATGATCATATCGAAGGAACGATTCTCATCTCGGAATTTGCGTAGAAGTTGAAAGACATCGCCTTCGAGCGCAGTATGCGGAGTGGCATCCAGATTGTTAAGCTCAATATTTTCCCGCAGCAATGCCAACGCCTCAGCCGAGGAATCGATCGAAAGAACGGATTTTGCTCCTCCTGAGAGCGCATTAACCGTAAAGCCACCCGTATAGCAGAAGCAATCCAGCACATCTTTATCTTTTGCCAGTTGGCGCACGCGCAGGCGGTTTTCACGCTGGTCGAGGTAGGAGCCAGTCTTATGGCCGCTTTGGAGATTGATGTGGAAGTTCAGACCATGTTCGGTAATAACGATATTCGTGAGGCGAGATTCGAGATCGGCCAGAGTTCCCGAATTCCGAGCGATCGAATTTCGAATAACGCCGCGAAGCGGTGGCAGCCCTTCCAGTTCGCGCACGTCGGCGTCGGAGCGCTCATAGATCGTGGAGAGACCGGTCTCTTCAAGTAAGAGATCTGCAAGTGTCTCCTTCCAAAATTCAGAGCCCGCTGTCAGAGATTGAAGGACAAGCACATCCCCATAGCGGTCCACGATCAAGCCCGGGATGCCATCTGACTCGGCGTAGATCAATCGCGCTGCATTGGAGTGTTTTTCGATCTCCAGCGAGTGACGTGTGGTCAGGGACGAGCGGATCCGCTTGCGAAAGAATTCCGTGTCAATGGACTCCTCGTCGAAGCTCCACACGCGTGCGCGGATCTGCGAGCTGGGCGAGTAGGAGGCGCGGGCGAGGAACTGCCGGTCCGCCGAGAGCAGGTCTATGGTCCCGCCCGAGACAGGCTCGCCCTCCACCTGTTGGACTCCTCCCGAGAAGATCCACGGGTGGCGGCGGAGTAGAGATTTTTCGCGTCCCGGTTTGAGGAGGATCGCAGGCATTAGCTCTCCCCGGGGAAGCGCCTGTACATTTGCATCCAGTGCTCAGGGTCTTCGATGGACGAGAAACCGTACTGTTTGTAGAGCCCATGGGCGTCGTTCGTGACCAGCACCCAGCGCCGCATTTCCCGGAGGTCAGGGTGCTCCAGAATCGTCTGGAGCAGCCATTTGCCGAGACCGTGGGCACGGTAGTCCTCGTGGATGAAGACATCGCAAAGATAGGCGAAGATGGAGTAATCGCTGACGACGCGCGCGACGCCGATCTGTTTGGCGCCGTCATAGACGCCGAAGACGAGCGAGTTCCGGATGGCGCGTTCCGTTCGTTCACGCGGGCGTGTATTTGACCAATAGGCGCGTTTGAGAAAATTGCAAATGGCGTCAATATCCAGCCGTGCAGGGTCTGTGCTAATGGTGAACTCACCGCGCTGTGTTTCAAGGATCTGTGGCATGGCGAGAGTTTATCATAGGTGTTATTATCTCGCGCTGAGCTGAGTGAGGCGTCAGGCGAGTGCAGACGAAGCGCGCTCTACAAGTCGTATGCGCTTCAGCTGCGGGACTATCGTCCCTCCGCTCAGCGAGGAAACAGGAGAATAAATGCTTAAACCGATTCGTTGGAATACGTTCATGCGAGATTTTATCGTCATTCAACTTGGATTTCTGCTCTACGGCCTTGCAATCGCATTGATCATCCGTGCAAACCTTGGCACAGGGACGTGGGTCGTGCTGGAGGTTGCGCTTGCTAACATCCTGGGCATCCAGATCGGTACGATGACCGTTTACATGGGGTTTTTTGTTTTATTCATCGCGCTGGCGCTGCGCGAACAGGTCGGATGGGGGACACTGGGAAATATCCTGAGTATCGGTCCCTGGTTAAATCTATGCTTGGCTTGGATCGGTACTCCAACGAATAATCTCCCGGTTCAAATTGGCATGTTTTTCCTGGGCATTCTGATCCAGGGGATTGCCACGGCGGTTTACATCGGCGTGGACGCAGGAGCAGGTCCGCGCGATAGCTTGATGCTGGCGATCCATCGCACTACCGGCGTCAGCATCCGCCTGGCGCGCGGGGCGATCGAAGTGGTTGTGGTCCTGATCGGGTGGCTGCTGGGCGGTCCGCTTGGGTTGGGAACCGTTGTCTTCGCGCTGCTGATCGGCCCGTCTGTGCAGTGGGCGTTCAGCCTGTTTAACGTGCACCCGCGTACGCCCGAGCCCGTGGATGCTGCGGCGGATTAAATATATAGTGTAAATTTACACTGTGAATCCAGTCATGGAGAGCATATGATTGCTACGGAAACCCCGACCTCTTTACCTGAGCCGAGAAATCGTTCGGCCGGCGCCCTGGTCTTATTCCTTTTGCTCGCCTTGCTCATGCCGGTTTGTTTGCTTGTCTATCATCTGATCCTGTGGTCCACGGAACAAACTGCCATCGCTTCGGGCAGCCAGGCGCAGCTCGAATGGGCGGGATTAGTCGGTCTGGCTGTGCAGGGGATCATTCTGACAGGTTTCACATTAGCACTCTGGCGTCTTACAAGCGATATACGATTCAAAGTCGTCTATGCCGGATGGCTGGGGGGCGCACTGATGGCGTTCCCCGGTTTGCTTTTGCGGCTGCTCGGACCTAACAATGATCAACTGGGGTCGATCTTACAAATCTTGATGTGTGCTGTCTCGGCAGTGATCGTCGCCAGGCTATGGGGGAAAAGAATGGGTGGGCGATTGGGGGATATTTCCCTGGCATTTTTGCTTGCCGCCTTTGGCGTTGGACCCCTTGCCGTGTTCGGCGCGTTTGGAGCCCCTGCAGATGCAATTCTCAGCCTGCTGGCGGGTTTGTCCTTTGGCTGGCTGGCGGCGCTGTTGATGGAATCCACCACCGAGAATCGATTCCTTGACGCGCTTGGCATTGGCGCCGTGCTGGCGTTGCTGGGCTCTGCAATTGGCTATGACGGCGGGCAGTTGATCCTGCTGGCGATCCTCCCTTCGTTTGCGTTTGCCATCGCGGCCCTCATGCCTTCCAGGATTTCCGCTGCGATCCTCACGGGTTTGCTGACCGCCGCTGCTCTAATCTTCTTCGATCCCACGGAGTTGACGATTTTGCTGGGAGATCTTTTGGGAATTGCGACGAAGGCGGTTGGATATGCTGTCGGCCTGGGGCTGGTCGTAGGACTCATCGCGGTCATCGTGCGATCGTTGACAGATTCAGGTACAGGATCTCGTGTGCCCCGAGTACTGTGGGCGGCGGGAGCGCTTGTCGCCTGGGTCGTGGTTGCGGTCCTCTTTTTGAGGAATGGGAACCACGGTTTTTATGGTGACCGGCTCTTCGTCATCCTGAAGGGCCAGGCAGACCTTTCGAGCATCCGGCAAATCGGCGACATCGATGAACGACGGAGCGCGGCATATCAAATGCTTGTGCAGCATGCAAATGAAACACAGGCCGGATTACGAAATACATTTGAGGATTTCGGCGTGGCATATACCCCCTATTACCTCCTCAACGCGCTCGAAGTACGTGGCGGCACTCTCGTGCGCTTGTACTTATCCACGCGGCCCGAAGTGGACCGGGTCATCCCCAGCCCGCGCCTGCGTCCCGTTTCGGAGGGACAATCCTCCGCCTCCACCCCCGGTGAATTCCAGTCTCCGCCGACAGGTGTGCAGTGGAATGTGAGCATGATCGGCGCGGACAGGGTCTGGGAGGAGTTTGATGTGCGCGGCGAGGGGATCGTGATCGGGCAGTCCGACAGCGGCGCGGATGTCAATCACCCTGAGCTCAAGGAAAGCTATCGCGGCAATGCGAGCGGCGATGACTACAACTGGTTCGATCCATGGAATGGCAAGCCGTCGCCCTATGACGAGGGCGGCCACGGCACACATACCCTGGGAACCATTGTGGGACAGAATGGCATCGGCATCGCGCCCGGCGCTACCTGGTTTGCCTGTGCAAACTTGAACCGCAACCTGGCGAACCCGGCCCTGTATCTCGATTGCATGCAGTTCATGCTCGCGCCGTTCCCACAGGATGGCGATCCGTTCCTCGACGGCGATCCCACCCGCGCCGCAGATGTGCTGAACAATTCCTGGGGCTGCCCGGAGCTGGAAGGCTGTGACGCGAACGCCCTGCTAGATGCCGCAAACCATTTACGCGACGCGGGGATCTTTGTTGTGGTCTCTACAGGTAACGATGGTCCGAACTGCAGCACGGTCAACGCGCCGTTATCACTCTACGACTCGGTCTTTTCCGTCGGCGCGATCGACGAATCGGGAAACATGGCTTTCTTCAGCAGCCGGGGCCCTGTAACCGCCGATGGCTCGGGTCGGATGAAGCCGGATATCTCCGCACCCGGCGTGAATATTCTTTCCTCCTTGCCAGGTGGAGCGTATGGCTCGAACAGCGGTACCTCCATGGCAGGACCGCACGTGGTGGGCGCGGTGGCCCTGCTCTGGTCGGCAGACCCCAGCCTGGTTGGTGATATCGACCGGACGGAGCAATTGCTCATCCAGGCGGCAGATCCATTTACCGGTAGTAGAGATGTTGGCTGTTTTGCAGGCGATATTCCTAATGCTGCCTATGGGTATGGCGTTCTGGATGTGTATGAGGCAGTGAAGATGGCGTTGGGGCAATAAATGCCATTCAAATTTGATCCTGGAAAACACCGACGGCGGTCGATTCGCCTGCCGAATTATGATTATTCCCAATCGGGCGCGTATTACATTACGATTGTCACCTGGCACAGGGAATGTCTATTCGGGGATGTGGTGGATAGGGAAGTGGTTTTTAGCAAATTTGGGTTGGTTGCTAAACAACAATGGGAGAACCTTCCTAATCGGTTTCCGAATATCACATTGGGCGCGTTTGTAATCATGCCCAATCATATGCATGGAGTTATTGTTATTATGACTGGTAGGGGCACGGCGGGGAATCTTAACGATCATGACGGTGAATTGTCCCGCCGTGCCCCTACGCATGAACAATATCAAAAACCGGTAAAAGGTTCGATTCCCACAATTGTCCGTTCTTATAAATCTTCCGTCTCATATCGAATCAATTTGATGCGCGGGACACAAGATATACCGGTTTGGCAACGAAATTACTATGAACACGTTATTCGCAACGCACGAGATCTGCAAAACAAGACGGATTATATTGAGGCGAATCCCATGTTGTGGGCTGAGGATGATGAAAATCCGATACACACAAAGCCTTAGACGTGAGGCGCCATTGCCCTCTTCACATCATAGTGAACCGCACAGTTGTTGAAATCTGGGAGTGCAATGGTATTGATGGACCGTCCCTGCCTTACGACGCATTTGTTATAATCTCTTTAACTCAAATCAGGAGAGAGTTCATGCCCAAAACCAAGGGTACTGTTGCGCTTCCCCTCGAGAAAGAAGAGATCATTAAGGATTATCGTCTTGCCTATCAGAGCAGGCAGGCAAGCTTAATCGGTAGACGTGAAGTTTTAAGTGGCAAGGCAAAATTCGGGATTTTCGGCGACGGCAAGGAGCTTGCCAACCTCGCCATAGCACGTGCATTCCAAAAGGGCGATTGGCGCTCAGGATATTACCGTGACCAGACCTGGATGTTCATGTTGGGGGTGATGAATATCCAGGAATTTTTTGCCCAGCTCTATGCCCATGCAGATGTGAACCACGAATCGAATACCGGGGGACGCTCGATGAACGCGCACTTCGCCTCCCGTTACATGAACCCGGATGGCTCCTGGCGGAATCAGACGGAATCCTATAATACCTCGGCGGATGTCTCCCCGACGGGCACGCAGATGCCGCGCACGGTGGGGCTCGCGTATGCGTCGGTCCTGTATCGGCAGCTGGAAGAGCTTCAGGAGTTCACTCAATTTTCGAAACACGGAAACGAAGTGGCGTTTGCCAGCATCGGCAATGCGTCGACCGCCGAAGGCATGTTCTGGGAGGCGCTGAATGCCATCGGGGTTCTGCAGGCGCCTGCGGTCATTACTGTATACGACGATGGCTATGGCATCTCGGTGCCGAATCAATTCCAGATGGTCAAGGAAAACATCCATGCCATTCTGCAGGGATTTCAGCGTGATCCGTGCCTCGAGGAGGATTGCGAACGCGGCTATGACCTCTATCAAGTGCGCGGCTGGGATTATCTAGCTCTGCTCGAGACCTATGCAAACGCGGCGGAGATCGCGCGCCAGTACCATATCCCGCAGCTGGTGCACGTCATCGATGTCACACAGCCGCAGGGGCACTCCACGTCTGGCAGTCACGAACGCTATAAATCGCCAGAGCGCCTGCAGTGGGAACAGGATTATGACTGCATTCGCAAGATGCGCGAGTGGATGATCGAGCATGGCATAACGACCGAACCTGAGCTGGTCGCGGTTGAAAAAGAGGACAAAGCGGCTGTCGAGAAAATCCGCAAGCTTGCCTGGGAGGCGTACCTCGCCCCGATCTTGGAGGAGCGCGGTCAGGTCATGGACATGCTCGATGAGATTGCCGGCAGCTCGTCCCACGCCTCAGAGCTAACCCAGATCAAGGAGCGGCTCGCGGCCTTACCCGCGCCGCTAAGACGTGACGTCCATACGGCCGCGCATGAAGCGCTGCGAGTCCTGCGGCACGAAGCGAATCCATCCAAGCAGGTTCTCGTCCAGTGGAAGAATGAACAGGATGAGGTCAACAGCGAGCGCTACGGTTCGCATTTGCAGAGCGGGAAGGGGATAGCAGTAAAGGAAGTGAAGCCCGTCTATTCCAGCGCCTCGCCGACCGTGATGGGCTTCGAAGTGATGAACGCGGCCTTCGATTCGATCCTAGGGCGTGACCCGCGCGTGATTGCCTTCGGGGAGGACGTTGGCTTCCTTGGCGATGTGAATCAGGGCTTCAAGGGAATGCAGGAAAAATACGGTGCCCTGCGCGTGGCCGACACGGGCATCCGGGAAACGACGATTCTGGGGCAGGCGATCGGCATGGCGATGCGCGGACTTCGTCCGATCTGTGAGATTCAGTATCTGGATTATGTCCTGTACGCGTTGCAGATCATGTCTGATGACCTCGCCAACCTGCACTGGCGCACCGTGGGCGGACAGGCGGCGCCAGTGATCATCCGTACGCGCGGGCATCGCCTGGAGGGAATCTGGCATGCAGGCTCACCCATGGCCGGGATCATCCATCTCGTGCGCGGCATCAACGTGCTGGTTCCGCGTGATATGACTCGTGCCGCCGGGTTCTATAACACAGTACTAAAGGCCGATGAGCCCGCCGTGATCGTGGAGGTCTTGAACGGGTATCGCATCAAGGAACGGCTGCCGGATAACATCGCCGAGTTCACCGTCCCGCTCGGTGTTCCAGAAGTGATCCGCGAAGGTAGTGATGTGACGGTGGTTACCTATGGCGCCTGCT
>Ga0114129_10006629_pt1 | contig 16439 bp, 13 predicted proteins | sample RhiMetdeltSRZDD1_FD_80071 | JGI IMG/M metagenome (GOLD analysis project Ga0114129, IMG submission 80071) | Populus rhizosphere microbial communities from Tennessee, USA - Rhizosphere MetaG P. deltoides SRZDD1 (version 2) (version 2) | ecosystem: Host-associated > Plants > Roots > Rhizosphere >... | reverse complement strand
TTCGCAGATCTTCCAGAGCATTCCCGGCGTGACGACGAGCGTCGTGAACACGGCCTTCGGCCAGGCCGGCGGCCGGCTGCGCGACGGGTTGCCGACGCTGCAGCCGACGCTCAAGCCCGCCGACTTCCTCACGCCGGCGACTTCGTCCAGCAGCATCCGCGTGGTGGATCCGCGATTCGAGTCGCCGCTGACGCACGCATGGGCGATCAGCTATCAGCGCGAGCTGTTCAGCAAGACGATGCTCGAGGTGGCGTACGTCGGACGGAGAGCGTCGCATCTCTTCGGCGCGTACAACGTGAACCAGGCCGATTACGTGAAGAACGGGTTTCTCGCGGCGTTCAACGCCGCGAAGAACGGCGGCGAGAGCGCGCTGCTCGACCAGCTGCTCGCGCCCGACACGCGGCGCAACCCGGGCGAGAGCGGCGCGGCGATGCTGCGCCGGCTGTTCGCATCGAACCTTCAGCTGAACGCCGTGGCGACCACCGCCGCGGCGCTCGGCCAGCGGATCCAGAGCGGCCGCACGCTGCCGGATCTGGCCGGCCTCGGACCGTTCTTCTTCTTCCCGTACCCGCAGTTCGAGAGCACCGCGGGCGTGACGGTGATCGACTCGAACGACTACTCGCGCTACCACGCTCTCGAGACGAAGCTGGAGCGCCGCTACAGCAACGGCATGAGCTTCTTCGTCGGCTACACGCTGTCGCGCTCGAAGGACACGCGATCCTACGATCCGGCGTTCACGGTCGTCAGCACCGGGAACGCGCAATCGGCGAGCAGCTCGCCGTTCGACGTCCGCGATCGCTCGCTCAATTACTCGCTGTCCGATTTCGATCGCACGCACGTCTTTCAGGGGCAGTGGGTCGTCCAGCTGCCGTTCGGCCGCGGCCACCGCATCGGCGGCAGCGCGCCGGCGGGACTGGACGCGGTGATCGGCGGCTGGCAGGTCGCGGGCCAGGTCGTCATCGAGAGCGGCCGCCCGTTCACGGTGTACTCCGGCAGCAACACGTTCACCAACGTCACGCAGACGCCGTCGAATTGCAATGGCTGCGGTCGCGATCTGGGCGCCGTCCACGAAGAAGGCGGCATCGTGTGGTACTTCAACCCGGACGAGCGCGCGAAATTCAGCAACCCCGATCCGGGTCAGTTCAGCAACGTCGGCCGAAACTATTTCCGCGGCCCGATGTTCTCGAACCTGAACGTGAGCGTGTCGAAGCGGACGCGCATCATGCGTCAACAGTCGCTCGAGGTCAGACTCGACGCAACGAACGTTCTCAATCGTCCGAGCTTCGGCTTCCCAACGGCCACGATGACGAGCGCGACGTTCGGGCGGATCTTCAATTCCGTCGTCAGCGGCGCGCGTCAGGTGCAGCTGGGCGTGAAGTACTTGTTCTGACGATGGGCGGTGGCATTGTTGATCTGGCGATTGCAGATTTGGTGATTGATTGCAGATTACATTGTCTATTGGCCAATTGATGATTGGCGACTCCTGATTGTTGATTGACTGGCTTTGCGAAGTCCCCGCCGCGGCGCGTGCCAGCGTCGACGGCGGCGTTCGGCGCCGCGCTCGAATCAGCAATTGCAATCAATCGCATCAGCAACCGCAATCAGCGCTGTAATCGACAATCCATCGCCAGATCTGCAATCGCCAAATCAGCAATGTGCATTCGCAGCCAGCCACCGTTTCAGATGATGTGTGCGCCTGCAGCCGGGCGTGTGGCGAACGTCGACGCCGCGCGTCCCGTCCTCCTCCGATAGCCTTCCTCGACCTGTTCCCGGAAATCGTGGACGGTCGGCGACGCCACCAGCGCGACGGCGCAGCCGCCGAAGCCTGCGCCTGTCAGCCGCGCGCCGAAGCAGCCGGGGTGACGCTGCGCTTCGGCGACCATCGCGTCGAGCTCCGGCGACGACACCTCGTAGAGGTCCCGCAGGCTCGCGTGTGACTCGTTCATCAGCGCCCCGGCGCGCGCGAGATCGCCGGCGCCCATGGCGTCGGCCATCTGGACCGGCCGCTGGATCTCCGCCACGACGTGCCGCGCGCGCCGGTACGCCTCGTCGTCGAGCGACGTGCGCGCGCGCGTGAGCAGCGTCTCGTCGACATCGCGCAGCGCACGGACCTCCGGCATGATGTCGCGCACGGCCGCGACGGCGCGCTCGCACGCGGCGCGCCGGTCGTTGTACTCGCTGGCCGCGAGCTTCCGGCGCACGCCCGTGTCCATGACGACGATCGTCGCCTCCGGCGGAATCGGCACCGGCTGCGTCGCCAGCGAGCGGCAGTCGACCAGCAGCGCGTGCCCCACGACCGACGCGGCGGACGCGAACTGGTCCATGATCCCGCACGCCACGCCCACGTACAGGTTCTCAGCGCGCTGGCCGAGCCTGGCGATCGCCGGCGCGTCCCACGGGACGTCCGCGGCGTCGCACGCGGCGCACGCGACCGCCATCTCCAGGGCGGCGGACGAGGACAGGCCGGCGCCGATCGGCAGGTTGCTCGCGAGCGCCACGTCCATGCCGATCACCGGCAGACCGGCGTCGCGCATCGCCCGCACCATGCCCGCCACGTAGGCGAACCAGTGGCCGTCGCGCCGCGCCGCCGCGAGCGCATCGAGCGTCGCCTGTTCGGTCTGGCCCAGCGAGGCGGTGTGCGCGCGGAGGACGCCGTCGGTTCGCGGCGAAAACGCGGCGGCGATCCCGTAGTCGACGGCCACGGGCAGGACGAACCCGTCGTTGTAGTCGGTGTGCTCGCCAATCAGGTTCACGCGCCCGGGAGCGATGGCCGCGCCGCCGCTCGCGTAACCGAACGCGCCCACGAACCGCTTGCGCGCCTCCGTCGTCAGTGGATTCGGAGCCACTCGCGTTATTATCCTATCCGCTCCATGATTTCACCGACCGTGTTCGGCAGGATGCCCGACGGCACGCTCGTCCACTCGTTCGCGCTCGAGAACGCCGACGGCACGGCCGTCACGCTGATCAGCTACGGCGCGATCGTCGCGTCCGTCCGCGTCCGCGATCGCGCCGGCCGCATCGACGACATCGTCATCGGCCACGAAACGCTCGACGGCTACCGCGAGCGCTCGCGGTTCTTCGGCGCCGTCGTCGGCCGCTACACGAACCGCATCGCCAACGGCCGCTTCGCGCTCGACGGGAACACGTATCAGCTCGCGACCAACAACGGCCGGAACCATCTGCACGGCGGGATCAAGGGGTGGGACAAGCTGGTGTGGAGCGCCGAGCCGTTCACGAGCGATCGGCAACACGGCGTCGTCTTCAGCCGCATCAGCCCGGACGGCGAGGAAGGGTATCCGGGAACCGTCCACGTCGGCGTGACCTACACGCTGACGTCACAGAACGAGCTCGTCCTCGAGTACGAGGCGACGACCGACGCCGCGACGCCGATCAACCTGACGAACCATTCCTACTTCAACCTCGCGGGCGAAGGACGCGGCGACGTGCTCGATCACGAGGTGACGATCGATGCCGACGCGTACACGCCGGCTGACGCTGGGCAGATTCCGACGGGCGAGATCGCGCCGGTCGCGGGGACGCCCTTCGACTTCCGCAAGCCGACGCGCGTCGGCGCCCGGATCGACGCGGATCACGAGCAGCTGCGCCTCGGCGGCGGGTACGATCACAACTTCGTCCTGTCGCGCAAGGGCGACGCGCTCGCGCGCGCCGCGCACGTCGTCGAGCCGAGGAGCGGCCGCACGCTCACGGTCTCGACGACGGAGCCGGGCCTTCAGTTCTATTCGGGGAACAAGCTCGACGGATCGATTACGGGCAAGCACGGTCACGTGTACGGCAAGCGGTCGGGGCTGTGCCTGGAGACCCAGCACTTCCCCGACTCGCCGAATCATCCGAACTTCCCGTCGACGATCTTGAGACCTGGACAGAAATTTGTGTCGAAGACGGTGTTCTCGTTTGGTGTGAGCTGAATCGCTGGGGAACTTTTTCTTATCGCATGGGGCCCCACCCCCTATGCCTGATGCGCTCGCGACTTTTTCACGCTCGCGGGGCCCCACCCCCGCTCGTCAGCCGCAGGCGCTGCGCTCGCGCGTATCCTTCACTGCCGCGCGGCATTAACGGTTCCCGCCATCCGCGCGGCCGCCCGATCTCTCACACATTCCTTCGGAGCCTGGGACCTTGACTGCGCCCCCTAGTACTGTGGCCGTCTGCGCATCCTCATGGGTTACTTGACGACGCTGATGCTGACGTGTGCCTTGACGACTTCGCCGCTGACCTTGTCGGTGGCCATCGTGTAGTCCGCGGACTGGCCGTCTCGCAGCAGCAGCGTGTTGCTCGAGCGGAACGATCGAAACGCGGGATGATCGTAGCGCGCGGCGCCGGCCGGACTGCGATCGTCGGTGCCGATGATCGCGTTGTCGTCGATCGACAGATCGACCTTGAACTGCCCGTCGACCGGCTGAGCCGACGAGCAGTCGATGCTGGTCCCGACGTCCTGATAGTTGTAGCTCTGAATCGGCGACGCGGGCTTGCCGTCCGCGGCGGGCGTGAATGTAGTCGTGGCGACAGGGACGCGGGTTCCGACGCGCAGGTTGGCGCGGCTGCCGTCGGCCCGCACCGACAGGGTGTACGGCAGACTGCTGACCTTCTTGTCGCTCTGGAACTTCTCAATCGTGACCGTGACGCGCAGCGTGATGCCCGCCTGCGCGTGCGCGCTCGCCGCCGCGAACATCACGACCGCCAACACGACGATGATCCGCTTTGTCACTGACGTTCTCCTTGGCCGCCGCTCGGCGGCATGATTGGTTCAATTCTGATCGGTTCGATGACGATTGCCTCCGGCGCCGCCTCCGCCGAGATGATCGTCGGCTCGACGGCGACGACCGGCCCGGGCGCTTCGTGCGGCCGCGCGATGAGGCGGCGATACATCTCCAGCTCGGCGCGCGGGATGAGGACCTCGGGCCCGACTGAGGCGCGAGTCTCGGCGGTGCGCGTCCCGACGGCAACGCCTACGGTCCGCCTGACGGCGGACACGACGTACGTCTCTCGCGGCAGCCGGACCTCGGGCGACAGAACCAACGCGCCGCGGGAGAGGTTAAGCGACCGAGCGTCGAGCGCGACGGAGCTCGGCGTCGTGCCGTTCGACCGCCACGCAAGCGCGACGACGAGGACAATCGCCGCGGCCGCGGCGACGCCGACGCCGACCCGCCACGTGAACCACGCTGGACGCGGCTTCGGCTCGTTCGCGATCCGCTGACGCACCCGCGCCACGAACTCCGGCGACGGCGCCACGTCGAGCGCGTCGGCAATCGCGCGATCGATCCCCGTCATCGCTTCGTCGGTTCGTTCATCCATTGCAGCTTCCCCTGCAGCTCCTTCCGCGCCGCGAACAGCCGCCACTTGACCGTGCCCTCCGGGATGTCGAGCAGCCTGCCGACCGCCTTCAGATCGTGCCCTTCGATCGCCGCGAGCACCGTCACGACGCGCAGCTTCTCGGGGAGCTCGTCGATTGCGCGCCACAGATGCGCGTGGCGCTCGCGCGCGTCGACGTCCGGCGCCGCCATCGCGTCCGGCGGCTCCTCCACCGCTTCCTCGTGCGCGGCGCGCCGGCGGTTCGATCGCAGCCGGTCGATCGCCAGCCGCCACGTCATCCGGACGAGCCAGGCGCGAAAGCGGTCGCGATCGCGAAGCTGATGGAAGCTGCGATACGCCTTGGCGAACGCGTCCTGCGCCACGTCCTCGGCGTCCTGGCGGTGGCGCAGAACGCCGTAGGCCACGCGGAAGGCCAGCCGGGCCGACTCGGCGAGCCTGACTTCGAATTCGCGCTCGAGGTCGTCCTCAGCACTCACGATGGAGGCGGCCGTCTGAGCATCCGTCCACACAGCTATCAGACAAGACGCCACCCGGCCGGCGGAGGTTGGGATCCACGGGCTTGCTCCGAGCGATGTCGAGGGCCGCGGCGCGCCTTCGCGATCCGATCGCCGCCGCTCGATCGCCGCGTCACGCAAGTCCTGACAGGTCATCGAGCGCGCGGGAAATGTTGCGCAAGCCCTGCTCGAGCCGATCGGAACGGCATCCGAAGCTGATGCGGATGTGGCGTGGCGACTCGAAAAACCGGCCCGGAACGACGAGCGTCGAGTACCGCGTCAGCAGGCGGTCGGCGAGCGCGTCGCTGTCGACCCCGCGCGGAAGGCGCGGAAACACGACGTTGCCGCCGTCGGGCACGAGCGCCTCCAGCCGCCGCTCACGGGCGAAGAACGCGCAGACGCGATCCAGGTTGACGTCGAGCGTCTCGTGGACGCGGCGGCGGATCCGCGGCAGCTGCCGGAACGCCGCGAGCGTCATCTGCTCGCCGGGGGCGACGCTGTTGTTCGCGAGCAGATCCTGGATCTCCCAGGCGCGTTGGACGAGGTGACGGGGTCCGAGCACCCACCCGGCGCGCAGGCCGTCGAGGCCGTACGCCTTCGTCAGGCTGTTCGTGGTCAGCACGTTCGCGCCGGCGTGCACGCACGACGCCGTGCGCCGTCCCCAGTCGCACTCGAGATACACCTCGTCGACCACGAGATACGCGCCGACGCGCGCGAGGATCGACGCCATGCGCCGGAGCGTCGGCCGATCGATGCGCGCGCCGCTCGGGTTGTGCAGGTTGGTGACGACCGCCAGGCGTGTGCGTCGGGTGACGAGCGACGCGAACCGATCGAGATCGATCGCGAACCGCTCGTTGAAGCGGCGATCGAGACGCCGGATCCGGCAGCCGAGGGCCTCGGGAATGCGGAGCAGCGGCTCATAGGTCGGCCGCTCGACGATGGCCTCGGCGCCGCGCGGCGCGCCGTGGACGGCTGCGGCGCACGCGAACCAGTTGGCGAAGCTGGTGCCGCCCGAGACGGTGAAGACCTGCGCAGCGCTGACACCGTAACGGCGCCCGAGCCGCTCGCGCAGCGGCGGATACCCGTCGCTCACCGGCAGCGTGACAACGAGATCGCGGTCGGTGAGCCGCAGCATCGACGGCGGCGTCGGCTCCACACCGCTGCGCGCGAGGTTGATCCGCGCCGGCGGGTGCGTCTTCGCCCACCGCATGTACGCGACGCTCGGAAAGTTCATCGTTTCGCTCTCGCCAGCATCTCCTTATCACGAAGAAACGAAGAACATGAAGAGGCACGAAGCAATCTTGTACGAGGTCTTGTACGAAATGCTCGTCGTGTGCTTCGTGTGCTTCGTGACTTCGTGATTAGAATGGATCATCGTGATCTTGCGAATATAAAGAACACGATCGCGGCGGTCGCGAGAATCGCGGACCCGATCAACGACTGCGTCGGGTACGCCACGAAGCTGTTCAGCACGACGCCCACGGCAACCAGCACGAACGCGAGCGTCGTGAACGGGTGCCCGGGCGCGGACGCGATGTCGCCGCCGGGTCTCGGATCGCGCCGGCGCACGATCAGGAGCGCGCCCGCCGTGAGCCCGAAGAACAGCCAGTCCGCGAAGACCACGTACGACAGCAGCTGATCGTACGTGTTCGTCGTCAGCAGCGCGAGCGACACCGCGGCCTGGAACCAGAGCGCCGTGACCGGCGTGTGGTAGGTCGGATGCAGCCGGCCCGCGCGCTCGAACAGCAGCCCGTCGGCCGCCATCGCATAGTAGAGACGCGGCCCGGTGAGGATCACCACCGCCAGAAACCCGAGGCTCGACACGACGATGAGCGCGGCGACGAAGCGCGCGCCGGCTTCACCCGCCGCCGCGCGCGCCATGTCGGCCGCCAGCGCCGGCGACGCGGCGACCTGCTGCGGCGTCAGGACCCACAGATACGCCAGGTTCAGCGACAGGTACAACACCACGACGACGATGACGCCGAGCACGTTCGCGCGGGCGAGATTCCGCGCGGGATCCTTGATCTCCGCCGCGATGTTCGCGCAGCTCTGCCAGCCGCCGTACGCGAAGAGGATCGGCACGAGCGCCGTGAGCAGCAGCGGCACGTTGGCGCCGCGAACGATCACGTCGGGCGCGATCGTGAAGCGGCTCGCCGCCGGCGCGCCGCGGCCGAACGCGAGCGCGAGGAGCGCCAGCATCCCGGCGACCTTCGCCGCCATCAGGATGTTGTTGGTCCACTTCCCCGCCCTGATGCCGACGGCGTTCACCGCGGTCAGCGCGACGAGCGCTGCCGCTGCGGCCGCGCGCACGCCGATCGGTCCGAGCGGCACGAACGCGCGATCGACGTACGACGCGAAGAGGATGGCCACGGCTGCCAGCGATCCGCCGTTGATGATGAACAGCAGCGCGATGCCGTAGAGGAAGCCGACGACCGGATGATAGGCGCGCTGCAGATAGACGTACTGCCCGCCGACGTGAGGGAACCGCGAGGCGAGCTCGGCCCAGACGAAGCCGCCGATGATCGCGACCGCGCCGCCGAGGCTCCAGGCGATCAGGATGAGGACCGGATCGCCGAGGACGCGCGCGACGTTCGACGGGTTGGCGAAGATCCCGACGCCGATGATCCCGCCGGCGACGACGACGGATGCGTCGAGGAGTCCGAGCTCGCGCCGGAACGCGACCGACAATTACTGCCCGCCGGTGCGCGCGGGCGCCGGCTCGGGCATCGTCTCCTTCGTGAAGCGCGGCACCATCTCGTCGCGCGTCGCGAGCTGGTACAGCGTCGCCGCGATCGCCATCGCCGAGCTCTTCACGTCGGCCTCGATGATCCGCTCGTAGTGATCCAGGTTCGTGTGGTGCGTGTGCGACCCGTACTCGATCGGATCCTGGCTGAAGCCGATCCCCGGCAGGCCGGCGTTGTTGAACGACGTGCTGTCGGTGCCGCCCACCGTGCGGCTGCGCGTCGCCGCCGCGCCGACGACGCCCAGGTCCGCGAACGGGGCCAGCGTCTCGCGCAGGATCGCCGCCGCCTCCGGCGGGCCGAACACGCTGGCGCCGCGCGCCCGGCCGGTCCCCGAGTCGATGTTCAGATAAGCGGCGAGCTTCGCGAACTCCGGCTTCGGATCCTCGAAGGAGCCGAAGTGCTGTTTGACGTACGCCAGCGAGCCGAGCAGCCCCTCTTCCTCGCCGCTCCACAGCGCGACGCGAATCGTCCGCCGCGGCTTGATCCCGATGGCCTGGAGGATCCGCGCCGCCTCCATCATCGTCGCGCAGCCGACGGCGTTGTCGGTCGCGCCCGTGGCGGAATGCCAGGAGTCGAGATGCCCCCCGAGCATCACGACTTCGTCTTTCTTGTCGCCGCCGGGAATCTCGGCGATCGCGTTGTACGCAATCCGGCCTTCGGGGTAGAACGTGTTCCTGATGTCGAGCTCGAGCTCGACGCGCGTGCCGTCGGCGAGAATCCGCGCGATGCGGCCGTAGTCCTCGTTGCGCATCACGAGCGTCGGGACGGTCTTCGCCGGATCGTAGGTGCGGTTGCTGAACGCGATGATCTGGCCATGCGCGCGGCCAGCGTCGTTGATGCGCGCGCGCGCGCCGCTCGCGACGAGGAGCTCGTCGATCTGCCGATCGACCTGGCGCGCCGTCAGCGTGCCGGGCGGCCCCGGGGGCCGATCGCCGCGCCCGCCGCGGCCGCGGCCTGCGTCCGGGTTGTTCGGATCGTACTGGCGCCGCAGGTCGTCCTCGCTGCGGCGAAGCGACGGCGGGTTCATGTTCACCGGCACGAACACCGGCCTCCCGACGAGGACGATTTTCCCGCGCACGTGATCCTTCACGCTCGCGAGGTAACTCGTCAGCTGTTCCTGCGTCGGCGGAAAGCGCCGCGGCACCTGCGAACCGGCGCCGGCGCGGCCCGATTCGGCCCTCGGCATCTCGGGCCCCTGCGGCGGAACGATCGCGACCGCGGCCGCCTTGACCGGACCGTTCGTCCCGCTCGTCCACGCGAGCGCCTGCACGACGAGCGACCCCTTCACGGGAGACACGATGTGGGCGGACAGATGGTCGTTGGTCCATCCCGGGTGGCCGAACTCCCACGGCTCGAGATGGCCGTTGGTCAATCCCCACGACTCCATCGTGCTGACGGCCCATTCGCCGGCGGCCTTCAGGCTGGGCGACCCTGTCACCCGCGGACCGTAGACGTCGGTGAGGAAGTGGAGCGTCCGCATGATCTGCGAGTGCTCGCTCTCCTCTCGCCTGATCTTGTCGTTGATGCTCGCGTCGATCCGCTCCTCGGCCGCGAGCGGCGTCAGGAGCGCCACGAGAACGAGCGCCGGGATCGTTCGCATCAGCATGGATGATGTCCTACCAGAAGAAGATGTTCAACGCGAGCGTGGCCGAGAGCACGACGACGGCGAGCACGGCGGGCCGCGCGAACCAGGCGTGTGCGCGCTCGCTCGGCGGCGCGGTCAGACCGTAGACGAGGCCGGCGAGATCCTCGCGCCGGCGCGCGGTGCCGGCGAGGCTGATGCCGATCGTGATCGCGAAGCACGCCGTCCACGCCCACACCGCGCCCCACAGGTTCTGCGCCATGTCCGACGGATACGTGTGGATGACCGCCAGCTTCGGGAAGAGCGATCCGCCGCCGGCGACGTCGGTCAGCTCGTAGTGCAGGCCGGCGCCGATGGTGCCGGCGAGCAATCCCCAGAACGCGCCGTCGGCCGTCGTCCGGCGCCAGAACATGCCGAGCAGGAACGTCGCGAGCAGCGGCGCGTTCACGAAGCTGAACACGAGCTGCAGCATGTCCATGATGTTGTTGAAGCGCATCGCGACGTACGCGGTCGCGACGCTCAGCGCGATCCCGACGACGGTCGTCCAGCGCGCGACCGTCAGGTAGTGATGATCGCTCGCGTTCGGCTTGATGTGGCCCTGATAGATGTCGTAGGTCCAGACGGTGTTGAACGCCGTCACGTTGCCGGCCATGCCCGACATGAAGCTCGCCATCAGCGCCGTGAGGCCGATGCCGAGCATGCCGGGCGGATAGTAGCGCCCCAGCATCGCCGGAATGGCCATGTTGTAGTCCAGCGTCCCGTCGGGCAGGCGCGGCAGCAGCGGCGCGGCGCCGCCCACCGGATGGCTGGTCACCGCCAGCGCAATCAGCCCCGGCAGGATGACGATGAACGGAAAGAACATCTTGGGGATGGCGCCGATGAGCGGCGTCAGCCGAGCGGCGTGCGGCGACTCGGCGGCCATCGCGCGCTGCACGACGAGGAAGTCGGTGCACCAGTAGCCGAAGGAGAGGACGAATCCCAGGCCCGCGATCATGCCGAACCAGTCGACGCCGAGCGGATTCGCCGCGGCGCTGCCCAGGTTCGACCACACATGCGTGAAGCTGTCGGGCAGCCGCGCCGTCATGCCGCTCCAGCCGCCGACGTCGCGCAGCCCGAGATAGGTGAGCGGCGCGAAGCCGATCACGATCAGCGCGAACTGCAGGACCTCGTTGTAGATCGCGCTCGTCAGGCCGCCGAGCACGATGTAGCCCAGCACGACGACCGCCGACACCGCGAAGCTCAGATGCATGTTCCAGCCGAGCAGCGCGTTGAACAGCTTCCCCAGCGCGAACAGGCTGATGCCGGACGAGAACACGGTCATCACCGCGAACGTCACGGCGTTCAGCGTTCGCGTCTTCTCGTCGAACCGCAGCCGCAGGTACTCGGGGACGCTGCGCGCCTTCGAGCCATAGTAGAACGGCATCATGAAGACGGCGACGAACGCCATCGCCGGAATCGCGCCGACCCAGTAGAAATGATTCGTCAGCAGCCCGTACTTCGCGCCGCTCGCCGCCATGCCGATCACTTCCTGCGCGCCGAGATTCGCCGCGATGAACGCGAGGCCCGCCGCCCAGGCCGGGATCGTGCGTCCGGCCAACAGGAAGTCGCTGCTCCGGCGCATCCGGTTCTTCAGATAGAACCCGATACCCAGGACGACCGCGAAGTACGCCATGAGAATGGCGTAATCGATCGCCGTGATGCGCATGGCCGCGTGAGTATAGCCTGCGTGGAGCTCGACCGGCGGCCTCGCGGCCGGACGCAGACTCCGCGGCTGCCGCCGGTGTCTAAACCCACATGGACGCGCCCCGAACGGGCGTGCCTCGCCATGTGTCCGGCAGCGGACACAAAACTTTCATCAATCCGGAACTGGCAGGCGTCGCGGCCGTCCACTAGAATCGAACCGATGCTGGAGAGCATCTTCCGCTTCCTGTTCAAATACCGGCCGCTGGTATTCGAGCAGGGCGACTTCACGTTCGCCGCCTCGCGTCCGATGGTCGCCGCGGCGCTCGTGGCGACCGCGGTCGCCTTGTACGCCCTGGTGACCTATCGCGGCGTCGCGCGGGCGCGCGGGCGCGACCGCGGCGTGCTGATCGCGCTGCGCCTCGGCGTGCTGGCGGTCCTCCTCTTCTGCCTGCTCCGCCCGATGCTGGTGCTCAAGGCGGCGGTCCCGCAGCAGAATTTTCTCGGCGTGCTGCTGGACGATTCGCGGAGCATGCAGATTGCGGACCGCGACGGCCAGCCGCGCAGCGAGTTCGTGCGCGGCACGCTCGGACGCCCGGACAACGCGCTCGTCGCCTCACTGTCGCAGAAGTTCGTCGTCCGGTACTTCCGGTTTTCCTCGTCCGCCGATCGCGTGCAGTCGCCGGCCGATCTCGCGTACGGCGGGACCGCCACGCGTCTCGGCGAGGCGCTCGCGCGCGCGCGCGACGAGCTGTCGGGCCTGCCGCTCGCCGGCCTCGTGATGGTGACCGACGGCGCGGACACGTCCGACGCGTCGCTCGACGAGTCGCTCGCCAGCATCAAGGCGCGCTCGATTCCCGTGTTCACGGTCGGCGTCGGCGCCGAGCGGTTCGCGCACGACATCCAGGTGACCCGCGTCGAAACGCCGCGCACGGCGCTCAAGGGCACGTCGCTCGTCGTCAACGTCGTCGTCACGCAGACGGGGTATGCCGGCGCAACCGTGCCGCTCGAAGTGGAGGACGGCGGCCACATCGTCAGCCGCCAGGACATCACGCTGCCGCGTGACGGCGAGTCGGCCACCATGCGCGTCCGCTTCACCGTCGGCGACGCCGGACCGCGCACGTTCCGGTTCCGCATTCCGCCGCAGCAGGGCGAGCAGGTCGCGCAGAACAACGCGCGTGAGGCGCTCATCGAGGTCAGCGATCGCAAAGAGCGGATTCTCTACTTCGAGGGCGAGCCGCGGCCCGAAGCGAAGTTCGCGATGCACGCGGTGGAGGACGACAAGAACCTGCAGCTCGTCATCCTCGACCGCACGGCGACCGACAAGTACTACCGGTTCAACGTCGTCGGCAAGGACGAGCTCGCCGACGGCTTTCCGAAGACGCGCGAGGAGCTGTTCGCGTACCGCGGCATCATCCTCGGCAGCGTCGAAGCCGACTCGTTCTCCGTCGAGCAGATGCGGATGCTCGCCGACTTCGTCAACAAGCGCGGCGGCGGCCTGCTGACGCTCGGCGGCCGCCGCTCGTTCGCCGAAGGCGGGTGGACCGGCACGCCGCTCGCCGAGGTGCTGCCGGTCGTCCTGGAGAACCCGGCCAAGGATCGCGCCGACTATTTTTCCGAAATCACCGTCCGGCCGACGCGCGCGGGCGTCGGCTACCCCGTCACGCTGATCGCCGACGACGAGGCCGCGTCGCTGAAGCGCTGGGACACGCTGCCCCCGCTGACCAGCGTGAACCCCGTGCGCAAGGTCAAGCCGGGCGCGACCGTGCTGTTGTCGGGCACCGACAGCCGGCGGGAGGATCAGGTCGTCCTGGCCTTCCAGCGCTACGGCCGCGGCAAGGCGATGGCCCTGCCGGTGCAGGACGTCTGGCAGTGGCGGATGCACGTGAAGATGCCGGTCACCGACACGACGCACCGCACCTTCTGGCGGCGGCTGGCGCGCTGGCTCGTCGAAGGCGTCCCCGATCACGTGCAGGTGACGACGACGCAGGATCGCGTCGATCCCGGACAGGTCGTGCCGCTCACGGCGCAGGTCGTCGATCACGATTACCTCGACGTGAACAACGCGCGCGTGACCGCGCACGTCACGGCGCCGTCGGGCCGGACGACCGACGTCGCGATGGACTGGACCGTCGAGCACGACGGCGAGTACAAGTCGAACTTCGTCCCCGACGAAGAAGGCATGTACACGGTCAGCGTGAACGCCACGCGCGATCAGAAGGATCTCGGCACCGACGTGCTGCACGTCCGATCCTCGGCCGGCGACAGCGAGTACTTCGACGCGTCGATGCGCGCGCCGCTCCTGAAGCGGATCGCCGAGGAAACCGGCGGCCACTTCTTCACGTCCGAGAACGCCGCCGGTCTGCCCGAGGCCATCAGCATCAGCGGGCGCGGCGTCACGGTCGTCGAAGAGCGGGAGCTGTGGGACATGCCGATCGTCCTGCTGCTGCTCGTCGGGCTCACGGGGACGGAGTGGGGCTACCGCAGATCCCGGGGGCTGGCGTGAAGCTGGTTGTTGCGCTGGCGGTGTTGCTCGCGATGCCCGCCGCCTCGCTCGCACAAGACACGCATCTGCTCGTGATCACGGGCGTGGAAGCGGGCCCGGACGATGCGAAGCAGTTTCACGAGTGGGCCGCCGCGCTGATCGATGCGGCACGGAAGAAGAACGCGGTCGCGGAAGGCAACATTATTTATCTCGCCGACAAGCCGGCGGCCGATCCGCGCATCAACGCGCGCTCGACGCGCGAGGGCGTGGAGAAAGCCTTCGGCGACCTGGCCGCCGCCGCCAAACCGAACGACGTCGTCATCGCCGTGCTGCTGGGCCACGGCAGCAGCCCGGACGGCCGCCAATCGAGCTTCAACCTCCCGGGCCCGGATCTGTCCGCCGCCGACTTCGGCCGGCTGCTCGACAAGCTCCGGGCGCAGCGCGTCGCGCTCGTGAATGCCGCCAGCTCGAGCGGCGGATTCCTGACGCTCGCGGGCCCCGGCCGCGCGATTGTCACCGCGACGAAGACGGCCGGCGAGAAAAACGACCCGCGCTTTCCCCAGTTCTTCGTCGAAGCCTTCGCGACCGACGCCGCCGACAAGAACCGCGACGGCCGTATCTCGATTGCCGAAGCCTTCGACTACGCGAAGACCAAAGTCGCGCAGGTGTACCAGCAGGCAGGCAACCTGCAGAGCGAGCACGCCGTGATCGACGACGGCCACGAAGGCGCGTTCGCGGCGACGCTGTTCCTCGAGTCGCCGAGCGCGCGCGCCTCGGCGCTGGCAGGCACGGCCGATCCCGAGCTGCGCAAGCTGTTCGAGGAGCGGCAGGCGCTCGAGGATCAGGTAGCCGCGCTGAAGCTGCGGAAGCCGCAGATGGACACCGCGGAGTACGAAAAGCAGCTCGAGAAGCTGGTGACGGATCTCGCGTTGAAGACGCGCGCCATCCAGCAGCGCGAAGGGAAGAAACAGCCATGACGCGCGCGCGATGGCTCGCCGTGCTCGCGCTCCTCGCGGTCGCGCCCGCGGCGCTCTGGGCGCAGCGCGGCGGATCCCAGGGGTTCAGCAGCGGGCGCGGCAGCAACGCGCCGATCAAGCCGAACATCCCGTACGACGGCAAGTTCGTCTTCGTGCGCATCCGCTACGGACCGCCCATCCCGTACCAGAACCAGCGGATCCCGTGGTCGCACGACTACCCCGAAGGCGAGCAGAACATGATGAAGATCATGAACGAGCTCAGCCTGCTCGCGCCGCACATCGAGGAGACCAACGTGATGGCGTTCGACGACCCGGACATCTTCAAGTACCCGGTGTCGTACCTGTGCGAGCCCGGGCCGCGGTTCTACTGGACCGACGCCGAAGCGGCAAACTTCCGCGCCTACCTCCTCAAGGGCGGCTACGTCATCGTCGACGATTTCCGCTATCAGGACTGGGACTTCTTCGAGTCGCAGATCCGGAAGGCCATCCCGGACGTGCGCTTTTTCGATCTCGACGGCACGCACCCGATCTTTCACGCGTTCTTCGAGATTCCGCACCCGGAGCTGACGCCGCAGAATTACGATCCCGGCCAGCCGATCTTCCGCGGCGTCTACGAGGACAACGATCCGAAGAAGCGGCTGGTCATGGCGATCGCGTACAACACGGACATCTCGGAGTTCTGGGAGTGGTCGGGCACCGGATTCCGGCCGATCGAAGAGAGCAACGAAGCGTTCAAGCTCGGCGTGAACTTCTTCATGTACGGCATCACGCATTGACAAGGAGCACCGTGAATCCTCTTGGAGCAGACACCGTGGACCTCGGATCGGCGGACGACGTCGCGCTCGCCGATCGGATGAATGCCGGGCGCGCGCACATCGTCTCGGAGCTGAAGAAGCTGATCGTCGGGCAGGACGAGGTGATCGATCAGATCCTGTTGACGCTGTTCGTGGGGGGCAACAGCCTGATCGTCGGCGTCCCCGGACTCGCCAAGACGCTGCTCATCGCGACGCTGGCGAAGGTCGTCGACCTGAGGTTCACGCGCATTCAGTTCACGCCCGACCTGATGCCGTCGGACATCACCGGCACGGATCTCATCCAGGAGGACACGTCGACCGGCAGACGCCAGATGGTGTTCGCGCCGGGCCCCAT